>JAABUK010000020.1_pt1 | contig 344456 bp, 263 predicted proteins | sample 5559141 | NCBI WGS metagenome assembly JAABUK01 (sample SAMN10711869, study PRJNA513367) | rock metagenome | isolation source: Antarctica rocks | place: Antarctica: Victoria Land, Pudding Butte nord | collected 2016-01-03 | reverse complement strand
CTCGTCCAGCATCAACTGACGAAGATGGGTCACAGGGTAATCCTCCTTGTGACCCAAACCCTAAACTCAGCTCCAGCTTGCACCACCAACACTGCAGCATCCGCCGCGCCAGCGGCTTAGTTCAAACCCGCTTGGGTTGAATGAACGCAGAAGCACGCGCGTCTGGACTTCGCGACTTTTAGGCGCGATCTATGATGGGAGTTGAAGAGGTGATGTGATGGCGATTCTGGAAAAGCTTGAGGCTGACATTGTGGTGGCGATGAAGGCGAAGGACGAGCACCGGTTGACGACGCTGCGGATGGTGAAGAGTGCGTTGAAGAACAGGGAGATCGACAAGCGGGCTCCGCTGGAGGAGACGGAGGAGCAGGCAATCTTGACGACGTTGATCAAGCAGCGGAAGGACTCGGTGGAACAGTTTACGAAGGGCAACCGGCCGGAGCTGGCGGAGAAGGAGCAGGTCGAGATCGGGATGATCGAGGGGTACCTGCCGCAGTCGGCGAGTGAGGAGGAGGTGCGGACGATTGTGCAGGGGGCGATCGAGCACCTAGCGAAGGATGCCGGAGGGGCGAGACCGGGGCCGAAGGATATGGGGGCGGCGATGCGGGTGGTGAAGCAGCGGATTGCGGCGAGCGGGATCCGGGCAGATGGGTCGATGGTAAGCGCGATGCTGAAGGAGGAGCTGGCGAAGTAGGAAGACCGGGGAAGCAGTAGGGAACGGCGGGATGTGGGTGGCCGGAGCTGGGTTGTAGCTCTTAGCTTCTTAGCTGTTTAGCTCCTACGTCGCGTTTTCTGTTCTCTGGGAGATTTTCGAATCTGCCCATTTCTCTGGGAGAGAACGCGGAAGTCTGCATCCAAGCGAAAGGACGATCTTCTGCGAGATCGAGAAAGAGGTGAAGGCATGGGCATTATGGATATGATCACGTCGATGGCGGGTGGAGGCGGGGACCACGCCAAGGTCGCGGGTGGCCTGGTGCAGGAGCTGCAGGCGCAGCCGGGCGGGGTTGCCGGGATGTTTCAGTCGTTTCAGCAGAACGGCATGGGCGGCCTGGTGCAGCAGTGGGCCGGCGGACAGACGCAGGCGGCGACGCCGGAGCAGATGCAGCAGGGTCTGGGCGGGACGGGGATCATCGACCGGATCTCGGAGCGGACGGGGGTCTCGCCGGGGATGGTGAAGGCTGGCCTGGCGGTCGCGGTGCCACTGGTGGTTCACCACTTCGTGTCGAACGGGCATATGACGGCGGACGGACAGCCAACGGGCGCTTCGCAGCCGGACGCGGGCGGGATGCTGCAATCGGTGCTTGGACGGATGCTGTAAGGAGATGCAAGGCAGCGAACGAAACACCCGAACTCACAAAGGAGAAGAGCATGGCTGATCTGGAACAGATGAAGCAGAAATATGCGCCGGTACTGGAGTTGTTCACGAAGTTCGAGCCGTATGGGGCGAAGCTGGAGGGGGTCGATCAGGACCCGGACGGAAAGCTGCATATCAAGGGATCGGTGCCGAGCACGGTGATCGCGAACCGGATGTGGGATGCGATTAAGAAGGTCGACCCGACGTTTTCGGATCTGCATCACGAGATCGGGACCAGCGGCGGGGAGACGCAGGCGTACACGGTGAAGGGCGGAGATACGCTGAGCGCGATCTCGCAGCTGTTTTACGGGGCGGCGAGCAAGTATAACGAGGTGGCGAGCAAGCTGGGGATCGAGGCCGACAAGATCAAGGTGGGGGAAACGCTGCAGCTGCCGGTGCTTTCGTAGAGGTTTCCGGTTGGCAAGGATGCGGGCGAGCCTCCGGGCTCGCCCCGTTTGCTGAGGTGGAGGTCTACTCGGGGATGATCTTGACGAAGACGCCGTTGGGGAGGGTGTGGGGGCCGAGGATGTGGATGACGCCGTCACGGGCGAAGCCTCGGAGCATGGCGGGGGTGGGCGTTGGCGGGGAAGAAGTAGGTGCCTCCGCTGCGCTGCGGGAGGACAGTTCTGATGGGGAGTTGAGGTCCGTGTTGCGCTTGGTGCCGGGGGCGTTCAGGTCGGGACTGCGTTTCATGCCGCGGTCGTTTGGCTCGGGACCGCGTTTCATGCCGCGGTCCATGGCTTGGTTGGCGAGGCGGTCGGCGTCTTTGTTTTTGTGGCGGAGGGCGTGGATGATCTCGAAGCGGTCGAGCCTGGCGATGCGGTTTTTGGCCCCCTGCCAGAGGGGTTTTAGGTCGGGGGAGTTGACCTTGTATTTACCCTGGATCTGCTTGACCATGAGCTCGGAGTCGGAGATGACGCGGAGGCTTTTGTGGCCGTGGGCGAGGGCATAGTCGAGGGCGGCGAGGAGGCCGGAGTATTCGGCGAAGTTGTTGGTGCGGAAGCCGAGGAACTCGGAGAGCTCGGCGATGACGTTGCCGGAGCTGTCGGTAATCTGGGCGCCGAAGCCGGCGGGGCCGGGGTTTCCGCGGGCGCCGCCGTCGCAGTGGGCGGTGATGAGGTCTGCCGGGCTGGGGACGGGATCGCGAAAGAGGCTGGGCGTGCTGGGGGGCATGGGGTCAGTTTAACTGGCTGGAGCTGTACTGGGGTGGTGTCCGGGGCGCAACGCTTACCTTTTTTCCGGGTTCAGGTCTATTACAGTGAGATTGTTTTTCCTCACTCCGGAGTGGGAAGAAGATGAATGCTGAAGCTGTTGGGATGAACGCTGGCGCGAAGCTGGCGCAGGGATTTGGTGTCGCCAACAAAGGCGGGCGGCTGATTACTTCCGGTCTGGCCGTGCGTGCCGGAGGCAGTGATCGCGCCGTACAATCTACACCAGAAATGGCAAAGGCAGCGACACAACCAGGGACGCGATCGAAGCTAACACCGGCGCAGATGGAGGCGCGGGCGCTGCAGCGGGCCGAGGATGACGAGTTGATCCGGGAGGCGCAGAGGGGTCAGCGGGGCTCGTTCGACACGCTGGTGCGGCGCTACGACCAGAGCGTCTTACGGCTGGCACTGCACATGCTGGGGAATGAGCAGGATGCGCAGGATGTTCACCAGGAGGCCTTTATCAAGGCATACCGCCACCTGGGGAACTTTCGGTTTGAGTGCTCCTTCTACACGTGGCTGTACCGGATTGTGACGAATCTTTGCCTGGACCAGATGCGGCGGCGGAAGAGCCGGCGTGAGGATCCGGCGACGATCTCGGACTCGAGCGGCGAGGAGATGGACCTGCTCGCGAATGTGCGGGACGACCGGTCGATGGCGAACCCGGGACGGGAGCTGGACCGGAAGGCGATGGCCGAGGGGATTAATGCGGCGCTGGATAAGCTGACGCCGCGGGAACGTACCGTGTTCGAGTTGAAGCACTACCAGGGCCTGAAGCTGCGGACGATCGGCGAGATGCTGAGCACGACCGAGGAGACGGCGAAGAACACGCTGTTCCGAGCGACACGGAAGCTGCGGGCGAGTTTGCAGGAGCTGAGGGCGTAAGCGCTTCTTCTCCAGCCTGAGCTGATGGAAGGGCTCCTGTGTTGAAGACTCCGGGATTGAGGACTTCGGGATGGATTCCTGGGTAGACAAGGTAGAGAAGCAGGTTCCTTCGGCAAGCTGAGGACAGGCTCTTCGCTGTGCTCAGGATGACAACAAGGGCGACTTGGATGTCCGATTTTCGACCCATGAGTTCACGCGCGGAAGATTATTTGCTGCGAGAAACCGCTCTTTCGTCGAAAGAAGTGGTCGGATCGTCTCCCTCAGCTGATTACGAAAAAGGGCACACGGCGTGAGGAGTTTGAGAGCAGAAAAACCAAAGACGGACGCTGATCCGCGATGATGGACGAACAATCCGCTGGGAGTTTGAAGGGCAACTTTTTGAGGCTGGCTGAGGTAGATCAATGAACTGTGACATGGCGCAGGAGCAGATGGTGCTGTTGATGTATGGCGAGCTCGAGGACGAGCTGGCAATTGGGCTGGAGCATCATTTGGATGAGTGCGAGGCCTGCCAGGGTGAGTTGAGCGCGATCCGGGAGATGGATGAGGGACTGGCGCTGACGCCGGTGGTGGAGGTTTCGCCGAACCTGCTGGCGCAGAGCCGGATGCGGCTAGATGAGGCTTTGGACGACGAGGCTCCGCATGGCCTGGCGACGCGGCTGCGGGGGAACTTCTGGCGATGGACTGGATTTGTGACGGGTGCGCCGGCGCTGGCGGCGCTGCTGGTGGGGGTGGGCTTTCTGGGGGGGGATTTCACGCATCGATACAAGGCGGCGCATGCGCCTAAGCCGCGGCAGGTGGTGGTCTACAACGAACAGACGAAGGGCGTGATCGCGAATGTGAGCGGGATCCTGCAGACGCCGGACTCGGAGCTGGTGCAGGTAAAGTACAACCGCGTGGTTCCGGAAACAATGGAGGGGTCGCTGGACGACCCGCAGATTCGCCAGCTGTTGATGATGGGGATGAGGGCGGGGACGAACGAGGGGGTACGGACGGACGCGGTTGGGCTGCTGGCGAACGAGTGCCGGATGGGTCATGCGTGCGCGGGGACGGATGAGGGAAGGGATGTGCGCGGCGCGTTGATGGTGCGGCTGCGGTACGATGGCGACGCGGGAGTGCGGATGAAGGCGCTGCGGGGGCTGGAGCGGTACGTGGACCAGGACCAGAGGGTTCGGGACGCGGTGCTCGAGGCGTTGATGCACGACGGAAATGCAGGCGTGCGGAAGGCCGCGATCGGGATGCTGACGCCGGTGCAGTCGGACTCCAGCGTCCGGCAGGTGCTGCGGACGGTGTCGACGCAGGATGAGAACCCTTTTATACGGACGGCGAGCTTTGAGGCGCTGCAGGGCACGGCGGATATTCAGTAGATCTGACGGGTCCGCAGCAAATAGGAACCGGATTGTCCCGGTGTGCTCACGGTCGCGCAATGGTTTAGTCCAACAGGCACAATGCTCTTGAGGGGTGCTCGGCGACGGGCGCTCGGGTTTCGAGAAGAGGCAGGGCGCACGCGTGAGTTGGGCCGACTGGCGCTGGGTTGATAGGTGATGGACTTAGGAAGAGGAGTTTGCCGATGAGCAGACGGACGTATGCGGCGATGTTGGCGGTCGGCCTGGCGATGACGCCGGGCATGGTGGGGCAGAGCGGGTACGTGATGGCGGCCGGGCTGGCCACACACGCATCGCAGGGGTACCTGGGCGTCGATATTCGCGACGTAAGCGAGGAGGGGATGGGGGCGTTGAAGCTGCGCGAGAGCCGGGGGGCCGAAATTCTGCGGGTCGACCACGATGGACCGGCGGGCAAGGCGGGGCTGCGGGAGCATGATGTGGTTGTGCAGATGAACGGGCAGGTGGTGGAGGGCGAGGAGCAGCTGCGGCGGATGCTGCGGGAGACTCCGGCGGGGCGCACGGTTAGCCTGGTGATCAGCCGGGACGGGCAGCAGCAGACGGTGAGCGTGAAGATGGCGAACCGCGAAGAGGTGGAGCGGCAGGCGTGGCAGCAGCATATGACGGTTCCGGAGCCGGACGGATTCAGCGGGCCGCCGGCGGTAGCGTCGGGAGGAAGCACCGGCGGTGGAAGCGGAGCCCCGCAAGGTGGGCTGGGATTTTTGCATGGTGGCGGACCGGGCGTAGCAACGCCCCGGGGAGGGCGTGGGTTTCTGGGCACGATGATGGGCCTGCCATATACCGGAGCGATGTTGGAGCCGATGGGACCGCAGCTGGCGGAGTATTTTGGGCTGCAGGGCGGAGCGTCGGGGCTGCTGGTGCGGAGCGTGGAGGCGAACTCGCCCGCGGCCACGGCCGGGCTCAAGGCTGGCGATGTGGTGGTGAAGCTGAACCAGGTGACGGTGGCGGGGATAGGCGACTGGTCGAAGACGGTACACGACAGCAAGGGCAAGCCGGTTCCGGTGACGGTGCTGCGCGAGAAGAAGGAGCAGACCCTGACCTTGACACCGGATCCGAAGCGAAAATCGGTGCTGGAGTGGCCGGAGTTTGGGCCGGGCTTTGCCGGTGTCGAGCTGCCCGGAGCCGAGTTGATGCTGGCGGGGATGCGGCCGATCCTTGGAGGGCAGGGGGAAGAGGTGCGGCGGCGGGGTGAGGCGGTGGCGGAATCGCCGGAGCTGGGGAAGACGAAGGATGAGCTCGGGAAGATGGGGCAGCGGTGGAGGTGCGAGGGCGGCGATCCTATGTACTCGATGCGAATGGACTAGATGTGCGAAGGTTTGGTTTTGGAAGAGCGGCGGCCCCCGGGGTCGCCGTTGCTGTTTGTGTCGAGCATTGCTGGGGGAGGGTCTGGGCTGCGACGGGGATCTTGGAGAGAGCTAAGGTTTTGCGGAAGGCTGCCGATGAGAGGAGAGACGCAGGGAGACGCTGCGGAATTTCTTGAGCGGGTGAGTGATGCAGACCAAGGACTTGAAGGTAGAGGGCGAACTCCAATCGAAGCTGCTGGTGAACTCCGTAACCGGCTATGCGATGTACATGCTGGACCGCGAAGGCGCTGTGACCCGCTGGAATGCGGGAGCGGAGCGGGCCAAGGGCTACGCGGAGGCCGAGGTTCTCGGGCGCAACTTCTCGATGTTTTACACGCCGGAGGATCAGGCGAGCGGAGAGCCACGGCGTGCGCTTGAAACGGCGCTCGAGACGGGCCGCTTCGAGCGGAGCGAGTGGAGGGTACGCAAGGACGGATCGCGGTTCTGGGCGAGTGTGGTGATCGAACCGGTGGTGATGCGCGGATCGGCGATCGGGTTTGCAAAGATCACGAGGGACATTACGGGCGAGCGTGAAGCGGACGAGCAACTGGCGGCGGTACACCGCAACCTCAAGATTGCGTTGACATATATGTCACAGGGGCTGGCACTCTACGACGGTGGCGGGGCGTTGATCCTGGCGAACCGCCGGTTGAGCGAGATGTTCGGTGTGCCGTGCGAGCAGGTGCGGATCGGGATGAGCATCGGCGAGGTGATGGGCGCGATCGGCTTCAGCCGGAGGCGGGCGCAGCGGCTGGAGGTACGCATTCACGCGATCTCTCCGGATGGGCAGATGGACCAGACCTTTGAGGAGATCGGCGACGTGCATGTGGTGTCGATCGCGACCCGGCCGATGCCGGACGGCGGATGGGTGATGACGTTTGAGGATGTGACGGAGCGACGCCGGGCGGAGATGCAGCTGGCCTTCATGGCGCATCACGACGCGTTGACGAGTCTGCCGAACCGGACGTTCTTCCACGAGCGCCTGCAGCAGGCGGCGACCCAGGCCAAGCGGGGTGTTCCGTTTGTGCTGATGAGCCTGGACATGAACGGCTTTAAGAGCGTGAACGATACGCTGGGCCATGCCGCTGGCGACGAGCTGCTGCAGGCGGTGGCGCAGAGGTTGAGGGCGTCCTTGCGGGAGAGCGACACGGTGGCGCGGCTGGGCGGGGATGAGTTTGCGGTGATCCAGACGGGACCGAAGTCGGACGCCGATGCGGTGGTGCTGGCGAAGCGGCTGATTCACGCGCTCGCGCAGCCATACCTCCTGGGGGGACACCAGGTGATCTCCGGCTGCAGCGTGGGGATGGCGATGGCGCCGAGGGACGGATCGGAGTGGATGACCTACTGAAGAAGGCGGACATGGCTCTCTACCGGGCGAAGAAGGATGAGACGCTTTCGTACAGCTTCTTCGAGCCGGAGCTGGACAGGCGGATGGAGAGCCGGCGGACGCTGGAGCGCGATCTGCGGCAGGCGCTGCTGGGGGACGAGCTTCGGCTCCACTACCAGCCGCTAGTGGACGCGCAGACGAGTGAGATTACGAGCTATGAGGCGCTGGTGCGCTGGCAGCATCCGACTCGCGGGATGATCTCGCCCGCGGACTTCATCCCGCTGGCGGAAGAGTCGGGGCTGATTGTGCCGATCGGCGAATGGGTGGTGCGGACGGCGTGCGAGGAGGCGGCGACCTGGGCCAAGGAGGTGAAGGTGGCGGTGAACCTGTCGCCGGCGCAGTTCAAGAGCGGACGTCTGCCGGAGATGATCGCGGAGGCGCTGAGTTTTTCCGGATTGAGCGCGCACCGGCTGGAGCTGGAGATCACGGAGACGGTTCTGCTGCAGAACAGCGAGACGACGTTGAAGGCGCTGCACCGGCTGCGGGATCTGGGCGTAAGGATTGCTCTCGATGACTTCGGCACGGGGTACTCGTCGTTGAGTTATCTGCGGAGCTTTCCGTTCGACAAGCTGAAGATCGACCGGAGCTTCGTGCAGGATCTGCCGGAGTGCCGCTCGGCGCGGGCGATTGTGCAGGCGATTGCGGCGCTGGGGGCGAGCTTCAATATGTCGATCACGGCGGAGGGCGTCGAAAAGCTGGAGCAGATGGAGTATCTGCGAGGAGAGGGATGCAACGAGCTGCAGGGGTTTTACCTGAGCAAGCCGAAGCCGAAAGAGGAGCTGGTGGTGGTGCGGAAGACGGCTGGGACGGCACGGAACGAGGGCAGGACCGCGGAGGTCGACGAGCCGGTGAGTGTTGGCCCCGTGAACATTGACCGGGCGGGGTCTCTGGGGTCCTGTGCCGCGGGCGTGATCGCGTTTGCGGGTGCTGGCTCTATACTTGTAAGTGACTATGGCCAATGAGATCGCACAGCCTGGGACCCGGCGAACGGGGGCAAAGCGGCGGCTTCGGGCCGTGACCCGGAAGTTGCGGGAGCTGGGCTCCATCGGATCGGCGCTGGCCTCGACCGGGCACCCGTACATGGCGCATATCGTGCCGATGCGGCGCTGCAACCTGGCCTGCACGTACTGCAATGAGTACGACGATGTATCGAAGCCCGTGGACATCGAGGAGATGGAGCGGCGGATCGACCACCTGGGGCGGCTGGGCACCTCGGTCATCACGATCTCGGGCGGCGAGCCGCTGCTGCATCCTGAGCTGGACCGGGTGATTGCGCGGATACGGAAGACGGGCGCGATTGCGGGCATGATCACGAACGGATATCTGCTGATGCCGGATCGGATCGAGCGGTTGAACCGGGCCGGGCTCGACCACATGCAGATCTCGATCGACAACGTGATGCCGGACGAGGTTTCGAAGAAGAGTTTGAAGGTCCTGGATGCGAAGCTGAAGATGCTGGCCGAGCATGCCGAGTTTCACGTCAACATCAACTCGGTGGTGGGCGGCGGGATCGCGCATCCTGAGGACGCGTACACCATCTCGCAGCGGGCGCTGGGGCTGGGATTTTCCTCGACGATCGGGATCATCCATGACGGCAGCGGACAGCTGAAGCCGCTGGGGGGCGAGGAGCGCGAGGTGTGGGACCGGGTGCGGAAGCTGACGCGGCGGAGCTACTCGCGGTTCAACCAGTTTCAGGAGGCGATCGCGAACGGAAAGCCGAACGATTGGCGATGCCGGGCGGGATCGCGGTACCTGTACATCTGCGAGCAGGGGCTGGTGCACTACTGCTCGCAGCAGCGCGGATACCCGGGAGTTCCGCTGGCCGAGTACAAGACGGCGGATGTGAAGCGGGAGTTTCTGACCGAGAAAGGGTGTGCGCCGAACTGCACGATCAGCTGCGTGCACCAGGTGAGCTATATCGACCATTGGCGTGCCCCACAGGGGCCGAATTCAAATAGCGGGCTGGCGGTAGGTGGGCAAGGGCACGGTGTGACAGAGCAGGGGGCCGGGCTGGTGCAGATTCAGTAGCCCTGGCAGGAGTAACGAAAGTCTGGGTGGGAGTGAGATGGCGGTGGCGAAGAGCAGAAGGCTCACGCAGGAGCAGGTGCAGGCGATTGCGCGGGCGCTGGCGGATCTGCGGCGCTACGAGATCGTGAGACGGCTTGGAGCGGACGCGGACGTGGTGCCGTGCGGACGTCTGCTGGGATGTGTGGGTGTGAGCGCAGCGACGCTGTCGCACCACCTGAAGGAGCTGGAGGAGGCGGGCCTGGTGAAGGTGATCCGCGACGGTAAGTATCGGAATTACACGCTTCGGCGGGACGTGCTGACGGCCTACCTCGAACATATGGCAAATATTTAACTGAAACGAGCGAATCGTTTCGGAGGTCCGCGCAATCAATTCGAGGAGTATCGAAGTATAGACGGTGATCGCAAGATCAAGAGATAGAAGGAGCCGAGCTATGAGCAAGTTAGCGAATAAGGTAGCGGTTGTCACCGGCGCGTCAAAGGGCATCGGCGCAGGCATTGCGAAGGATCTTGCGGCAGAGGGAGCGGCGGTCGTCGTGAACTACGCCTCGAGCAAAGAGGGCGCGGACAAGGTAGTCGCGGAGATTACGGGCAAAGGCGGACGGGCGATTGCGGTGCAGGGCGATGTCTCGAAGCAGGCCGACATCCTGCGGCTGTTCGCGGAGACGAAGAAGGCATTCGGGCGACTGGATGTGCTGGTGAACAATGCCGGAATTTACGAATTCAAGCCGCTCAAAGATGTGACCGAGGAGCACTTTCACAAGCAGTTCAACCTCAACGTGCTTGGCCTGATCCTGACCACCAAAGAGGCGGTGAAACACTTCGGAGCGGAGGGTGGAAGCGTGATCAACATCGGGTCGCTTGTAAGCCGCGTGACACCGCCAACCGCATCGGTGTACGCGGCGACGAAGAGTGCTGTGGATGCGGTGACGCAATCGCTTGCGAAGGAGCTTGGGCCGCAGAAGATCCGCGTGAACTCGATCAACCCGGGAGTGGTGGAGACGGACGGGTATCAAGCGGCTGGGTTTAGCGGGAGCGAGTTTGAAAAGGTGGCGGTGTCGCAGACTCCACTGGGCCGGACGGGCCAGACGGGCGACATTGCACCGATTGCGGTGTTTCTGGCGTCGGCGGACTCGGGTTGGATGACGGGCGAGACGCTGCTGGCGTCGGGTGGGATGCGGTAGAGCGGAACAGCCTGGGCAAAACGAGGGCCTGCAGGTTGTTTCCTGCAGGCCTTTTGCGGGGAAGCGAGACTGCTTTAAGGCAAAGCTACTGCTTGGCCTTTTCGGAGCTCTCGAGGTAGACGCCAACGTTGTCCTTGGTGACGAGGGCGGTGCCGGTATCGACAAAGGTGGGGTAACGCGAGAAGGAATCGACGATGTAGTTGTTCTGGAAGTTCTCGGGCTTGTGCCGGTGGATCTGATCGAGCAGAGCGAGGCCGGCGAAACCCATGGTGAAGGGCTTCTGGGAGACGCTGGAGTCGATGCTGCCGTCCTTGATCAGGTTGAGGGTGTCGGGGCCGACGTCCATTGCGATGAGGAGGCGGTCGGTGGCGTGTTCACGCTTGAGCACGTCCGCGATCGGCGGGCCGGAGGAGGACTCGAGCGAGACGAAGGCGTCGACCTTGTCGGCGCCGGTCTTGGCGAGGTACTGACGGGTCTGATCGAAGGCGATGCCAGCATCCCCCTTGACGTTGAGCACGTCGACGACCTTCATCTGCGGGTGGTCGGCCATGACGTCCTTGTACCCGCGCAGGCGTTCATCGAGGTTGGGTTGCCCGGGGATGGAATAGAAGACGACATTGCCCTTGCCGTGAAGTTTTTCGACGAGCCGTTGGCCGCCGAGGTGACCGGCGGATAGGTTGTTGGTTCCGATGAAGAAGAGGCGCGCGCTGGTGGGGGCGTCGGAGTCGACCGTGATGACGGGAATGCCGACCTGGATGGCGCTGTTGATCTCCTCGCGAAAGGTGTTGGCGTCGGCAACGGAGATAAGGATGCCGGAGGGTTTGGCGGCGATGGCTTTGCGGAAGGCGTCGAGCTCCGCGGCGGCGTTGTAGTCATCCGGGCCTTCGAGCAGGGTATTGACGTGGTACTCGGCGGCGGCCTTGCCGAAGCCGGCGTTTACAGTCTGCCAATAGGGCAGTTTGAGGTTGTTGGAGATGAGGTAATAGTTGGCGCGATGCTGGCATGCTGTGAGGGCGAGAATCCCGATAGTCAGGGACACTAAGGTGACCGGCATCCTGGGTTTGAGCATGGCCTTCCTCCGAAAACAGAAGTTGATAGTAGCAGGCTACCGGATCGATCTTCACGCCGCCGATGTGGGAGTCCGCTTACGACGTGCCGAATTGTACGCCCGCGTCTCTGCCGCTGGCATAGGTGCGATGGATGAGTTTGCGGGTGGAAAGGAAAGGGAGGATGCTGTGGGAATGGGGACTGAGGCGATGGGTATGAGAGTGGCGGGAGCGAGGTTGATTGCAGGTGCGGTCCTGGCGCTGATAATGGCCGCGGGCGGCGTGATGGGAGCGAGAGGGCAGGCGCCCGCCGCAGCAGAAGCCACGCAGCGGCCGACGAGCACGCCTTACTCCGGAGACCTGGGGATCTTCGAGTATCCGGACCGCGATAAAAAGCTGCAGATCGGGCGGGTGATGGATCTGCTGGGGATTCAGCCGGGGAGGAGCGTGGCGGATATCGGGGCGGGCTCGGGCTGGTTCACGGTGCGGGCGTCGCAGCGGGTGGGGCCGGCCGGAACGGTGTATGCCGAAGATATCAATCCCAAGGCCATCAGCGCCATCGGGGAGCGGGTGAAGAAGGAGCGGATAGGGAACGTGCGGACGGTGCTGGGGACTGCCGACGACCCGAAGCTTCCGCCGAGGAGCGTGGATGCGGTTCTGATGCTGAAGGTGTATCACGAGATCGAGCACCCGGTGCCGGTGATGAGGGAGCTGCGGCAGGCGTTGAAGCCCGGCGCGAAGGTGGGGATTATCGACCGGAACGGGAACGGGAGCGATCATGGCCTGGACCGCAAGGTGGTGGAGCAGGAAATGAGCGAGGCGGGCTTCAGGGTGGATGGCCGGTACGACTTTACCAAGGCCGATGGGCAGGACTATTTTCTGGTGTTCATGGCGCGGTAAGGAGGCCCGAGTGGGACCTTCTTCGGTGAAGCCCCATGGCTTTGAACGAAAGGCGCAAAGGCAAGTGTAACATCTGTAACTAAAAGAGGACCTTGAGGCCGAACTGCACGATGCGGGGGTCGAAGGTGCTGGTGATGGCTCCGCCGGTCTGCACGGGGGTGGAGACGCCGTTGACGATGGCGTTGGAGTTGGCGATGCCGCTGCCGGGTGCGGTGAAGTTGGTGTGGTTGAAGGCGTTGTACAACTCGCCGCGGAACTCAATTTTGAGGGCCTCGACGGGGGTGTCGAAGCGCTTGTTGAAGGCGACGTTGAGTGAGTTGAAGATAGGCCCGCGGCCGGGGTCGCGGGAGATGTTGCCGAAGGGGCTGGCGAGGGCTCCGTTGACGGTGGCGGCCGGGATGGCGATGGCGCTGGCGTTGGTGGGATTGGCGGCGGTGCGGAGGTTGACGTACTGGAGCGCGGTCCCGGTGGAGGTGGACTTGTCGAGATGGTTGAGGGTGACGCCGGGGACGCGATTGGGCCGATAGAGGTTGGCGCCGCGGTAGCTCTGATTGGCCGGGATGCCGGAGACCAGGTTGTTGGCGGGCGGGCTATAGGTGATCTGGTAGGGGAAGCCGGACTGCGCCTGGTTGACGGCGGAGACCTGCCACTGACCGAGCACCGCATTGAGGATGCCGCCGGTGTTCATAAAGGCGCGGTTGCGGCCGAAGGGCAGCTCATAGACGAGCGATGTGGTGTCGATGAGGGGCTGGTTGTATTCGGACTGACCGTAGTCGGCCGCGGGGTTGCGGAAGTCCTGGAAGGAGGGAGTGGCGGATTCTAGCGAGGCTCCGGCGTTATCGAGGGCGTGCGACCAGGTGAAGGAGTTGAGCAGGGTGAGGCCGGCGACCATGCGCTGCTCGTAGCGGACCTGGAGCGAGTCGTAGTGGGAGTAGGCCTCATGGAGGGCGACGGTGATGTCGCCATAGGTGGGGATGGGGCGGGCGAAGTTGTTGAGCGGGTCCTTCTGGTTGAAGTTGCCGAATTGCAGGAGCTTGAGGCCGTGGTTGCCGACGTAGGCGATGTCGAGGAGGGTGTTTTTGGCGAGGGTGCGCTGGAGGTCGAGGTAGTAGTTGTGGACGTAGCTATCGCGGTAGCGGCTGGAATCGATGTAGGTGATGTTGTCGGTGAGCGGGTTGAAGGTGAGGGTGCCCGCGGGAAAACCCTGGTCGATGCGGGTGTAGCCGGCGTTGATTCCGTTGCGCGCGGGGGCCTGGGGGACGGTGACGAAGAGGGCTTCGGGCGGGTTGATGGCGAGGATGTTGCCGGAGCCGGCGCGGTCGTAGTGCGAGAAGCTGATGCCGTAGCCGCCGCGGATGGCGGTCTTGTCGTCGACGGCGTAGGCGAAGCCGAAGCGGGGAGCGAAGTCATTTTTGTCGGGCGTGTAGCCGTATTTGTTGCCGCTGACGCTGACGGGAACGACGGCAGTGCGGGGATCGACGGCGTTGGCGAGGGCGGGGTTGAAGTTGGAGAGGAGGTTGTGCTGTTCGGAGTAGGGGGTGGTGTATTCGTAGCGGAGGCCCATGTTGAGGGTGAGCTTGGGCGAGGCCTTCCAGTCATCCTGCAGGTAGGCGAAGTGCGACTGGTTGCGGAGGTGGGCGACGAAGTAGGAGGAGAGGTTGTACTGGTTGGTGGCGCCCCAGAGGAAGTCGGCGACGTAGTTGTCGGTGGTGGCGGCGCCGGTGAGTTTGCCGGTGCTGTCGACGGCGCGGCTGAAGCCGCCCGCGAAGGAGAATCCGCCATAGAGCGGGTTGGTGTCCTGGACGCCCATCCAGGTGTGCTGGTACTCGTAGCCTGCCTTGAGCGAGTGATTGCGGACGACCCAGGAGTAGTTGATTTTTGGGTTGAGAAGCGCCGGGTTCTGGACCTGGGGATTGGTGGCCTGGCGACCGAGAGCGCTGAGGTTCGAGATGGTGATGGAGGGGATGCCGCCGGCGACGGTGGGGTCTGTGGGCAGGCCGGGGAAGCTGAAGCCGGGGTTGTTGCCGATGGAGAGCGAGAACTTGCCGGCCCTGGTGCGGGAGAGGCCGACGCGAGCATCGAGCAGCTGATTGGAGCCGATGACGCGGGTGTAGCCGACGGCGACCTGCTGATCGAGGATGCGCTGCTTGCCGTTGGAGTTGCCGTCGAGTGGCAGGCCGAAGATGGGGAAGTCGGTGGCGTTCTGCTTCAGATCGGAGACGCGGACGAAGAAGGAGTTGCGGGAGTTGAGGGTGTAATCGAGGCGGATGTCGCCCTTGTCGGAGAAGTTCTGCGAGCGCTGGAGGGTGGTGAAGTTGTTGGTGCTGGCGGAGCCGGGGTTTAGTTTGGCGATCAACCCGGCGATGGTGCGGGATGCGGGCGAGATATCCGCCGCGGAGAGGATGGACCTGCCGGCAGCGTAGGGAGCGCCGGTGTAGGGGTCGTAGACGGTGCTGGCGAAGACGCCGTTGAGCTGGTTGGGGGTGGGGAGGGGGGCGGTGGAGACCTGTTTGCGCGCCTGCCGGAAGCCCTCGTAGTCGATGAAGAAGAAGAGCTTGTCCCTGAGGATGGGGCCGCCGAAATTGCCACCGAACTGGTTGCGATTGAACTGCGGCTTAACGCCTCCGGGCGGACGGAAGAAGCCGGTGGCATTGAGGTCAGTGTTGCGGAGGAACTCATAGACGCGGCCGTGAAAGGTGTTGGCGCCCTGGGCGAAGGCGACGTTGATGACGGCGCCCGATGCCCGACCGTACTCGGCGGTCTCGTTATTGGTGACGACCTGGAACTGCGCGATGGAGTCGGGCGCGGGCTGGATGATCTGGTTGGAGAAGCCCTGGTTGGACTCGCCGTAGGCGTTGTTGTCCATGCCGTCGAGGAGGAAGTTGTTGAAGATGGAGCGCTGGCCGTTGACGTTGAAGGAGCCCTCGCGAAGGAGCCCGGTGTTGGAGGTGGTGGAGAGGGCGTTGCCGGCGGCGCGGACGCCGGTGGTGAGGCCGATGAGGTCGGAGTAGTTGCGACTGACGAGGGGGAGCGCGGCGGTCTGGTATTGGGTGACGATCTGGCCGCGCTGGCTGGTGTCGGTTTCGACCTGGAGGTTGACGCCTGAGACCACGTCCACGGTGGTGGTGGTCTCGCCGACCGGGAGGTTGAAGTCGACGCGCTGGCGGCCGGAGATGGTGACCGCGACATCGGTGGCGGTGACGCTGGCGAAGCCGGGCTTTGCGATGAGGACGTTGTACTGTCCGACGCGGAGGGCGGGAACCTCGTACTCGCCGGTGGCGTTGGAGGTTCGGGTGCTGACGATGCCGGTCGCGATATTTGTAACGGTAATGGTTGCGTCTGGAACGACAGCGCCGGAGCTGTCACGAACAATGCCGACGATGCTTCCGTTTTCGAACTGGGCCAGGGAGGAGATGGGCAGGAAGAGCAGACACAGCATCGCTGTGGTGAAGAGTCTGATGAAGATGCGCATAGCGGCCATACTATAGGCGCGCGGTGTAAGGAAGATCAAGCGATTGTTAATGCAGTATTTCGAACGGGCAGAGTTATGGGGGAGAAAAGCAGATTCCGTCGCTGCGCTGCGGAATGACGAGCAAAAGTACAGGTAAAAGACGAACAAAGTACAGGCAAATGACAAGCAAAAGGACAGGCAAAAGACAAACAAAGTACAGGGCAAAGACAATAAATACAAGCAAAGACAATCAGATACAGGCAAAGACAACAGCGAGAATCCGCAAATGCCCTGATTACCGCGGGGCACAGTCGTTATGGGGCGGGCTGGCGGAGGGCTTCGGGGACGAATTCGGTGGAAAGCAGCCTGGGGTCTTCGATGAGGTAATAGGTGGGGAGGCGCGGGTGCTGCTCTTCGACGAGGATAAGGGTGCGGAAGTCGAAGCTCTGGACCTCGCAGCGTGACTCCATGCGCGCATTGAGAATGGCGTGCGTCAGGGTGTCGACAAAGGTCTGCGGGTCGACGGTGTGGTTCCCATAGAGGTCGGCGGGCAATTTGGGATTTTGCCGGCTGGTGATCTCGGGAGGGAGGCGGTCGGGGAGGATCTTGGTCTCAAGGTTGAAGCGGACTTTTTCGGCGGCGACGGCGCGCTCGGTGGCGTGCGGATGGGCGCGACCCAGGCCGGTGCGGTAGAAGTCCGCGTAGAAGCGGACGAACTCGAAGAGCTGCGCGGCGTCGGTGGGGACGTAGGCGTTGCGGAGGCCCTCCTGCCGGGCAAAGGCGATCGAAACGGGCGAGAGGGCGAGGTCGTTGCGCTGGTCGGGGAAGGCGGTGCGGTGGAGCTTGTCGCAGATAAACGTGCGCTGGGCGTCGGGAAGGGAGATGTCGCGGATATAGACGCGGTTGTCGAGGGTATAGGGCTGGCCGTCGGCGCGACGGCAGGACTCCGGGCTAAGGAACTGATCGTGCCAGATCAGCGATTTGCGATCGGTGGTGACGCCGGTGTCGGTCTCAATGGTGGTGATGAGATTGTCGAGGCCGGACTCGAAGGAGGGCAGCGTGTTCTCGGGGCGGAGGCCGCGGCCGCCACGATGCGCGGAGATGTCGAAGTCGAGGAGACGCTGTCGCTCGGCGGAGCTGTGGAAGGTGGACCGGCGGGCCTCCGCGACGACCTGGTGGAGGAGGTCGGGGCGATCGGAGATGATGCCATCCACGCCGAGGCGGATGAGCTCGCGCATCTTGGCGGGATCGTTGGTGGTCCAGGGGACGATGCGGAAGCCTGCTGCGTGCAGCGCTTCGATGGGAACGCTGCCGTCGAGGACGGCGTGATCGACCGGCGAAAGAACGGGGGCGAGAGTGCCGCCGTGAGCGAGGGCGTGACGCTGGGCCTGCTCCATGAGGACAAGATAGGGGTTGGAGGGGGCGGTCTGCTGTGCAGAGAGGGGCACGGCGGCAAAGGATAACAGGAAGGCTGTGATCTTGCGCATGAGGAACAGGGTAGCGTTTCGATCCGGTGTACGTCTGCTGAAAATCGGGGCGACGCCGCGGCTGTCTGGTGATCGGGCCTACTTCTGCGGGGTTGCGGGATGGCGAAGCTTGGAGTTGGCGGCGGTCGTCTTCCCGGAGCTGGTGGAGGCGACTCCGCCAACCTGGGCGATCACGCTGTCAAGGGTCTGGTAGAGCTGGTTCATGTCGACGACCTGGATCCACTGCTTCTGGGTGGCGACAAAGATGGTGGGGGTGTGGATGAGGCCGATGCGCAGGCCGAGCTCGTAGTCGTCGTTGACCTCTTTGGCGAACTGACCGGTGGGATCGACGACGAAGGGCATGGTGCGGCCGTGTGTCTGGAAGTATTTCTGGGTGAAGGTCTGGAGATCTTCCTTGCTTTGGATGGAGCTCTGGTTGGCGAAGACTGCGCCGCGGAACTCCTCGGCGGCGGCGGGCGAGATCTTGTCCTGAATGTAGCGAGCGGTGATGGCCGCGTCGAGGCTCCAGATGTGTCCGCGGAGGGGAAAGTCGTGGCGAACGAGGGGGATCTTGTAGTGCTCGACGGCGGCGTGCACGAGGGGAAAGGCATGGGAGCAGGCGGGGCACTCGAGGTCTTCGAACTCGTAGATGGCGACCTTGGCCCCGGCGGGCGGCTTGATGGGCGAGGTGTCTTTGAAAGTGTCACCCTGGCCGGCGGGAACGGCAAGCTGAGCCGCGGCGGGAAGCGTAAGCAGGAGGGCGGTGGCCGCCAGGAGGACGCGAGGGAAGGCAGGCTTCATGAGTGTCAGACGCATAGAGTTATCGTTTCGTATTCTAGCTGAGGAGGGTTGGTTGAGGATGGATGGGCGTTAAGAGGATGTGAGGGATAAAGGTTTGGAGTGCACGGAGTTGCCTTCCGGCATATTTTCGCAACCCGCATGTCTCCAAGGCACTCTAACGAGAGTGCCTTTCGATCATCACCGTGTCCCTGCGCGATTTGCCGCAAGGTTTTGGCCGCTGGCGTTAGCTGGCTGCGTGCTGGCGGCGCCCGCGGTGGCACAGACCGGGAGCGAGCTTCCGGCGGCTCCGACCCCATCGACTCCAGCTGCCGTGTCCGCCTCCGCAGCGACGTCCACCTCAGCAGCTTCGATGGCCAGCTACGAGAGCAAGCTGCCAGGCGGGGTGAGGGTGGCGCGCCCGACGCCGGGAGCGATGCCTCTGAGCATCGACGACGCGATTGGGATGGGCCTGAAACACAATCTCGGCGTCGAACTGGGACTCGAGAACGAGCGGCGTGTGCGCGGGCTCGAGCGAACCGTGGAGAACAATCTTCTGCCGACGATTGAGGCGCAGCTTTACACGCGAACGCAGGCGATCAACCTGGCGGCGATGGGCTTCAAGCCGCAGTCGCTGGGAGGGTTGCTGGGCAGCGGGGCGGCCGCAAACTTCTCCTCGATCGTGAAGGTGGATACGACGGCGGCGCAGTTGAACGTGAGTCAGCAGCTCTTCAACGTGCCCGCGTACTTCCTGTACAAGGCGGCGAAGACGGCCGTAGCCTCCTCGAACCTGACGACGTTGAATGCGCGCGGGGATGTCGCGTTGGCGGTGGGAACGGCTTATCTACGGGTGATCGCGGACGCCGCGCAGATCGAGAACGAGCGATCGCTGGTAAAGGTGGACGAGGTGGCGCTGGGGCAGGCTCGCGACCTGCAGGCCGCGGGTGTGGGAACGCACCTGGATACGCTGCGGGCGCAGGTGCAGCTGCAGAACGAGCAGCAGACGCTGGTGAGCGCGGAAAATCAGATCGCGAAGGACAAGATTGCGCTGAACCGGCAGATGGGGATTGCCGCGGACCAGGAGCTAACGCTGACGGACACCGTGCCGTATGTGGAGCTGGCGCACATGGAGCTTTCGGACGCGATGACGCTGGCGTTCCAGCGGCGCAAGGATCTGCTGAGTCTCCAGGCGCAGATGGAAGTCGCAAACCAGACGCAGAGGGCGGTGCGATACCAACGGCTGCCGACCGTGGCGTTTGGCGGATACTACGGCGTTCTGGGGGAGACCCGTGGCCTCTATCACGGCGTGTTTACGGCGCAGGGGAGCTTGAACTTCCCGATCTTCAAAGAGGCGGAGTTTCGGGGCGAGCGCGAGGTGGCCGACGCCCAGATGGTGGGGCTGCGGCGGCAGATTGAGAGCTTGCGGGTGACGATCGAGCAGCAGATCCGGTCGAGCCTGCTGGATGCCGAGAGCGCGAATGACCTGGTGAAGGTGGCGCAGACCAACGTGGAGCTGTCGCGGGGGGAGCTGGACGACGCGCAGCAGCGCTTTTTGGCCGGCGTGACGGATAACCTGCCGGTGGTTCAGGCAGAGGCGAGGCTGGCGGGATCTCAGAGCCAGCTGGTGCAGACCATGTTCCAGTACAACGCGGCCAAGCTGCAGCTGGCTCGCAATGTGGGCGTGGTGGAGTCGCAGTACAAGACGTACCTGGGCCGATGATTTGGGCCCGATGATCTGGGCCGATGACCGGGGAGGCAATCATCCTGGCAATGGGTGCGGGGATGCGGGATGTGAAAGCATAGGGTATGAGCGAGGTTGAAACGGCCGCGGTAGAGCAGCCGCGCGAGATGGCGGGGGCCGGCGGCGCCTTTCGATCGCGAGACTTCCGGCTGTATCAGACGGCGCGGCTGCTGGTGATCCTGGGAGCCGAGGCGCAGTCGGTTGCGGTGGCGTGGCAGGTCTACCAGATCACGCATTCCGCGCTCGACCTTGGGTATACGGGGCTGGCGCTGTTTCTGCCGGGGCTCTTCTTTATGCTGGCGGCGGGCCACGTCGCGGACCGGTACGACCGGCGGAAGATCATCCTGATCTGCTATGCGGTGCAGGCGGTGTGCACGCTGGCGCTGCTGTGGTTCGCGCTGTACGGGACGGGCGCCGCGGGTGCGAGTGGGCGGGCGCCGATCTGGCCGATTTACGCGGTGCTGGTGGGCATCGGCCTGGGGCGCGCGTTCAGTGGACCGGCGTCGAGCGCTCTGCTGCCGAGCCTGGTGGGGAAACAGCAGTTTGTGAATGCGGTGACGTGGGGCGCGACGGTCTACCAGATTGCGAACATGGCGGGGCCGGCGGTGGGCGGATTGCTGTTTACGCTGCAGCTGACGGGGGCGATGCGGCGCTGGGGTGGGGCGGCCATCGTGTACTGCTTCACGCTGGTGATGCAGTCCGGGTTCCTGTTGCTGGTCGGGATGATGCGGGCCAAGCCCGAGATCGACGTCGAGATCGTGAAAAAAAGCTTCAGTATTCGGACGGTGCTGGCGGGGCTCGAATATGTGTGGCGGACGAAGCTGCTGCTTGGGTCGATCTCGCTGGACCTGTTCGCGGTGCTGCTGGGTGGAGCAGTGGCGCTGCTGCCGATCTTTGCCGAGGATGTGCTGCATGCCGGGCCGAGGGGCCTGGGGCTGCTGCGAGCAATGCCGAGCGTGGGGGCGTTGGCGGTGTCGCTGATGTTGACGGTGTGGCCGATCAAGCGCAACGCGGGCAGAAAGATGATGGTGTGTGTCGCCGTATTCGGGGCGGCAACGGTGGTGTTCGGCCTCTCGAAGAGCATCCTCGTGAGCCTGGTGGCGCTGGTGCTGGTGGGTGCGAGCGATATGGTGAGCGTGGTGATCCGGTCGAGCATCCTGCAGCTGGCGACGCCGCCGGAGATGCGGGGGCGGGTGAGCGCGGTGAACTGGCTATTTATCGGCGCTTCCAACGAGTTTGGGGAGTTTGAGAGCGGCCTGACGGCGCACTGGTGGGGAGCGGTGCGGGCGGTGGTGGTGGGCGGGGTCGGCAGCCTGCTGGTGACGGCGAGTGCGGCGGGGCTGTTCCCTGCCCTGCGGCGGGCGGATGCGCTGACGGCGGAGAGCCTGAGGGGGGCGGATGCGGAGATGGCGGGGGCGGAGCCGGTGGACTAGGCCGGGTAAGGATTATCGGGCGGCGTTCAATGCCACGCACGCAGGCCCGGAATGACTACCCAGGGCCTGCATGCGTTTGGGGGATCGCATGGCGGCGTCGAGTCAGTACTGGCCGTAGCGGCCTTTGGCGGAGTCGAGGAGTTTTTGGGAGTCGTAGCCGACTCCGTCCTTGAAGACGATCTCGGTGTTCTCGATGTCGGAGATGTTGTGGCTGGGGTCGCCTTTGAGGATGACGAGGTCGGCGTTCTTGCCGGGAGCGATGGAGCCGATGGTCTTGTCACGTCCGAGATAAGTGGCGCCATTGAGAGTGGCAACCCTGATGGCTTCGAGCGGGGTGAAGCCGGCGTCGACGAGGAGTTCGATCTCGCGCTGATCGCCGAAGCCGGGGAGAACGCCGCCGTCGCCGGTGGGGTCGGGCCCGGCGAGCAGGAGGCCGCCGGCGGCGACAAAGGCTCGTTCTAGGGCCATGCCGTTGCGGAAGTTTTGCGCGCGGTCCGGAGCCCCGGCGGGTGTGGGCCGGTTGAGCTCGAGGTTGCGGGTGTAGAGGTAGGCCTCGCGGGTGGGAGCGGACATGGTTTCGAGGACGCGGGGCTGGAGCTTCAGGTGGCGCGGATCGGAGCTCTCGAAGACGGGAAGAGTGCTGGTGAGCGCGACGTGATGTTGGACCAGCAGCTTGATGAGGGCGGCGGCTTCGGGCGAGTCGGCTTTCATGCGGGCGAGGGTGGGACCGCCGACGGTTGCGGGGCAGGTGTCGGGCTGCTTGCCGGGGTCGAGTTGGGTGTTGACGAAGAAGCCGTGTTCCAGGTTGTCGATGCCGAGCTCGGCGGCCTCGGGGTAGGTGACGGAGCAGAGATGGCCGGTGAGCTTGAGGCCGAGCTTGTGGGCTTCGTCGATGGCGGCCTTGAGCTCGGCGCGGGTGATGTTCATGTAGGCCTTGAAGCTGGTGGCCCCCTGCGCGGCCCAGAAGTCTACGGTGGCGCGGGCGTCGGCGGCATCCTTGAGCTGGTGCATCTGGATGAAGGGGGAGTTCGCGCCTTCGAGGTAGGGTGCGGTAACGTCCATGTGCGGTCCGGGGAGGCGGCCGGCGTCGATCTGGGATTTCAGGTTCAGATCGGTGTAGGGCTCGACGGAGCCGGTAGTGCGGAGGGTGGTGACGCCGGCGCCGAGGTAGAGGTGCGGCGAGGTGAAGGTCATCTGGGGCACGACGAGGGGCGGCTCGGAGTGGCCTTCGGCGTCGGCGTTGGGGCGGGCGATGCCGTACATGTGGTCATGCATGCCGACGATGCCGGGGATGACGGTGCGGCCGGTGAGGTCGAGTACGGTTGGATTGCCGTGGGTGAACGGCAGAGTTTGGGTACTAGGCGCGATCTGGGTTATCTTCCCGGCGCTCAGGATCAGAGTCTGATCTTCCAGCGGGGCGGCTCCAGTACCGTCGATGATGCGGACGTGCTCGAGCTCGATTATTCCCGAGGCGGGAACTTTAATATAGCGGGAGACGGCAGTCGATGGTGGCGGGTCGGGGATCTGTGCGGGCTTGGGTGCCTGTGCGGAGAGCGTGGCGCTCAGAGCGATGCTGGCGAGCAGGGCTGCGGTGCGGCGGTTGAGCATCAAGTGTGTCCTTCGGATTGGGGTGATGATAGCGCACGGCGATGTTGCGGTGGGGCTTGCCGAAGACCCCACCCTTCTGCAAAGGCGCGAAGATGGGCAACCGGCGGGGCAACAGCAGATTCCTCCGCTTCGCTCCTGAATGAACAAGCAAAAAGAACAGACAGGGGCAACAGCAGATTCCTCCGCTTCGCTCCTGAATGACAAGCCAAAAGAACAGACAGGGGCAACGCAGATTCCTCCGCTTCGCTCCTGAATGACAAGCAAAAGAACAGGCAACTACGCTCCGCGGCAAGGAAAGGCGGCTGCGGCCGGCTGGCGGGGAGTGGGGCAGTGTCGACCAACTCGGGATTCTTTTCGCTGCGGTCAGGATGACAACAAGAGATGGCGTGTCGAGGATTTAGATTGGGTGTTTAGCGCAACGAACTGGAGGAGGCTGGATGGAAAACGGGAAGAAGGCGGCGATCGGGGCGACGGTGGTGGCGTTGCTGGCGGTGGGCATCCGGGTGGGGATGATTTACCGGGAACGGAATGCTCCCGACAAGACGCCGGCCAAGGCTGTGCAGGAGCGGCTGCCGGACGACGCGTTTGTCTTCCTAAAGAAGAAGCGGCCCTCCTCCGTGGCGGACCTGAAGGAGTTCTATGGGACGACGGTGTGGGTGAGCGCGGGGGGGCAGATGGATTATTACGCGGCGGCGGGCAAGCACGTCGACTATGCGAAGAAGGAGGGGACGCTGCTGGGAGCGCAGCCGATGGTGGTGAAGGACGCGGTGGAGGAGGTTGCGCCGAAGTTCGCGACCTTCCGAATCCCGGGTGGGGACCGGCAGGTGCTGCTGCTGTTTACGCTGCCGCCGAGTGCGCAGGGGCCGGGCAGCGGAGACAAGCTGTTTGGTGTTCCGGTGGGATACAAGCAGGGTCCGGACTACACGTTCCAGACGGATGAGCTGTTCTTCTACGACGATCCGCACCAGCTTTATAAGCACTGGGGGCCGGAGGTCTGGAAGGCGGTGGACGAGCATCGTGCGATTTTAGGCATGAGCGAGGCGCAGGTGCAGCTGGCGCTGGGGCAGGTGAGTGACAGCGTGAGCCAAGAGTACGGGAACCGGCGCGTGATGTTCTCGAACCTGGGGCACCCGATGGATGTGATCTTTGTGAAGAACAAGGCGACAGCGGTGATGCCGCACCAGTGATGGGCGCGCCAACGGAACCGCCAGGGAGTGCGGAGGTGGGCATCGGATCGTGAGGCGACGCCGCAACCCTGCCCAGGCGCTGGCGACTGTTTGTCTGTTCAACAATTCGGGGCAGAGAACGGCACATCCAGTGTTGGGCACCGTTGCCGTAGCTCACGATGCGTCCGCCCTCGGTACAATGGGAAGAGCGATGATTCTTCCGTTCGTCCGCGAGCTGCTTGCGGACCTCGAACACTCCCAGGCTTTTGAACGTGTCCGGCGCCATCTGAGCGCGGGCTCGGGGCGAAGACGCGTCTCCGGCCTGACAGCGACCGCGCGCGCCTTGTATTTGCCGCTCTTCGTCCGTGCGGCAAACGCACCCTGCCTCATCATCGTCGCCGACAACAAGGCTGCGGAAGCCCTGCACGCCGCCGTGCTCTCCGCCTGCGATCTGACCGGCGCTCTCGACCCCTCGCAGGTTCTCCGGCTTCCCGCGCATGACGTTCTGCCCTTCGAGAACCTGTCGCCGCATCCGGAGATCCAGGAGGCGCGCGCCTCCACCCTGTGGAAGCTCTGCGAAAAGGCGGCGGGTGTGCCGCGGCTGGTCATCGCTCCGGTCGAAGCCGCCTGCATGCGGCTGTTTGCGCGCGACCACTACACCGGCCTGGCGCTGCGGCTGAGGACCGGAGAGGAGCATCTTCCCGAGATGCTGATCGAGCATCTGCTCTCGGTCGGTTACACCAGGGTCGATGTGGTCGAGATGCCCGGACAGGTGACGATCCGCGGCGGCATCATCGACGCGTACTCGCCCGAACAGGACCGCCCCGTGCGCATCGATTTCTTCGGCGATGAGATCGAGTCCATCCGCAAGTTTGACCCGGAGACACAACGCTCCAGCTCGACGCTGGACGAGGCTCTGCTGCTGCCGCTGACCGAAACGCCCGTCACCACGCGGCTGCTCTCCGCTATCAACGCCCGCCTGACCCGCTCCGGCTCGACCGCCGCGGCCGAGATCGAAGGCGGAGAGATGCCGGGCGAGTTGCAGACGCATGTCGCCGCACCCGCCGGGGAACACGGGGTCCCCGGCGATCCCTTTCGCCGAGGTGCTGAGGATCGCCGGGGTGCTGAGGCCACCGTCTTTCCCGGGTGGGAGTTCTTGGCGCCGGTGGCCGGAGCTCCGCTGACCTTGCTCGACCTGATGGGCAGCTCCACTCGCGTGTTCCTGGAAGAACCCGCCATGGTCAAGAACCAGGGCGAGCGCTGGTGGAACAAGGTCGAGCAGAGGCACGAGCGCGCGAGCATCGGATCCCTGGTGCAGCCCCAGGATATCTACCTTTCGCCGTGGGATCTCGAAGACCGGCTCAGGGCGTTCCCCGGCTGCGATCTCGATCAGCTCGGCGCGGTGGACGTGCTGGACGCGGACCGCAGCGACCTGAGCGAGGTCGACTTCGCCACCCGTCCGACCATGCGCTTTCACGGCTCCATCCCCGCGCTCATCGATCAGCTTCGCTCGCTGATGAACGCGGACACACGCGTCCTTCTGACCGCTCCCAATCAGGGCGAGGTCGAGCGGCTGGCGTCGCTGCTGCAGGAGTACCAGCTGCCCTATCGCCTCGGATCGCGCACGCAGCAGCCGGGTTCGTCGACCATGTATTCGGAGTCGAGCTACCTGGCCGGAGATCTCCGCACGCCCGTCATCGTAAAAACCGCGATCGCCGCCGGGGTGCAGGTCCAGGACCTGAATCAGGCCACCGCACGCCAGATCGTCATCTTCGGCGCACAGGATCTCAGCGACGATGCGGATGTCGCAGCCCGGCCCGCCACGCGGAAAAAGTCGAAGACCTCTGCCTTTATCTCCGACTTTCGTGACCTCGCTGTCGGGGATTACGTCGTTCACGTCGAGCACGGCATCGCCCAGTACTGCGGCCTGCGCGTCATCGAAGAGAACGACGCGCCGCCCCTGGAATTGATGATCCTCGAGTTCGCCGACCAGGCCAAGCTCTACGTTCCGCTCACGCGGCTGGACCTGATCCAGAAGTACCGCTCCACCGATACCGGACCGGCGCCGGAGCTAAACAAACTTGGAAACCAGCAGTGGGCGAAGACCAAGGCGCGCGTTAAGAAGGCCATGCAGGATATGGCGGGGGAGCTGCTGAAGCTGTACGCCCAACGCGCCGCTGCCGTCGGGACCGCCTTCTCGCCGGACAACAATCTGCAGCGCGAGTTCGAGGACGCGTTCGACTTCACCGAGACGGACGACCAGCTGAACGCCATCGCGGACATCAAGCGCGACATGGAGTCGATGCAGCCGATGGACCGCCTGCTGTGCGGCGATGTCGGCTACGGAAAGACCGAGGTTGCCATGCGCGCGGCGTTCAAAGCCGTGCAGGATTCAAAGCAGGTCGCCGTGCTGACGCCGACCACCGTTCTGAGCTTTCAGCATTACGAGAGCTTCAAGAAGCGCTTCGCCAACTTCCCCGTCAACATCGAGATGATCTCGCGCTTCCGCACCGCCAGGGAGCAGAAGATCATTCTGGAAAAAGCCGAGCAGGGAAAGATCGATATCCTGATCGGAACCCATCGCGTGCTCTCGAAAGATTTGAAGTTCCAGGATCTCGGCCTCCTGGTCGTCGATGAGGAGCAGCGCTTCGGCGTGCGCCACAAGGAGCGGCTGAAGCAGATGCGCTCCGCCATCGACGTGCTCAGCATGTCGGCCACACCGATCCCGCGCACGTTGCACATGTCGCTGATCGGGCTGCGGGACATGAGCGTGATCGAGACTCCGCCCAAAGACCGTATGGCCATCCAGACCATCGTCGCCAAGTTCGACGAGAAGCTGATCCGCACCGCCGTCGAGATGGAGCTGGAGCGCGGCGGCCAGACGTACTTCGTGCATAACCGCGTGGAGACCATCTACGAGCTGGCTGCCAAGATCCGGGAGCTGGTTCCGCAGGCACGCGTCGTCATCGGCCACGGCCAGCTGCCCGAGGCGGAGCTCGAACGCGTGATGCTGGCCTTCATGAACCACGAGTACGACGTCCTGTGCGCCACGTCCATCATCGAGAACGGGCTCGACATCCCGCTTGCGAACACGATCATCATCAATCGTGCCGACCGCCATGGACTCAGTGAGCTCTACCAGCTGCGAGGGCGTGTCGGCCGGTCGAATCGCAGGGCGTACTCCTATCTGCTGATACCGCCGGAGCAGCAGCTGACCGAGGTCGCGCGTCGCCGGTTAGCCGCGCTGAAGGAGTTTTCCGACCTGGGCGCGGGCTTCAAGATCGCGGCGCTCGACCTGGAGCTGCGCGGCGCCGGAAACATGCTGGGCGGCGAGCAGAGCGGGCACATCGAGGCGATCGGCTTCGAGATGTACACCACCATGCTCGAGGAGGCGGTGCGCACGCTGAAGGGCGAGAACGACGGTCCGCCGCATGGCTCGACCGTCATCAATCTCGGCATCTCGGTACGTATCGATGACAGTTACATACCCGAGGAGAACCAGCGTCTGCGCATGTATAAGCGCATCGCCGGGGCGACGGACTACGCCGCGCTCAAGGACGTGCGGGCGGAGCTCGAAGACCGGTACGGAACGCCTCCCGAGTCTGTGCTGAACCTCCTTGCCGCCGGTGAGATCCGCCTGCACTGCGAGCTGCTCGGCATCGCGACACTGGAGCGAAAGCGCACGGTCATCGAGGCCCCTCCCGCGCCGGGTACCCGGCTGGTGACGAATGCGACCCTGGCCGCACGCGCCACCGTCGCGGTCCGCCCCGCGGCCGCAAGCTCGGCGCAGGCCGGAAAGATTAAGGCCATGCAGGACATGCTCCACATCCGGTTTGTCGACCGCAGCGCCGAGGAGAGCTTCGCCAATGCCGGTGCGAGCCGCGGAAAGATGGGCGTCGACCCCGGGATGCTGATGAAGATCGTGAGCCGCAATGCAAAGAATGGGGCGCAGTTCACCCCGCAAGGCGTTCTGCGCTGGCCGCTCTCCTCCTCTAAGGCAGAGGACGTTCTTGCCGAGAGCCGGGCTCTTCTGGATTCGCTCGACGTCGAACGCCCCGTGACGGTCTGAGATCGTTACAATAACTCGCAGCAGAGGATACGTCTTGCACAGATTCATACGCGCAGCAGCTTTCATCACCGGCATACTCATCTCTGGAATCCCTGGAGCCTCCATGGCGACATCCGCCGCGCACGCTCAGCACCTCTCTGCCGACGGTGCGTCCCAGACCTTCAGCCTCCTCTCCGATCAATACTTCGGTGACGTGTACTTTCGATATTCGCCGACCTCCGGCACCGCCGCGGGCCTGCACCAGTACGACCCCAGGCTGGAAGACTACTCGGCGGCTTCGGTGGGGAGGCAGGTGGCGGCACTGCACAGTTATGAGGGCAAGATCGCCGCGATCGATCCCTCCGCGCTCGACGCCTCGGTGGCCGCCGACCGCGAGATCCTTCTCAACAGCATCCGCTCCCAGCTGCTCTCGCTGGAGGTGGTCCGCAACTGGGAGAAGAATCCGGACCTCTACTCTTCGGGCATTACGAACTCCGTATTCGTCCTGATGAGCCGTAACTTCGCTCCTCCGAACACGCGGCTCGGGTCGGCCGTCGAGCGCGAACGACAGATGCCGCAGGTGTTTCTCGAAGCGCGCAAGAACCTTAAGAATCCGCCGCGCATCTTTACGGAGATCGCGCTCGAGCAGATCGATGGGCTCGTCGGCTTCTTTCAGAACGATGTTCCCTCGGCCTTCAAGGATGCAGCGGATCCGAAGATCCAGGCCGACTTCGCCACATCGAACGCAGCTGTCATCGAGGCGCTCAAGCAGTACGGCGCATGGATGAGGTCCGACCTTCTTCCGCGCTCGAACGGCGACTTCCGCCTCGGCGTCGAGACCTTCCGCAAGAAGCTCGCCTATGACGAGATGGTCGATCTGCCGCTCGACCGGCTGCTCACCATCGCCTACGCCGACCTGCACCGAAATCAGGGCGAGTTCAAGCGCATCGCCCACGAGCTCGACGCCTCGAAGACGCCCGAGCAGGTGCTCGCCGAGCTGGCAACCATCCATCCCCCGCCGGACAAGCTGCTGCCTGCCTTCCAGAACACCTTTTCGGGGCTGATCGCCTACATCCGCCAGCACCATATCATCACGATCCCGAGCGAGGTGGAGCCCACGCTTGAAGAGACGCCGCCCTTCATGCGCGCCACTACATTCGCCTCCATGGACCCGCCGGGTCCTTTCGAGACCCACTCGACCAAGGCCTACTTCAACGTCACCCTGCCCGAAAAAGACTGGTCCGCGGCGCACGTCGCCGAGCACATGGCCAGCTTCAACGTCGGCACCATCATCTCCACCAGCGTGCATGAGGCCTACCCCGGCCACTACGTGCAGTTCCTCTGGCAGGATCGGTTTCCCTCCAAGATCCGCAAGCTGGTCGGGGCCAGTACCAACATCGAGGGCTGGGCCCACTACTGCGAGCAGATGATGCTCGACGAGGGCTACGGCCAGCCCGGAGCGGGTGCCACCGACGAGCGCGAGGCGAAACTGATTCGGCTCGGCCAGCTGCAGGACGCCCTTCTGCGCGATGCGCGCTTCATCAACTCCATCAAGCTGCACACCGCGCAAGGTGAGCCCGGCAGCCGCTGGACCGTCGACCAGGCGGTCGACCTCTTCGTCAGGGAGGGCTACCAGTCTCACGCCGTCGGCCTCGTCGAGACGAAGCGTGGAACGGCCGACGCCACCTACCTCTATTACACCCTGGGCAAGCTCGAGATCATGAAGCTGCGCGAAGATCTGAAGACCAGGCAGGGTGCCGCCTTCAACCTCCAGAACTTCCACGACGCCTTCATGCGCCAGGGCCCCGCTCCGCTCAAGGTGATCCGCAAAGCCATGCTGCACGATGATTCTCCAGTTCTGTAACTCGCCCAGTTCTTAGTTCCGGCGCTCTGTAACAGAATCGGTATCAAATAATTGCAATCTTAGCGCCCCTCCCCCTAAGTGCCATATCAAACCGAAGATTCAGCTTGCTACCGTCGCTCAATCGACCGAATAAAGGAACACGGCCTCCCCCATGACACCCCAGAAGATCCGCAAAGCAGTCTTCCCCGCCGCAGGCATGGGCACACGCTTCCTTCCCGCCACCAAGGCCCTCCCGAAGGAGATGCTTCCGCTCGTCGACAAGCCCCTGATTCAGTACGGCGTCGAAGAGGCCGTAGCTGCCGGATGCACCGAAATCATCATCGTCACAGGGCGCGGCAAGTCGATCATGGAAGATCACTTCGATAAATCGTTCGAACTTGAGGCGACCCTCGAAGCGCGCGGAAAGACGGCCCTGCTCGAAATCGCGCGGTCGGTATCGAAGCTCGCCAAGATCACCTACACCCGGCAGCCCGAGGCGCTCGGCCTCGGCCACGCCGTCCTGATGGCCAAGGAGCTAGTCGGCGACGAGCCCTTCGCCGTTCTGCTCCCGGACGACATCGTCGACGCCCGGGTGCCCTGCATGAAGCAGATGGTCGAAGCCTTCGAGCAGACCCAGTCCAGCATTCTAGGCTCCGAGATCGTCGAAGGCGCGGCCATTCAAAACTACGGCTGCCTGGACTGCACCCCCGACCCGAAGAACCCGCGCCTGCTCGACGTCCGCGACCTCGTCGAGAAGCCCAAGCCCTCCGAAGCCCCCTCCCAGAACGCCATCATCGGCCGCTACATCCTGACCCCGCGCATCTTCGAGATGCTGGAGACGATCACGCCCGGCGCCGGCGGAGAGCTGCAGTTGACCGACGGCATCAAGGCTCTGCTGCAGTACGAAAAAGTCTTCGGCTTCAGCTTCGAAGGCACACGCCACGACGCCGGCGATAAGCTCGGCTTCCTCAAGGCCACCGTCGAGCTAGCGCTCCAGCGGCAGGATCTTGGACCCGCCTTCCGCCAGTGGCTCAAGAGCTACCCCATCTAACCCGCATCCGCGGGAACGCCGGCAGCGCCATTTACTCTTCCAGCTCCGACCCCTCCACGTCCGCCTCCTCCACCTCCACCCGCCACCCCTTCAGCACCTTCCAGATCGCCGTCGAGCTGAACCCCGCTCGCATCAGCCGTCCCATCACCCGCGCTGTTTCCTTCTCATTGACCGGCGCCCGCATCCGTTTGCGTTCGCAGTACTGCCGCGCCAGCTCCGCCTCATCCACATCCTCGTACGCGGTCGCAATCGTCGCTGCCACCAGCTCCTTCCCGACGCCCTTCGCCGCCAGATCCTGCTGCACCCGCCGCCGCCCGAACTTCTGCCCCTCCTTGCGCAGCCGCGTGTAGTCCGCCGCAAACTGCTCGTCGCTCAGATACCGCAGCTCCACCAGCCGCGCCACCACCCGGTCCATCGCCCGCTCTCCCTCCTCCCCCTCCTCCGCCCGCGGCTTCATCAGCCGGCGCAGATCCCGCACCGTCCGCATCCGCCGGGCCAGCGAGCCCACCGCATACTCAAACAGCCCCTCCTGCCCCACCGGCTCCCTCTTCTTGGCCCGCGCAAACGCCACGATTACCCCTCCTTTCCTTTGCGACCTCCGCGTCCTTTGTGTCAACGCTGTTGCCGTTTGCCTGTCCGTCCGTACCCTGAGCGCAAGAATCTGCTTCTCTACTGCTGCACCCCAGCGTACTTATTGGTGTGCGTCCACCGGTCGCACCAGTCATTCACCGTCTGGTACCAGAGCTCCGAGTTCCGCGGCTTTAGCACCCAGTGCCCCTCATCCGGAAAATAAAGCATCTTGCTGGGAACCCCCAGCCGCTGCAGCGCCGTAAACAATTGAAACCCCTCACTCACATCCAGCCGATAGTCCTTCTGCGAATGAATCACCAGCGTAGGCGTCTTCGCATTTTGAATCGAAAGCATCGGCGACCACTTTCTGAAAGGGTCCTCCGAAGCAGGCCCCGCGGCATATCGCCAGGGCTGCCCCGGCTCCCCCGCCTCAGTTCCTTGCGGATAGTCCCCCGGCCGTCGAAACTCCCATTCGTTGAACCACATCTCCTCCGTATCCCCGTACGCCGCCGCCGGGTTATACATCCCGTCATGCGTCACGATGCACTTGAACCGGTCCGGACGCCGAGGGTCGGGATGCGTCAGAATCCAGTTCGCCATGAACCCCCCATAGCTCCCACCCAGCGCACACTCCCGCTCCTTATCGATAAAAGGGAACTTCGCCTCCGCCGCATCCAGCCCCTCCATCACGTCCACATACGCCTTGCCGCCCCAGTCCCCATTCACCCCATCGACGAACGCCTGCCCATACCCCGTCGACCCCCGCGGATTCACCATCACCACCACATACCCATTCGCCGCAAACAGCTCCGGATTCCACCGGTAACTCCAAGCATCCCCCCACGCCCCCTGCGGCCCGCCATGAATCAAAAGCTTCACCGGATACTTCTTCGCAGGATCGAAGTTCGGCGGCCGGACAAGGAAGCCTTGGACTTGTCGCTCGTTCGCTCCCGCAGACCAAAACGAACCCCTCTCGTCGATACTGCGATCCAAATCCAACTGAGAAAGCAATGCATCGTTGAGATGAGTAAGAACAACTTCGGTGTCGCGTTTTTGGGCCGCATCTGTGAGAGAAGGCAGGTACTGAGCAGGTGTTTTGGTGGGCAAGCGTTGAGCATCCACGAGATCGAATATCTTTTCGAGATCAAGTGAGACGAGCTTTGTAGGTTCGTAGATATTCATTCGCCCCGCAACCAGTGCAGACCCATTCACCGCGATCTGTAGTTCGGTGTATTCACCCCATACATTCAGTTGTTCCAGATCCGACCCGTCGACCTTCACTCGGAATATCGGTGCCGCTCCTAAATCTCCGCTTACGAAATAGATCCGCGCAGAGTCATGTTCTGGAATAAATTCATGACCCCACACAAACTCATCCACCCACCGGTCGAACTTCGGCATCAACTCGCGTAGCGCTGACCCGCTCTCTTGCTGACTCGCTGCCTTCGCCCTATCCATCACCATCAATCGAAACCGATCCGACTCATACCCGGCTCTCGCCTGCGACCGAAACGCCAGCCATCTCCCATCCGGGGAATACTGCGGCCCATCATCCGATCCCGGCGACGTCGACACCTTCACCGCCTTCGCCCCCGGCTCGTCCATACGTAACGTAAACACATCGTTGTTCGTACTTGCCGCCGGGACCCGATCAAGATTGGTCACATAGGCAATCTCCCGCGAGTCCGGAGCCCACGCATATCCCAGCGGCCCGCCGAGCGAAAACGTCGGCGTCTCCGCTTCCCCCACCGCACTCCGCGGCGTCAGATCCCGAACCTTCTCGCCATCGGGAAAGTCGACGACCAGCACATGGCTCCGCCGCTCCCCCGTAAACGCATTCCAGTGCCGGTAGAACAGGTGATCCCACATCTGCGCCTTCACCGGGTCCTTCGCCTCCGCCTCCATACGGGATTTATTGCAGGCATCCTCCTCCGCCCAAACAGGTTTATCCGAGCACTCCGGATACACACTCGACACAAACAGAATCCGCTTCGAGTCCGGCGACCACACCGCCCCATCCGCCTCCGTCGCCACGCTCGTCAGCGGATACGGCTTCTGAATCATTCCCGTCGCGTCGTCCCACTTCGCCGTCCATATCTGCGACGTCCCGCCACCCGGAGAGACCAGCAGAATCCACTTGCCATCCGGCGAGAACCGCCCATTCGTCTGGTTCACCACCCCAAACGTCAACTGCCGTTCGGCCGTCGTTTTCCGGTCGTTATTCCGCAGCGCAGCGGAGGGATCTGCCGTTGTGCCACCGCCACCCAAGGGCACCACCCACAGATTGTTGACCTTCGTGTTGTTCTCAAGACTCACCTCCATCACCGAAAACATGACCCACTTCCCCGAAGGCGAAACCTGCGGATCGCTCACCCGCTTCATCGCCATGAGATCCCGAAAGGTCATCGGCCGCTTCGCAATTTCCGCTCCCGCCGCTCCCTGCCCCGGCGCTCCCCGCCCCGCCGTGCCCTGCCCCAAAGCCAACCCACTCAAAGCCGCCCAAACCGACAAACCCGCCAGCACGTTCATCGCGCCAGTCTACTCCGGCCCTGCCACCGACTCCGGGTGGCCCATCCTTTCGCAGCCTCACCGCGATAGGTGGGTTACTCCAGCCCACTCCCACGTCGCCACAACACCGGGCGGCCATCCCTTCCGCCTCTCGCGCAGCCTGGCGCAACTGCTCTGTCCCATTCGGTATCCTTGTTTTAGGTCTCCGTCTTAGGTCTCCAAATTAATTTGGGGCCAACTCACCGCACCCGATACCCTACCCTGGTCCAAGCCTAACCACTTTGATTCAATGATTTTGAGCAACAACGGGGGGTGGGGCCCGGCTCACCGCAACCATCCACCCCCCGCATCCGTCTATCATTTGAGAACCGACTGGCCGCCATGAAGCTCCTCCTCACCCTCGCTGCAGCACTCCTCCTGGGCACCTCGGCTTTCGGGCAGGACGCCTCCATTGCCGGCTTCGGCCCGCTCGACCCATCGCAGCCCACCGGCATCACTCCCGCGCAGATCATTCAAAAATTCGGTCAGCGCGAGGCCGAATTCGCCCAGGCACGCGACGCATACACCTTTCGCCAAACCGTCAAGGTCCAGACCATCTCCGAGGACACCGGCAAGCCCGACGGCGAGTACAGCCAGATCACCGACATCCTCTTCGACAAGAACGGGAGGCGCGAAGAACACGTCGTCTTCGCCCCACAGAACACCCTGGAACGCGTCATGATGTCCCCCGCCGACTTCCAGGACATCGAGCACCGCCTCCCCTTTATCCTGACCACCGACGACCTGCCCCAGTACGACGTCACCTACCTCGGCAAGCAAAAGGTCGACGATCTCGAGACCTACGTCTTCGACGCTGGGCCCAAGGTGCTTGAAAAAAACAAACGCTACTTCCAGGGCAAGGTCTGGGTCGACCAGCAGGATCTCCAGATCGTCCTCGTCAACGGCAAGTCCGTCCCCGATAACAAGAAGAAGGGCCAGGAAGACCTCTCACCTCCGTACACCACCTACTACGAGCAGATCGACGGCAAATACTGGTTCCCCACCTACACCAAGGCAGAGGGCGACCTCCACTTCTCCGGCGGAAACGGCACCATGAGCCAGACCGTCCACATCCGCAACATCGTCCGCTATACCGACTACAAACGCTTCCGCGCGACTAGCCGCATCATCTACGAAGGCCAGGACATTACGGATAAGAGGGACCCCAACGCACCACCACCCGCCGACCCACAACCCAAGCCCCCGCCTAAGTAGTCAATCAGGTGCGAACACAATCTGACCTTGACCGGAGTTGGACCGCGTCTTCAGATCCCACGATTGAGGGATGTGACGGCAGGCGAACCGAAAATGTCGTGCCTGAGCCAGGCGAGATATCGCTGCTCTCCACATCGATGCAGCCTCCGTGCTTCTGAACGATGTTGTTGCTAACCCACAGTCCTAGGCCAGTCCCGGTTCCTGCCTTGGTGGTGAAGAAGGGCTCAAAGATCTGAGGTAGATGTTTGGCTGGTATGCCTGAGCCATCATCCTGTGCGTGGAGGACGAATACTGCGTCATCGGTTTCAGTGAGCCGAAAGCTCAGTGTGCCTCCAAACCTCATCGCGTCGACAGAGTTGAGCAAGAGATTGGAGATGACCTGCCGGATCTCGCCCTTGATTCCTACCATCTCTCCCCGCGTTAGAAATTCGCGCTGAACGGTGATTTGTTTCTGAGCCAGTTTGGTTGCGTAAAGTGACACGACTTCATCAACGCTGTCGGCTAGCGCAAAGCCAGCAGGGTTGGTCAACTCCCGATAAAAACCGAGCGCCTGTCGTGTGAGATGAGCAAGACGTGCGAGTTCTTGAAGCGCCTGGTCGGCATATCCATGATCGTCCGAGGATAGGGTCGGAGAAGTCGACAGAAGATAGACGAGATTTGTGATTGCCTCAAGGGGGTTATTGATCTCGTGCGCCATTGCGGCAGCCATTCGCCCTGCAGCTGCAAGCTTTTCCGATCGAACCAGTGCATCCTGAGCGGCTTGCTGGGCCGTGTAGAGGGTAGCGTTCTGCAAGGCAAGGGCGCTTCGGCTGCCGAAGTCCTGGGCGATAGCAAGATCCGAGATGGTATAGGCTCGATCTCCCCCGGCAAGTACGAAGGCTAGAACACCCTTGCGCCTACCTGCCACGGTAAGAGGGGTCAGCATCGCGGAAAAGGTTCCGGGCGCCATACCTTCTCGGCCGAGGCACATCGAAGCTCCCTTGAGAAGCAGCTGTGAGGCGGCATCTTTCAAATAATCCGGGACCTCGTCTTTGCCATCCTCCCAACCAGCAGACGTGAGCACAAAGCACTGGTCTGCAAACCTGGGGACGAGCGTCGTGAGTACAGCGTCACGAGTCTCCGTATATTCGAGAGAACGGCTCAGCGTGACGCTGGCCTCGGACATGATCTCCAGGATCTCTTCCGATTGACGAGATCGTATCAGCGCTTTAATCAGCGCCACCAGTTCCTCCCGGTGAAAGGGTTGTAGAACGTAAGCATCTGCGCCGCCGGACAGACCGATCGCGCGCTGCTCTGGGTCAGCGAAGCTGGCCGAGATTTGCAACACGGGTGTCGAGGCTATCTTTGGATCGGATCGGATCTGCTGGCAGACCTCATACCCACTCATATCGGGCAGGTTGACATCGAGCACGACCGCCAGCGGGCTTTGATCCAAGATCATGCTCAATGCTTCAGCGCCTGTCGCCGCTTCTATGACGCGATATCCGGCCGACCTCAGAATACGAGCCGTCACATAGCGCTGTTCCCCCGTGTCATCCACGCAGAGGATGGGGCGTTCATTTTTATCGATCATCGTAGCGAGACGCGGCCCATAACCGTTGTGCTCTCGGAGTTACTTATGCTGGTTATGGAGTCCAACGGCAAGAAGTGCGCGTTCCAACTGGACTCGCTGTTCCTCACCTTGCTCCTGTCGCTTACTGATGATGTCTATCACTTGATCACGGAGGAGCCGCTCACGTTCCGGTTCGATGCTTTGTGAAGTAATGATCACGACGGGCAACTCGGAGGTCGATTTGTCGCGGCGCAGTTCGCCAAGCACCTCATCGCCGGTTTTACCCGGCATGGCAAGATCCAGGAACACCAGTTCAGGTAGCTCTTTGGCTACCATTGCAAGAGCTTCGTCGCCTCCCACTGCCTCCACGATGCGCGAAGTGGTAAGAGGCCTTAGCTGTCTGATCAGAAGATACCGAGCGACCTCATCATCATCGGCAATCAAGATCACCGGATCTCTGGGCACTCGGAAAACGAGATTAGGCGTCACCTCCGTTACCGCTGCGGGGAGTGAGACAAAAAAGGTGGTTCCTTGACCTGGGACAGAATCGAAATGGAGAGATCCTCCGAGCAACTCGGACAGTTTTTTAGAAAGCGGCAAGCCAAGGCCGCTCCCCTTATGGGTGCTCCGCTGAGCACTCGAGACCTGCCCCCATTCTTCAAAGACCGTGTTGCGGTGTTCCGTTGCTATTCCGATTCCTGTGTCACTCACGGCGAAAGTAATCTCATTACCTTCATCCACGGCGGCAGACACGGTAACCGAGCCCGCGTGCGTGAACTTGAGTGCATTCGAGATCAGGTTTCGGAGTATTTGCGCCAGTTTGCCTTCATCGGTGTGAAGACGCAACGTGGACAGTTCTTGACGAAAGATCAGGCTTACGCGGTCGTTCGTAGAAAGCGGGCGAAACATGCCGCGCAATGCGGAGAAGATCTCGCCCACAGTAAATTCCGACCTTTTCAGGTCTGTCCTGCCAGCTTCGATCTTGGCTAGATCCAAGAGATCTGTCACCATTTCGCCCATACCGCACGCGGAGCGAAACATGAACTGGATCTGCTTCTCCTGCTCCGGCGTGAGTTCACCGTCCATGCGATCAAGAAGCAATCTCGAAAGGCTGGCGATCGAGTTTAAGGGCGTCCGAAGCTCGTGACTCACCGTAGAGAGAAATCGACTCTTTGCCTCGGACGCCTCTCGCAAACATTCAGCTTTGTCTTCGAGCTCGGTATAGAGAGCCAGGACCCCGCGGTTCGCCTCTTCGAGTTCGCTGTTCACGCGTTCAAGCTCTACTTCCCGAGATCGAAGGATCTCAAGCAGTTCGAGCAGTTCCTGATTCTCATGTCGAAGCTGGGATCTCGGGTCGGAGGCGCTGAGACTGGCGAGATAGTTTACGATCTCTCGAATCTCGATGATTGGTTTGCTTCCTGTGGCCATCCTCTTTCCGAGGCGGACGATAGTTCCTGATATTGAGGTTTCGATGTTGAAGTCGTCCACGAGTCGTTTTGCGCCGATGAGCCCAAGGCCGAGGCCGGCTTGAGACCGGAATGTTCCGGACCAGATGTCCTCTAGATGCGGGATACCACGCCCATGATCGGAGATCATCACCCACATCTCGGCGCCGGCTCCATTCTGGAGCGAAAAGGTCACCTTACCGCCCCCGGCGTACTCAAATGCGTTACGTGCGATCTCAGAGACGGCGGTTGCAATTCGGGTTTGATCCTGATTTGTAAATCCGAGCAGCGTGGCGATCTGCTTCGCGCGCTGGCGCGCTAAGACGCAATCATCGCCATTCGCAATCTGAATTGTGACGATGTCTTGTTGGGTGATCTTCCGCTCAGGCAACTTTGGCCACCAGGATGGTTCTGTCATCGCGTTCGCGACTGTGATCGCGATAGAGGACGCCAGCGATCGTGCCGGAAGAGCGCGACAGTAGATCGTCATACTGTTCCATTCGCCACCGGCTTGATAGTCCGTCAGAGTGCATGATTAAGACGTCGATCGGCGACCATGGCGCTTCGTGTATCCGGACCCGAGGCGCTTGATGGCCTACCGTTCCGTTTTCCGACATCATGCCGCGAGAGGCACCAGGGCGCTGCAAGGTACCGGAGATATTACCGACGCCACACCACCTTGCAAGCTGTCTCTCTCTGTCGAGGGATACGATCATGACGGCTGCGCCGCGTGTCGCTCTCAACGCGTTATGCATGCGGCGTACGATTTCGTCGGGGCTTTCGTTTGTGGCACCGTCGAATATTTGCGTCGCTAACTGAGACGCCTCGGCCGCGTGCACGCCATGACCTAAGCCATCTGCAATTATGAACAGATGTCTTCCGCTGTCCTCGGCATGGGACCAGGTATCACCGCAGACCGACTCTCCTCGAAGAGGTACAGAGATGACGGCAGTCTCGGGGAGGCTCACCACCGAAAGCGGTTGGATCAAGGCAGATAGGACCGTGCCCTTACCTGGCGAGGCGAATGCACTCACCCGCTGCGATTGCCGACGCACGGCACCTAATCCAAGTCCCGGAGTAGTTCCGGTCGAGAAGCCATCCTGAAAGGAGAGTTCGACGTTTAAGAGACCAGGACCGGTATCTGCGGCGATCACCTCGATCGACTGGTCCCGTGGACTAGTGATCAAGATCTCACCACCTTTCGCATGGGCCAGCAGGTTGGTCGCGAGTTCAGTTGTGATGATCTCGAGCCGGCCCAGGCTCTCCTCATCGAGATGTGCTGCCCGGCCCGCCTCAACGGCACGACGGCGCGCTTCAGCCACCTGCGACGGCTCCTGGACACTGACAATTGCGGTTTGCTTCATCTCGTCCATTTCGTGATGGTCACGGTGGTGCCTTTGTCAACCTGCGATTCGATGTCGAATTCGTCTACAAGCCGGCGGGTTCCGCCCAGGCCCAAGCCCATTCCTCTTCCGGAGGTATAGCCGTCTTGCAGAGCTGTCGGGATATCCGGAATACCTGGCCCATTGTCCTCAAAGGTCAACCGGAGCCCTCGTTTTATACCTTTCTCAAGTATCTCTAGCCGAACGTTTCCACCAAGTCCGTGATCCAGCGTATTTCGCGCAATCTCGCTCCTGCGGTCACCAGCTTGGTCTGATCAACGATGCCGAGCTTGAGTTCGGTCGCAAACCTGCGGGCCGCGGTGCGCACGCGAACGACATCCTCAGGCGTCCGGACCGGAAGACTTTCAGGGCTGGACGAAACCAACATCGACCACCTCTTCCGAATCAACCCCCGTATGCTCTGCGATGAGCTCGGAACGAAGGATCTCCATTCCCCGCTCGACACTCAGGGCCGTGCGGATGCCAGGGAGCGAGAGTCCGAGTTCTACCAGAGTGATGGCGACTGCCGGCTGCATGCCGACGAGAACGGTCTGAGCATCAAGGATACGAGAGACCGCCGCGATATTCCCAAGCATGCGTCCGATAAAGCTGTCGACTACCTCCAGAGCGGATATATCGATGAGAACTCCAGACGTCTTGGAGGCCACGATTTTGTCTGTCAGCTGCTCTTGCAGGGCGATCGCCAATTTGTCGTGCATATCTACCTGAATGGTGATCAGGAGGAAGGCGCCCATGCGGAGAATGGGAATGTGTTCCATGGCTCTCGTTACCTCCCACTCTGCGGGTGGTATCTGCGCCCATCGCCATCAGTCTGCGGGGAATTTACGCGTTTGCCGACGGCAAGACCCGTTCGCGATAGCGCCTCGCGAAACGCGTCAGCCAAAGACGCTTTAGTGATCACATCACCAAGGTCAATACCCAGTTGCACGATGGTTTGAGCGATCTGCGGGCGTATCCCGGAGATGATGCATTCAGCTCCCATGAGTCGAGCTGCCGTGACCGTCTTGAGAAGATGTTGGGCCGTGATGGTATCTACAGTGGGAACCCCGGTGATGTCGATGATTGTCATCTCCGCTCCAGTCTCGACGATCTTTTGGAGAAGGCTTTCCATAATGGTCTGTGCTCGACTGCTATCCAGTGTGCCGATAATAGGAAGAGCCAGCACGTTCGTCCAAAGAGTCACAACCGGCGTTGAGAGCTCCAACATCTCATGCTGCTGCTGACGAATAATTTCCTCCCGCGTGCGTTGATGGACCTCGGTCGTATACAACCCAAGTCTGTCCAGCAGGACGGTCACCTGCCACGCTGTCTCTATGTTGTTCTCCTGGCCTGACGGGGAAGAGCGCAGCTGCTGAAAGATCGCCTGCTTCAACGCAAAAACGAAAGTAGCGGTCTCGCTGGGACTGCAACCCAGCTTCGCCCGGGACGCCGAAAGGGACTCCAGAAAGAACCGCATCTCGCGCCAGGGGTCTTTATCCAGATCTCCGGAATCATCCTGCGCCAGCGCTTGCTGGAGCAGTTCCAGGAATTCTCTCGAGCTGTTACGGAGTTCAGACGCAGTGCCCAGGTTTCGACCTCTGCTCGCTTTTTCCTGTTCACCCAACCAGCTGTTCAGCAAGGTGGTTTCATTCTTCCGCAGCAACGCGGATATCACGCTTTCAGCCATATCGGCTCCTGTAGGACGAGAGGTTTCCGTCAGTGTTGGTAACCGTTCTAAGGTAACCTAGCGTTGATGACTGTGCCAGTCATTTCCTGACCAATCGGCCCCGAGCAGATCGAGAGCCTGTCTATGGAAGGCCAGACATGGTCCTGCTCTTTGGCGCCCCTCAAGAGAATAGGGCCGAGTGTGTGTTGATGGGCACGGATTTCGATCAGCCCCGTTGCAACATGCCACCCATTTCAGGGTGAACAGCTACAGGGCGGAGAGGACGATGGCGACCACGATGACTCCGAGGGCGAGGGAACGTTTGTCGGTGATGGCGTAGACGACGGGATCTTCGTCGAGATGGCCGCGGGAGGCGAGGAGCCAGAGGCGGCTGAGCCAGAGGAGGAGGACGGGGACCAGTAGCCAGAGGCGGGTGTTGTGGCGGTAGAGCTCGGTCGCGTTCGAGAGATTGGAGATGTAGAGGGTGAAGACGACGACGGAGGCGTAGGCGGAGGCTGAGCCGAAGCTGCGAAGCTGCTCGATGTCGTCGATGTGATAGCCCCGGCCCTTGGAGGTGACGCCGCCGCGGGCTTTGAGGTTTTCGAGCTCGGCGAAGCGCTTGACGAAGGCGAGGGAGAGGAAGAAGAAGATGCTGAAGCCGGCGAGCCAGGTGGAGACCTCGACGCCGGTGGCGGCGGAGCCGGCGAGGATGCGGATGGTGTAGAGGCCGGAGAGGACGATGACGTCGATCAGGATGGCGCGTTTGAGCCGGAGCGAGTAGGCGAGGGTGGTGGCGGTGTAGAAGGCGAGCCACTCGACGAAGCTGTAGGGATGCGCGAGCGAAAGTGCGGGGGAGATGGCGGCGATCACGCGGGGAACGGCAAGGGCGAGAGCGGCGGCGGCGACGAAGAAGAGAGCGACGATGGCGATGCCGTGGATAGCGGAGAGGTCTCCCGAGGCAAAGGGACGACGGCGCTTGCGGGGGTGGAGGCGGTCGGCCTCGATGTCGAGGAGGTCATTGATGATGTAGGTGGCCGAGGCGCAGAGTCCAAAGGAGAGGAAAGCGACGGCGGCTCCGGCCAGGAGACCGAGCGAGCGGGTGTGGGCGAGCAGGAGAGGGAGGAAGAGGAGGACGTTTTTGGCCCACTGGTGAAGGCGAATGGCCTTGAGCCAAGCTTTGGGGGCGGGGGTGGTTTCGCTGAAGGTACGGTGGAGCGTGACTCTGGCTGAGTGGAGGCCGGAGCTGAGGCTGCGGGTCGGGTTGGCGACCATGGGCTGGACGCAGGCGCAGAGGAGAGGTAGATCGGGAATGGCATTGCCGATGTAGCAGAAGTTACTGCCGAAGCGTTCCTGGAAGGCGGCGTGCTTGTTGGGTCCGGCGAGGTTGGTGGAGCCATCCGAGGCGAGGATGCCGGCGAAGAGGCCGAGGTGGTCGGCGACGCGCTGGGCGAGCGCGGCATCGGCTGCGGTGGCGAGATAGATGGGGCGGCCGATGGCGTGCTGCTGCTCGAGGAACTGGAGGAGTTCGCGGTTGTAGGGCAGGTGGACGACGTCGAGCTCGACGGAGGAGGTGATGTGGCGCTTGAGGGCGGCCTTGCCCTGGCTGAGCCAGCGCGGGAGTTGCAGGAGCAGAGAGGGGTGCTGGCGGGCGAGGGCGAGCGTTGAGTCGACCAGGGTATCGGACTTGACGAGGGTTCCATCGAGGTCGACGCAGAGGGGAACGAAGGGATCGGCCACCGGTTGGACCGGTCCGGAGATCTGTGGGACGGCGCTGGGCAAAGCTGCTCCTTTCTCCAAAACTCTGCATGTCTCAGGGGTTCTGCTGGTGCCCTCGGGGGTCCTGCTGGTCTTCAGGGTCCCGCTGGAGGTGTGCAACTCCTGATGTGAATCGGTGGCTGGCGTTTTGCGGGCCATCCAAACCGTACGGGGGCCGCATGAAACCTTACCAGACCCCGTATCGTCAGTATGATCTATCTGGTGCTCCTTGTGCAGGAGCAAACCGCCGGCATGTGAAAGAAGGGTGAGCTAGAGGATGTCTTCTATCACGACCAGGGATGAAGCGGTAAGCGGACAACAGGACCGCGCGAAGTTGCCCGCTTCCGAGGCTCACCCAGCTTTGCCTGCGCCGAAGAAGCCTGCCAGCACGAAGGGGCGGAAGTGGATTGTTTTGGGAGTGATCCTGTTGGCGGTCGGTTCAGCGGTGTGGGTGATCCACCGCAACGGCCAGACGCAGACTCTTCAGGGTCAAAAGATGGAGGCGGCTGCAAACCGGCCGATACCGGTGCAGACGCAACCGGTCCAGCAGCGGACGATGCCGATCTACCTGACGGCGCTGGGAACGGTGACGGCGTATAACACAGTGACCATCAAGCCCAGGGTGGATGGGCAGCTGCTGCGGGTGAACTTTCGTGAGGGGCAGACCGTGAGCAAGGGCCAGCTGCTGCTTGAGATCGATCCCCGGCCGTACCAGGCCGCGCTGGCGCAGGCTGAGGGGCAGTTAGCGAAGGACCAGGCGAACGCGAAGAATACGGATGCGGAGGCGGCGCGGTATACGGCGCTTTACCAGGCGGGCGTGGTCTCCAGGGAGAGCCAGCAGACGCAGATCTCGAATGCTGGGCAGGCAACTGGAGCGATCCAGGCGGATCAGGCGGCGATACAGGCGGCGCAAGTGAATCTAGCGTATACGCGGGTCGCCTCGCCGATCGACGGCGTGGTTGGATTGCGGCAGGTGGATCCTGGCAACATCGTGCACGCATCGGATACGAACGGCCTGGTGGTGGTGACGCAGATGCATCCGATCGCGGTGATTTTCACGCTGCCGGAGGATCAGCTGCCGCAGGTACGCGAGCGTATGCGATCCGGCCAAAAGCTGATTGTCGATGCGTATGACCGGTCGGACACGATACATCTTGCGGGCGGCACGCTGCTGACGATCGACAACCAGATCGACACGACGACAGGCACCGACAAGGTGAAGGCGGTCTTTGACAACAAGGACGGAGCGCTTTTTCCGAATCAGTTCGTGAATATCCGATTGATCCTGGAGCAGCGGCAGAACGCTCTGGTGCTTCCGTCGGTCGCTATCCAGACGGGGACGCAGGGCAGCTTTGTGTATGTGGTGAGGCCGGGCGAACCGCCGCCGGAGAAGAGTGAGAACGGGCCGGCGCCGGGTGGATCTGGAACGGGGAGCCGCACAGGCGGATCGCCCCAGGGCGAAGGGGCCGCGAACGAACAAGCAAAGGGCCCGAGCTACTACGTGGAGGCGGTGCCGGTAAAAGTCGAGCTGACGGAGGGTTCACGGGTGATCCTGGCGGGCGGGGTAAAGCCGGGCGAGGAGGTGATTGTGGACGGGCTGGAGAAGTTGAAAGACGGATCGCGGGTGCTTCCCAAGGAAGGCGCTCCGGCACCCGGGGCGAAGGCGGTCGGCGCAGCGTCGGATGCCACCAAGACGACGGGCCGAACGCAGTCCGATGGCGCCCAGCAGGGGCAGCCGAAGGGCCGAGAGGCGGGCGGAGAGCGCAGCCCGCGGGGGAGCCAGCGATGAGCCCCTCGCGGCCGTTTATTCTTCGGCCAGTGGCCACCTCGCTCCTAATGGTGGCCATTTTGCTTGCCGGCTTCGTGGCATACCAGCAGCTGCCCGTGTCGGCGCTACCGCAGGTCGACTACCCGACGATCCAGGTGATGACGTTCTATCCGGGCGCGAGTCCGGAGGTGATGTCCAGCTCGGTCACGGCTCCGCTGGAGCGGCAGTTTGGGCAGATTCCGGGGCTGAGCCAGATGACGTCGACGAGCTCGGGGGGCGGAAGCGTGATCACCCTGCAGTTTTCACTGGCGGAGTCGATCGACGTGGCGCAGCAGGATGTGCAGGCGGCAATCAATGCCGCGGGAAGTTATCTGCCGAAGGATCTGCCAAACCCGCCGGTGTACAGCAAGGTAAACCCCGCGGATGCGCCGATTCTGACGCTGGCAATGACGAGTGACACGCTGGAGCTCTCAAAGGTGGAGGACCTGGCGGACACGCTGATGGCTCAGAAGATTTCGCAGATCTCGGGCGTGGGCCTGGTTTCGATCGCCGGGGGGCAGAAGCCGGCGGTACGCGTGCAGGCGAACCCGATGGCTATGGCGAACTACGGTTTGAGCCTGGAAGACATGCGGGCGGCGCTGGGAACGGCGAACGTCGATCAGGCGAAGGGCAATTTGAACGGAAGCCGGCAGGCGTTCACGATCGGGGCGAACGACCAGCTGCTGTCGAGCGACGACTACGACAAGGTGATCATCGCGTACCGCAATGGGTCTCCGGTGCGGCTGAGCGATGTGGCCGACGCAATCGACAGCTCGGAGAACCTGTTCCAGGCGGCGTGGATGGGGACCTCCGCGCAGGCGGCGACGAAGGATGAGCCGGCACGCGATGCGGTGCTGAAGCCGGCGGTGATCGTCAACATCCAGCGTCAGCCGGGCGCCAACATTATCGGCGTGGTGAACAAGGTGCAGAAACTGCTGCCGCAGCTTCGAGCATCGCTGCCTGCGAGCGTGACGCTGCAGGTTCTGACGGACCGGACGAATACGATCCGGGCGAGTGTCAAGGATGTGCAATTTGAGCTGCTGCTGACGATCGCGCTGGTGGTGATGGTCATCTTCCTGTTCTTGCGGTCGATCGCGGCAACCATTATTCCTGCCGTGGCAGTACCGCTGTCGATCGTGGGTACGTTTGGGGTGATGTACCTGCTGGGCTACAGCCTGAATAACCTGAGCCTGATGGCGTTGACGATCTCTACCGGCTTCGTGGTGGATGACGCGATCGTGATGATCGAGAACATCAGCCGCTACCTGGAGATGGGCGATGACCCGCTGACGGCGGCGCTGAAGGGGTCGGAGCAGATCGGCTTCACCATTCTCTCGTTGACGGTGTCGTTGATCGCGGTGCTGATCCCGCTGCTGTTTATGGGAGACATTGTCGGGCGGCTGTTCCGTGAGTTTGCTGTCACGCTGGCGGTGACGATCCTGGTTTCGGCGGTGGTGTCGCTGACGCTGACGCCGATGATGTCGGCGAAGCTGTTGAAGCATAAGCCGGACAGCGAACGGAGTGTCTTTTACCGGAAGAGCGAAGAGTTTTTCGAGTATGTGATTGCGAAATACGCCGTGGGCGTGCGGTTTGTGTTGCGGCACCAGACAATCACGCTGCTGGTGACTCTGGCGACGTTTCTGCTGACGCTCTACCTATACGTGATCGTGCCTAAGGGCTTCTTTCCGGTGCAGGATACCGGCGTTCTGCTCGGCATCACCGAGGCGCCGCAGACGATCAGCTTCGCGGCGATGGGAGAACGGCAGAAGGCACTTGCGGCGATCATTTTGAAGGATCCGGACGTCGAGAGTGTGTCGTCTTTCATCGGGATCGATGGAACAAATACCACTTTGAACAGCGGCCGGATCCAGATTAACCTGAAGGACCGTGAGTCGCGGTCGATGACGGCCGCGCAGGTCATCCAGCGCCTGCAGCCGCAGGTGGCGCTTGTAGATGGGGTGCAGTGCTTTCTGCAGCCGCTGCAGGATTTGACGGTTGAGGATCGCGTGAGCCGGACGCAATACCAGTACACGCTTGAGGACGCCAACACGGAAGAGCTCGCGACCTGGACCAATGTGTTCGTGGATAGGCTGAGGACGATTCCGATCCTGACGGACGTTGCCAGCGATCAGCAGTTGAGCGGGATGGAGGCGCACCTGGTGATTGATCGTGATACGGCGAGCCGGCTGGGCATCACGCCGCAGAACATCGACGACACGCTCGACGATGCGTTTGGGCAGCGGCAGGTATCGACGATCTTTACGCAGCTGAACCAGTATCACGTAGTGCTGGAGGTGGCTCCGAAGTACCAAAGGAATCCGCAGTCGCTCGACAACATTTATGTGAAGAGTTCGAATGGGACGCAGGTGCCACTGACGGCGTTTACGCGCTTTGAGCCGCGGGCGGCGGCTTTGGCCATCAACCACCAGGGCCAATTCCCTGCTGTTACGATCTCGTTCAACCTGGCTCCGGGCAAGTCGATCGGCGACGCCGTAAACGCGGTAAACAGGGCGAAGATGGATTTGAACATGCCGTCCAGCGTCAACGCGCAGTTCCAGGGGTCAGCGGCTGCATTTGAAGCGTCTTTGACCAACGAACCATTGCTCATCTTGGCGGCGCTGATCGTCGTTTACATCGTTCTGGGCGTGCTGTATGAGAGCTATATCCATCCGATCACGATATTATCGACGCTGCCGTCGGCGGGTGTAGGCGCCATTCTGGCGCTGCTGCTCTTCCATGTGGATTTAAGCGTGATCGCCTTGATTGGCATCATCCTTCTGATCGGCATTGTAAAGAAGAATGCAATCATGATGATCGACTTCGCGCTGGATGCGGAGCGTGAGCAGGGCATGGAGCCGGAAGAGGCGATCTACCAGGCGTGCCTGCTGCGCTTTCGACCGATCATGATGACGACCATGGCGGCCCTGCTCGGCGGGGTTCCGCTGGCGCTTGGCACCGGCACGGGAAGCGAACTGCGGCGGCCGCTGGGCATTGCAATCGTGGGTGGGCTGATCGTTTCTCAAATTTTGACATTGTTTACGACGCCGGTGGTGTATTTGTTCTTCGACCGGATCGGGCGGAAGTATCTTCACACGGCGGAAGCGGATGCGGAGCTTCGCGAGCATGAACACGCGGTGAGCGCGGACTGACGTGGCAGAACAGCGTCAACACGACAGAGTGGAGACGGCTGACAAGGCCCGGGCGGAGCGCGACTTCGAGCGCCTCCCTTCGGCGGGTGTGGTGCACTTCTCCGCGCCATTCATCAAGCGCCCGGTTGCAACGTTTTTGCTGTCGATCGCGATCATCCTGGCGGGTGCGGTGGCTTACACCCTGTTGCCGGTGTCGAGCCTGCCGGAGGTGGAATATCCGGTAATCTCGGTCGGGGCGGGCCTTCCGGGGGCCGATCCGGAGACGATGGCCTCCGCGGTAGCGACACCTCTGGAGCGACAGTTTGCGAAGATTGCGGGCATCAACGAGATGACATCGTCTTCCTCGACGGGCTCCGCGTCGATCACGATGCAGTTCGATCTGAACCGTGACGTGAATGGAGCTGCGCGAGATGTGCAGGCCGCAATCAACGCGGCACGCAGTCAGCTTCCGGCCAACATGCCGAACAACCCGACGTACCGCAAGATCAACCCGTCGGATGCGCCGGTGATGATTCTAGCGCTGACCTCCGCGACTATGAATGTACCGCAGCTCTACGATGCCTGCGACAGCATTCTGGCGCAGAAGATCGCGCAGGTGCAGGGCGTCGGGCAGACGTTTTGTGGCGGAAGCGCGAAGCCGGCAGTGCGGATTGAGGCGAACCCGAATTTGCTGGCCAACACCGGAATCGGCTTGGAGGCGCTGCGGGCGGCGATCGCCACGGTCAACGTGAATAGGCCGAAGGGCTATCTGACGAATGAGACGCAGCGATGGAGCATCAGCACGACGGACCAACTGTTTGGCGCCGCGGCCTATGCGCCGCTAGTCATCGCGACGGATCGCGGACCTGTGAGTGCCGCGCCGGCGAGCACAGGTCTGCCCGCGTCAGTTGCCAGCAGTCTACCGAGCACAGAAACGGCAGGCGAAGGCGCGAAGCCCGCGACGAACACGGGCGGGGGGCAAGGTGTTCTGCGGATACAGGATGTGGCCCGAGTCTTCGATGGCGTGGAGGACATCCACACCGGGGGGCTTTTCAACGGGAAGCCGGCCATTCTCGTCGTCGTCTTCAAGAGCCCCGGAGCGAACGTGATCCAGACTGTCGACAACGTGCTGGGTATGCTTCCGACGCTGCAGGCTTCGATTCCGCCGGCGATCAAGATCAATGTGGCGCTGGACCGGACGACGACGATTCGAGCTTCGGTGAGGGACGTGACGCGAACGCTGGTGATCTCGATTCTGCTGGTGATCATGGTGGTCTTCCTGTTTCTCCGGGAGGTGCGATCGACGCTGATTCCAAGCGTGTCGGTTCCGCTGAGCCTGCTGGGGACCTTTGGCGTGATGTACCTGCTGGGGTACACGCTCGACAACCTGAGCCTGATGGCTCTGACCATCTCGACTGGCTTCGTGGTGGACGATGCGATCGTGGTGATCGAAAACATCAGCCGCCATCTCGAGAGTGGGCTGACGCCGTTTGAGGCGGCAATGAAAGGATCGAAGGAGATCGGCTTTACGGTGCTGTCGATGAGCACGTCGCTGATTGCGGTCTTTATCCCAATCCTGTTGATGGGTGGCATTGTCGGACGGCTGTTCCGCGAGTTTGCGGTGACGTTGTCGGCCGCGATCTTGATGTCTCTGGTGGTTTCGTTGACGACGACGCCGATGCTAAGCGCCAAGTTCCTTCGGCCGCACAGCGAAGGCAAGCACGGACGATTCTACCTTTGGGGAGAGAAGGGCCTGGCATGGCTGACTGCGGAGTATGAGCTGGGTCTGCGGTGGGTTCTGCGTCGGCAAGGCCTGGTGCTTACGATCACCATCCTGACCTTTGGTTTGAATGTGTACCTATACGTGCTGGTGCCGAAAGGCTTCTTTCCGCAGCAGGATACGGGGCGAATGGGGGGCGAGATCCGTGGGCAACAGGACGTATCTTTCGATGCGATGAAGCAGAAGGTCGGGCAGATCTCGGCGATCGTGGAGAAAGACCCAGGGGTGGAGAACGTGATGTCGTTTGTGGGTGGCGGTGGGCCGGGGGGCGGCGGCGGCAACTCCGGCAGGATGTTCATGTTTCTGAAGCCGGACGCGGAGCGGCAGAAGACGGGGGACACGGCGGAGGTGATACTGAACCGGTTGCGACCGAAGACAAGCGGGATACCGGGGGCACAGCTATACCTGCAGTCGCAACAGGAGCTGCGTATTGGCGGACGTAACTCGGCGACGCAATATCAGTACTCGCTGACAGCGGACAGCCTGACGGACCTGAATGAATGGTCGCCGAAGCTGATGGCGGCGATGCAGAAGCTGCCGCAGCTGAAGGATGTGGCGACGGATCAGCAGCAGCAGGGTTTGCGGGAGCAGCTGGTGATCGACCGCGACACGGCAAGCAGGCTTGGGGTATCACCCTTGACGATCGACGCAACGCTCTCGGATGCGTTTGGGCAGAAGCAGGTGTCGACGACCTACCGCCCTTTGAATCAATATCACGTGGTGATGGAGGTCGATCAGCAGTACCAGCAGGATCCCGATTCGGTGAAAAAGATTTATGTGAAGAGCACGACGGGAGCCATGGTTCCATTGTCCGCGGTGACTCACTTCGAGACGCAACGTATCCCGCTGAGTGTGAATCATCAGTCCCAGTCTCCGGCGACAACGCTGAGCTTCAACCTGACGGCCGGCGCCTCGTTGAGTGACGGGACGGCAGCGATCGAGCAGGCGCGAATCGACATCGGCATGCCATCGACCATTCACGGCGGGTTCCAGGGGACGGCACAGGCTTTTCAGGCGTCGCTGTCGTCGGAGCCCTACCTCATCCTGTTGGCCCTAGTTGCGGTTTATATCGTGCTGGGCATCCTGTACGAGAGCTTTATTCACCCATTGACGATCCTGTCGACACTGCCCTCGGCTGGCGTGGGGGCGATCGTTGCCCTGCTGCTGTTCAACATAGACCTGAGCGTGATCGCGATGATCGGCATCATCCTGCTGATCGGCATTGTGAAGAAGAACGCCATCATGATGATCGACTTTGCCCTGGTGGCCGAGCGTGAGCAGGGCAAGACTCCGGAAGAGGCGATCTATGAGGCGTGCCTGCTGCGCTTTCGGCCGATTATGATGACGACGATGGCAGCCTTGCTGGGGGGGCTGCCGCTGGCGCTGGGCAGAGGCACTGGAAGCGAGCTGCGACGGCCGTTGGGGATCACGATCGTGGGAGGCCTGGTAGTTTCGCAGGCACTGACACTGTTCACAACACCGGTAGTCTACCTATTCTTCGACCGGCTGCGGCTCCGGGTGGAGAAACTGAAGGGAAGGACGGGTAAACGGGCATTGGCGCCGGAGCCGCAACCTGCGGCGGGCGATTAACCTTGTTGCACCGTGGGCGCATGCATTCTTTGCTTCGCCTTAGGAAATGCTTGGGCACCCCTGCGCCCAATGCGCCGGCGATTAGCAGGCCGCAACGATATCGCCCCACAGCGAGGCCCAGTCCATGACGAAGAAGTGGCTAATCGCCGTTCGTCCTTGGTCAGAGGTCATACGTTGCCAGAACGAGCCCTCGTGCAGGCTCATATCCATGCCGGCACGGCCTTCCATTCTTTCCCTGGTTCCACGCTCCGCTTGTTTGCTTCACGCAAACGCGTATGCACTGCGCGGCGCTCACGTCTTTCATCCTGTGATGAGCGCCACACATGGATTCGCTGATGACGCCAGTGACTGTTGTGCTCGACTGCTCGACCGCGCGAACGCCGTAGATGCAATCAGAAGCACACTGTAGACGAATGACAAATTGCTAATTTTTCATGATTCTCCTTTAGGTTGTTGCTGTGGTGAGCTGGGAATCTGGAGTTGGTGGAGTCTGAGCATGAAGCGTTCCCTTCTTCAACTCGCGCTCTTTCATCATCACGAAAAAGACTGGCACCAAGATGAGGACGTGAATCGTTGAGGTGATCATGCCGCCAACGATCGGTGCAGCGATCGGCTTCATCACGTCCGAGCCGATACCCGATTCCCAGAGAATCGGCACAAGACTGGCCAAAACGGCGAAGACTGTCATCAGCTTCGGTCGGAGCCTCTGAACTGCACCTTCAATGGCAGCAGCCTCGATATCGTTCTCGGTCACGACTGAGGAGGTGCTAAGCCGATGTTCCAGGGCTTCGTGTAGATAGAGCACCATCACAACCCCGGTTTCGACGGCGATGCCGAAGAGGGCGATATAGCCCACGGCCACGGCGACGCTGAAGTTGTAGTGAAGAAGCCATTGGAGCAGAATGCCACCCGACATGGCGTAGACGGTGGGAAAGATCAGGACGAACGCTTCCTTGACCGAGTGGAAGACCAGATAGAGCAGCATAAAGATTACGAAGAAAACAACGGGCAGAATGAGTTTCAGTCGCTGCTTGGCTCGCAACTCAAACTCGTATTCGCCCGACCATTGAAAGGTGTAGTTTGACGGAAGAGAGACCTTGTCATGCAGCAGCTTCGTTGCCTGCGTGACGAACCCGCCATAATCGCTGTTCTTCAGATCAATGTAGATATAGCCGGTGAGCTTTCCATCCTCATCCCTGATCATCGCCGGACCATGAGCGAAAGAGACCCGCGCTACCTGTCCCAAAGGGATCTGCGCACCCGAAGGTGTACCAATCAGCACTCCTCTCATTTGATCTATGTTGTCTCGGAAGGCTCTCTCATATCTCACATTGATGGGGTATCTCTCCCGCCCTTCGATATTTTCGGCGATGTTCTGACCTCCGATGCCGGAGGAGACGGCTGTCTGGATATCGGCGACGCTCAGGCCGTATCGAGCTGCCTCCGGGCGGTTGACATCGACGTTCACGTAGAAGCCTTGCGCTACTTTCTCTGTGAAGATCGAGCGCATCTGAGGTAAGCCGGACAGTGCGTTTTGGATCTGTGCTGCAAGCTGTTGTATTCCCTCGACGTCGGTACCCTGAACTTTCAAACCGAGAGGAGTCTTGATGCCGGTGAGCTCCATATCGAGCCGGTTCTGAACCGGCATCGTCCAAGTGTTCGAAAGTCCCGGGAACTGGAGCTTCTCGTCCATCTGCTGGATTAGCTGATCGTAGGTCACACCCGCAGGCCATTGTTCGCGAGGCTTGAGCATGACGGTGGTGTCGTACATGTCCAGCGGAGCATTATCCGTCGCGCTGTCGGAGCGTCCTGCAGAGCCGAAGACACTGATCACCTCTGGAAAGCTGCGTAGTATCCGATCCTGTTCCTGAAGAAGCGTCTTAGCCTGACCGATAGCCAGCCCCGGAAGAGCGGTCGGCATGTAGAGCGTCGCCCCTTCGAAGAGCGGCGGCATGAACTGGCTTCCCAGGCGCAGAGCGAGGGGGAAGGTGACAAGCAGGAAGATCAGGTTTGCCACAATGGTGAGGATGCGATGCCGTAGGGCAAAGCGAAGCACCGGAAGGTAGAGCGACTTTGTGAAGCGAGAAATAGGATTCGCATCTTCGGGCCGCAGGCGACCCCGAATCAACATCACCATCAGAACGGGAACGAGAGTGACCGCCAGGATGGAGGACGAGCCAACGGCGAGCGTTTTTGTCCAGGCAAGCGGTCTGAACATGCGTCCTTCCTGTGCTTCCAGCAGGAAGACCGGCAGGAACGAGACTACGATGATGAGTAGGGAGAAGAACAGGGCCGGCCCAACCTGCTTGGCCGCGCCGATGAGGATTTCCCGGCGCTCCTGTTCTGCCACTGGCGCCGGATCACGCTCCTGCCGTTCGGACAGATGGCGGTAGCCGTTCTCGACCATCACGATCGAGGCATCCACGAGCACACCTATGGCAAGCGCCAAACCTCCCAACGACATGATGTTTGATGAAACCCCGAGCAAGTGCATGGGGATAAAGGAGATTAGGACAGCCACAGGAAGGGTGAGGATCGCTATGAGCGCAGATCGGAAGTGAAACAGAAATACGATGATGACGACGCTCACGATCACAGCTTCTTCGAGGAGATCGCGTTGCAGCGTCTTGATGGAAGCACGGATCAGATCGGACCTGTCGTAGCCGGTAAAGACCTGAACCCCGGCAGGCAACGAGGCTGCGATCTCGTGCAGCTTCGTCTTCACGCCTTCGATGACGGTCAAAGCGTTCATGCCTTGGCGCATGACGATGATGCCGCCGACCGTCTCCCCTTCCCCATTCCATTCCGCAACTCCCTCTCGAATATCGGGACCGAGGCTCACGGAACCCAGATCTCGGAGAAGGACGGGCGTTCCGTTCTTGCTGCTGACAGCGACTGCAGCAAGGTCGTCCGGCGAGTGGAGGTAACCGAGCCCCCGGATCAGGTATTGAGTGCCGCTCAGATCAAGAGTGCGGCCCCCAACCTCGTTTGTGCTCGCCTTTACCCGGTCGATGACATCCGAAAGAGAAATGCCGTACGCAAGAAGCTTGTTGGGATCAAGCTGGACCTGCGTACTGCTTGACGAATCCCCCGATTGTGCCAACTTCGGCGACACCGGGCACCGTTTCCAAAGCGTAGCGAAGGTGCCAGTCCTGTAGGCTGCGGAGGTCAGCAAGGCTTAGCCGGTGACTCTTATCGACCAGCGCATACTCGTAAACCCACCCTGCCCCCGTAGCATCCGGACCGATGACAGGATGAACGTCGGGCGGGAGCCGGCCACTGATTTGCTGCAGGTACTCGATTACTCGCGAACGAGCCCAGTAGAGGTCGGTCCCATCCTCGAATACCACGAAGACATAGGAATCGCCGAACATCGTCTGAGCGCGCACCGCCTTCACATGCGGAGCGGCGAGAAGACTGGTCACAATCGGGTACGTCACCTGATCTTCTAAGACATCTGGAGGCTCCCCCGCCCAATTGGTATGCACGATCACCTGGACATCGGAGATATCTGGCAAAGCGTCGAGTGGTACTTGCTTCAGGGACCATATACCGGCCAAGGTAAGAAGCAGGACCCCAGTGAATACGAGAAAGCGGTTCCGAGCGCAAACGTCTATGATTCGGGAGATCATGGCTACATGCCTCCCGTTGCGTTGACTCGCAACTGCTTCGTCCCGACCGTCTGACCATTCTTCTGAACGGTGACAGTTACCTGCCAGGTACCACCGGAGTCGAGCTTGGCGGCGCCTTCATAAAGACCGCGGCTTTTTTCGGACAGCTTCGTGGTCACATCCATGGCTGCCATTCCCATGGCCGCCATAGCGGGCATATAGAACTTGACGGTGACTTCCGCACCAGCCACAGGAGCCCCGGATTTATCCGAGACTTTGACCCTGATCGTGTTGTTTCCTTTTTGCGCCGGATTCGGATCGGTCGCCAGTTCGATGACTGCTTGAGGTGCGTTTGAGTCGCCGCTTTGGGATCCAGCACCGCTGGCTGTGGACGGAGTTGCACCGAACGAGCTTGCGGCCGCTTCGAGCTGACTCTCGGAATCGATTAGGAAGTTTGCCGACGTAACGACCCGCTGATGTTCTTTCAACCCACCAAGGACGAGAAAATTGTCTCCGACTCTCTGTCCAAGAGTGATCTCCTGCGGCTGAAGAGTCCCGCCTCCTTGACCGAGGAAGACGAGCTGACGTGTGCCCGACTGCAAGACAGCTGAAGCAGGGATGACAAGCGCCCGTCCTATAGCAGCCTTCAATCCAACGTTCACGAACATGCCTGGCTTAAGTTGGAGACCAGGGTTTGCGAGCGCTATCCGAACACGCACGGTGCGAGTTGCCAGATCGACTTGGGGAAGAATCTGCTCGATCCGGCCATTGAACGTTCGGCCAGGGTACGCATCGACCGTGATCTGGGCAGTATCACCAGGCTTAACTCTGCCCACATCGTCTTGGAACACCTGCGCATACACCCAGATCCGTGACAGGTTTGCGATCGTATAGAGCCGCGTCGACGGTTCCACGTACATATTGGGCAATGCCGCCTTCTCCGTGATGTAGCCAGAGACAGGAGAGTTAATTGTCAGGTCCAAAATTGGCTTGCCCGTTAGCCTGAGCCGATTCAGCTCGCTTTGTGGAACCTCCCACTGCGCCAGCCTTTGTTCTGCTGCGGCCGCGAGGGCCTCTGCTCCAGACGCGACTCCATCGACAGTGCTGGTCCCGAGGGTTTCCTGATTGTGTCTCGCCAGCAGGAACTCCTGTTGCGTTGCTACGAGGTCAGGGCTATAGACGCTAAACAGCGGTTCGCCGGCATGAACATATTGGTAGGTCGCATTTGCGAAGACCTTACGAATGTAGCCGGAGAACCGGACCTGCACGTAAGAGACTGATCGTTCATCCACATCCACGTTTCCAGTCGCCCTTACGTTGTTGCTAACCTGCTTGTACTCCACCGTGCCGATCGTCACGCCGATGCTCTGCATGCGCTCCGGCGTGAGCTGGACGGGTGCTAACGTGGCAGTCTCTCTCCCTTGTGACGGCTCAGGTTCTGGAGCAGTTGACGAGCCAATCGTACCTGCGGCACTGGGTCCAGCAGCTTCCGGCTGCAACGGCTCGGAAGTTGCATCAGCCCCTCTGGGAGAGTCGCTTTTCCCGCCGGGTAGGACGCCGGATCGAAGCAAGAGAACACTGGAGCCAATACCGATGATGAAGAGCCAAACAAGGGAGGTTCGCAGCACGTATTTGTTCATCGCAGGGTGACTCCTGTCAGGGATTCAAGGTGGGCCAACGCGGTCTCGTGATCCGCAAGCGTCTTCGCAAATTCCAATCGAAGGTTGAGCAGATCGGTGAAGTATTGGAGGACATGGGTAAACTGCTCGCGGTTGGCGGCGTATGCGTTCAGCGTGGCCCGGTAAGCCGCTTCGGACTGAGGGAGGAGCCCCTCCCGGTAGTCCTTCAGGAGCTCGGCATCACTGGCCGCCTGAACGTATCCCTGCTGGGTCGCGGCAAGCTGCTGCTGCAACCCAGCATCCAGCCGGTCCTGTGACTGCTTGAGCATTTCCGCAGCTTCGGCGACTTGCGCCTCGACGCGCCTTTTGCGTGGGAAGGTCACGTTGAGTGTGGCGACGTAGTAGTCCCTGTACTTGCGATCCGTGTTCTGGTACATGTAGCCAAGCTCGAAATCTGGCTTTCCCTCTCGCTTCGCCGAGGCGAGCTGGGCGTCTTGTTTGCTGATCGAGGCCTGGCTCGCTTTGACCTCTGGGTTCCCCTTCCGAACTGCATCCAGGACCTGGGCGGCCGTGAGGATAAACGGGGTCTCGACTAATCCCTCAGCGGCGATATTGGCAGAGCCTTGGTCCCGATGAACGAGCCCCTTCAGATGCGCTTGCAGCATCCCCATCTCCTGGTGGCGCATGGTGATCTCCCGAACCAGCTTGGTTCGTTCAACCTGGGCCTGCAGCACGTCTTGCTGCATTCCCTGCCCCACTCGGTAGTGAACAATGGCATCCTGAATCAGATCTCCAAGAACGGATTCGTTCTGCCTCAGAATGCCGAGCGCCTGATCCAGATAGGCGAGCTGTAGGTAATCCGCTTTCACTGCATCGGCGACATCTTTCTGCGTCACCCCTACCTCCGCCAGCTGGACATCTGCCTCCCGCTCCGCAACCTTTCCGCGAAGGCTCAGCTTGCCTGGGAAGGGCAAGGCCTGCGAAGCCCCTAGACCCACATACGCGAAATCGCTGTTCGTATAACCGGCGAAGGGCTTTGGACTTCCGACGCTGAACTGCTGAGCAGTCAATTTAGGGTCGGGAAGGGTGGTGACCTGCTGCGGCACGCGTGTTGCGGCCTTCCAGGCATGCGTCACGCCGAAATCTCTGGACTGTTTGCCTGTGCTTCGGCCAGTAATTGCGCTAGCGGTGTAGGCGCTATGGGCGTGTACTGCGCAACGGCAGGCACGGCGGTAGCGAACACCACAACGGCAGACCAGTAAAGGGCTACCTTCATGAAAGATTCTCCTCATTCTCGAAACAGATCGAAAACGGGCGCAGAACTGCGGCCCGAAAGAAGTGCGAGTAGAGGGGAGCTAGACTCTCAGGATCGTGACGGAGGAGGGCGGAGACTCTGGCTGCGAGTACTGTGGATCGTTCATCCAGCTTGCAAGAGGAGCGTCGGCGCTCCAACCTTCAGTAGCTAGGAAGCTCAGAACGAATACGACGACCGGGTGAAGGACGACCGCCTTCGACTGAAGCGCCTGATCGTGAATGCTGGTCAAATCTTTTTGACAGCAGCTATGGGAGGCTGGCATCCCCATGTCGTCGCAATGGTTCTTCATCATGCGGCAGCACGCACGCTCCGAAGCGGTCATCCGGGCATCTGCTCTCATGCACGCCATTACAGGCGCCACGCACGAAAGTAGAAGCAAGACCATCACTCCGAGTTGGCGAATCCACTTCATCGCACTTCAGTCTACATCCCGGCTCACAAAGCCAGCTCATCTCGAATCATGACGACAGGCCCTCAGGCAGCATGCCAAGGGGCGGACGGCTTTCGCTAATCCGCCGGTCTGCGCCTCAGGCGAGCGCGTGGCGGAGGACCCCTTCGTCTGTGCGCTCAACTTGACAAGTCGGTTTCATTGACAGCTTTGGTCGTTGGTGATGAACGGGTGCGGGACGCCCAACGCCCCCGCCGTGACGACCTCGCTTTCGGAGTTGGAGAGGTACGTCCCTTCCACCCAGCAGACAAGACCAACTCGCATAGTGTGATTCACCTGGACTGGAACTGCCGGTCGCCGAGGCTCAGACGTTTGAGGTGGCGCGGTAGGCTGAGTTGGCAGGTGGCGGGGAAGTCCGGTGAGGGATCCTTCGGCTCGGTTCGTCGGACCAGCGGAAGAGATCGCCCGTCCGCCTGGGCGCTGGGACAGGCGTCCGCCTGAGCGACGATCGCGTGAAGCTCAGCGCGGCCGCCGGTCATCTCGATCCAGGCTTCCGCGACGGCGGGTCCGATGTTGGCGACTGGCCGCTGCGCCAGTACCGCGGTGTACGGGGTGCATGCGACATCTGTCTCAAGAGTGAGCTCCGGTCTGGAAATGAGCGATCATCGTCCGGTCCACACCGGCGCCAGCCAGGCGATGGGCTTCTCCGGGTTGGCGCCAGGCGCGTCGCCTCCGCCTGCGTTCCACACGCGCACAAAGAAATACGTGCTGGACGCATCCTGGATCACGGGATCCCACTCGACGCTGGCGGCCGGCGCGGGAACTGTGTAGGTTAAGACAACTGCTCCGCCGTTCTTGACGATGTCGATCTTGGTGATGCGATCCTTTGGCTCCGCGGCATCGGGGTCGCTGAGGCTGATGTGGAACCTGAACTCGTTCGGCCGCGCGAGGGTGGAGCCCATCATCGCACCGTTGACGGTGTAGCGGCACTGGATGTTGTTGTCGAGCGACGCATAGGTGCGGCGGTGCTTCATCGCGTCCAGAATGGCGGCTTTGGTCCGGCTCTGGGCGAGCACGAAGGTGCGCGACTTCTCGCTTACGATGCCGGATAGTCCGTGGTTGCCGTTACCGGCGACGGGTGAGACCTTCCAGCCTTTGTCGAGCGCGGCGAGAAACCCTTCGTAGTGGATGATGTTGTTGGAGTTGATGACCTCAAGCATGGTGATGATATCCGTCGTCTCCGGTGTGCGGCCGCCGAAGCTGTCGTAGGACTTCGCATCCGGGTGGTTGAAGCTGGCGACTACCGGTCCGGCGCCGCTGGGCTTCGCCGCCGCCAACCACTTGTAGAAGGCGGTCAGGTCGATGCCGGGCTCGAGCGCATTGAGGATGCCTTCCGAGTTGAGGACGTTGATGTGTCCGGTTCCGCCAGGGCCGTCGTTCTCCGAGTACTCAAAGCCCCGGATGCCGACAAAGTCCGGGCCGGTAGCGGCGGCAGCCTCCTTGCCGGCAGCGACCCACTGCGGATTGGTCGGCGAAAGGGGAAGAAACGACGCCTCCTGCGAGTGGTCCGAGGTCACGTAGAAGTCGAAACCATTTATCTTGGCCGCGGCGAAGTGAGCCGAAGGCGGACCCTGCACGGTCTGCCACTCGGGATTCAGCTTCATATCGGAGCTGGGGTACTGGAAGCCATTAATGACATACATGGCGTAGCACCCGCCCTGTCCCTTTCGGTAGCCATCTTTCCAGGTGTACTGGCTTTCCGAGCCATCCTGACGGCCGTAGACGCGGATGCCCGCGCAGCCCTTCAGCCACTGCTGCCCGTGCGACCAGGTGAAGGCGGTATGGGAGTGGGTGTTGCCGGCGTAGATGTGGTACTCGGGCGTGGACTTCGCCGCTGCTGCCTTGCGCTGCGCGATGAGCGCGGACAGGGACGGAAGCAGGGCAAGGAGCAGGGCGGCAGAGCGCAGGACGTGAGAGCGCATCAATCGTGTTCTCCGGTTTGGGTCTCGACCCCGGCAACGGGGGGACGCGGGGATGACGCGGTGCAACGTCGAGCGGTACGCCTCGCGCGGCACTGCCCCCCGCTCACTCTTGCTGACGCTTCACCGTGGGTCGGTAGGCGTACGTATCATGGGTCTCACGCCGAAGCTCTTCGAGCCGCGCAGCGTGCTTCGCGATCAGGCCGCTGTACTTCGGGTCGCCATAAAGATTGTGCACCTCATCGGGATCGGTCGCCAAGTCGTAGAACTCGTATTCCTGTGCATCCAGGAAGTAGTGGATGTACTTGTAGCGCGTGTTGCGGACACCGCGGCATGGCTTCACATTCTCCGCGCCTGGGTACTCGTAATACTCGTATAACCAATCCTTGCGCCAGGGAACGGACCGGCCCTCAAGCAGGGGCATCATGCTCTTGCCCTGGAGCGCATCCGGAATCTTGACGCCAGCGAGATCAAGAATGGTCGGCATGATGTCGAGGTTCAACACCATCTCGTCCGACTTCTGTCCGCCTTTGATGCGGCGGGGATAGCGAACCATCATGGGGATGCGGATGGACGGCTCATACATCAGGCGCTTGTCGTAGAAGCGGTGCTCGCCGAGGAAGAAGCCGTGATCCGAGCTCCAGATAACGGCGCTCTCGTCCAGCATGTTCTTGCCTTCGAGGGCGGAGAAGACCTGCCCGATGTTGCGGTCGTTGTTCTCGATGCCGACGTAGTGATTCTTGACGAGCTCTTCCAGTGAGCGGGGCTGATCGGGGCCGTAAAACTGCTTGCCGATCTTGTTGAGAGCATCCTTGACGCTCTGCGGTTTACCGGCATAGTCGTTCAGGTACTCGTCGAAGCTGCTCGGCTTGGGAATCGGGTCGCCGTTGAAGTCGTTGACCGCGCGAAGGGGACGGAAGAAGGGAGAGTGCGGCGAGTAGAACCAGAGGAACAGGCAGATGGGTGTCTCGTGCGGCTGCTGGATCCACTCGACCGCCTTGCGGGTCAGCAGGTCGTCGGCGTACTCGTGATATTGCTTCGGCGGGGAATAAACGCCCTTGTGTCCTTCGACGATGTTGGGATCGAAGAAATTCGCAAAGCCCTTGAAACCGAAGTAGAAGTCCCAGTATCGGTCGAGCAGGGCTCCTTCGACGTGCGACTTGCCCAGAAAGGCGACCTCGTAGCCGGCATCGCGGAGCATATCGCTGAGGATCGGGAAGCTGTCGGGAATCTTGCTGTGCTGGTTGTCGACGGCCCCGGTAGAGTGCGAGTACATACCGCTGAGGATGGTGGCACGGGCCGGGAGACACAACGCGTTCACGCAGAACGCATTGGGAAAGGAGCCGCCTTCCCGGGCGAGGCGATCGAGGTTTGGCGTCTTCAGCAGCTTGTTGCCGCCAAGGCTCGTCTCATCGGGGCGGGCACCCTCGCCGAGAAAGAAGATCAGGTTCGGCCGTTCGGCCGGGGACGGAGCTACGAGCGATTCGGCCAGCAGGAACGGCTGTAAGGCGAGCGCCCCAGCGGCTGCGGCAGCTCCGCGGAGGAAGCTACGACGATCGGAAGGAGCAGGATGTTCGCTCATCTTCCCCTTTCTCGCATGGGTGGAGGAATGTGTGGCGCGGTAGGTCCAGAGCAATCCGTGATCGCGTCGGCCCGCTTAACCTACAACATCGGGTGATGGTATGTAAACGATTTCGCAATGTGCGGCGCGGGCTGGCATGCCACAGCACGCAGCGGGAAGAGAATAGTGATCTGGCCCGGGCGTGCATGTTGCCGGGCCGCCGCGACGTGCCGATCAGACCCGGAGCCTCGGTGACGGCACCCGCGACGGGAGCGTTCAGCGTTGGCTTTGTGACGCCCTGGACGGACCGTTTGGGACTGCCTTCCGTGTCGAAGACAACGATGCTGTTGGAACCCAGCCGGCTGCAGGGGCGTCCCCTTAGGGTTTGCGTCTGCCGGCAGCATCGTCGGAGCTCACCGGCGTGCGCGGCTGCAGCGGATCGACCGTGGCATCGGTGGCCCAGCGCGGATCGGATACGAGCGCGGGGTCTACGCGTTGGAACCACTCCGAGATCTGCAGCATGGGCTGGCCATCCAGGAAGATCCCTGCCCTGACGTGGGTGGCGTCGAAGACACCGAAGGGTTTAGTGAAGAGCGGTGACGTAACGATTGGTTCACTGCCGTCAAGAGTGTACCGAGTCTCGAGCTTGCCCGGCCGCAGGGCGCCCCGCAAGGCCACACGGGAGGCCGTGATGGAGACCATGCGGGGGTGCTGGGGCGAGACGCCGAAGATGGCGGTGTCCCCAAGGATCGCGGCTGCCGTCACCTCAATGGGACCGTTCTCTTCCGTCGACTGGAAGAAGCCGCGACCCATGCCGTAAAACGCTTTCCTGTACGCCGCCTGGTGGGGCGTTACGTCGACAGGGTCCCCGTTTTCGTAGCCCAACAGGTGCACGGGACCAGAAACTTGGAAGTTCACGCGATTCATGTTCCAGGGGACCATGACGCCATCCTTGTCGATGATCGAAAACGTGACGACCGCATCGTCGACGCGATTCGGGCGAAGGCCGTCGTTATCGGTCTCGAGCTTGATTCCAGTGGGATCGCCCGCCGTCTTGAACTCGGTCGTGGCAACCTGCTTGCCTGCGGCATCGAAGGCCACGGCCCGAAGGGCTCCGGGATGGTAGGGAACCTTCCAGACGAAGTCCCCGAGTGGGCCGGGTTTGAACCGGCCGAGCGACGTGTCGTTCAGAAACAGCTCGACCTCCGGCTGGTTGGAGTACGCGACCACCGGGATCATGATGCCGTCCATGTTGCGATGCGTCCAGTGGGGAAGGAGGTGGACCATGGGCTGCTTGGTCCAAAACGCCTGGTAAAGGAAATAGCTGTCCTTGGGGATGCCTCCGAGATCGATGATGCCGAAGTTCTCTGCGCGGGTGGGCCAGTGGCCGCCCTTGTAGGCTGCCTCCCCGATGTAGTCAAAGCCGAGCCAGCGGAACTCGCCGGCGATCCACGGCGTCGCGGTGGTGCGCTTCCATGCCTGGCGGGCGTTGTTGCGGACGATCGCGTTATCGTAGGACGAGTTGTACCATGGATCGCCATCAAAGAAGATCTCCTGTGTGCCGTAAGGCTCGAACTCTTGGACGTGCTTCCAGTCACGCCACCAGGTGCGGACGCGGTAGAAGCCGCGCGTCTGCAGGGTATGCGGCTCTTCCGTTAGGACGATAGGCACGGTGGGGTGCTCGGCGTGGAACTTCTCGAGCACGCCAGGAGTCTCGCCCGGTCCGTTCCATCCCGAGACATCGACGCCAGTCGTCATCATGCCACCGGTGGTGGGCCGAGTTGGGTCCAGGGAGTGCACGTACTCGGTCATGTTGTTTGTGTCTTCGAGGCCCGTCTCGTTGCCAAGGCTCCAGGCGAAGACGCTCGGGTGGTTGCGATCGCGGCGTATCCAGCGCTCGACATCGTGGTGCCATTGCGTCCGATAGAAGCGCTGGGCGTACTCGTTCTGGACCTTCTTGTGCCAGCCATCGTAGATCTCGTCCATCACCAAGAAGCCCATTCGGTCGCACAGATCGTAGAAATAGGGCGTGTGCGGATTGTGCGCGGTACGGATCGCGTTGACGCCCATGTTCTTCAGAAGACGTAGACGGCGTTCGAGGATGCCATCCGGAATGGCAGTTCCCATGGGGCCGCCGTAAAGGTGATCGCCGAGGCCACGCAGCTTGAGCACCTCACCGTTCAGAAGGAAGCCGCGATCCGCATCAAAAACTGTTGTCCGGATGCCGAAGCTCGTGTCCTCGGCATCGAGCACCTGCCTGTTCTGCACGAGTTCGGTTCGCAGCGTGTAGAGGTGCGGCGTATCTGGGGACCACAGGAGTGGACGCGGTACGGTGAGGTTCAGGGCCGGGACCGCACCGGAGTTGGGGAGGTTAGCCGCGGTCTGCGTGGCGACAGGCTTCCACTTCTCGTCGAGGATAGTGAAGCGAAGCGACGTCCCGGGCTGCCCGGGGCCTTCGATCGCAGAGGAGACGGCGACAGTGCCAACCGTACCCGATGCGGAGATAGTACGGATAAACGTGCTCCATGGCGCGATGGACGTCGAAGGCGTCTCGAGCAGCCGGACGTGGCCGTAGATGCCGGAGCCGGTGTACCAGCGGGCCGCTGGCTGCAGGAGATTGTCGACCCGCACGGCGATCGTATTGAGACCCGGGTGAAGGCGGTCCTTCAGGCTGTAGTGAAAGCTCATGTACCCGTACGGCTCTGTGCCGAGCTTCACGCCATTAATCCAGGTGGTCGAGTCCATGAAGACACCATCGAAGAAGATGGTGAGATCGCCGCGCAGCATCTCCGACGTCACGTTGAAGGTCTTGCGATACCACCCGATGCCGGTGGGCAGCCACGCGCTCACGGCTGCCCCGGGATTCTCCTGATCGTACTTGCCCTCGATTGACCAATCGTGGGGCACATCGAGCTTGCGCCAGGACGCATCGTCAAAGGCAGGAGCTTCAGCGCCGGAGATGTTCCCCAGTGTGAAACGCCAGTCAAAGTCAAAGTTGCTCTCCACCCGCTGAGGGTGAACCGCAGGGCTGTGGGATTGTGGTTCTGCCGCACGGCAGAGGGGAGCTAGTGCAAGGCCGCAGACGATAGCGGGGAGGAGCAGGGAGCGCATAAGGGGAAGTCTCTCTTGGTGTACGAGCGGTGAACAGATGAGGAGAGTGCAATCACTCACGGTGCGGATGGGCAAAGCACTGTGACTGCCAGGCTGCGCCGCAGAGGGTCAACGACGAAGCTAGCTCTCATCGAGGATGGGGACTACGGTACCGGCACCGAAGTGGGGTCGCGGAACTACAGCAGGAAGATCTCGCGGATCTTGGTCCATGGGCGCGATGCCAGTGGTGTTGAGATACCAGTGGAGCAGCCGCTGCTCAGCCTGGTGGCGCACGGCAGACACGCCCGAATCGCTGAAGCGGTTGTTGCGCTCAGCCGGATCGTCTCTGCGCAGGTAGAGCTCGGAGACGCCCCCGGACCGCGAAACAAAGGTGTACTCCGAGGTGCGCACCGCAGCGGAACGGGAGACGGTTTGCGGCTCGGCGATCTGGAGACTCAGGCGCTCGTGGTACCACGACTTCTCCCCCAAGGGTGGTTCAAAGCACTGCGGCTCGTAGGTGTTGTAGCCGCCCTCGGAAAAGGCACCACGATCGCGGTCACCGGGCGCACCGAGGATCTGCGCCATCAGGCTGCGGGCGAAGTGCGTGTGCGTCGCCTGCGTGCCGGCAAGCGCAAGCGAGGTCGCCATGAAGTCGAAAAGCTCGATGTGTTCCGCAACGCGATTTCCTGACGGTGCGCCAGGCACACGAGCGATCATCGGCACGTGGGTCAGGCATCGCTCCAAGCCAGACGGCCACTTCTCCACCAGGCCGAAGTCGCCGGCGTAGTCGCCATGGTCGGAGAGGACGAAGATCGATGTGTCAGCGCTGTGCCTGGTGCGGTCGACTGCTTCAAGCAGCTCTCCCAGCAGCCAGTCGGCGTAGGCTGTTTTGTCGAGATACGCGGCTCGGATCCTGCGCAGGGTGTCGGCCGAGACCGTATCGAGGCCCGAGACACTGCGCATGCGCTCGTGAAAGCTGGGGCGTTGCGGAAGGTTCGCCGGCAGCAGGTCGGTGACATCCACTGGGGAGTGGAGACCGGCGAAGCCTTGGGGCGAGTGATACGGCGGGTGCGGAGAATCGATCGGAAGAAACAGAAAGAAAGGCCGGGTCGTCTCGCGGCGTTCAAGGATTGAGATCGCTGCCTGGACATTGCGGAAGTCCGCTGTCTGCCGGCGATCACCAGGCTTGCCCTCGCTCAGAAAGGTGAGTGGCCCCGGCGGACGGCCTTCGCCACCCCCGGCGGGCGCCGCTCCGCTGCCCCCAACGTGCGCGCCGATATTCCAGGCTGTCACAGAATCGTCGAATGTGCGCGCGGCCAGAGCGTCATTCTTGCCGGCCCAGAACACATCGTACCCGGCTTGCTTGACGTAGCGAAAAAGATTGGGCTCATCCGGCCGGAGGAAATACATCTGCGATCGATGACCTCGCACCGAGGTCGGCCATCCGGTGAGCATCGAGCACCGCGACGCCCCGCAGATGGGATAGGCCACGTGGCACTCTTCAAAGAGCGTTCCCGAGCCGGCGAGACGGTCGAAGTTAGGCGTCTTCGCGATGTGGTTGCCATAGCATCGGAGCGCATCGGCCCGCAGCGTGTCCGGCATGAAGCAGACGATGTTGGTGCGGGGCGGCACCGCGGCCTGCGATATCGCCTGCTCGGTCGAGACTGCGCTCTCGCGGTTAGCGAGAAGGGGGGACGCAAAGGCGCCGGTCAGCACCGAAGCACCTGACCGGCCGAGAAAGGTTCTGCGAGAGAGATCGCTCAAAAGTGCCCTCCTTGTGCAGCTCCGCAACGTACGCGGTCAGATGCTAGGCGAAGTAACGGACCGGCGTGATGGTCGCGGCCGGTTCACCTGCAGCGATGATGCGCCGTGCCAGCTCGGCACGGAGCTCGTCCGCTACGTCCTTGTACTCTGGCCGGCCGACCAGGTTAACGTGCTCGGCAGGATCACCGGCGAGCGAGTAGAGAGCAAAGTCCTGGTACTGCTTGCCGTACTGAGCGTTGCCGCGCGGGATGCTCGGATCAAAGCAGCAGAAGCACCAGTCTCGCGTGCGTATACCGCGGCCACAGATGGACTCGCTGATCTGGAAGTACGCGGTGGAATCCCACGTGCGCCGCAGCTTAGGATCGGATGTGAGCGCCCTCAGCGGCTTGCCGCGCATACCGGACGGCGGCATGATGCCGGCGGCGTCCAGAAGGGTCGGTGTCAGGTCCACAAGCGACACCACCTCTTCGATCACCGAGGACTGATCGAAGCCGGGTCCGGCGACGATAAACGGAACGCGCAGAGAAGACTCATGCGGCGACCGCTTGTACTCGCCCACGCGGGTTCGGAAGGTGCAGCCGTGATCGGAGAAGAAGAGAATTACGGTGTTGTCGAGCTGGCCCGTCTTGGCCAGCGTGTCGACCAGCGTGCCGACACAGTCATCGATGGCCTGCACGCAGCCGTAATAGCCGGGGATGCGCGATCGCCAGTTGCCCGGCAGCGGGCGGAGATCGTACGGGATGAACGGGTCCGGGAACTTGTCCTCATACCGCTTCGGCGGGACAAAGGCATCCACGTCGTTCTGGTGATGCGGCTCCAGCTGCGAAACGAAGAGGAGCCATGGCTTTGCGTGCTTCTGCTCCAGGAACTTGACGCCGCGCTCCGTGATGAAGTCGACGCGGTACTCATCCTTAAAGCCGATGTTGTTGCCGCCGTTATCCCAGTAGTTGCCGACGTATGGGTGCGAGACAAGTTCAAGGACGTTGGCGCCCTCCCATAAATCGTCGAAGCCGCCGCGCGAAGGGCCGGGGGGGATCCAACCAGTCTGCCGCTTGCCGTCGCCCATATCGGTCTGCGAGACGTGCCATTTGCCAATGAAGTTGGACGTGTAGCCGGCTTTGCGGAACTCGGTCGCAATGGTTGGAAGCGAGTGGTCGAGCTCGATGCCGAGCTTCCACACGCCGGTCTCGGTCGCGAACCTGCTCGCCAGGAACGAAGCCCGCGAGGGCGAGCAGAGAGGCTGATTGGACATGCATTGCCGGTAGTTCACCCCGCGAGCGGCAAGCTCGTCGATATGCGGCGTCCTGACCGAAGGGTTCTCGTGGTTCGCCCCCACGAAGTCAGCGCGGAACTGGTCGGCGCAGATCATCAGCACATTGGGTCGGCGTGCCGCTGGAGCGGCAGGGGGCGTCTCCGCAACCGAAGCCGAGGCTGTCAAAGCGGCCGATGCCATGGTGGCATTGCGAAGAAACTGTCGCCGGGAGGAGTTGCTGGGTGTCGAGGAGTCGCTCATAGTGGAGGCTTCTGGAGTCCGTGGGTGCGTGATGTATTAGTGGACAGCCGTGCCTGCCGGCGGGGTGGTCCGGTAACGACCGGGAAGAGAGCGCCGCAAAGTGATGGCCCTCCTCCCGTGCCATGCCAGTTTAGAAGTTCACTTTGAGGCTGAGTTGCATAACGCGCGCCGGGTCTGCCGAAGTAATCCTTCCGAACGCGGTGGAGGACAGGCTGCCATTTGGGTTTCCGAGGTTGACGTTATTAAACAGGTTGAAGACCTCCGCTCGGAACTGCAGGTTCGTCTCGCGTGCCAGGAGAAAGGATTTGAAGACGGATCCATCGGTGGAGAAGGATCCTGGTCCGAGCACCGCGTTGCGATGCGCGTTGCCGTAGGAGACGTTTGTGCCTACCCTGGCGAATGCGGTGGTGTCGAACCACTGGCTGATTTTCGCGGTGCGTGACCTGGATCGGTCGCGGATGGCGGGGTCGCGCAGCATGTTGGGCCGGTCCGTCGCGATGGTGTCGGCGTTGGAATCCACACCGGACAAGATGTTGACCGGGCTGCCAGACTGTGCGGTGGTGATGCCGTTGATCTGCCATCCGCTTAACAGCTGCGTGCCGACCACGCCGAAGCGCTTGACGGGTGGGAGATGGTAGAGGAAGCTCACCACAAAGCGGTGCGGAACGTGCAGGGATGACAGGCCGTAATCGCGGCGCAGATCGTACTGATCGGCCAGCGTAAAGTTCGCGAAGCTGCCAGGATCCGCCGAGACGAAGTCCATGTTCTTGGACCACGTGTAGTTGGCCGAGAGGGTCAGGCTCGCGGACGCCTTGAACTGCAGTGAGGTCTGGAGCGCGTTGTAGTTCGCATTGGCGGCGGAGTCGAGCATGTTGATCTGGCCGTAGCCGGTGATAGGTCGACGGGCAGCAGCCGAACCGGCCACGGCGCCCGCTGTGTAGATCGCCGCGTTCTGGTCGCGGGCGTAGTAGAACTTGCGAGACTGGTTGCCCACGTACGCAATCCTGGTGCTCATATTGCGTCCGAACTGCTGCTCGACGGTCAGATTGTACTCGTGCACATAGGGTACGTTTTCCAACTTGTTCGGGTCCAGTCCGGAGAGGGTTGCCGCTGCGTTGAAGCGCGGGCTAGCCGGGTTGAAGGCGTAGGGGAACGGGTTGCCCCCGACAGTGTTGCTGTATGGGTTGACCAGGCTTGGAGTCTTGTTGAGCGTGACGGAGAGCTTGAACGGCTGCTGCTCCAGGTTGCCGACAAAGGTTTCCTGACTGGCGGCGTAGAACAGGCCGTAGGCTCCGCGGAGCGATGTCTTGCCGTCGCCGAAGACATCCATGGCGAATCCGATGCGCGGTGCGAACTTTGTGTAGGAGGTGTGGAGGATGCCGTCCGGAATCCCTGGGTCGCCGGAGGAGAGCAGACCAAGCGGCGCGGTCGGGAAGCGTGTGCTCTTTGCCCCGCGAACAAAGGTGCCGAAGTTGTTCTCGCCGGTGAAGGGAGGGTAGACCTCCCACCGAACGCCGAGGTTCAGGGTGAGCCGGCGAGTTGCGCGCCAGTCGTCCTGCGCATAAAGGGATGGATCTGCGGCATGCAACCGATGGAAGCCGCCGTTCTGCTGGATAAAGGCGGCGGAGTGCCCGGTCAGGAAGTCCGCAAGTGCATTGTTAGTAGTGCTTGTGCTCGATCCCGAAGCAAAGGTTGCGGAGCCCGAGGCAGACGCCGTCTCGGCGTACTTGAACCAGATGAACGAACCTCCAACCTTGATCGAGTGATTGCCCTTGCTCCACTGCAGTGTGTCGTTGATGCCGAGTGCGCTCTGCGACTGGTTCAGCGGTCCGCTGCCGCTGTTACCAGCGGTGAAGTACCCGGCGATGGTAAGCAGCGGCTGGCTGTGCCCCACACCTGCCGTAGGTTCCACCAGTTGGCTGCCCAGCGACTGTAGACTGATCTCGGGATGGGCGTTGTCCTGCACGGACTTTGCCAGCGAGTAGTAAGCTCGCGCCGTGTTGACCATAGTGGGAGAGACAATCCACGTATCACCCACCACACCATTCAACTGCTGCCCGAAGAGCGTATCGCCGGAGAAACTTAGGACCTGATTGCCGGCGATGGTGCGGTTGAAGCCAGATCCCTGCTGCTCGAAGAAGCTGAGCTGCAACTTGTGCGCGTCGTTGAGCTGGTAGTCGAGCCGAGCCAGGCCCTGTCGGCCGAGGTGTTCGAGGCCAAGGTCTGCTCCGGGGCGTAGCCGCTGCTGTCGCCCGCCGGCACGTACTTCAGGATGCTGACCGCCACTGGATCAAAGGCGCTGGAACAGACGACGCTTACGACGCCGAGGCAGCTGGCGCCCGTCGCTTTGATCGTCGACGCGCGGAAATCGCCCGAGCGCTCCGCCGGCGTTCCAACGTACACCGTGCGGCCAAAGATCTGCGTGGGCGCATGGATCCGCAGGCCCTGGTATGCCGCGAAGAAGAACAGTTTGTCGCGCAGGACGGGACCGCCGATCGCGGCGCCGAACTGGTTCTGGTGCAGTGAAGCGACGCTTGTCGTGCTGAAGTAGTTCTTTGCGTTGAAGATGTTGTTGCGCAGGTAGTCGTACGCCGAGCCGTGGAATTTGTTTGTGCCGGAGCGGGTGATGATGTTGACCACGCCTCCCGGTGTGCGGCCGAACTCCGAATCGAAGTTGCTGGTAAGGACGCGGAACTCCTGCAGTGCCTCTGGATTTGGAATGACGGCGCCGCCACCGCGGAACAGGGTGCCGTCGTAAGCGCCATCCAGGTAGTAGGAGTTGAAATAGATCCGCAGGCCGTTCGTGCTGAAGGTCGCACCCGTGTTGTTGCCGATGGCGGGACCAGCGGAGAAGCCTGTGACGCCGGGCACCAGCTGCACCAGGCTGTAGGCATCGCGTCCATTGAGCGGCAGATCCTGGATCTGCTCCTGCGTCACGGTCTGGCCGAGCTGTGAGCTGCGGGTCTCGATCAGCTGTGCGCCCGCATCCACCGTGATAGTCGCATCTGCCGATCCGGGGACCAGAGTGAAGCTGGCCTGCACGTTCTGGTTCGCGGCCAGCGTGATGCCGTTCTGCACCATGGGCTGAAAGCCCGTGGATTTCGTCGTCACCGTGTAATTTCCGGGGACAAGGGAGTTCACTAGGTAGTTGCCAGACCCGTTCGCCTGCGTCTGTCGGATCTCTCCTGTCGCGATATTGCGGACCTCCACGTTGCTACCGGGAACTACGGCCTCGGTAATGTCGGTCACCGTACCATAGATGGACCCAGTGATGTTCTGAGCGGGGAGTGGAAGTGCGAGGCAGATCAGCATTGCCAGCATGCATCCGATCCATCCAGAGATGCCGGTGCGAGCCATCGTTCCTTGAGTCATAGTGTTTCTCCGACATCTACATGCAGACAAGCGCAATCGCACCCGTTGCGGGCCAAGGGTCAACCTACGCAAGCATGTAAATGTTGTCAATAAGTGAGACGGGCCCACTCCAGTCCGAGACATAGCTCTCCAGAGATTGGAGAGGCATAGGCGGATGGGGTTCTCTAAACCGGCTTGAGCGACCGGGAAGGAGACGATCGCGAACGCACATGTCGCTCATCCATGGCAGCGTCCCTGCCTGCGCCCGATGGCCACGCATCGTTTCCACGTCGGCCTGGCAAGCTTTCGCAGACACTTTGGTGCTGCTACTACCAGAGACTCAGAAGCTCAAATGTGAGGGCGCATGTGCCGCGCCGCCTTTAACTGTGTCCCTGCGCGCGAATCTTCGCGAGCTCGGCACGCAGGCGTTCGACGACCTCCGGATGTTGCGCCGTAAGGTTGACCGTCTCTCCTGGATCGGCGCTGATGTCGTAAAGCTCCAGCGGAGCGGTCGGGTACAGCTGGGCCTTCTGGATGGCGAACATCGCGCTTTTGGGTGCGCCGCGCACCACCGGCCGCGGGTGCTGCCCGGGATGCTGCGAGCGGTCGATCAGCTTCCACTTGCCCTCGCGGATTGCGAGGACTTGCGCCTCTTCCACCAGCGACTCGCGCCCGGTGCTGGATCGGCCAAGCAGCGCCGGAAGCACGTTAATGCTGTCCTCCGCTGTGCCTCTGGGAACGGGCTCGTGCACCAGGGCGGCAAAGCTGGCGAGCAGATCCAGCTGGCTGACCAGGGCGTCCGAGACTCCGGGCTTCACCTGCCCGGTCCAGCGAACGATCATCGGAATGTCTGTGCCGCCCTCGAATATGGTGTACTTGCCGCCGCGAAACGGCCCTGCCGGCTTGTGCCCGTCGAGCTTGCGGTCCGAGCCGTCGTCGTAGCCGTCGTTGACCACGGGACCGTTATCGGAGGTGAAGAGAACCAGCGTGTTGTCGTCCAGGCCGAGCTTCTTCAGTGTGTCAAGAATGCGGCCCACGCTCCAATCCAGCTGATTGATAACATCGCAGCGAACGCCGCATTCGTTTCTGCCGGCAAACTGGGCCGCCGGCGCTCGCGGAACGTGGATGTCGCTCGGTGTGAAGTAAAGGAGAAAGGGCTCGTGGCGGTGCCTCTCTATGAACTCGATCGCCTTACCTGTGAAGATCTCGGCGATCCCCTCGTCCTTCCAGAGGGCGGACTTGCCGCCAGTCATGAAGCCGATGCGACTGATGCCGTCCACGATGGTTCCGTCGTGCCCTTCGCTCAGCTTCATCTTCAGGAGCTCGGGATCTTCCTTGCCCGTCGGTTCATGCCCGATCTTTTCGTGATACGAGACCGTAATCGGATCCTTGGGATCGAGGTTCACCACACGATGGTTGTGAAGGTACACGGTCGGGACGCGGTCCGCCGTCGCGGCAAAGAAGAAGGCATCGTCGAAGCCGATCTCGCACGGTCCCGGCTTGATCTCGCCGTTCCAGTCGATCGTTCCACCCCCTAGACCGATGTGCCACTTGCCCACGAGACCTGTCGTGTAGCCGGCGGATTTGAGCACGGAGGCGACGGTCGCCTGGTTCTTTTCAATCAGCAGCTTGGCGTCGCCGGGGAGGACCTGCACGCCGTCGTGCCGCCAGGCGTAGCTGCCCGTCAGCATGGCGTAGCGCGATGGCGTACACGTCGCGGCGTCGCAGTGCGCATTGGTGAAGCGCAGCCCAGCCCGCGCCAGAGCGTCGATCCGCGGCGTCTGCACATGGGTAGCACCGTAACAGGAGAGATCCCCAAAACCAACGTCGTCCGAGAGGATCACCACGATATTGGGCTTTCCGCCCCGCCGGACGGCCGCCCCGCCAAGCGCTGTGGACGCGGTCATGGCAGCGCTGGCGACCCCAAGCTGCTTCAGGAAGGAACGGCGGTTTATGGGGGGCTTGCTTGGCATAGCGGGTCCGGTCGAAAGGAGGTCGCGAAAGAAGGTGAAGTTTATGCGGGAAACGAAGGCTTTTCAAGAGCCTCCATAACCGCAGTGTTCCGGCGCGTCGTTCGCGAGGGTCGGCTCAGACGTCGCGGACACAGCGAAAACCCATGTTGGTTGTAGTGCTGTCAGGTGTGTTGGAACTCCGCGCAGCCACGCGATACCGATTGCAGTATGAGCGGTGGCAGAGGTAAGAGCCACCCTTGAGGACACGCGCGGCGCCGGAGGGAGGGCCGATGGGATTGTCGCGCGTCGCCAGCACGTGATAGCTGGGGTCGAACCAGTCCGCGCACCACTCCCATGTGTTTCCTGTCATGTTGTAGAGACCGTAGCCGTTGGGCGCAAAAGCGTCTACCGGTGCGACGCCGGTGAAGCCGTCCTCGGCGGTGTTGCGATGAGGGAACTCCCCCTGCCAGATGTTGCAGTGATGCTGGCCCTCCGGTGTGAGGTTGTCTCCCCAGGGATAGAGCTTTTGAATCTCGCGGCCACGCGCCGCGAACTCCCACTCGGCCTCCGTGGGAAGCCGCTTGCCGGCCCACCCCGCAAAGGCGGCCGCATCATTCCACGAGACATGCACGACGGGATGATCGCCTCGCTTATCGAGATCGCTTCCGGGGCCCTCCGGATGATTCCAGCAGGCTCCGAAGATGCGCTTCCACCACTCCACCCCGGGGGCGACATCGTGCGTGCCGACATCGATACCGGCGTCGGGCAGGTCTCCCTCGAAGACAAAAGACCAGCCGAAGCGTTCCGCCTCCGTGACGTACTTCATTGCGCCGACGAACTGGGCGAAATCGTCGTTGCGAATGGCGAACCGATCGATGTAGAAGGGGCGAAGCGAGACCTGGCGCACGGGACCTTCCCCGTCTGCGGGGAAGCCATCGCGCGCGTCCGTTCCCATGAGGAACTCGCCGCCATCAAGTAGGACCATCTGTTCGGTCGATCCGCCGGTGACACGCTCTCGGACCGCAGAAGCGTCACGCGATGCGAGCAGCACCTCGGCTCGTGTTTTGCTCGGAACACAGCAGGGAGAGGGGGACTTCATCGGGCGATATCCTCCGCGGACGCGATGCTTCGGTCGAGTGCCGGACCTTCTACGATGTCGGAGACTTTCCGGATTTGGAAGAGCGCGTAGCGCAGCTGCTGCTCCTGGCGCTGCGTGAACATTGTCCGGGCCAGTTCGTGCCGAACCTCTTCCAACGGCTGAATGCCGGCCGGCTTGCGATCCCGCACGATCGCCAGGTGAAGCCCGAAGACCGTGACGAAGATGGGACTCAACTCACCGCATTCCAGTCCAAATACAACTTCGTCAAATTCCTCGACCATCGCTCCCCGACCAACCCAGCCTAGCTGGCCACCGTCTCCCGCGCAGTCGGAGTAGCCGTTCGCGACTTGCGCGAACGGCTTGCCGGCTTCGAGCATACGCCGGGCCTCTTCGAGCGAGGCGCGGGCGCCCGCCTCCTCCTCCGGCCTGCCGACGTTCTTGATGATGTGCGAGGCCAGCACGCGCTCGGGCTGGTGGAAGCTGCGCGCATTGGCTCGATAAAACTGTTCCACCTCGGCGCGCTTGGGCCGAGGAACATGCTTGACCAGTTCCGCACGCATGCGCTTGACGAGCAGTTCCGTCGCCAGCGCACGCTGCACACCCGCACCGCAGACGGAGTTGGTGGAGCTGCCCCATCTCTGCCGGCGCTCCGCCTCCACCTCTGCATTGGTGACGCGGAGGTGGCGCCCGCGCGCCATTTGGCAGAGCAGCGTGCGGCAGATGATCTCCTCGTGAGTAAGGTGTAGCAGATGCTGCAGCTCCTGGAGGCTGATAGCCGGATCCCCCGGAGGGAGGCCTCCTGAGAGGCGCAGGAACTCGGCGTGAAGAAGCTCATCCCCAACGTGTTCTCCGTTGATCAGCAGTGCCACAGTTTTCGCTCTCGTCAGGATTCGCCAGGACCAGTCTATTAGTTCTAGCGTGGGCAGCGCCAGGTCAGCCCTCACCAACTCAGAAAAGTTCCGCACCTGTAAGTGGATCAGAACAGGCAGCGTCTCCCACGCAAGGTGCCGCCGACTCAACACGTCGTCGCCCAGCCCAACACTTCCGTCCCAGCCCAGCGGCAGCTGGCTGCAGGGTGATCGCTACCGAAGCGTGGCCCGAGTAATTCCTTGAGCTGCAAGATGTCCCTCTCCGCATTGGCCAACGAAGTGGCGAAGGTATGCCGCAGCCGATGAACGTTGATGTGATCCACGCCTGCCACACGACACTAATGCGCCAAGCGCTCTTGCATTGCACCTGCTGACATGCGCTGTTTTCGCTCGGCAAGCAAGAGGGCCGGATGTTCGTCCTTGCGCGCCCCTTGATATAGCGGATGTACGGGAACAGAGCCTTTCGTTCACGTAGAACGTACGTCGCTTGTTGCCTTTTCCGAAAACCTCTCCGACGCCGAGCACGATGAACTTGCCTGGGTTCTTCCTAGGGTGCTGTTCGATGACGATGGTAGATCGATCCAACTGGGCCATCTCGGAAACACGGAGGCCAGTTGCAAGGAACAGAAGTAGCAGTACCGTCGCACTTGTAGCGCAAATAGTAGATACCCTCTGAATGCTGTTCGGGTTGACCGTTGACGACGGCGAAGCCTCCCCCGAAGAGTTCGGTTGCGATGCCAAGCCGGGTTAACGAAAGCATCTGCCATCGATTCGGCGGATCCGGATGTACAGGCGTACCTTGGGCGTTTTCACTTCATGCTCCTCTGGCGAGTTAACACTCACCGAGAGCGAGCGAAGCGCAGTATCGGGTCGAAGACCTACGGGGTTGGGAGTGTCACATCAAGTTTCACAGACCAAACTCTTACTGATACGGAGCACTTAGAAGAGACGGCGGAGAGTGGGGGATTCGAACCCCCGATAGAACTTTTGGTCCTATAACGGTTTAGCAAACCGCCGCCTTCAGCCACTCGGCCAACTCTCCACTGTGTTCCGGCTCCGGTGATTATAGCGTGACACCCCGGGCCGAGGGTATCGGATTCGAGCGAGCCCCTTCCGTCGCCTTCCTGAGGCTGTCCGCGCGAAGCTCCGGAGCGGGCCTCGGTTTGGCGGTCTTCCTCGCGTAAATTTGTCTTGTGACAACTAACCAAGGTGTGCGCTGAGTTGCCGAGAGTCCGCGGCAAAATGCGACTGCTTCCGCTCATCGCGGCAACCTATTTCATGGTGTCGGGTGGACCGTATGGGCTTGAAGACATCATCGGAGACGCGGGCTATCAACGCGCTATTCTGCTGCTGCTTCTAGTGCCGATCTTTTGGAGCCTCCCTACGGCGCTGATGATTGGCGAACTCGCCACCGCGATACCGTGCGATGGCGGCTTCTACCACTGGGTGCGGCGCGCCATGGGACCGTTCTGGGGCTTCCAGGAGACCTGGCTCTCGCTGGCAGCCAGCGTCTTCGATATGGCGATCTACCCGACAACCTTTGTCCTTTACCTCTCCCGGGTTGCGCCCGGCCTCACCTCCGGCCATCGCGGACTTCTGCTCAAGATCGGCATTGTCACTGTCGCTGCCCTGTGGAATCTCCGCGGAGCGGTATCGGTCGGTCGAGGTTCGCTGCGCATGATGTTCGTCTCCCTCGCACCGTTCATTCTTCTGGTCGGTATCGTGCTCTGGCAGCTGCTGCATCGCAGGCTCACCGCTGCCGCCACCGGCCCACCGGCCCACCTTGATCTCTCGGGAGCCATCCTCGTCGCGCTCTGGAACTACATGGGCTGGGACAACGCCTCCACCATCGCCCAGGAGGTCGACAATCCGCAGAAGACCTACCCCCGCGCCATGCTCTCGTCCCTGGCCATCGTCACATGCGTCTATCTGCTTCCACTTGCGGCCGTTTGGGCTGCAGGCGTTCCGGCAGAACGCTTCTCCACCGGATCCTGGGTCGATGCCGCACGTCTACTCGGAGGTCCGGCGCTCGCGACAGCAGTCGTCCTTGCAGGATCGCTCGACGGCCTCGGCGCCTTCAACGCGCTCGTCCTGTCGCTCACACGTCTGCCCCCCGCCATGGCCGAGGATGGCCTGATGCCGCGGCTCCTCGCTCGCCGTCGGTCCAATGGCGTCCCATGGGTCAGCGTCCTCGCCTGCAGCGTCGGTTGGGCACTCGCGCTCGGCTTCACCTTTGAGCGGCTGATCTCGATCGATCTGGTGCTCTACGGCGCGGCTCTCCTGCTCGAATTTGCCGCTCTGATCATCCTGCGCATTCGCGAGCCTGGCATGCATCGCCCGTTCCGCGTGCCCGGCGGCCTCGGAGCAGTGATCGCGCTGGGCGCCGCGCCCGCTGCTCTCATCGGCTTTGCGCTCTGGGCCGCACGGTCGGAGCGCGTGGCTGGAATGCCCGCCCTGACCTTTGCCGCGCTCATCGCTCTGGCAGGCCCGCTGTTCTACTGGACAGCTCTCCGCGGACGCTCCCAAACTTCCTCATCGCACAGCGCATGATCTGACCTCAGGCTCTACTTCAGCGACCTCCGGCCCTAACGCAGGGCTGCCTGCCGATCGCTCGGGGAGATCTCGCAGGGAGAGCATGGATCTACCTCTTAGTGGCCAACTGCCCTTCGATGCTCTTCTGTTCCTGCTTCTTATTCTCGAGAAAGCGCTGTTGCGCCTCGGTCACCTTGTTGCGGGCAAAGGAGGCATCGCGCCATCCCTTCACCTCGACCCGCTTGCCTTCGAGATCCTTGTAGATGGCGAAGAAATGCGTGATCTCCTTCAACATATGCGGATAGATCTCTGAGAAATTCCAGACGTCCTTGTATCGAGGATTGCCTTTACCCACGCACAGCACCTTTTCATCCGCGATTCCCTGATCGAGCATCTCCAGTATCCCGATCGGCCGCACCTCCATCACGCATCCGGGAAAGCTCGCCGCATCGACAAGCACCAGAACATCCAGCGGATCGCCATCATCCGCCAGGGTGCTGGGCACGAACCCATAATCCCCCGGATAGTGCACCGGCGAGTAAAGGTTGCGATCGAGCCGGAAGACGTGGAGCTGCTTGTCGTACTCGTATTTATTGATTCCCTCCAGCGGGATCTCGATCACGGCATTGATCACTTCGGGTGAATTCGGCCCAACGGGGAGTTCAAGGTAGTTCGTCATAGATTTTGGTGGATGTCTTCTCGTTTCCAGGAATCAATCGTCATTGCGCGAAGGCAAGCCTCTCGCCGCCAGGCACGCGCCGACTCCGCGTCTCATCTCACCCCGGCGCTACGACCGCATGTCTATAATCAGACACGATGAAGGCTCATGTCTATGTCACGCTCAAGCGCACGGTGCTCGACGCGCAAGGCAAAACCGTGGCGGATGCGCTTCGGCGTATGTCCTATCGTGGCGTCGCCGACGTGCGCCAAGGTAAATATTTCCTGCTCACGCTCGAAGATGGGGTTGAATCCGCCGCCGCTTCCACAGAGGTAGAACGCATCGCGCGCGAGGTTTTGACCAATCCGGTCATCGAAGAGTTCACCTTTAACCTCGAGCCGTAACAACCGGCGCAATCTGGCTTCGGCGCAATCAAAACATCGACCCTCCCAGACGTGAGCGACCCAGGCAGAAACTTCGCTGGATGCTACGCTCAAAGGAGGAGTTCTCGTCTTGAGTCACACTTCTCCAGCACAGACCTTGTCCATCGCCGACCCCACGGAGGTCGCCCCGGTCAACGTCGGCAGCCGCTTCGTACGTGCCTGTCTCCGCCGTCCCGTAGACCGCACACCCGTCTGGTTTCTTCGGCAGGCCGGCCGCTACATGCCGGAGTACATGGCCGTGCGCAAACACCACTCGCTGCTTGATATCTGTCGCACCCCAGAGATCGCGGCCGAAGTCACGATCACCGCCGCCGAGCGGCTCGACGTCGACGCCGCCATCATCTTCGCCGATCTGCTTCTGCCCTTCACGCCCATGGGTGTCGACTTCGAGTTCCTCGCCGGCGAAGGTCCGATCGTTCATCAGCCCATCCGCTCCGCGGAGCAGATCGCCGCGCTCCGCACTGACCGCGTTGAGGACCTCAGCTACGTCGCCCGCGCGATCGAAAGGGTTACCGCACACTTCAGCGGGCCGCGCTCGGACGGCGACCAGTTGGGCATCATCGGATTCTGTGGCGCGCCGTTTACCCTGGCCAGCTACATGATCGAAGGCGGCAGCTCTCGCAACTACATCGAAACCAAGCGCCTGATGTACGCCAGCGGCGCCGCCCAAAGCTCCAACGAATTCACCGCAGAACCGGATGGCCCATCCTCTCGCAGCCTCACCGGGAAAGGGTGGGGTATCGCGCCAGGAGGCGCGCCCGCCTCTGGGTCATCAAACCCCAATTCCAAAGCCTGGCCGCTCCTGATGGAAAAGCTCATCACCGTCCTCGTCGGCTATGCCCAGCAGCAGGTCGAGGCCGGCGCCGACGTCATCCAGATCTTCGACTCGTGGGCCGGCGCGCTCTCGGTCCCGGACTACACCCAGTTCTGCCTCGCGGCAACCACAGAGCTCGTCCGGCGAATCCAGGCCTTTGGCGTTCCCGTCATCTACTTCGGCGTCGATACCGCATCGCTCCTGCCCACCATGCGCAAGACCGGCGCCGACGTGATCGGTCTCGACTGGCGCATTCCGCTTGACGAGGGCTGGCGCAGCCTCGGCTACACCTGCGCCGTCCAGGGCAACCTCGACCCCATCACCCTCTTCGCCCCACCCGACCTCCTGAAGGCGCGTGTGGAAGAGATTCTGCAGGCCGCCGCGGGTCGACCCGGACACATCTTCAACCTCGGCCACGGCATCGTTCCGGGAACCCCGGTCGACAGCGTGATTGACGTCGTGCGCTGGGTCAAGGAGTTCAGCTTCGGCCATGAATACACCTCGGGATGACCACTCCACCGCTATCCTCCTGCTCGCGCACGGCACCCCCGACGTCCTCGGCGAAATGGCCGAGTACCTGCAGAAGGTGACAGGCGGCCGCTCTCTTCCGGACGAGGTAGTCAGGGAGCTGCAGCATCGCTACGGCGAGATCGGCCTCGCCGAGACCCCCGGTTTGGGGCCGCCCCCTCTCACCAAATGGACCCTGCTCCAGGGCCGCCTGCTGGAAGACGCTCTCCGTGGACCACGCGTCTACGTCGGTATGCGCAACTGGCACCCCTATATCGCCGACGTGATCGCGCGGATGCGTCGCGACGGCGTCACCCGCTTCAAGGCGATCTGCCTCGCCCCGCAGAACTCCCGCACCAGCGTCGGCCTCTACCGCGGAGCCGTCCTCAAGGCCGCCGACGGCATGGAGGTTGAGTTCGTCGCCGGCTGGGCGGAGCACCCACTGCTCGCGCAAGCCTTCGCCGAGCGCCTGGAGCCTATCTGGGCCGAGGCCTGCGCCACCTCCGGCCAGCGTGTCCCCGTCCTCTTCACCGCGCACTCCGTCCCTTGCCGGACCATCAGCACTGGGGCAGCCTCCGTGATCGGCGCGCGCCCAGGGACGCCCGAACAAAGCTCCCCCGATCCCTACCCGGTTGAGGCCAAGCGCACCGCCCAGCTCGTGGCGGACAAGCTCGCCGTCGCCGGAATGCGTGAAGACGACTGGTACTTCGCCTTCCAAAGCCAGGGCGTGAGCGGCGGCCCTCTGAACTCCTGGATCGGCCCCACCGTCGAAGACACCTTTCGAGCCATCGCCGCCGGAGGTCTCCCCGGCGTCGTCATGCAGCCCGTCGGCTTCCTGTGCGATCACGTCGAGATCCTCTACGACATCGATATCGCCTTTCGCGAGACCGCGCGCCAACTCGGTCTAAAGCTCTGGCGCGCCGAAAGCCTCAACGCCTCACCCACACTCATCCGCGCCCTCGCCGAAGTCGCAACCGGGGAGTATCAGGCCGACCTCTTCGAGATCGACTCCCCCATCGCCGTTCAAGCCTGAGCTCCCCGACCTCCTCATTGCCCATGACCAAGCGCATCGCCATCATCGGCGGAGGCATCGCAGGCGTCACTGCCACCTGGCAGCTTGCGCACCTCGCCGGCGCAGGCGCATACGTGAACGCGCAGCTATTTGAAAGCTCGGATCGGCTCGGCGGCATCGTCGAAACAGTTCACAACCATGGCTTCACCATCGAGTGCGGCCCCGACGCCTGGGTCACCGAGAAACCATGGGCTCGCCATCTCGTCGAAGAGCTCGGCCTGGGCCACGACCTCCTCCCGTCCAACGACGCCACCCGCAAGACTCACATCCTCCTCGATGGCCGCCTCGATACCATGCCCGACGGCATGCGCATGATGGTCCCCGCCAAACTTGAGTCGCTCGATCGCTCCAGCCTCTTCAGCACATCCGCCAAACAGTCGTACCGCGCCGAACTCGCCCGCGCCAAGGAACTCAAGGCCTCCGCCCCCCTCCAGGACGAAAGCGTCGCCAGCTTCACGCGGCGGCACTTCGGCGAAGAGGTCCTGACCCGCATCGCCGCGCCTCTGCTGAGCGGTGTCCTGGGCGGGGACGTCGAACATCTCAGCGTGCAGGCCGTCATGCCGCGGTTCGTCGCGATGGAGCGCGAACACGGCTCCCTCATCGCAGCTCTTCAGGCGCAGCCCTCGCCTGGCTCTGCCTCCATCTTTACGACCCTGCGCAGCGGTTTGGGCATATTGGTCGATCGTCTCGTCGCGGCAGTTCCCCCCTGCTGGCTCCATCTGAATGCGGAGGTCACGTCGATCTCGCGATCGGCGCGGCAATGGAGAATCCACACGGCCAAAGGTCGCGAAGACCAGGTCTTCGACGCGGTCTTCCTCGCCACGCCGCCACACATCAGTCGCAAGCTCCTGCGTCCACTTGATCCCGAGGCCGCGGAGCTCCTCCACATGGAGGCCAGCTCCGCCGTCGTCGTCGCAATGGGCTACCTCGACGCGCCCGGCATCCAGCTCCCGCCAGGATTCGGTTTTCTGGTTCCACCCTCGCCGGATCGACATCTTCTGGCCTGCACCTTTGTCGATCAGAAGTTCAACGGTCGCGTTCCCCCCGGCGGTCGCCTGCTCCGAGCCTTCTTCGGCGCCCAGGCCGCTGAGACCCTCCTCGACGCACCGGACAACGATCTCTCCGCTCTCGCGCAGGCCGAGCTGACCCGCATCCTTGGCCCTCTGCCACAGCCCGACATCAACCTCGTTCGCCGCTGGCCCCACAGTCTGCCGCAGTACGCCGTCGGGCACCTCACCCGCATGGCAGCTTTGGATCGCTGCGTCGCCGCGCTTCCCGGCCTTACGCTGCTCGGCAACGGATACCGCGGTGTCGGCCTCCCCGATCTCATCCGCGACTCCCGCGCTGCCGCTCATAAGGTTCTGCAAGCCTGATCGCCGCAGCTCGTAACCCATCCCATTACAAACTTCCTCGGAACGGAAAGGTCTGCGCCAGCTTCCAGGGCCCGCCGAGGTAGTGCCACAGATCGAGCCCCACAGCCTGCACCTCCATGGGAACAAATGTCTGCTGTAACCCGGCCAATAGCTCCCGAGCCACCGCCGCTGTCACCTTATTCTGCACAACAATGTGGGGCTGCAGAGGCTGCCTGTCCTGCGCCGTGAGGCGCTCCGCGAACTCCCGCGCCAGCCTCCCATGGAGCGCCACCAAATTCACCGACGCGAGCCTGTACGCGACGCCCTTTCCCAGCGACCGCAACCCCGTCACCGCCAGCGAAAAAGGTGGTTGCGCCTCGATCTCCCTTTCCAGGATCTCCATCAGTTCAGCTTCGTCCGGCAACGTGTGGAACAGCGTCAGGTGAGCAGGTATCTGATTCCGCTCCGGAGGAAAATACTGCTGCCGCAAACCTTCGAAGTGAGCCTGTGACTCCCCATCGAGCCGCAAGGTAAGCACGTTTGTGATGGTCACCTTCTACCCTCATTCTGGCCCCGCCGAGAGGCGAGCGCGCGCGCCCACGCCCGCTCTCGAAGCACCCTCTCGAAATACATAGACCCCATCGCATGCCTTAGGTCATAGAGAGCCCTCCCACGAAGCTCTCTCCGAAAATCTAGTTTGTCACCAGGAAGGTGGTCGGGGCGGAGGGATTCGAACCCCCGGCCCTCTGCTCCCAAAGCAGATGCGCTACCAGGCTGCGCTACGCCCCGACACCTGACGATTCTATCGCAGGCTCCCCCCAACGCCTCCGCGTCAGAACCCGCGATGCAGCCCCGTCCCCAGCATCCCGTGAAGAAAATGCGCGGTCAGCCAGCTAAAAAAGAGCAGCGGCAGCACCATCAGCACCAGCAGCACGACGCAAAGTCCCGCGAAGAACAGCCAGCTTCGTCGAGCCTGCCTCTGCGGCTCTTCCAGGCTGCCCGTCAGCAGCGCGTAGTTCCTTCGATTCGCCTTCCACGCAATGTCGAACATGTCGCCCAGCACCGGGACCAGGCCCACCAGGACCTCGATCCCAACGTTCGCCACCATCCGTCCCAGGATCACCTTCGGAACGCCACGCGTCCACGCGGCCAGGATGATGATGCTCGAAGCGATCCCCTGCAGCAGGTCTCCCACGCCCGGAATCAGCGCCACAATCCCGTCCAGGCCGAAGCGGATCGAGGTCCCCGGCACCCGGATAAAATCGTCGAGCAGATGACTCAGCATATCCAGGCTCTCGTCATCAAACGCCTTTCCGCCGCGCTTGGACCTCGGCAGAAGAATCTGCGGCTCCCTCGTCGTGCTCATCGCTCACCTCGGCGGAAAGGAAGTTCCGCACTCTGTTGGATGCCATTGTCTCTCCACGGCGACGGCCCAGGGCAGAGACGACAATGCTATAATCACCCCATTGTGGCGGCTATAGTTCAGTGGCAGAACGCCGCTCTGTGGCAGCGGATGTCGTGGGTTCGAAACCCACTAGCCGCCCCAAACATCTCCTCCTCCATTCCTCTCTAAGTGCCGCGCTCCGACAAATCCAGCCGCCCCTCAAAGACCAATACCTCGGGTCTTCCGGTAGCCTCCTTTGAAACCGCGGCTGAGCCCCCGGTCGTTCCCAACCTCTTCGCCGGCACCTCCGGTTGGGCTTACCCCACATGGAAGCCCGGCTTCTACCCGGCCGGTGTCGCGCAGAAGAACTTCCTCCCCTTCTACGCCTCCCAGCTCTCTTCGGTTGAAGTCAACTACACCTTTCGCTCCCTCCCAACCCCCAGGATGCTCGAGAACTGGCTCGCCGCCACACCCGGGAACTTCCGCTTCAGCTTCAAAGCGCCCCAGCGCATCACCCACTTCAGCCGTCTCCGGGATTGCGCCGCCGCCGTGCAGCAATTCGTCTCCGCGCTCGAGCCCGTCCGGCAAGCCGGCAAGCTCGGCCTGCTCCTCTTTCAGCTGCCTCCAAACTTCAAGGCAGACGCCGGCCGTCTCAGCGATCTGCTCCAGACCCCCGCTCTGACCTCCCCCCAGCCTCCGCCGATAGCCTTCGAGTTCCGCCACGAGTCCTGGTTCACTGGAGAGATCTACACTATCCTCCGCGAACATAACGCGGCCCTCTGCGTCGCGGAGAGCGACGATCTCGCCACGCCCGAAGTTCATCCCGCAGGCACCCACGTCTGCTTCCGGCTGCGGCGTAACGGCGGCTACTCCCCGGACGAACTGCGTGCCTTCGCGAAGCGTCTGGTCGCGCTCACGCCCGATCGCGACGTCTACGCCTACTTCAAACACGAGGACGAGCCCACGGGCGCGCTCAATGCACAGGCCTTCCTCGCCGAAGCTCTCATCGTCGCAGCCCGTCTCTCCCGTCCCGGTCAGCCCCAACCAGCGGCGGACCTCCTCTGATGCCAACGGTTACGCCGCCTCTCTCGAATCCCACACAGGCAGGCGTTCACGCGGACAGCTTTCACCCCAGGAGATTCCTCTCGAACGGCCACCTCCAAACCATCGCCGGCAACTTCCTTCCGAGGCCGAACCACCTCGGTCCGCCCGAGTCCGTCCTCGTCGAGGCCTCGCCCGCAACCGATCATCAGATCGCCTCCCAGATCCTCTGCCACTGCCACTGGCAACCGCCCGCGCTCCGTTCGGCCGCACCCACCGCCATCATCCTCCACGGCCTGGAGGGCTCATCCAGCTCGCAGTACGTCCTCGGCAACGCCAACAAGCTGTGGAGCGCGGGCTGCAACGCGATCCGCATGAACATGCGCAACTGCGGCGGCACCGAGCGGCTCTCGCCCACGCTCTACCACTCCGGCCTTTCGGGCGACGTGCTCGCCGTTCTCCGCTTCTTTTCCGCCCGCGACCAGCTCACCTCCATCTCGCTCATCGGATATTCCATGGGCGGCAACCTCGTGCTCAAGCTCGCGGGCGAGCTCGGCCAAAATCCACCGCCACCGCTTCGATCCGTCGTCGGGGTCTCGCCGGCAATGGATCTTGGACCCTCCGCCGACGCTCTCCACCAGCTGCGAAACCGCCTCTACGAACGAAGGTTCCTCCGCGCCATGACCAGGCGGTTTCGGCGAAAGGCCGCCTTCTTCCCCCGCGCCTTCGACCCTGCCCGGGCCGAGGCCATCCGCTCCCTGCGCGACTTCGACCACCGCATCACCGCCTTCTATTCCGGCTTCAGAGGCGCGGACGACTACTACTACCGCGCCGCCGCCGCCCGCATCCTCGATCGCATCTCCGTCCCCACCCTGATCCTGCATGCGCTGGACGACCCCTTCGTCCGCCTCACCTCCGAGACGCGCGCGAAGATCGCCGGCAACCCCCACATCACACTTATCGAGCCCGAGCGCGGCGGCCACTGCGCCTTTCTCGCCCGCGCCGACCGAGCCAACGGCTATGACGGCTACTGGGCCGAGCACACCCTGCTCCGCTTCCTCCTCGCCCACCAGTAAAGTCGCCGGTTCAAAGCAGTCCCCTTGCTGTTCAAAGCATAGGCATTCAGGGCCAAGGCCCGCCCCAAGCAAGCCTGGGGCACAGTCCCAGGTCTTTGAGCAAACGGAAAGGTCAGGGTTGAAAGCCCGTGCGATTTCCGCGTCCCGCGTGTCTGCCACGTCGGCCCCAAATACACTAGCCAGATGCTCTTCAACTGGTCCGCCGAGTGCTCCGCAGACGATCCCGTTCTCGTCGTCCCCTGGTCCAGCGATTCGTCCAGTGATTCGGCCAGCCATCAGTCCGACCAGTCCATCTCCTCGTCCGCCTCGCACTTCATCGATCTGCGCGACGACTCCAACGCCGCCGAAGACATCCCCGAAGCCGAACGTCTTCCGCCCCTCCTCCAGGCTCTTCGCGCTCTCAACGCGCCGCGCTCCTCCCTCTTCACCGCGAAATGCGACGCGTGGACCATCGACGATCCGGCGGAACTGGAGACCCTTCGCCTCGATCTTGACCTCCCCGAAGCCGACGCAGCCACCGGCTTTGCCAGCTACATCGATCTCCTCTGGCGCGACCGCACCATCTTTGCGTCCTTCCACCAGCACGAGCACCTCGTGCATCGCCTGGCCCGTCGCGCCGCTCCCGCCGACCATACCTTCGCCCTCCTCGACTGCGTCATCCGCCCAGCTCTGCTCGACCTCGCCGGCCCCCAGGAGGGCTTCGCCCTCACCCTCTACGTCAAAGCCCTCGGCCCCAACGAACCCCTCGCGCTCGCCAGCTGGAGCTCCGCCCTCGAAACCGCCGTCGCCATTCTTCGCAGCAAGGACCTCACCCCAAATACCTGATCTCCCGATCCCGTATCTGATCTCCCCCTGTCGCAACCACACCCGCTACAATCAAGGGGGACGCACCCGAAGAGCGGGCGAGTAGCTCAATTGGATAGAGCATCAGCCTTCTAAGCTGACGGTTGCAGGTTCGATCCCTGCCTCGCTCACCACCCACAAGGCTTCGACTTACACCCGCTCCATCTCTTCCAGGGGCGCCGTACGGATGCCGCCCACGCCTCTCCCATACCCACCCAGGACGTGGCGAACAGCCGCCAGTCCAATCAACGCCAGGGCAAGCGCGCACACCCCATCCCATCGCCAATGCGCCCACACGATCGTCGACAGCGCGGACCCCGCCGCCGCTCCCGCAAAGTAGATCACCATGTACACCGTGTTCAGACGGCTCCGCGCCGAGACGTCCAGACCGAAGATTCGCGTCTGGTTCGCCACCTGCGTCATCTGCGCGCCCACATCCAGCAGGATCACCCCGATCACCAGCGCACCGATGTGCAGCGGCAGCCTAAGAGTGGCCCGCTCCTGCGCCCAAAGCAGCAGGTAAGATCCAGCGAGCAGCACAATTCCTACCGAAATCACCCATCGCGACCCGTGTTTGTCCGAGAGCCGGCCCGCCAGCGGCGCCACCAGCGCCCCAGCCGCACCCATCAGGCCAAAGGTCCCCGCCACCCCCGCCCCCAGTCGATAGTGACTCTCCAGCAGAAATACCAGCGTGGTCCAGAAGCACGAGAACGAAGCAAACACCAACGCTCCCATCAGTGACGCCTCGCGCAGCACCGGCTGCGTCCGCACCAGTGTCCACAACGACCGCATCGCCTCCATGTACCGAAGCTCCTGCCGCGGGGGGAGCCTCGGCATCCTGCGCCACATCAGCGGCACAAACGCCCCATTTATCAGCGCCGCCACCGCAAACACCCACCGCCATCCGTGAATGTGGCTCACCCACCCGGCAAACGTCCGAGCCAGCAGGATCCCCAGCAGAAGCCCCGTCATCACGATCCCGATCGCGCGTCCGCGCTGATCATGCGAGGCCAGCTCCGGCGCGATCGGCAGCGCGATATGCGTCACCGACGCCAGCATCCCCGTGAGCGCGCTCGCGGCAACCAGCCACATCAGCGTCGGGGACACCGCCACCAGCAGCAGCGCAAACCCCACCGCCCCATACATCCGCATCATCAGCAGCCGCCGCTCCAGCACATCACCCAGCGGAACGAAGAGCAGCAGGCCAGCGGCGTACCCCACCTGCGTCGCCACCGCCACAAACCCGATGCGCCCGTCCCCCACCCCGTAGGTCCGCGACATCTCCGTCAGAAGCGGCTGATTGTAGTAGATGGACGACACGCCGACCGCACACGCCAGCCCCAGAAATGGCAGCGGCGATCTTGGCATCGATTGTGTTTGGGCTGATTGCGCGAGCAGGAGAAGACCCTTCCGCCCCCAGTATAAAACCCCAGCGCCTATATCTCCGCGGCGCTCCGCGTTCGTCTCCCCCCGCCGCTAAACGACTCCCAAGGTCAGCTTCGCAATCGTGGCCAGCTGCATAAACGAGGTCCCCTCATAAATCTTCCCGATCTTCGCATCCCGATACAGCTTCTCCACTGGGTAGTCCTTCACAAATCCCGATCCGCCAAAGACCTCCACCGCCAGGCTCGCCACCCTCTCCGCCACCTGCGACGCAAGGTACTTGCACATCGCCGCCTCCTTCAAAAACTCCTCCCCCGAATCCTTCAGCCGCGCCGCGTTGTAGACCATTAGCCGAGCCGATTCCACCTCCAGCGCCATCTCCGCCAGTTGAAACTGCATCGCCTGGAACTCCGCCAGCGGTTTCCCAAACTGCTTTCGCTCCTTGGCCCATCGCGCCGCGTGACCCCATGCTCCTTCCGCAAGTCCGAGCATCTGCGCTCCAATCCCGATACGCCCCTCGTTCAGCGTCTCGATCGCGATCTTGTACCCCTTGCCTACCTCTCCCAGCACCTGCCCTCCCGGCACGACGCAGTCCCGAAAGATCAGCTCGCATGTGCTCGACGCCCGAATCCCCAGCTTGTCCTCCTTCTTCCCCAGCGTCAGGCCCTCCGCCCCCTTTGGCACCAGGAAAGCCGTGATCCCCTTGTAGCCCGCCTCCACGTCCACCGTCGCAAAGACCAGAAACAGCCCCGCCTCCTTTGCGTTCGTGATCCACAGCTTCCCCCCGTTCAGCACCCAGTCGTCGCCCCGCTGGGTCGCCCGCGTCTGCAGCGCAAACGCATCCGAGCCCGATCCCGCCTCGCTCAACGCATACGCCCCGATCGTGTCCGCCGCCAGCCTCGGCAGCCACTGCCGCCGCTGCGCCTCGCTCCCCCACCGGATCAGCGCATTCACGCACAAGGTGTTCTGCACATCCACCATTACGCTCACCGACGGGTCCACCGCCGCCAGCTCCTCGATCGCCAGAATTGCCTCGAAAAACGTCCCGCCCGCGCCCCCATACTGCTCCGGAACCTCGATCCCCATCAGCCCCAGCCCGAACATCTCGCGGATCAACCCCGCATCCATCTGCTGCGCCTCATCCATCCCCCGCACCAGCGGAGAAATCCGGTCCCGGGCGAACTGCCGCACCGTATCGCGAAACATCCGCTCATCTTCGCCCAGTTTCGTCAGCGCCGCTGGCCGCACCTCCTCCACCACCATCCCTGCCATCCCATCACCTCTCTGAAAGAGCCGAGTCTAGCACCCGTGCCCATCAACTGAATACCGATTCAGACCCCCTCCTCAGGCTTCGCACCTCCCGCCAAGCCCATCCGCCACAGCACATCCCCAATTTAGGGTGCGTTGCTCCTAAGGAATTCTATGGCTTTCCATTAGGCCCGGGCCTAGAGTGGCAGCACCCCACGCCCGCAGCGTTGGGCCACGATCCAGGATGCCCTGTGGTCCACTCCCCCGCTTTCCGCTTCATCCATCTCGGCTCCGCGGCCGTCCCCACCGCCCTTCTAGCTCTTCTCGCTCTCGGCTGCGCCGCCGGAAATCCGCCGGGCGGTCCCATCCCCGGCCCACAGCTTCGGGGCCGCGTCCATGGCGGACAACAACCCGTCTCCGGAGCCTCGATCCAACTCTTCGCGGCCGGCGCGGCCGCCTACGGCGCCGGGGCCGTCTCCCTGCTCGCCGCCCCCGTCCACACCGACGCCAATGGCGGCTTCTCGCTCGGCGGCGATTACACCTGCCCCTCCCCCGCCAGCCAGCTCTACCTACTCGCCTCCGGTGGCAACCCCGGCCTCGCCCCCGGAACCGACAATCACAGCCTCGCCATGATTGCCGCCCTCGGCCCGTGCAAGCTCATCGGCAGTCAATACCTGCTCGACCCCAGCACCTTCATCAACATCGACGAGGTCACCACCGTTGCCTCCGTCTACGCTCTCGCCGGCTTCATGGACCCCGTTACCAACCAGGTCGGCGCAAGCAGCACCAACGCCATCGGCCTCGCCAACGCCTTTCAGACCGTCAACAACCTCGTCGACACCGCCACCGGCCAGGCCCGCACCACCACCCCCGCCGGCAATGGAACCGTCCCGCAGGCCGAGCTCGACACCCTCGCCGACATCCTCGCCCCCTGCATCAACTCGGACGGCGCCGGCGCCGCTTGCTCCACCCTCTTTGCCGCCGCCACCCCCTCCGGCGGCGCCGCCCCCACCAACACCCTCCAAGCCACCCTCTCGATCGCCCAGCACCCCGCCTCGCAGGTCGCCGCCCTCTACAATCAAGCCGCCGCCATAGCCCCCTTCCAGCCCACCCTGGCCGCCCCCCCCAACGGCTGGACCGTCCAGTTGGCGTACACCGCCTATGGTTCGACTCAGATGGGTATCGCCATCGACGCTTCGGGAGACGTGTGGATCACCAATAACTTCACCAGCAACACCAACACCATCAGCAGCGTGACCGAATTCAGCAACAATGGCACAATCCTCTCCGGTCCCGCTGGCTTTACAGCGGGCGGAATCAGTGACCCGTTGACCATCGCCATCGACCCCTCGGACAACGTTTGGATCTACAACACTCTGCTCTCGGGGTTGACTAAGCTCAGCAACACCGGAACCCCGCTCTCAGGTCTAAACGGCATCTATGGCTTCTACCCACGATTCGTCATCGACGGCTTCGGGAACATCTGGTTCGGAGTCAACGGTGCCCTGAACAAGCTCGACAACAACGGGAATCTCCTCTCGGGGTCAGGCTACACAGGGGGTGGATTGGTCGCCACCACACTCCTTTCCATCGACACCGCGGAAAACGTCTGGGCCGCCAATCCCGCAGGCTACACCGGTGGTGGCAGAGGCACGCCGCCTACTCCCTACGACGGCAGAGTGGCGAAGTTCACAAAAGCTGGTGTCCCCCTCTCCGGCACCGGCGGCTTCAGCATACCTACGCTTTTCACCCCCACTGGGAACGCACTCGCGAACGACAACGCAGGAAACGCGTGGATCGCAGGCGGTTCGGCGGCTGGGGCAGGCATCTTCAAACTGGCTCCGGATGGAACCATCCTGTCGGGAGGAAACGGCTACATTGGAGGTGGCCTCATCAGCCCTGCAGGCATCGCTATCGATGGCGCAGGCAGCGCCTGGACCGTGAGCGGCGGCTATCCCCCGACTCCTACCAGCATCGTCGAGCTCGACAACAGCGGCACCTTGCTTTCGGGAGCCACTGGCTTCTCCCTTCCCACCATCCTTCCGGTCGGCATCGCTGTCGATAACTCAGGCAATGTCTGGGTAGCAATGACCTACGGCCTGGTCTACGAACTCGTCGGCGCCGCCACACCCGTCACCACCCCCCTCTCAGTAGGCGTCCGCGACAAAAAGCTTGGCACCCGCCCCTGACGTCAGCATGCGCTCGACCTAAGCAAGGGGACCTTCCAAGTCCTGCAACAGATCAGGGAGGCCATGGCTAAGCCTCTGCCCAACTTGGCCGACTTAGCTCGCCGTCGCTGCCAGCCGCCCTCGCCGACTGACAATTGACAGCTTTTCCGTTTTCAGAATCTTGCGGGCCTGCCCCTTCGCGTGCGACGACCACGGACCCACCGGGTCTAGCCGCACATACGTCAGCCAGTGTCCCAGGGCCCGCCGCCGCTGACCCTGCCGCTCATACGCGAGCGCCAGGTTGTAATGCGCGTCCGCGTACTGCGGAACCAGCGCCACCGCCCGCTGATAAGCCTCCGTCGCCTCCGCAAGCCGCTTCATCTCGTCGAGCACATTGCCCAGATCGAAGAACGCCAGCGCGTACTCCGGGTCCGCCTCGGTTGCCCGCCGGTACAGCGTCTCCGCGAGCTCATACGACCGCGCGTTGTAATGAATCGTTCCCAGGTTGATCAGAGCCGGCGCGTGCTCCGGACGGATCGCCAGGATGGCCTGATACGCCTCAATCGCCCGCGGCAGCTTCTCCGGATCCTCTTCCATCCGCACCGCCTGCAGGAACTTCTCCTGCACCTCGGCCGTCTGCCGGCCTTCCACCTGGATCGCCGTGCCGACTACTTGCAGTTGCTGCCCCGGCTCAAGCTCGAAGTCGAACGCCATCTGCTGCGTCAGCGGATCCACAAGGCCACCCGCATGCCGAAACCGCAGCCGCGATCCCCGGCCCGCCGCGCTCGCCTCCTTCAGGGCGTTTCGGAGGCCGGAGACCCGTTGCATCGCCTCCAGCGAAGCCCGTATGCTTCTCGCGGAGATCCGCCTGGCGCCCAGGTCGCGAAGGGTCCGAAGCTGCCCTAGCTCTTCAAAGCCGTAGCCCTGTTTCTCTGGAATCAAGCCCGCCCGCTCCCAGCCCACCACCTGGCGGGCCTCGAGATGCAATATTCGGATTGCGTCCTGACGGCTGTACTGTGTCACACTGTCACCCCGGCTGGGACCGTCCCCCAACCCATCTGCCGGGAGTATGCTTCGCTATTTCCTGTCAATCAAGCCCAAACTGCCCTCTATCCGGAGATATCCGTGGATATCGTGTACCAAACCAGGTTCCGCACCGGATCGATCCATCCTCAGGGCTTCCTGCCCGCATCCCAATAGCGACGTTGTTCTCGTAGCCGGAAAACTCTCAGCCCCATGTGAACCAATGGGCCTCATCCATCCAGGCACCCTGACCAAAGGAACCCCTACCATGCGCAAACTCCCCATTGCCCTCACGGTTCTCAGCATCTTCGCCGCGCCTCTTGCGGCGCACGCCGATAGCTATACCTTCTCCATCAGCACCGGCCCCTCCACCGGTGGTTCGCCGGCCGCCAGCTTCGTTGCCAGCGGCACCCTGACGGGGACGGCCTCCGCCGCGCCACCCGCACTGACACTGACCGGGGTTACCGGCTCCGCCCAGGGCTACGTCTTCACCGGGGTTGTCCCTCTGGGCACGGCCAACAGCTTTACCTACGACAACCTGCTCTACACAAGCCCGAGCGCCAGGCATGTCGATACCAATGGCGTTTTGCTCTTTCTCAGCAGTTCTGTAGGGACCAGCCTGGCTCATGTCTATGACAACAACGGCTATCACGTCGATGTCTTCGATCCCCGCGAGCCGGGCGACGTGACGCCCTTCAACATCCAGAGCTTCGACATCACGCCCGCAGCGGTTCCGGAACCCTCTACCCTGGCTCTCCTGGGCACCGGAGCGCTGGGCGTTCTCGGTGCGGTTCGCCGTCGGCTCTTCAGCCTCTAAACATACGAGGGAGAGGGTGGCGTATACCTACGTTTCACTCATCCAACCGGACGTAAGGTTGAGATCTTGTGGAGCCGACGAACGGACTTGAACCGTTGACCTGCTGATTACGAATCAGCTGCTCTACCAACTGAGCTACGTCGGCGCACTGTTCTGTCATTCTAACGGCTCGTCCATGCATCTGCAAAAGAGAGTCGGGTCTACCTCTCTGTCTGCCGCGCCCGCTCGCTGTTGAAGTCTGTTAGCCCAACAATGGTTCCTTCAACGACTGAATTCCCCCGGAATATTTTGGCCGCAGGCGTTCCATTGAAGCCTAACGTCCTCGGAATGGCCCACGACGCTGACGCAAAGGCGGCATCCATCTTGCCGTGGGTCTTGAACGAGATTACCTGCTTCACTCCCAAGGGGTAATCGGTAAGAAGAGATTGCACCAGCACGAGGGCGCCAGTTCCAAGCGCAGCCAACGCGGCCGGCTTGTTGCTCCTCCTGCAAAGCAGGGCTACCCCGAAAAAGAACGCGGCGTGCCCATAGTCAATCATGCCGTGAGTCTTCGGTCCAATCACCTTCGGTAAGCGCCTCTCGATTGCCGGAATTACCATTGAGTTGAGTAGGGCCATCAACTTATCTCCTTATGAATGATTACAGAGTGCTCGCAGATCGTCGGGCCGTCTAGAACTCGCTCACGTGCTCGACATCAAAGCTGATTGTGCAGAAGATAGGGCGCCCGTGTGGAGACGCCCTGAACTTCGCTCACCTGACAGCCTCAGGCTGCCTGTGCCCATGGATCCAGCACCACCTTCGTGCAGTGATCCTGTTTGTCGCGGAAGATCCGGTAACCCTCGGGAGCCGCATCGATCGGCAGCCTGTGACTGATCACAAACGACGGATCGATTTCGCCTCGTTGTACTCGCTCCAGCAAGGGCCCCATGTACCGCATCATGTGCGTCTGGCCCGTCTTCATGGTTAAGCCCTTGTTCATAAAAGCGCCCATGGGCACCTTATCAATCAGGCCCGCATAGACGCCCGCCACCGATACCGTTCCGCCCTTCTTGCAGGCCATGATCGCCTGTCGGAGAACGATTGGGCGGTCGACTTGCAGTCGCGCCATCTGCTTCGCGCGATCCATCGCGAACATCACGCCATGTCCCGCCGCCTCCATCCCGACCGCATCCAGGCAGGAGTCCGGACCGTGATTGCCGGTCATGACATGCAGCGCGTCAACGATGTCATCCGCCTCGTCGAAGTTCAACGTCTCGGCTCCGCCTGCCTGAGCCATCTGCAACCGCTCCGGCTCGCGATCGATGGCGATCACCCGCCCCGCTCCAAGCATGAAGGCGCTGCGGATCGCAAACTGGCCGACAGGTCCGCATCCCCAGATTGCCACCGTGTCACCGGATCGAATGTTGCAGTTCTCCGCTCCCATATAACCGGTTGGAAAGATGTCCGAGAGGAACAATATCTTCTCATCCGGCAGATCCGCCGGGACCTTCAACGGTCCAACATCCGCGAACGGAACCCGCGCATACTGCGCCTGCCCTCCCGCATATCCTCCAAGCATGTGGGTGTAGCCGAACAGACCCGATGGCGAGTAACCCATCATCTTCTCGGCGATCCAGGCGTTCGGGTTGGAGTTATCGCATAGACTCCACAGCTGCTCCTGGCAGGAGAAGCAACCTCCGCACGCAATGGTGAACGGAACCACCACACGGTCGCCGACCTTCAGCTTGTCGTTGTTGATGCCCGGCCCAACCTCCACGATCTCCCCCATGAACTCGTGGCCCAGCACGTCCCCTTGTTCCAGCGTCGGGACGAACCCATCATAGAGATGGAGATCAGAGCCGCAGATCGCTGTACTCGTAATGCGCACGATTGCGTCCCGCGGGTTCAGGATCTTCGGGTCAGGCACATCATTTACCTGCAGCTTCTCTTTGCCCATCCAGCAGACTGCTTTCATCAGAAATCTCCTCTAACTCGGGTTATGCTCCGGTAACTTACGCCGACTTTGAAAGCCTGTCTGCGGCCTGTGGCTCCGGGTGGTTGCTCCCCTCGCGGAACAGCGCTCTCTCTACCCTTCCGTGTATTCCGCGTGGTCCGTGGGACTGGCCAATCGTCGTGGGCGCCTCTCCCGCTTCCAGCAGCGACTTGAAGCGACGCACATCTTCTCGAACCACGAACTCCGGGTTCTTCCCCATAAGGGAGATCAGCGCCTTCGCCACAGGCCCGGTAGGGAGGGTGTAGTGCACCTCTGCCGTAACCATGGTTCCACGACCCTGGGGAGTAGCCTTGAATTCTACCCGCCCGCTGGTCGTGATCGCAGATCCTGGCTCCGAACGCCAAGCGATCACCTGCCCTTCGCGATCTTCTGTGATCTCCGCCGTCCACTGCACCTCGGCCTCCATCGGCCCCAGCGCAACCCACGCCGATCGCCGGTCGTCGAGCACTTGCACTGACTTCAGGTGGCTCATAAACTTCGGGAGCCTTTCGAAATCGCGCCACAAACGGTATGCCTGTTCCGGTGTTGCGTTGACTAGAAAAACCGTCTTGGCTACGTCTTCATGCTGCCCAAGCACCTCTCCGCGTGCACTCTTGTACGCCAGAACACCGCCGGCCGTCGCGAGTGCCACCCCAGCTTTTGATTTGCGCGTAAGACCAAATAGCACCAGAGCGCCAGCACCCACGAGCAGACCTTTATGCTGCGCGCTCAACCCTGAGAACTCGGAACGATTGGATTTATCTGCCATGATGCCTCCAGCTTTTCTTTGTATGTTTAAAACGACATCGCAACGCATCACGCCTGCCTTGCGTGAGTGGAAGGAGCGAGGCATCTGTGTGTATACGTCAACCACTATCGATCGTGCTGAGAGGAGGTACCCGTTGCATCCAGAAACATGCGCCGAACTCGGTCGAACAATATCGCTAACGCACCCTCACCGGGTCGGTAAGTCGAGGCAACCTGCACCTCATCAGCGATCTTTTCCTAAAGCTGTGATGGCTTCGAGGCGAGGCGAGATGGCTAGAGGATCGCCGATATGGGCGTGAGTTCAAGGTTTGGGATGGGACCTAGAATTAAGTGCTGATGCATTCCATGTCAGACAACGACAACCTCCCGGTCACGGCGCCCGGCCGAGAGCCAGTTAGCCTATTCCTTGCTGTCGGTCTGAACTCCCGTCGCTAAGCCACACGGCCCTAAAAACATTACGGCAAATACAAGTATGACAATAAGCTCCATCATGGAAAGCCTCCGGGAGAGCCGTCCCGCACTCTTCTGGACACCCTATCGGCCACTTCGCGCCATACATGAGCCCGGCATACGAAATTGTGGCCCGCTCTCGTGAGAGCCGGAACGATCCTTCGATCCTGGAAAGGCGGGCAGGGGAAAAGAGAAGACCGCCCGGCAACAGGGCGGCCTTCTCGCTAGGGAGAATAGTTCCAACGGAGGCAAAGCCATCAGAACTTTCTGGCGAAATACTAGATTTGGCAAAATACCCTGTCAAGGCCAAAACTGCCGCCGTGCAACTCCTCCCCGGTCTTAGGTTTACGCACGAGCACCCTCTCAGTAACGAAACTGGTAATATTCGTCATCCTTTCGCTATAGAAGTAATTGCATCATCCAGATATAGGGGCAAATGGGCAAGTTAGAGCCCTCCCTGCACCAGCCTTGGTGCACTTCGTCTTAAACCCCTGCGGCCTTTCTATCAGCCCCATCGTCGCGGGTGCGGCCGCTGAGATCCAGTCGCAGGAACTCCGGTTCCGTCGCCGCCGGTTTGCCCATTAGAACGCGCACCCAGGCTCGCCCGAACCCAAGAAATAGCCCAAGGAGCACGGCCGCAAGCATCAGCACCCCACTCAGCACCGCGATGCTCACCAGGAGGCTCGCGGTCTTGCGCACCTCGGTGTGAAACTCCGGAGACACCGGCTTGTTCCACGTCACCTGTGTCCGCAGGTGAATGCTGTCCAGCAAAGCCGTAGCTTCCGCCGGGCCGAACCCACCAGTCGCCAGCATGACCAAGGGGCCCTCCCGGCGCAGCTTCGCCGTTCCGGCACGCTCGCCCGCGGCGTTCAGGGCAGCCTCCACAGACCTGCCACGATCCGCCGCGATCTCGGGTGTGGGAAACAGAAGCAACGTCAGCAGTCCCCTGCCGCCATGCGCCACATACTCGGCCGTGGCCGACTCGGCACTTTTCTCGAAACCGAGGATCTTGGCCGGCAGGTTTCCGCCCATCGCGGCGTATCCAGCCGGTCCAACAGCGTAACGAACGCTCTCCGGTACCAGCCCTTGTGTCGGCAGGTAGGTCGGAAGCAGGGGCGAAGCTCCCTTGGGGCCGCCAATCTTCGGCAGTGTTGCCGCCAGCGCCCGGAGGTCCCCAACAATGGGCGCCCCCGGAGAATTCACCTCCGCCAGCACCACAGACGCTCCCTCACGGAACAGGTACCGTCCACCCGACGCCGCCTCGTCCTTGCCAACACGCGAGCTCCCCGAGACCACCTTCATCTCCGGTGCCCGAAGGTAGGTGAACGCCGCCACGGCTCCCGTTGCGTCATCGAACTGAAAAGCCTCCAGCCGGATCGTTCCCGCTCCAACACCAGCAGCCCTCGCGTAGCTCTCCTCAGAGCTGCGAATCAGCCCATCTTCCTTCAGCACCTCAGCCGTCTTCCCCTCCACCAGCGGCGACGCTTTCATCGGAGCGGCATCGGAACCGGGCGGCGCACTCCATGCCCCAAACTTCGCCGGCAGCAGAGGCCCTTGCGGCATCACGATCATCGTTGTCGCCTGCCCCCAAAGCAGCCCGCCACTCAAACCAGCAGACACCACGCCCAACCTCGGCAGCCACCACGTTTTTCTACGTTCCCAGCCAGAAAGCCGCATATACGGGCAGACTACCACCGGACCCTATTCGTGAGCACCGGCCGTCGAGCACGCGTCGAGGATCCCTCCGTCGCCGTCCCGGAGGCCTGCTCCAGCCTTCTATTGTCCGCTGTCCTGCTCTGCCACCGTGGCCAGCGGCTTGGTCCCGCCCAGCCCCCCCGCATACCGCGCCACGCCCTTGTACAGGCTCTCCGCCACTCGCTCCCGGTACTCCGGCTCCCGCAGCTGGACTGCGTCCTTAGGGTTGGTGACAAACGAGATCTCCGCCAGGATTGACGGCATATTCGCTCCGATCAGGACGACAAAGGGCGCCTTCTTCACCCCGCGGTTCTTCAGTCCCTCGTTCCCCTTCTGCAGACCGCCGTACAGGCTCGACTCGACATCGGTCGCGAACTCCCGGCTCTCGGCGATCTTCTCCTTCAAGGCAATCTTTTTCACCAGCTCGCTGAGCTGATAGATGGACTGGTTGCTGACCGCGTTCTCCCGCGCCGCCACTGCCAGGGCGTCGGCCTGCTGGGTAAAGTTCAGGTAATACGTCTCCACCCCCCGAGCGCTTGCGTCTACCGAGGAGTTTGCATGGATAGACAGAAACAGGTCCGCCTGCGCCTTGTTCGCGATCGCGGTTCGCGTCTCAAGCGGGACAAACGTATCGTCAGGCCGCGTGTAGATTACCTCCGCGCCCAGCCGCTCATGCAGCAGCTTACCCAGCCGCAGCGCCACATCCAGCACCACGTCCTTCTCCTCAAGGCCATCCACCCCAAGGGTTCCCGAGTCGTGCCCTCCGTGTCCTGCGTCGATCACAATGCGACCTATCTTCAAACCAAGCGCCCGCACCAGGCTCGTCTGCCCATCTGCCGTCGGGACCGCCGCCCGGGCCGGCATCGCAGGGTCGCCGACTACCCTTGCGTCCGAAGCCTTGACCTTGCCTCTTCCGCGTCGCGACGCAGTGGCAGCCCCAGCGGCCGCGCCAGTTGCAGTGACCCGAGCCGTCAACTCGCGATCCGGCTGGTCTGCGGACTGCGGGCCGGCTACACCCTTCGCCTCAGCGCCCGCGACCTGGTCCCGGGCCGCGCCCTGTTCCCTGCCTTTCACCACCGCCGAGATCGGCTGCGACGTCGGCACACTCGTCGCCTTCACCTTTCCCGGTTGGTCGCTCAGGCGCGCGACGTCCGCCCCGCTGCCGCCATTCACCGCGCGCGTATTCGGCACCCCCGCAGCCTGTTTCGCGGGCGAATCCATACTCGCCATCGGCGCTCCCGGGGTCTTCACTCCGCCATGAATATCGATGATGAGCCGGTAAGGATTTGGCAGCAGAAACGCCGAATACTCGGTCACATCATTGACGTCGAGCACGATCCGCGCCATATCGCCCGAGCTCTGCGCCACCCGGATCTTCTTTAGAAATCCATCGTCCGTCACCGTGAAGCTCTTGCCCACCAGCTCCTGAGCCAGCTTTGCCCCATGGAGATCGAAGTAGATCCGGTCCGGGCCGGGCACACGCGCGGCCTCGTACTCCACCTCTCCGCCAAGGTCGATCGCCACACGCGTGTAGCTCGGCGTTGACCAGTGCCGAATCCCTGTCACGGTCGCCAATGGCTCTTTGCGCCGCGCCGCTGTACTCGCAGCAGCGACCGGCACCGGCGTCGAAGAACCCGCGGCACCGCCACCCGAAACGTCAGAACCCGCAGCTTCGCCGCCTGAGGCTCTGGGGCCCGCAGCTCCGGCCATGGTCACTCCCGTCCGACCCGCCCTATTTGGGGGTGGCCCATCCTCTGCAGCCTGACCGCCAAGGGTGGGTTGCCCTCCAACACTCCCGCGCTTCGCCCCAACCGGCTCCGCCGCGGGAGCTCCGCTCACTCCTCGAGTCATCGCGTCCCCGGTGCTCGCATCCTGCCCGCGTCCTCCACGCGCTGCATCGAGCGAAAGCAGCCCCGCCCTCGCCTCCTCCACCAATGCACTGCGCGGATACTGCCGCAGCAGCAGATCGTATCGTTCCCGAGCCGCGGCCGCGTCGTGGAGCTCGTTCTCCTCAATCTGCCCCTCGGCCAACAAAGCTCCCACTCTCAGCGAGCTGCCCGGGTACTGCGTCCGCAAAAATTCGTACTGCCCTACCGCCGCCCGCAGCGCCTTCCCATCCCGCAGCCCGCGCCCCTGCTCCGTCAGGAGCTCCGCCACGGCATTCACCGCCTCTGCCGCATGCATATCCTGCGGAGCCTCGTGATAGATCGCGCGAAATGCATCCATCACCCGCGCGTACTCAGCCTTCGTCCGGCTCCCTGCCGGCTCCGCCTCAAACGCATCCCGAGCCCGTTCCGCCCGCTCCCACATCGAGATCTCCGCGCCCCGGCGCTGCGGCAGAGCGGCCGCTCTCCCCTTGGCAGGCAACCATCCGGGCCGGGCAGCCGTTCCCGGCGCGCCGCTGGAAAGGAGGCACACACCGCACGCATACACTCTCCATCGCCGCCGGACTATCGCCCCAAAACCCATCACAGCCTCAGTTTAAGAGGCAAGCCGACAGCTTCTGGGTCAAAACATGCCCGGTACTCTCGCCGATACCCCCGCTTGCGAAAGTAAAGTCACCATAAAGCCGGGCGCCCACCTCTCGCAGCCTCAGCTCGAAACGGTGGGGTCCTCTAACGAACCTTAAAGCAGCGATCCCACCACCTCCGCAGCCTTCCCCAGCGCACCATCGAGCGCTCCCGCATCGCTCCCGCCAGCCTCCGCCAGGTCCGGGCGCCCGCCGCCCTTGCCGCCCACCATCGCGGCCAGCTGCGCCACGATCTTTCCCGCTTGCAACCTGCCCGTCTGATCCTTGGTGACGCCGACAATCAACGACACCCGCCCCTCCGCCGCCGCTCCCAGCACCACCACGCCTGACCCGAGCTTGCCGCGCAGCTCATCCACGAGGTTCCGCATCTGGCTCTTGTCCAGAGCATCCACCCGCCGCGCCAACACCTTCACACCCTTCACCTCGACCGCACTGGCGGCCGCATCCGCCGTCGCCGCCGATGCACTCTTCATCCGCATCTGCTCCAGCTCCCGCCGCAGCCGCTTCATCTCATCCTCCTGCGCCACCAGCCTCGTTCGCAGAGCCTCAGCCGGAGCCGTCTCACCCCCGCCCGCGCCACCGCCAAACTGCGTCGCCACCTTTGCGACATCCGCATCGCGCCGGAACTCGTGCAGCGACCCAGTCCCGGTCACGGCCTCGACTCTGCGAACACCGGAAGACACTGACCCCTCCCCCACCAGCTTGATCAGCCCAATCTCGCCCGTCGCGCTGACATGCGTCCCACCGCACAGCTCCGTCGAAAACCCATGCGGTCCACCGATCGTCACCACCCGCACACGGTCGCCGTACTTCTCGCCAAACAGCGCCATCGCCCCGAGCTCATTTACCGCCACATCGATCGGCACATCGACTAGCGTCTCGACCTTGGCGTTCCGAAGCACCTGCGCATTCACAATGTCTTCGACCTGCTGCAGCTCTTCGTCCGCGACTCCGCTGAAGTGCGAGAAATCAAAGCGCAGCCGTGACCGGTCCACCAGCGACCCCGCCTGCTTCACATGCATGCCCAGCACCTCGCGCAACGCTGCATGCAGCAGATGCGTCCCCGTATGGTTCCGCATCGTCGCCGCCCGCACCTCACCGTCCACCACCGTATCCACCACATCGCCCACCGCAATCCGCTCCCGCGCCAGCACCCTGTGCGCCCACACCCCCTGCACCGGCTTCGAGCACCCACTCACATCCGCCACGGCGGTATTGTGGTCCGCCGAGTACAGCCACCCCACATCCCCCACCTGCCCGCCCGAGTCCGCATAGAAGCTCGTCGCATCGAGCACCACCTCACCCGCCTCCCCGGCCTGCAACTCATTCACCCCCACCCCATCCCGCACCAGCGCCAGCACACGGCTGCCGTCCACCCGCAAAGCCGAGTACCCCTCAAACTCCGTCTTCGCCAGCTCCCGATAAACCGGCGCCGCCGACTTCTGCGACCCACCCTTCCAACTCGCCCGAGCCCGCGCCTGCTCCTCCTCCTTCGCGCGCTCAAAGCCTATTTCGTCAACATGGAAGCCGAAATCACGCGCAGTATCGACTATGTAGTCGAATGGGAGACCGAACGTTTCGTAGAGTCTGAACGCTTCTCGACCTGATAATTCGAAATGCGAGTCTGCCTCAAGATAGTTAGAGATGCACGACACCACAAAGGTGAGATTTGCGCCAGGGGATTCAAGATTGACGAGCTCGCGAGGGTCCCTAAAAATCTCGAACATCTCTTTGTATTCGTCCGGGGTTCCGCGTGTCGCCAAATCGATCCATTTCGCGATTTGCGGCTGAGCCGCAGTCGCTAGAGCGAGTTCGAGTTTTCGAGTACCGATGGTCATCACCCGCGCAAACTGCTCCTCCTCAGCAAGCACAGTCCTACTCACCCGCTCCGAATGCTCCACCAGCTCCGGATACGCCACCTTCATCTCATCCCGAACCGCCCGCACCATCTCAAACAAAAACGGCCTCTCCTGCCCCAGCAGCCGCCCATGCCGAATCCCCCGCCGCATGATCTTCCTGAGCACGTACCCCCGCCCCTCATTCGCCGGCACCACCCCATCCGAAATCAAAAATGTAGCCGCCCGCGCATGATCCGCAATAATCCGCAAACTCGCCCGCGCCCGCTCATTGCTCACTGCTCGTTGCTCATTGCTGGTTAGCGACAGACCCGCCCCACCCTCGTCCTTCACCTGAGAACCGTCAACGGTCAACTGAGAACTCCCCACCAGCTCCGCCGCCCTCCGAATCAACGGCACAAACAAATCCGTCTCAAAGTTACTCCGCACCCCCTGCAACACCGCCGCAATCCGCTCCAGCCCCATCCCCGTATCGATCGAAGGCTTCGGCAGCGGCGTCAGCGTGCCATCCGCCCCGCGATCGAACTGCATGAACACCAGATTCCAGACCTCCACATACCTCTGCTCGTCCTCGGGAAACGGCCGGTCCACCCCCGGTGTCTCGGCCGCCTCCAGCCCCAGATCGTAGAAGATCTCCGAGCAAGGCCCGCACGGCCCCGTATCCCCCATAGCCCAGAAATTATCTTTCCCCGGCATCGCAAAGATCCGCTCCTCGGGAACCCCCACCTCCCGCCAGTATCCCGCGGCCTCATCGTCTCTGGGGACCGCGCCCTCCCCCTCAAAGATCGTCACATACAGCTTTGCCGGATTGATCCCAAACCACTGCAGCGAAGTCAGCAGCTCCCACGCATACGCGATCGCGTCCCGCTTGAAGTAGTCCCCAAACGAGAAGTTCCCCAGCATCTCAAAGAACGTATGGTGCCGCCGCGTAAACCCTACATTTTCGAGATCGTTATGCTTCCCTCCCGCCCGCACACACTTTTGGCTCGTCACCGCCCGCGAGTACGCCCGCTTCTCCAACCCGAGAAAGACATCCTTGAACTGATTCATCCCCGCGTTAGTAAACAGCAGCGTCGGATCGTTCGCCGGAACCAGCGAGGACGAGTGCACCCGCCGGTGCCCCTGGTGAGTCACAGGTGACGCCTTGCCCTCAAAAAACCGCAGAAAATCTTCCCGAATCTGGCTTCCCGACCTGTATTCCATAGACCTAAAGTCTAGCAGTACATCATTGAATGCACTACGTAGTACAATCGATTTCAGGATCAATCCCATGCGACGAGTCTCCCTCCGCGAAGCCAATCAGAACTTCTCCAGCTGCATCGCCGAGGTCGAATCCGGCGAGCACCTCGTCCTGCTTCGCCGAGGCAAGCCCGTCGCCGAAATCATCCCCTACTCGGCCAAGAAACGCCTCGACCCCAAACGCGAAGCTGCCCACAAACAGCTGATGCACCTTTTACGTGAAGGCATCCCATTAGGCGGCGTCCCGCCCACCCGCGACGAGATGCATGAGCGCTAACCGCTTCACATTCGATACAAATGTGCTCTTCTATGCCTCCGACAGCACAGCCGGAGACAAGCACACACGAGCCTTGCTCCTGACCGATAGCGCCGCCTCTCGAGACTGTGTCCTCACGCTCCAATCCCTGGGGGAGCTTTTTAACGCCGTCGTGAAGCGCCGGGTTCTCTCGGCTGCAGTCGCCGAGCAGATCGTCCGCGCCTACCGAGATACGTTCACCATCATCCCAGTTATTCAGGACGACCTTGCCGACGCGATGTCCGCGCAGCAAACGCACCATATCCCCTTCTGGGATGCCCTGCTCTGGGCCGCCGCTCGCCGGGCCGGCTGCACCCTCTTCCTCACCGAAGACCTCCAGGACCGCCGCACCCTCGGCGGCATGACCTTCCGCAACCCGTTCAAGCTATCCCCGTCTGAACTGGACGACCTCCTCGGGTAATCACCCCCTCAAACTCCAGGACGCCATGTAATCCCCTCCAACCGCAGCACCGGGTCAACCGTCGCGCGCAATCCGGCGAACGCTCCCCGGTGCCGCACCATCTCCATCGTGCTCACCAGCGCGTCAAACCCATCCTCCGACCCCTCCGCCTTTCGGAGAACACCCCGCCCGACGCACGCATACACCTCATCCGCCTTCAACCGCTGCGCCAGGTACGCCTTGCGTGCCGTCGCGTTGCTCTTCGCCACCGCGCCGGTCATCAGCCGCGTATACATCTCCACCAGCAGCGGTCGTGGCGGACCGTCCGTTATCTCCGCGTCTTCAAACGGCCATACCCGGAACCCCGCCTCATGCAGCCGCTCGAGCATCGGCATCGCCCGCAGCGATCCCGTCCCCACGCTCCCCGACCCCCCGATCTGAAACGGCGACTTCGGCGTGATCCCCTTCATCTTCGCGGCACGCTCCGGATCCCCACCCTCCATCGCCTGCGCAATCTTGTTTTCGTAATCCGTATGCCGATACATGCTCCGCAGCCCCGCCCCGCAAAACTCCGGCGGCCGCTTTCTCGGCTTGCCCCAGAACCGCACATCCTCGCATTCGCGCGCCAGCCAGCGTTCCCCATGCCCGGCCGTCACATGACGCCAAAGGTCAAACACCGTCGCGCACCCGTGCTCGGCTAGAAACCAGGCCGGATAGCTGAAGCAGCAGTCGATGCTCACCGCCATCCGCGGCGTCTCGTGTGCCATGCCGATCAGCCACTCCGCCACCTCGTCCCGTGTCCGCCCATTCTCGAGCCGCACGGAATCCTTGCCGTCAGCCTTCAGCCCCGCGCGCGCCCGCGGGACGCTCGCCGCCGTCCAAACCCCCGCATAGATGTGCCTCCGCTGGCCCGCCGCATCCATCCGGCCAGACCAGTCGATCGCGACCACCCGCTGCACACCGTCCTCACTCTTCCCGACAAGCTCCATAGAACGTGAGACGCTTCAACCCGCACGCCCGATTCCGCCATGCAGCGAACCTGCTAAGGGCCAAAAAGATGTTGCCGCCTCCCCCGCAGCATCGCATTCGCAGGGGAGCCGTATTTCGTCTAGACCAGCTCCTCGCATCCGAACGCACTCGCATCCTTGGCCGCTCCCGAACATCTGATCTCTACAAGTCTCAAGAGAGGTGCTACCCCGTGCCATCACTATTCGATCCACTGCAACTTGGCGATCTGAAGCTTCCGAATCGCATCATCATGGCGCCGCTTACCCGCCTTCGTGGCACGCCCGACAACGTCCCAACGCCGATCATGGTCGACTACTACCGGCAGCGTGCGTCGGCTGGGCTGATCCTCTCGGAAGGCACGCCGATCTCTCCGCAGGGTGTCGGCTATGCCCAGGTCCCGGGGCTCTGGTCGCGGCAGCAGATGGAGGCGTGGAAGCCCGTGACGGAAGCAGTACACGCCGCCGGCGGCCGCATCTTCTCGCAGATATGGCATGTGGGACGGATCTCCGATCCGGTGTTTCTGCATGGCGAGCAACCCGTAGCGCCCAGCCCCGTCGCTGCCTCCGGTCACGTCTCGCTGCTACGCCCGACGAAGCCCTTCGAGACGCCCAGAGAGCTCTGCACCAGCGAGATCCCGAGCCTCGTCGAAGACTTTCGCCGAGGAGCAGAGAACGCCAGGGCAGCGGGTTTCGATGGGGTGGAGCTGCACGGAGCGAATGGCTATCTGCTGGATCAGTTTCTGCAGGACGGAACGAACCACCGAACCGACCAGTACGGCGGAACTATCGAGAATCGTGCGCGGCTGATGCTTGAGGTCACAGACGCCGTAATCTCTGTTTGGGGACCGAAGCGCGTAGGGATGCATCTCGCGCCGCGCAGCGACTCGCACGCTATCTCGGATTCAAATCCTGAGACGACCTTCGGCTATGTGGCGACCGAGCTCGGCCGGCGCGGCATCGCCTTCATCGCCGCGCGCGAGTACATCGGCGAGCAGCGGCTTGGACCGCAACTGAAAAAGGCCTTCGGCGGCGTGTATATCGCGAATGAGAAGTTCAGCAAGGAGACTGCGGAGGCTGTCATCCAGAAGGGCGAGGCCGACGCCGTCGCGTTCGGCAAGCTGTTCATCGCGAACCCCGATCTTCCCAAGCGCTTCGCCAAAGATGCCCCGCTGAATGAGCCGAATCCGGAGACCTTCTACTCCCATGGGCCAGAGGGATACGTTGACTACCCCTCGCTTCAAGGCTGATCGGATCGGTAGGCGCACAGGGGGGCGGATCAGCTATTGCGTGGTTCCCGTCGTGAAGATCGCTTCGCTGCGAGTGCCAATCACCCGGTACAGCGCGAACTGACGAGTGGTCTGGGCGCGCAACTCAAACAGCAGGCTCGCTCGATTGGAGGCTTCCGCGTCAACCACATCTACAAAATGCATCCGGGGCGCGCGATCAAGGTGCGCCTCGTCCGTCGCGCTCCTGATGGCCGGCTTCAAATCGCCACTAACATCTGCCTGGGCAACCACCGTGACGTATCGTAAATCGGCTCCCGTCCCTGCCGTGTGTGCGGTGTAGATATAGGTGGGCGCGCCGCCAAAGCTCAGTGTGTAGCCTCTCAAATCTTCCTCGAGGAGAGCCATCTCTGCCGGAACTGCCGACTTTGCTGCCGGCTCGGTGCCGGATAGTTTTGACCTGCGTCCGGCGGGGTGGGCGCCTGCCGTCTGCCGTACAGTCTGCCGCTGTTGAGACGCGGCAGAGATCTTCGGGGCAGAGCTTTTTCCCGCGGCGTTCTGCAACACAAGCGGATCCGCCGCATACGCCAGAAGCTGCGCTCGTGCCAGCACCTGCATCTTCGCCAATACCGCAGCGCGTTCCTTGTCGTCCGTCCACGCAAGGGCAAAATCGTGCGGTGGCCGATTCGCGGCATCGGATATCGCTACCATCTGCTGCAGGTCTTTCGGAACTCCGACAAGCTTGGGGATATCGGTGTCGTTTGCTGACGATTGCGCCCCTCTATGGAGGTTCGGCCGGTCTGGGTCGTCGTTGAGGGAACCCCTGCCGGTCACCGTTGCGACATCTTTCGCCGCCTTTTTACCCTGCTTCGCATCCTCCGGAGATCGCCGTCGCAGGGTCGGGCGATCCGGGTCGTTCGCCGGGGCGGAGCCGTCGCTTGGGGTATTCGTGGAGGCAGTGGAGGTATCGCTGCGTCGATGCATAGTCGGGCGTTCGGGATCATCCGCAGGTACTCCGTCCGGACTCTTTTGCGATGAGTCCGGCTTCGTGGCGCCTGTGCTGTTTGGTTGCGTGTCCTTGCTCGCCTGTGACGTATCGGGTGTCTTCGCGGAGCCAGCATCGCCTTTGGTTTCCAAGTGCGGCCGCGTGTCGTCTTTGGAGCTGGTAAGAACCGCCGGGTTCCTCGATGCGCGCAGGGCCAGCTCCTTCTTCAGGACCGGAGGGGCCTTGTAACTCCCGTATCCAAACCATCCATCCTCATAGGCCAGGTCGGCTGTCTGGAGATGCCGCGCATAGGCGAGGTCAAGCGCGCCCAGCTTCACGCCCGCCCGCTCGAGCTCATACTCGTAGCCGGGCGTGAGGGCAAACGGAATAGGCCGGGCAAGATAGATGCCTGCATCCTCGAGTGCGCCGTCGATAAAGACCGACACCGGGACTAGCCGGCTGGCATTGGGTTTTTTCAGATCACCCGTCCACTCATATACCCCGACGGCCCGGACGACCTGCTCCGGCTTCGTTACTTTGTGCGTCTGGGCGCCACTGCCGAGACCGTGCAGAGCGGCCCCTATCGCAAGTACAACAGGTAAAGTTCGCCTCATATCGTCCTCTATTAGACGCCCTCCGCCATCCCTGGGCTCACCCGGCATGCGCTCCTGCTCCGGGCTAAGATGAAGCGGTGCCAAGCCCTCTGCTTCAGGTCACCGATCTTTCCATCTGCTTCGGCAGCCAATCCGCCGTGAGCGGGATCAGCTTCGAGGTCGAACCGGGTCAGACGCTGGGTCTTGTAGGCGAGTCGGGATCGGGAAAATCCGCAACTTCGCTGGCCCTGCTGGGATTGCTGCCACCGTCCGCGCGAGTGACCGGACAGATCTCCTTTGCGGGCCAGAACCTCCGCCAGCTCTCGGAAGCCGACCTGCGGCGGACCCGTGGACGCGACATCGCGATGATCTTCCAGGAGCCGATGACTGCGCTCAACCCAGTGATGCCGGTCGGGGGCCAGATCGCCGAAGCCGTGCAGGCTCATCATCCGGAGATGCGTCGCTCGCAGGTCAGGGCGCGGGTCTTGGACGCCATGAACGAAGTCTCGCTCCCGGAACCGGAACGCCGGATGAGGGACTACCCGCATCAGTTCTCCGGCGGTCAGCGGCAGCGCATCCTGATCGCCATGGCCATCGTCAACCGGCCCCGGCTGCTGATTGCCGACGAGCCAACCACGGCTCTCGACGTGACGGTACAGGCGCAGATCTTGGAGCTGCTGGCCGGACTTCGCCGCACGCACTCGCTCGCCATGCTCTTCATCTCGCATGATCTCGCCGTGGTGAGTCGTGTCGCGGATCGCGTGGCGGTCATGCAGCACGGGTGTATCGTCGAACAGGCTTTGGCCCACGAGATCTTCCGCAGCCCCGCTCACCCGTACACGCGCAAGCTGCTCGCCTCCGCGCCCACGATGCGGACCGACCGCTCGAAGCCTCTGTCTACCCTGGCTTGAGCGAAAGCAGGATGATGCTCGGTGGGCGAAGTTGGTATCCTAATAGATTGGGGCGGTCAGAGCCGATGGTACAGGCGCCGCAAACAGGCATGCGAGCTCTCATCGTCTCCGACATCCACGCCAACCTCGAAGGCTTCGAGGCCGTGCTTCGCTCCGCCGAGGGCTGGTTCGATGTCCTTTGGAACCTGGGGGACACCGTGGGGTACGGCGGTAGCCCTAATCAGGTGATCGATCGCATGCGACCGCTTGCGCAGCTCTCCGTTCGCGGAAATCACGACCGCGTCTGCTGCGGTCTCACCTCGGCGGTTGGCTTCAACCCCACAGCCCGCACCGCGGCACTCTGGACCCGCAACGAGCTGACACCGGAGAACCTCCTTTGGCTGCGCGAGATGCCTCAGGGCCCGCTCCACCCGTTCGTGAACGGCAAAGAGGCGATAGCCATCACCTGTGCGCACGGATCGCCCCTGAACGAAGATCATTACATCCTGAACATGCGCGATGCCTGGGCCCCGCTGCAGCAGCAAAACACCAACGTCACCTTCATCGGACACACCCACATTCAGGGCGGGTTCCTGCAAAATGGGCACGAGTGGCATGAGGTGCGGCCGCAGTATCGGACACGCAACCAAGCCGAAATGTGGACCTTGCCGATCTCCGAAGGCACAAGGCACCTCGTCAATCCGGGATCCGTAGGCCAGCCCCGCGACTGTGACTGGCGGGCAGGCTACGCCATCTACGACCTGGAAGCAGCCGAGATCACCTACCATCGCGTCCCCTACGACCTCACCGCATCGCAAGGCCGTATCCTCATGGCTGGTCTTCCGGAGCGGTTGGCGGAACGCCTGCGCGAAGGCCGCTAAGCCGACCTCTGCTCCTCGAGAGCCCCGGCAAGCTCCTCCCACTCAGCCAGCAACGACCCGTGCCGCCTTCGCATCGTGTCAATATCCGCCGCGAGCCGCTGCGATTCCTCCGCCGATGTAAAGACGCCCATCTTCTCCTCCGCGGCGCCGATCGCCTCCTCCAACCGTGGTATCTCAGCCTCCGCAAGCTGCACCCGGTCTTCCATCTGCTTCAGTTTGATCGGGTTCAGGCGCTTGATCTGCGGCTTCGGAGGCTCGGGTGACGTGTCCGGCGTGTCCACAAGCGTCGCACTGACCACCGCCGCAGGATTTGTAATTGAAGCGATGACCTTCTCCGGTCCGCCCTGCTTGCGCCAGAGATAATCCTCGTAATTTCCCGGGTAGATATGCACGCGGCGCTCCTCCACCTCGAAGACCCGCGTCGCGAGGCCGTCGATGAAGTACCGGTCATGTGAAACAAACAGCACCGTTCCCGAAAAATTCCGAATGGCGTCCAGCAGGACATCCTTGGCGCGGAGATCCAAGTGATTCGTCGGTTCGTCGAGCAGAAGCATATTCGACGGTGATACCAGCATGCGCGCCATGGCATAGCGGTTGCGCTCCCCGCCCGACAGCACACCGAGCTGCTTGAACACATCATCCCCCGAAAACATGAAGCAGCCGAGCAGGTTCCGCAGTTCGACCTGAGACACCTTGGGCGCGGAGCCGCTGATGTCGTCCAGCATCCGCGCGTTCCCGTCCAGCACCTTGTACTGATCCTGAGCGAAGTAGTCGGCGAGTACGTTGTGGCCGAGCTTGATCTTGCCTGAGGTCGGCGGCTCCAGCCCGGAGAGCATTCGGATCAGCGTCGACTTCCCCGCTCCGTTCGCTCCAACCAGGGCAATCCGATCCCCTCGATCGATCGTGAAGCCCACATCCTCCAGCACGCGCTTCTCGCCGTAGTGCTTCGTCAGGTGCGAGACCTCGATCACGGTGCGCCCGCTAGCCGGCGGCTGCGGAAAGGTGAAATGGATCGTAGCCTCTTCCTCCGGCACCTCGATGCGCTCGATCTTTTCGAGCTCCTTGATCCGCGACTGGACCTGCTTCGCCTTGGTCGCCTGGTAGCGGAAGCGGCTGATAAAGGCTTCGAGATCCTCGATCCGGTCGCGCTGGTTCTTGTGAGCGTTCAGCAGCTGCGTTCGGCGCTCTTCCTTCTCCTTCAGGTACTTCTCATAATTGCCGTGATAAAAGTGAGTGCGCTTGTTCCAGATCTCGACCGTCTTATTGACCGTGACATCCAGAAAATACCGGTCATGCGAGATCAGCACAAATCCGTTCGGATAGTTCCTCAGATAATCCTCGAGCCAGTTGCGCGTCTCGAGGTCGAGGTGGTTGGTCGGTTCGTCCAGCAGCAGCAGCGAAGGCTTCTGCAGCAACAGCTTGGCAAGCGCGATACGCATCTGCCATCCGCCCGAAAACTCCTCCGTCCGCCGCTCCCAATCCTCCTTGGGAAAGCCGAGCCCGCCCAGCACCGTGCCCACCTGGTAGTCCAGGGTGTAAATGTCGTTCGCATGCATCACCTCGGTGATATGCGAGTAGCGGTCCGCCGCTGCCGCATACTCAGCGCTCTCCGGCGCGTGTTCCGAGAGTTTCGCCGAGAGCGTCTCAGCCTCCTGCTCCAGGCCGCGTAGATCGTCGAAGACGGATAGACACTCCTCGAAGACAGTCTTGCCGCGCATGGTAAGGCCATCCTGTGGAAGGTAGCCGAGCGTCATGTTCTTGGCCCGGCTGATCGTGCCGTAGTCGAGCGACTCGAGACCCGCGAGCACCTTTAGCAGCGTCGATTTCCCGGTGCCGTTGCCACCCACAAGGCCAGTACGTTCATCAGGGGTAATCAACCAGTTCGCATCTTCGAAGAGCAGCTTCTGGCCGAAGCGCTTTCCCGCGGCGGAGAGTTGGAGCATGAGCCAATTTTCTCATCTCCCAATCCCACGCGAACCAACGCCCCGCCCGTGTGTGTGCGCTCTGCAACCTCCGTGCCAGAGGACAACCCATACTTCGTCTGCTAAGGTCAAGGGTGAGAGCTTGATGTCTGGTCAGCCACAGCTATTCCCCGACCCCACACCCGCCGGGCCACAGACCGCTCCCGGCAGCGAGGCCTCCGGTGCGTCGCCGTCTGCGGCTGATTCCGGTCCTCGCACAGCCCCCGTCTGGCTGCAGCGCCTATCCCTCTTCGTCCTTGTGCTCTTCTGCGTCTACCTCGGCGTCCTCGTCCTTGTGCTTCCGTGGTGGACGCGCGTCTGGGATCACAACGCCTTCATTCAGGCGCGTCCCATGCTCGCCGCGATGCTGCACAATGGAGCGGTGCGCGGCATCATCTCCGGCCTCGGCCTGCTGGATATCTGGATCGGCATCTCCGAGGCCGTAAACTATCGCGACTTCCGCGGCTGATTCGAGTGAACCCCATGGCAACGCGCCCTGACGCTCCGGAGACCCCTCCGGAGAACGTCAAAGAAGCTCCCTTCGCCTACGAAAATCCCGACTTCCTCAACTCCCCGGATGGCCGGCTCTTCCGCATCATGGCCGAGTACCAGGAGCCCATGGCGCGGTTCCGGCGCGAGCGCGTCCAGGACACCGTCGTATTTTTCGGCTCGGCCCGCTTTCGCGCACTCGACGTCGCCACCAGCAATCTTGAACTGTTGGAAAATACCGGCTCAGTCAATCCGGCGCCGCAGCACGAACAGCCCGCAAAGCCGGAGGAGCGCGAGACCGGTGAGGTCTCCGCGCGCAAGCTCCGCCTCGCAGAAGCGGCCGTGGACATGGCCGCGTACTACGAAGACGCGCGATCACTGGCGGGTATGCTGGCGGGCTGGGCCAAGTCCCTGCCCGGCAGGCGTCACCGTTTCGTCGTCACCTCCGGCGGCGGCCCCGGCATCATGGAAGCAGCCAACCGCGGAGCCTCAGAGGCGGGCTGCAAATCCATCGGCCTCAACATCCGCCTCCCCTTCGAACAGCAGCCAAACCCCTACATCACGCCCGCGCTGAGCTTCACCTTCCACTACTTCTTCATGCGTAAGTTCTGGTTCGCGTATCTCGCCAAGGCCTTGGTCGTCTTTCCGGGCGGATTCGGAACTCTGGATGAGATGTTCGAGCTTCTGACGCTTGCACAAACGCATAAGCTGGCGAAAAAGATCACCGTCGTCATTTACGGATCGGCTTATTGGAACAGCATCATCAATCTCGAAGCGATGGCGGAACATGGTGCGATCGCGCTCAAGGATCTGGACCTCTTCCGCTTCGCGGACACACCGGAAGAAGCGTTCGAGATTCTCAAAGACGGCTTAACCGAGCATCACCTCCAGCCGGCAACACTCGTCGACCTCACGGCAGCCTCTGGGGACCAGCTTCCCTCGGAGGTCGGAGATGTTCCCTCCCATCCAGCGCCGAACGCCCAGGAGCTGCTGGGACCGGATATCGCACGCACTCGCTGACGGCTTCCTGCACAAGCAGCTGCGAGACACAGCGATGGTTCAAGCCGACAGCCGAAGCCAAAGGTCAGCGGCTCAGCTCACCGGCGTAAACGCCAAACGGCGGGAGAACGATCTCGCGAAGGGGCATCGCTCCCATTCCGCCATCCGATCGCGCCACCGTCCGCAGAAACGACCCGCGAAGCTTAAGCCTCTGGATGTCCGTCACAAGCGAGAGCCGCAAGGGCTTGTCCGTAACATTGCATATCGCGACGATGGGTGCCCCGCCACCGCGTGACTGCCGCACCCAGACCAACGCCCCCTCCGCATCGTGATCGAGCAGGATCATCTCTCCCGAGCGCATGGCCGCATTGCCTCGGTGCAGACCGCTCCACTGCCGATACCAGGCGAAGATCGAGCCTGGCGTAAGGTCTCGATCGGCGTGGGCGAGATCGAGATCATCCGCCCGCACCAGAACAGCTGCCCCGGAGCCAAGCAGTGCTGTCGCAAGAACTCTCGCCCCTGCACTCTCATCCCTACCCTGCTCAACGGTCAGCATCGGCACAGGAGCGTGGTTCGCCATCATCGCTCGTGCTGCTTCCACCGCTCCGCGCATGGCTGCAGCACCTTGCTCGACCGGAGGAAGCCGGACCAGCACCAAATCCGGATGATCCGGATGGTTCGCCTGTTCCGCATTGGATGGAGCGGACGCCCCGGTGTGGCGCTCGGCACGTCGGGCAAAAATCTGCGCTTGAGCGGCACTCGGCTGCGGGCTCCCGAAGGTCTTCCGGTCTTCGTTCTCCCCGATCAGCACACGCTCTCCGACATAGCCGCGCAGTACGCCGCGGATCGCCCGCACCGTGGCAGGGTCATCCGTCGGAAGAGCGAGACCGGTCACACCATGGTTCAGCCAGAACCGCGCGTAGTTCGTCAAACTCGTTTCCTGAACGCCTCTATGGAGCTCCACCAGCACACGTATCCCATGACGAACCGCATCGCTGACCAGCTCGTCAAAGTCGTCGGGCGTGCCGTATCGCCGGTCGATCTCGACCCCACCTCCGACAGCGCCCCTCGCGGCATCCACCTTCGGCTCGGGGTTTGTCTCGATCTCACGCAGCAGCACCGCATCCACGCCCAGCGTCTGCAGATCATCCAGTCGCGCTCCGAGTCGGTGCAGAGCAGACCCTTCCGCAGCCGCAGCTTCGCCCACCAGGCTGTCCGGCCTCATCTCACACACCACCGCGTGAGGCCACCAGCGCTCGATCGTCATTCCAGAGCCAGCCCAGCCTGGCCGCGCCAGGGTCTGTGATCTTGCAATGCCCGTGACGAACGAGACCAGGGCGATCAGAAGCATCACGAACGGGAGCCTGCCTGGCCCTGAGTCCCTCGTTAAAGGGATCTCCCGAGACCGCCAGGATCGCACCGTTAGTCCCAAAGCTCGTATACGCCGCAGACCCGTCTCCTTTGCCTCAAATGCCGCTGTCAAATCTCGCCAGACTCAGCTCTGCTGGGCCTCAATCGCCTTCGCCACCCGCAACATCGTTCCTTCCCGGAAGTGACCCGCCATGACCTGCACGCCGATCGGCAATCCGCCCGCCGTCGCTCCACAAGGTACGCTCACCCCGCAGATGCCCGCCAGACTCGCCGCAACCGAGTAGATGTCCGCCAGGTACATCGCCAGGGGATCGTCCGTCTTCTCACCCAGCTTGAACGCCGCCGTCGGCGTCATCGGCCCGACAATCACATCCACCTCGCCAAACGCCTCCATGAAGTCGCGCGCCAGCAGCGTCCGCATCTGCTGCGCCTTGCGGTAGTACGCGTCGTAGTAGCCCGCGCTCAGCGCATACGTCCCCAGCAGGATGCGCCGCTTCACCTCAGGACCAAAACCCTCCTCGCGCGTCTCCCGGAACATGCCCGAAAGCGTCTTTGCCTTCATCTCGCGAAGCCCAAACCGAACTCCGTCAAACCTCGAAAGGTTTGACGAAGCCTCCGCCGTGGCGATCACGTAATACGTCGGAATCGCGTAGCGCGTGTGCCGCAGGCTGACCGGCTTTACCACGCAGCCGGCAGCCTTCAAGCCGTCGATAGCCCGTTCCACCGCGGCGCGAATCTCCGGATCCAGCCCCTCCCCGAAGTATTCCTCCGGAACCCCCACGCGAAGTCCCTCAACCGGCTTCGCCATCTCCGCCGAGTAGCTGCCCAGGAGGCGACCGGAGCTCGTCGCATCCCGCGCATCCTCTCCCGCCAGCACCTCCAGCATCACGGCCGCGTCCTCCACCGTCCGCGTGAACGGCCCCACGCGATCGAGCGACGAGGCAAACGCGATCAGCCCATACCGGCTCACGCGTCCATACGTCGGCAGCACACCCACAACCCCGCAGAACGCCGCCGGCTGACGCACCGATCCCCCCGTATCCGTCCCCAGCGAAGCCACGCAGAAGCCCGCCGCCACCGCCGCCGCCGATCCCCCGCTCGATCCTCCCGGAACCCGGTCCAGGGCTCGCGGGTTCCGCACCGGTCCATACGCCGAGTTCTCGTTCGATGAGCCCATCGCAAACTCGTCGCAGTTCAGCTTGCCCAGCAGCACCGCCCCAGCAGCCTCTAGCTTCGCCACTGCCGTCGCATCGTAAGGTGGCCGGTATCCCTCGAGAATTTTCGATCCCGCTGTAGCCGGCGCACCCCGCATTGCCAGCACATCCTTGATCCCCACCGGAACCCCAGCCAAACGCGGCAGCTCAGCCCCCGCCTCCACCATCCCGTCGATGCGCTCCGCCTGCGCCAGAGCACGGTCTCGGCTCAGCGCCAGAAAACTGTTGATGCCTTTCCCGGAGGGCCCGTCCTCCGCGGCAATCCGGGCATAGTGAGCCTCGGCCAGATCCACCGCGGACACGCGTCTCTCCGTCAGCGCCGCCCGTACCTCCCCGATCGTCAATCTACCTGGATCCAGACCGTCCAAGACGCCCCCATTCTCACTGCATGCTGCTTTATTTCTACGCGCGGCGCTATCGCTCGATCACCTTCGGCACTTTGAAAAAACGACCGTCCGTCTCGGGAGCCGCACCCATCACCTCCGAGCGGTCGATCGAAGGCAGGACTGCATCCTCGCGCAGTTCCCCTCCGTCGCTTCCGAGCGCGCCCTCGAGCAGCTCGCTCACCTGCGCCATCGGCGGCACGCCCGTTGTGTCTACCTCATTCAACTGCGCGATGTGCCTCAGAATCGCGCTCAGATCGCGCTGCATGCGGGGCTCTTCTGCGGCTGTCAGATCCAGATTCGCCAGCTGCGCCACATAGCGCACCTCGTCGATGGTTACACCGCCGCCCCTCTCATCTCCTGTCGATACGGCCTGAGTGTCATGCATCTCGCCTCTCCCTTTCAACCCTCGCCGAATGGTCATGGCTGCGCAGCGAGAACCGTATTTGACGAACCGGCACATCCGCGATCTCGCCCAGCTCCCGCACCAGTTGCTGTCTCATTCCATTCATCTGCCGCAACCAGACCAGATCCACAACGTCGACCTCCACTATGCCATCCACATATCCCGCAATGGACCCGCGCTCACTCAAAGCACGGCCGCATACCACGATCCACGCCGCCGCCAGCCTGTCTTCGTCGCGCATCGCGCCCAGGCTCTTCTTCAGTGACCCTCGCAGCAGCGTCCTCATCCCCTCCATGCCATCTCCTTCTCAACCACGCCCAGTCAGCAGATACCGCAATCTTATGCGAAGCCTGCTCCAAGCCGCCCTCTCTGCCTGCCGCCCAGGCTTCCCCGCCGCGTTGCCTTCCGCCTTCAGAGCGCTGCCCGCGTCATCGCCTCTGCCGCTCGCGGCGCAACCGAAAGGATGAAATCCCGCATCCGCTCAAGAAATACCTCTGTCCGAAAACCCTCCGCCCACCCCTGTATCTCGATCGCATTGAACGCACCCGCAGCATCCGCAGCCTCGAACTCGAGAACCCCCTGCATCGCCGACTCCACGCTCTGTTCCCCGAAGTAAACTCCCGTCCGGCCAGGCTCACCGCCCCTCACCGTCTCGAGCGACCCGCCCGCCCCATACGCCACCACCGGACGCCCACAGGCCTGCGCCTCGAGCGGCACCATCCCAAAGTCCTCATCGGCCGCAAACAGCAGGGCCCGGCAACGCGGATACTCCTCCCATAGCGCGTCGGTCGTCATCTCGCCCAGCATCTCCGCACTGCTCGCGTTCGCCATGCCCCGAAGCCGCGCCCACTCCGGCCCTGTTCCCGCCACGCGCAATCGCCTTCCCAGACGCCTGCACGCTTCCATCAGCAGCTCCGTGTGCTTATACCCAACCAGCCGCCCGGCACTCAGGTAATGCTCGCCCGTCGGAGCTATCCGCGCACGGGCGAGATCGATCGGCGGATAGATCACAGTGCTCTCGCGCCCATAGCACCGCCGTATCCGGTCCGCAACGTACCTCGAATTGGCGACGAAGTGCGTTACGCGCTGCGCCGCCGCCATGTCCCATCGCCGAAGCGGTTCCGCAGCCGCGGAGAAGACGGCTCTCGTCAGCCGACCCATATCCCGGCGGTAGGCCTCGTAGCCGTCATACAAATAACGCATCGGCGAATGGCAGTAGCAGATGTGGATCGCGCCCGCATCAACCCGCACACCTTTTACCGGCCCGCTGTCCGATGAGATCACCAAGTCGAAGCCGCGCAGATCCAGGCTCTCGGTAGCCCGCGCGTATATCGGCATCATGTGCCGGTGATGGCTCTTCGCAAAAGGTATCGCCTGCAAAAACGAGGTGTGAAGTCTCCTTCCGAGCAACCCCTCAGGCATACCGCCCTTATCCGCAACCAGGGTAAAAACCTCCGCCCCGGGAAACAGCGAGGCCATGCACTCCGCCACGCGCTCACCGCCACCACGCGTCACAAACCAATGGTGAACGATCGCAACCCGCACCCCGCTACCCTCTCTTCTGGTACGCCGCCAGCCTAATAGGCCCCATCCTTGTTCGCGACCGAGAGAAACGTTCGAAACAGGATCACAACATCCCGGCAGAGCGACCATTGCTCCACATAGGCGCAGTCCAGCGCAACCCTTTGCGGGTAGGTCAGCTCACTCCGTCCAGAGACCTGCCAGAGCCCGGTCAAGCCCGGCTTCACCCGGCAATAATGCTTGAAACCGTCTCCATACTTCTCTACCTCCGCGGCCACGATCGGCCTGGGCCCGACCAGCGTCATCTGCCCCCGCAGCACGTTCCAGACCTGGGGCAGTTCATCCACGCTGTACCGCCTCAGAAACCGTCCCACCGAAGTCGTTCGCGGATCACGCTTCAGCTTGTGCGTGCGACTCCACTCCGTCTTCGCCTCGGGATGACTCGTCAGGTGGTCCTCCAGAATCTCGGCCGAGTTCACGCACATGGTCCGAAACTTCCACATCGAGAAAAATGCGCCATTCTGCCGTATGCGACGATGCGAATAAAACACCGGGCCGGGCGAGCTCAGCACCACCACCGCGGAGACAATCGCCAGGATCGGCAGAACAAGGGGAACCGAAAGCAGAACAAGCAAAATATCCAGGATCCGCTTCACGACACGATACCGCAATGTATCCGCCGCCGCCTTCGTTTCTCCATCGGATCGTCTCCCCCGGCGCCGCTCACCCGCCTCTATGTAAGAAAAACCATCGTCAATGACCGCAGCTCGCGGTTGAGAGGATTGAAACTCATCCGGCATAGCGGTCCTGTGTCCCCACAAGGCTGGAACAGCCCTTCGCGCTGATTGATGAAGATCGAGCTTTCGTCCGCTTCGCCGCCCTGAACGCCCGCCACATGCCTCGGTGTTGCACTATCCGGCCCTGCTTTCGTCAACTGTTTAGCGCCGCTGTGTCAAACGCGATGCCTTGTCTTTTGATGAATATGCCTAGCTCAATCGACCACAGGATGAAAGGAGTGGAATCCGCCCCTTGCAAGTGCTGCAAAGTCCTTCCAGTCTACAGGGTGACCTCCTGCTGGGCAAAATTCGTTCCCTCAGGTGCCCTCTTGGGTAACGATCTCTTTAGCCCTCACCACGGAAGCTAGACTGACCTTATGGAGATACTCGAAACTTCCTTGCGGGACGTCAAACTGGTGCATCTCCCCCGGTTCGGCGATGATCGGGGCTGGTTCGCCGAACTCTTCAACGCCAGTGCCTTCGCCAAAGCAGGCCTGCCCAGCCAATTCGTTCAGGATAATCAGTCTTTCTCGCGACAGGGCGTTCTGCGCGGCCTTCACTACCAACTCGGGAAGCCCCAAGGCAAACTGGTTCGGATGCTTTCAGGGCACGTCTGGGATGTCGCGGTCGATCTACGCCGCAACTCGCCGGACTTTGGCCGATGGGCCGGCTTCCACCTCCAACCGCTCACCGCGACCGGCGACCTCCAGCTTTTGTGGATTCCCGAAGGCTTCGCCCACGGCTTCCTGGTCCTCTCCGAAACCGCTGAAGTCCTGTACAAGACGACGGACCTCTACCACCCCCAGGGAGAGCGCTCCATCCTCTGGAACGACCCAAAGCTCGCCATCGCCTGGCCCCTGCATGAACTCGGCGGCACAGAACCCTCGGTCAGTGGCAAAGACGCTGCCGGTAGCCTGTTCGCCGACGCCGACCTGCCCCCATCCTGATCCGGACCTGAGGCCGTGCGCACAGCCCCCTGTAACCCAATTCAACTACGGGTGTTCCCCTCCATCCAGGCCTCAACCTGGGACAGATCCTCAACCGCAACATAGGCCCCGGCGCAGTCCCCCGCCTCTGTCCCGCTGAGCAGAAAGGCCTGCCGCAATCCCGCCGCATGTGCCGCCGCCACATCGCTGCATCGGTCGCCCACCAGGATGCTCTCCCCCAACTCCAAATGCAGCTCCCGAGCCGCTCGCAGCAACATCCCTGGCCCCGGCTTCCGGTCCCCATGCTCCCGCCGGTACTCCCCGACACCATGCTCCGGGTGATACGGACAGTGATAGACGGCGTCCAACTCCACTCCCTGCTTTCCGAACTCTGCGCGCATCCACGTCATCAAGCGATTGAAATCAGCCTCGCTGTAAAGACCCCGCGCTATACCCGACTGGTTCGTCACCACGACGATCCGGTATCCGTGCCGCTTCGCCGTACGGCACAGCGAGAAGACACCCCGGACAAACCGCACGTCCTCGGTCCGCGACAGGTATCCGATCTCCTCATTGATCACCCCATCTCGATCTAGAAACAACGCCCGCGACCTCATACCGCCAGCCCTGCCGTCACCGTACTCGCCGGGGTCACCACGCGCGGGGGCATCGGCACGCCAGCCCGGCGCTGCCGCAGCAACTCCTCCACCTCACGGACAACCATCTCCGGCGTTACCTGCTGCACGCACAGGTTCTCCTGGCACGGGGCATAATCTCTGCCGTCGTAGCATGGCCGGCACGCAAACCCCTCCCCGCCCCACAAAGCCACCGTCGCCGCTCTCTGCGGCATCCGCCCACGCGGATCGGTAGGCCCGAAGACGCTCACAATCCCCGCCGAGGTGATTCCTGCCAGGTGAAGCGGCCCCGTATCGTGAGTCACCACGACGTCGCTCGCCTCCATCAACGCCAGCGTGTCGAGCAGCGGCAGCTTCCCAATCCCATCTCGGACGCCCATGCCAAGGAACGCCTCCGACGCCCATCCATCATCGGGTCCGCCCACCAGCGCCACGTCCAGCCCAAGCACCAGCAGCGCCTGCGCCACCGCCACGTAGCTGCGAACTGGCCACCGGCGCAGATCATCGCTGCGCATGGCGTTCCGCGCTCCTCCCGGCGCCAGCACCACACGTTCTCTCCCGTCGAGCCTCGGCCATTTGCTCTCTGGCAGACTATCCGGACTTACCGGCGCCAGCGCCCCCGGAAGCGGTCCATCGTCCCTCCCCAGCATCACCCGCAGATACTCATCCGTGTGGTGACGACCCGGCAGCAGCCGCCGAAACCGGTCCGTGTGCGACAACATCAGCTTTCGTTTTGCCCGCACAGGCAGACCCACCAGCCTGTAGCGACCGTCGTAGTACAACGTCGCGCACATCCCATACTGCTTCGCACCGATCCTTCGCCACAAACCTGTAAGCGTGCGCAGCTTCTCTCCCACACTCCCATGGAACAGCGCCGCCTCATCCACCACGATCGGCCGAATCCACGAGTACCGCTCCAAGAGCGGGAACACCTGAGTCCCGCACACCCAATCCACCTCGAACCCGCCTCGATAGATCTCAAACACCGCCGGAATCGCCATCACGACGTCCCCGATCGCACCGAGCTTGATGATCAATACACGAGACATTGCAGACCTGAGACTACGGCATTCAGCATCCTCACGCACCCAACCGGAACGGAGTGATCCGGCCACGCCACCAGTCGCCGACACCTCTCAGCACACCCCGAAGCGCCGGCCAGTCCCATAGAACGACTCGCTTTCCAACCCGCAGACATACAAAGATTGCGACAGAGATCGCAGGCACGGGCCCATGTCTCTGCAAAAACAGAATCCCCGACGTGGTCTGAATCCTCTCGAGGAGAGGATTGCGGCACCGTCGATCCACGCTTCCGCTCTCTGCATGCAGAATCGCGGTATCGTCCGCGACCGCCAGCCCCCATCCTGCTGCTGTCGCACGGAGACTGAAATCGGAGTCTTCGAAGTACAGGAACACTCCCTCCCACAACCCACCGAGATCTTCAAAGGTCTGCCTGCGAACCAGGGCACTCGCAAACGTGATGTAGGCGTTCCGCCCAAACCTGCTCCGTGCGGCGAAGTGATGATTGAAGCCCGACCAGAGATTGATCTCGCCGCCGCCCCATGCCTGAACCTTGGCGGAGTCGTGCATGTAGAGCAGCACAGCTCCAACAATCCCCACAATCGCATCGCTCCCGGCCTTAGCCACCAGCTTTCCCACCGTATCTGGCCGCGCCTCCGTATCGTTGTTCAGGAACCAGAGAAACTCGGCTCCACTCTCGATCCCCCGTCGAGCCCCGATATTGCATGCCTTCGCAAATCCCACGTTGTAACCGTTCTCGATACAGATCACCGCGGGGTAAGCCGATCGAAGTTGATGCAGCGAGCCGTCTGTCGATCCGTTATCGACCACAATCACCAGCAGATTCCCAAAGTCCTGCTGCGCCAGTGCCGCGAGACATCGCTGCGTGTGCTTCCAGTTATTCCACGTGACGAGAACACAGGCCACCATGGGCTCCCCAACCTCCGTCCGCGTCAAATGCGATTCGCCCATACAGGTCCGATCGGGATCGTCCTCACCCTTTCCCTGCTACTCCGTTCGCTCAAAGCTCCGCCATGACCTGGCCCAGCGACTCCTGCCAGCGCATCATGGTCCACCCCAGCCGGTCCTCCAGCCTCGCGCAGCTCAGGCGCGAGTTCGCCGGTCGCCTCGCCGCAGCCGGAAATTCCGCCGTCGTGATCGGCGCCAGCTCGGCAAGCCGCACCGACGGCTCACGCCTCTTCGCCAGCGCCAGGACCTCGCTCGCGAACTCATGCCAGGTCGTATACCCTGACCCCGCAGCATGGTACAGCCCGCCAACGTCGTCCATCACCTCGCAGAGATCCTCCCCATGCGACCGCTGCTCACACACCGAGATGAAACGCGTCGTCAGCGCAGCCAGATCCCGGCTCCACGTCGGCGATCCATGCTGGTCCGCCACAATCTTCAATGTGTCCCGATCCTGCGCCAGTTTCAGAATAGTCATTACAAAGTTTTTGCCGGTTGAGCCAAAAACCCAGCTCGTCCGGAAGATCGCGTGTCCCGCCCCGCTGTTCTGCAGCGCCTGCTCGCCTTCCAGCTTCGTCCTCCCGTACACGTTCACCGCCCCTGTCGCATCCTCCTCGGTGTAGGGTTCAGGCTTCGCGCCATCGAAGACGTAGTCGGTTGAAAAATGCAGCACACCCGCACCCAACGCAAGCGCCTCCTCCGCCATAACAGCCACCGCGACCGCATTCACCGCCCTGGCCACCTCGGGCTCACTCTCGGCCTTGTCCACGGCCGTGTACGCTCCCGCATTGAGGATCCATCGCGGACGCACCCGGCGCACCGCCGCACGCACCGATCCGGCATCGGAAAGATCCATCTCCGCCCTGCCGGGGACTACTACCTCCCCCAGCGAAGCCAGCATCAGCCCGAGCTCACGCCCGACCTGGCCGCCTCCACCCGTCAGCAGAATGCGCTCACCTTTCGGCAACGCCGCCTCACTCGCGGGGAGGCCCGCCACCTTCGGGGCGAATTTCAATAGACCGTCTCCTCCAGCAGCCGCTCCAGATACCGGCCATAGCTGCTGTTGCGAATCCCCGCCGCCAGAACCCTTAGATCCTCGGCAGATATGTAACCCATCCGGTATGCGATCTCCTCCGGACACGCTACCTTCAGCCCCTGTCTCTTCTCGAGCGTATGGATAAAGGTCGAAGCCTCCAGCAGGGAATCGTGAGTTCCCGTATCTAGCCACGCCATCCCCCGCCCCATCAGCTCCACGCGAAGCTGGTTCCGCTCCAGGTACCAGCGGTTCACATCCGTGATCTCGAGCTCTCCCCGCGACGAGGGCCGCAGACCCTCCGCCACACCCACCACCTGCTCATCGTAGAAATAGATCCCGGTCACCGCATACCGGCTCTTGGGATGCTGCGGCTTCTCCTCGATCGACACAGCCTTCCTTTGCTCATCGAACTCGACCACGCCATACCGCTCTGGATCGAGGACCGGGTACGCAAACACCGTCGCCCCGGGACCGCCTTCAGCCGCCGCCCGCAGCGTCTTCTGAAAGTCGTGGCCATAGAAGATATTATCGCCCAGCACCAGGCAACAACCTCCACCGGCAAGAAACTCTCGTCCGATCAGAAACGCCTGCGCCAGCCCGTCGGGCGATGGCTGCACCGCATACTCCAGCCGAAGCCCCCACTGCTCTCCAGACCCCAGAAGTTGCTCGAACCGGGGCGTATCCTCCGGCGTCGAGATCACCAGGATCTCCCGAATCCCGGCCAGCATCAGCGCCGACAGCGGGTAGTAGATCATCGGCTTGTCGTACACCGGCAGCAGCTGCTTGCTCACAGCCTGCGTCACCGGATGCAGCCTTGTGCCCGATCCTCCGGCCAGAATGATCCCCTTCAACGCGATCCCTCCCCGGCCTGCAGACCATCGCGCTGCAACTCTGCGCCGCGCCCCGCGTAGTTCGTATCCACCCACTGCTGATACGCTCCGCTCGTCACACCCTCCACCCACGCGGAGCTGTTCAGATACCACGCGACCGTCCGCCTCAATCCCGTCTCGAAGCTCTCCTCCGCTTGCCACTCCAGCTCACTCTTCAGCTTTCGTGCATCAATGGCGTACCGTCGATCGTGTCCAGGACGATCCTGCACATAGTGGATTAAGTGTCCGTGCGGCCGGAACCGGGACTCCGGCGCCATCTCATCCAGCAGACTGCACAGGGTCGTCACGACCTCCAGGTTGCTTCTCTGATTCCCACCGCCGATGTTGTACGTCTCCCCCACCCGCCCGCGCGCCAGAACCGTTCGCAGCGCACTCGCATGATCGCCCACATATAACCAGTCCCGCACCTGCTGCCCATCGCCGTACACCGGCAGCGGCCTCCCGCTCAGAGCATGCGTAATCATCAATGGGATCAGCTTCTCCGGAAACTGGAACGGCCCGTAGTTATTCGAGCAGTTCGTGATGATCGCCGGCAGACCGTACGTATGCACCCACGCCCGCACCAGGTGATCGCTCGCCGCCTTGCTCGCCGCATAGGGTGAATTCGGCGCGTAAGGCGTCTCCTCGTGAAACGCGGGATCGCTCGGCGCCAGCGTTCCGTAAACCTCGTCGGTCGAGACGTGCAGAAACCGGAACTGCTCCTTCTCTTCCCCATCCAACCCGGAGAGGTAGGATCGAGCGCCCTGCAGCAGCGTGAACGTCCCATCGATGTTCGTTCGCAAAAAAGCCTCCGGCCCCAAGATCGACCGGTCCACATGGCTCTCCGCCGCGAAGTGCACCACCGCTCGCGGCCGATGCTCCGCAAACACTCTCCCCACCATTTCCGCATCGCAGATGTCGCCGTAAACGAAGCTGTAATCCGCTCGCTGCATCACCGGCGCCAGATTCGCCGGGTTTCCCGCATACGTCAGCTTGTCCAGATTCACCACCGGTCCGCAGTCGCGCTGGAGCCAGTCCAGAATGAAGTTGGACCCAATAAAACCTGCTCCACCGGTGACGAGAATCCCTCCTGCGCCTCTCACAGTCGCTGCTCTCCCTCGACGTTCTTATTGGTGCCGGCTCTGTTCATAGCGACGCCCTTCTCCGCCCGTCAGGCTCTTGCAAGTCTATCTGCTGGTCCACCCGCCTGTTGCCTTCTACCCCGCACCTTGCTCTTATCCGCCGCGCCTCGCTCTCTATCCGTAGCTGACATGGGTCTGCCGGTCGGCCGGCTTTCCCGGCATCGACTCCCCTCCGCTCCATCGCTCCATCACCCCACCCGCTTGCTCTCCCGGCGACCCGTGCAGAAAGACCATATACGTAAACCAGTAAAACGCCAGCACCGGAATCAGATTGGTCGCTCCATCCGCTGCCGCGAGGATGGCATACAAGATCAGACCTTTGGCCGCAGCCCGGTTTACGGGTGCTCTCAGCAGCTTCGGAAACAACGCAATCAGCAGAAGAGGCGATAGAACGATCAGCAGGATCGCAAGCAGCCCGGCGACGCCGAAGAGCTGCAGCGCAGAGCTGTACATCACCTCCGCAAAGCCATTCAACGGAAGGCTGGGCAGCAGCGTTGGATGGGCGAAGACCTGGAACTGGGCCTGCCGTCCACCAAGCGATGAATCGGTCAAAAACGATATCGATTGCACGCTGAAGAGAAATCCGACAAACACAGCTGCAAGGGTCAGCAACAAACCGGCAGCTCGCTTTCGGGCTGCACCGGTATCGATGTGAGGCAGGCTCCGAGTCATCGCCGCCAGGCTCACCAGCGACGAGAGGAACTGCTCAATCAACACTCCCAGCCACACGGTTCGGGAGAGGGTAAGAACCAGGGCGAAACGCACGACATTCTTCTTCCATCGCGACGGCTCCCACAGCTTGTACAACGGAAATAGGATCAGCGTCGCAACGCCGTAAACATTCCCGTTGTTGTAGGTGGAGATCAGCTTGAAAAAGGCGCCGCGGTCAATATGCTTCGTTGCCTCAAGCTGGCCAAAGTCTCCAAGGTTCACCGTCAACAGCGGGATCTCGATATAAAACCCGAACAGGGGACGCCACACGAACAGAAATATGCCCCAAAGCGCCGCGCCCAGAATGCAGAACCGGAAATAACGCCTAAACCGGAGTGGATCGATGGCCGGAAGAAAAGCCGGGTACACCAGCAGAAACAGAAACGGAAGCAGAAAGAAACCCGTCAGGTCGCTGAGCAGGTACCCGACATTGCCCACGCCATTCACCTCGATGGAGTAGAGACAGAGCATCTGAAACGGGATGAGGGCGCCAAATGCCACTAGGGCGCTCGGCCGAAAAGCAAGGCGCAATGAGACCAACCGGAGCACAACCGCCGGAAGCGCAGTCCCCACCAGCAACAGATAGGCCCAGGTGAGCGGCGTTCCACCAGCCTTGATCCCCCCCTTCGGAAACAGGATCAGGAACACCACCATCAACAGGCAGATCGCGTTTAGCAGAACATGTCGGCTTCCCCCGCTTGGTCTTGGCTCTCCCAGCGCCTCCATCTCAACCACGCAGGTGGAGCTGTCGCCGCAGCGCATTCAGCTCGGGACGGTTCGCCGGATCTCTCACGATCTTCTCCACCAGCATGTGCAGCGCGACCGCCACCAGACCCACGAAGAGACCGATGCCCAGGGAAAGCAGCAGCAGCATCCGCCGGGGAGGCCATGCCTTGAACTCCGGCTCAACTGCCCGGTCCACCACCTGAAACGACTCAGCCGACGCCGCCTCGCTCAACCGGGCGTTCTCAAGCTCGTGCGCCAGCGAGTTGAACAGTGCGTCGTGATATCGCACCTCTCGCTCCTTCCTGATGTACTCCAGATTGGCCTCCGGCATACGACCAGCCGGCATCGCCGCTCCAGCAGCCCTGTTGGACGTCCCCGCCTCCAGCGAGTGCTCCTGCGCCTGCAACTGCCCTATCTGCCTTCGCAGCGTCAGCACCTCCGGGTTCTGCTCCGTCTCGCTCATCAGCAGCGAGGCTAAATGCACCTGCAACGTCGTGATCTGGGCTCGGATGTCGGCAATCGCAGACAAACCAATTTGCGTCTGCTGCTGAACCTGCACAATCCCTAGCGACTCTTGGGTCTTCCTCAGGTCCTCTTCCGCTAGCGCCAGCGCGTCCTTCTCCTGCTGAAGCTGTTTCGAATAAAACTGGCGGCGCAGCCCGGATTGAGAAGCCGCCATCGCAACCTGCTGGTCCTCCAGCGCGTCCACATAGGCGTTTGCAATGTGCATCGCTGTTGCTGAACTCGCATCGCGTACCTGAACGAAAATGATCGAATCGGTGCCGGCGACGATCTTTGTGCCCTGGAACAACATCCCCCGGGCTATATCCTGGCTCTGCGTTCCATAGATCCTTCGCAGATCCATGCGTCGAATCACATCGTCCAGAACCGCCCGGCTGCGTAATAGACCCACATAGACGTCACCGGACCGTCGCCCGGAAAACAGCGTGGATAAGCTGTTCGTCTCTTGCGCCGACTGGCTTGGAAGAATGGAAATGTTCGCCTCATAGAGAGGCTTGATCCGGTACGTGACAAACACTCCGACCAGCAGGGTCACAAGAAAGCCCACCGCAAAGGTCCGCCACTTCGCGACGAAGCGCACCAGCAGATCCAGCAGATTGATCCTGTCCTCTTGGTACGTCGGCATAGCCTCTCGAACTACCTCTGGCACGTCATAACCCCGCAAATTCACCGCAGCACAAGGTTGACAGCTGCCGCCGCAAACCCGAACTGACCCACAACGGAGGCTATATCGACAAGGCTCCGCAGCACGGCCCGCCGGTCAAATCTCGGCGGTACCACGATCGTATCCCCTGGAAACAGGGGGGTCCGTTCAAAATTCCCATACTGCCGGCTCAGAACAGATCCGTCCGCCCGAAGCACAAATGCCCTCTTCCGGTCCGCCTGCCGGTCTGGACCTCCCGCCTGACGCAGGTAATCGATCACCCGCCGCCGGGGCTGATACACAAACGCGTTCGCGCTATAGACCTGCCCCTGCACGCTGACGTTCGAGGGCACCCGAGGCACCACGAACCGGTCCCCGTCCTCCAGCGCCAGATCCGGTATGCTCCCCACGCCCTGGCTGCCCGGCTTCAGATCCAGAACGATCCTTCCAATTGGGTCCCGCCTTCGCAGCCGTGCAATCGCCGACCGCGCATCATCCGCCGAGGCTCCCGCAGCCGCCGCATCGCGGTCAGTCACGGCCCGCGAGGAGGCTCCAGCGACCGCGGCCGATACCTGCGCCTCCATCTGATCGGCATACTCGTTCAGCCGTTGCCGTTCCACTCGCTTCGTCGACTCCCGGGTAAACTCCGATCCATACAGATAGGCATCTGGCGTGAATCCGCCCGCCCGAGCCAGGAGCTGCCGAAGCGTCTCGCCCGGTCGAACACTGTAAATACCCGATGCCCTGAACTCGCCTTCCAGCCGGACGAACCGCGTCTGCTGCGTCGTCGGCACGCGCAGGTCCGCCGTCGAAAAGATCGTGATCACATCTCCCGAGAGCAGCTCCAGATTCTGCGACGGATCGTCACCCATAACCACCTTGCCAAGGTTGAAGGGCAGCAGCGAGGTCGTAAGATCCACCGCGCTCTGTCGCTCCACGACGGCATAGCTCCAGTCAATGTCCGGCGCGCTCAGGATCACATCGTTCTTCGCCGAAAACACCCCGTTCGTCCCGGTCAACGCTACGCCGACAGAGCCCCCGCCCGACTCCGACAGAGACCCTCGTTGCACCCCGTTATTCCCACTCTCAGCCCGGCCCGCGTTCCCGCTGCCCGCGTTACCATCGCCGGAGCGCTCCTGATTGCGGTAGTCGCCGCCGCTCTGAGCCCGCAATGCTCCCTCGCCGCCTGGTTCAGGAACAATCGGTCCGTACGGTATCAGCTGCCCCAGCTCATTCCGCTTGCGCCAGTAGTTCCGCGTCACCAGCGCATCCTTACTGGGGATCAGATCGCTCACCCGCATGCCCGGGTGCCACACGTATCGGCCCGGATTCGACACGTTTCCCCGCAGCGTCACCGCATCCTTGTATCGATCCACGATCGAGGTCACCGACACTACATCGCCATTCTGCAGCAGTGCCTCCGGTGTCTTTGCTAGATCCACATCTACGACCGTCCGGACGGTGTGCTCGGAGATGCGGTCCAGGCGAACCGACGACCCTGCGGCAACGCTTGTCCGGCCGCCGCCCAGCTCCAGCAACTGCCCAATCGTCGTCTCTCCCCGAAGCTCGTAGATCGCAGGATTGCTGACACTTCCTACCAGCGCAACCTGCGGCCCCACCGTTGGGATGAAGATCACGTCCCCCGGTTGCAGCCCGATGTCCTTGGCCTTGTCGCCATGCAGCAGCAGATCGTACATATCGAAGTGGGTCACGACCTCGCTGCCGCGCCTAACCTGGATATCGCGGAGGCTGCCCTCCGGCTTCGGTCCACCGGAAGCAAACAGCGCGTTCAGCAAGGTGCTTAGCGAGCCGATCGTATAACTTCCCGGACGCCGCGCCTGGCCTACCACAAACACCTGGATAGACCGCAGCTGCCCTAAATTCACATTCAGGTCGAAGTTCCGGTAGACACGCCCGAGCTGCGACCGCATAAAATCCGCAAGCTCCGAAAATCGCAGGCCGGCCACATGGATCGTCCCCACCTGCGGGATCGCGATCGATCCCGTCCGGTCGACCGTAAACGAGCCCTGCTGGTTCACCTGACCCCAAACCTGCAAACGCAGCTGGTCTCCAGGGCCGACGACGTAATCCGGAGTCACCGGCACGTCGTCGATCGGGGCAAAGGTCGACGGCACGCGCGAAAACAGCGATGCCCCGAAGATCGGCAGGGACTGCCCCGTGGTCAGCCGCACCATCTGCTGAAACTCGCTCAACCTCTCCTGGGCCCCTGCAGGCTCATCGTTCGATCCGCGCTCGTTCCGGCCCTGATCCGTTCGTGCCGCGCTGCGCCCGGCCGGCTCCTGTCTCCCATCCGGTGTCGTCGTCGTCTGCCACGTCGGCGTCCCGGCAGAGGCGGGTGTCGCGGGCATCTGCATCGTTGCACTCGGCGCGCGTCCTATGGACGGCACGGGTATCTGCTCCTGCGTATCCAGTTGGCACGCTGCGACACCGGTGCTCAGCGCCAAAAAGGTGGCGTAGCCGGTCAGAATTCTCGTCACTCGCATCGCTGTGTCGGTCTCACGCCTGCCGGTTTCCCATCTTTCACTTGCATGGTCAGGCAACGCCTGCCCACATTCAGAACCGCAGCGGCGGTCCGCCGGAACATGCAACAAGTTTAGCGGACTTTGCTTCGCATGGGACGATTCGTGAATCGGAGAAGGCAACTGCGGGTATTCAGGAAGCCTCCAACCACTTCGAGGTAAGTGCAATGGCCGCAGATAAGTCGCAACTGGAAAGCGAAACCAACCATCCACCGCCGTCTCCCAGCCAGGCTGCCGTTCAGCCCTCCGGCCCCCATGGCGAAAATCCCTCCACCGCAGGCCCTGGAAACACCGCCGTCCGTTCCGGCACTCCCGAGAACAACGCCGGTCACCTCAATCCTTCGTCCCCTGAAGACTCCAACATTACTCCCGGCACCGGCTCCGACAAGTAACCCCCATTCTGCCTGTTGTTTCCCTTACTAGTTTGCGAAGCACAACCACCAGTTCGCGAAGCACAAGAAACGCTGGCGACGCTGGTCTATTGGCCGGCAACACGCATCGCCAATCGCACCGCATTACTCTCCGGTTAACCCCCCATCCCCTTCGCCCACCGATCTGCGCGACACTCTCTCCGTGGTAGCTCTGCTCCCTCGATCCTCACCACCCTCCCCCGCCGAGCCTCCGGGCGCCTCCCGAGCGTCGCCTTCACCAAGTACGCCGGTAGAGGCACTTACGGATATCACGCCTCTTAGAACGCCGCCGCCGCGCTCTCCTCGTGCGCCTGCGCATCCCGCTCTCGCACCCCGCCGGCCGCATGCCCTCCAGACTCTCTGCCTATGCCCACTCTGCTTGTCCATGCCACGCTCCCAATCTCGCCGGCTGCGGAGGCCGTCGTCTAGCTCCCGAACGCGGCCCCGCTCTCTGCTGCGCCCGCACGGCCGTGAACATCCACCGTCCTCAAGGAGCCCATAGCGCTTGTGAGTCACAGGCCGCAATCTGAGGTGAACAATGTTCGCCTTATCTTCGCCTATTTGCTCGGTGACCTGTCAATCCCCCTACCTATGTCCAACAAATTGTTCGCTCGAACACAAACGCATCGCCTTTTATCAAACAGCACCCGTCGCCCAGCTCCGCATCCGGCATAACCGCTACCCAGGCTCCGCCCCCCTTGCACCAGCCTCGTCGTCCCCTTGCCAGCCACGCCTGACCCTTTACCGGCTTCCAACCACAACCTCCACCTGCAGAGCCGTCCACCACGGCTTTAGCGGCCCTCGCGACGCCCCATCTCAACCGTCAACGTCCCGTCCGCATTTACCGCGCACGTAAAGCTGTCGCGCAGAAACCCACCCGTGCGGTACGCAAAAGCTTTTCCCATCATCCTGGTACACCTCGCCCCGGCAGTCCGCGCCCGCATCAAAACGCAGCTTTCTCCGTAACAGCACTCGCGCGGAGCCTTCTCGGTAATCGGGCGACGTTCATCGACGAGCACATTCCGCTACACTTGAGGGGAACGACACAGGTCACTGAGCCGTGAATCAACGGTCAAAGTAGGCAGCTGCCGTCTGCTCGGCCATCTGCCCACGCATTCTTACGTGAGCTGAAGATTTCGCAGCAAGGGGTGGCTACAAAGGGCCTATAGCTCAATTGGTCAGAGCAGAGCACTCATAATGCTTTGGTTCCAGGTTCAAGTCCTGGTGGGCCCACCACATCAACCGCGTACCCTATTTCGGAGGTTCGGTCCGTCCGTGCGCGGGATCCTCTCTTCGATGAGATTTGTTCGCCGCGCTTCGAATAGACGGCAGAGCACTCCTCCGCAAGTACGCCGCCCTCAATCTGCAGGTCGCTCCGGAACGCGTTGCGGATAAGGTCGTACGTGTCCAGGTGGCGCGTCGACCTATTTCAACGGGCACCCTGCCGGCGTGCAGTTCCCTTCAACAAGGTAGACCTCGTTCGACATCCTCCGGGTATGGACGATTCTTCCCCCAGCCCCGAAGTTACTTTCCACATGCCAGGACGCGTGCATCCCCGGGTTGGCTCCGTCTGTCATTGTCACAATGTCGATGGGGAACGGAGCGGCTCCCTCACACCTGTTTCCCTTGATGTAGTAGGTGTCGCTGTTGTTATAGTCATTCCACGTTGCGCTGATGCAAGCCGTATTGGCGACCTGGGGGACGGTTGACGAGACAGAGTTACCCTCGACCGTCAAGGTCGTTGCCCCGGTGATGCTTGGAGCCTTGATCGCTGCGCCACCTGCTGCCAGAGATCGCGAGAAAGAAAAGCTGTTCCGGGAGATCGTCACATCCTGGCCAAAGCCAGCCGTCGCAAAGACGCCGTTGCTCACAACATTGCCGTCAAACGTGGCCTGACCTACAGCCTCCTGGTACACCGCATTGCAGATCGTGGCACAGGTCAGCGTATTGCTGGAGACAGTCAGACCGCTGTAGCTTGCCGGATTCGCAGACTGGTTCTTGATCAGGAACAGACCGCCTCCACGGGAGTCGCCAGAGAACGTGTTTTTGGTAAAGCTCACCCCTCGCCCGAAGAAGAACACCGCGCCGCATCCGTTTGCGCAGTTCGTTGCCGTATTTCCGTTGAACACGGAGCTTAACCCGCCCTCGGTATCGAAGCAAACATCTCCGCATCCATCCGCCGTATTTCCGGTGACCGCGATCTCGTATCCCATCGATCCCCATAGACACGCCGAAACAGCCTGGCAGCGGTTCCCTGAAAGGGTGATCTTGCCCGTTCTCGTCACCTGAGACGCGTTCCCGGTGGCAGAGTCGCCGCCCCACCACTGCGTCCCATAAGCAATACCTGTGAAGCTGTTACTGTCCACTCTTGCCATCGTCGTATTCACCAGCAGGATCGCCGCCCCTGAAGTGCCCGCCGCATCCACCACAGTATTGTGATCGAAGTCGAGTTCGGTCGCCGCGCCCCCCGCATCGGATCCGTGCCGGCCATTGATCTGCGCAATCGTCCCCCCCTCGACCTTCAAATGGTGCATCGACACCCTTCGAACCCCCTCTCCGTCGAGAACTGGGCTGTCGTTCGTCATGCTCACCACGCAGCCGTGGATTACGATCTGGCTCACATCCTTCGCAGAGAAGATCGGCATCCCGGCTGGGACCGTGGAACTGATCGCTCCACCCCCAACGCAGCTGATGTCGTTCGACCCGGATAGCTTCATGGTCGCAGCCCAGGTCACGGGCGCATTCAACATCAGATTGTGTCGGGCGCTCAGCGTTGTCGCCGTTTTGAGCGTGGATACCGTATTGACAGTAATCACACCTGGCCTTGAGCCAAGCGCCTCATTCGCTGCGGCAATCTTCGCCCCCAGATCAGTTCCGCTAAACGCCTCCACTTTCACCGAGACGTTCGCCGCAGGGAGATCGGAGGTGGAGAAGGCAGGCAAGCCTCGAGCTACGGAGAGCATCAACACCGGAAGCCATCTGGGCAGGAGCTTGCGCATGAGAACCTCCTTTGGCCTGTGGCCTCACCTTCCATTACCAAACCTGATGCACCGGAACAGCTCAGGCACGCACGTCGGCTTTCCACGCTTACTTCCCTATAGTAGGCGGAGATCCATCACCGAGCGGACGATGGAGCGAACGCCCGCACCTTATTCCTGCGCACCTGTTCCCCTGACCGCCGTCGCCGCCCTTCCTACCTTCCCCGCTCGGTCCCTCAAAGCACTCGGAGCGAAGAAGAAGGATCAGGGCGTATAGGATGGTTCGCGGTTGAAACTGTTCCCTGGAGTCTCGATGAACGCATCTCCCCGCCTTCCGATCCTCGTCTTCGCGGCCATCTGTACCGCAGGCACCCTGCTCGCCGCTCCGGTGCACCTGCGCACCGATTATCGCGAGAACCCGCTCGGAATCGACTCCGAAAAGCCCCGCCTGTCCTGGCAGAGCGATAGCGCCGAACGTGGATGGAAGCAAGGCGCCTACCGCATCCTCGTGGCCAGCGACCCTGCCCTGCTCGCCGGCGCACATCCTGATATTTGGGACAGCGGTAAGCAGGTCACGGACGAATCGGTGGATCTTCCATACTCGGGGCCTGCTCTGCTTTCGCAGCATCGCTACTTCTGGGCCGTGCAGGTCTGGGACAGGCACGGACGCAGCCAAACCTCGACGCCAGCCTGGTTCGAGATGGGCCTCCTTCGTCCGCCGGACTGGACAGCCAGATGGATCTCCGGCAACAGCGAGGAGGGGGAGGCCGACCACGCAACAGCGAAGTGGATCGTAGCCGCCGGTCCATCGCAAGCCGCACAGGAGATGACTGTCTTTCGCAAGACCATTACGCTGACCAGGCCAGCCTTCCGCGCCTCCATCAGCGTCATCGCCAACGGCGCTTTTCAGAGTGCCGTCAATGGACACCCCGTCTCGCACAAGGAAGGCTGGCAGTCGTTCGACTTTCATGAGATCCATGCCGACCTGCACGCAGGCGAAAACGTCATCGAGATCCGGGCAAAGAAGCCGCACGTCGACAATCGAACCCAGATGCAGAGCGCCTGCGCCGTGGCGGCTCTTATCAAGATCACCGACGAAGTTGGCGCCATCCAGCGCTTCGGGACCGACACCAGCTGGACCGTATCCGCTCCCGCCGCCGAGGCCGCAACCTCTCCCGCTGCCTTGGCCACGGCTGGCAGCTACCTCGCGGATTCAGGCCCCACCGCTCACCTTGGCACGCTCCTGCAAAAACCCTTCACGGCATCGAACCGCATCAGGTCTGCGCGGCTCTACATCACCGCGATGGGCAGCTACCGAGCCTCCCTTAACGGCAAGCCAGTCGGGGATGCCGTGCTCACACCCGATTTCACGGACTACCGCAAGCGCGTCACCTACCAGACCTACGACGTCACGTCGCTGGCGCGGCAAGGCTCCAACACCTTGGCCGTGCTCCTGGGCGCCGGCTGGTACGGCAGCGGCATGACCTGGGCCGGCGCTTACACCTTCGGCACGGCTCCCCCCAGCGTTCTCGCGCAGCTGGTCATCGAGACCGAAGCTGGAGCCCGAACCAGCATCGTTACAGATTCAAGCTGGCGATCCACCAACTCGCCAATCTTGAACTCCGAAATCTACGCCGGCGAGATCTACGACGCCCGGCTGGACTCAGGTTCAGCGAAGTGGGCCTCCGCCGTCGAACAGCCAGCCCCCCCGGCGCTCCTCACAGCGCAGCGCGATCTCCCCGTGCACCGGACGGACCATCTCGCTCCAATCAGGGTCACCATGCTGCCAGGAGGAGATGCGGTCTTCGACATGGGACAGAACATGGTCGGCTGGGCCCGGCTGAACGTCACCGGCGAACGCGGTCGAACCGTGCACATGCAGTTTGCGGAACGCCTCAACCCCGACGGGGGCGTCTACACGGAAAACCTGCGCAGCGCGGAGGCGAACGATACTTACATTCTGCGTGGGGGCGGCTCCGAGACCTTTGAACCCTCCTTTACCTTTCACGGCTTTCGATACGTCCAGGTCAGCGGCTACCCCGGCAAACCAGAGCTCGCAGCCCTCGAAGGCGAGGTGATCAATAGTCTTCCGGATCGGCCATCCATCAAACTCGAGACATCAAGCGATCTCGTCAACAGAATGAGCACCGCGGGACTTTGGGGTCAGCGAGGCAACTTCGTCAGCATCCCCACCGACTGCCCGCAGCGCGACGAGCGCCTCGGCTGGATGGGAGATGCAGGCGTCTTCTGGAGAACCGGCGCGTACAACTTCGACATCGCCCCGTTCACTCACAAGTTCATCGAGGATGTCGACGACGCGCAAACCTCCGCCGGAGCCTTCTCGAACGTCTCGCCCAACGTGCTGCACGGCGCGGAGGCCGTCGGTGCGCCAGGATGGGGTGATGCGGGAGTCATTGTCCCCTTCACCGCGTGGACCCAGTACGGAGATCGCAGCACCATCGATCAGAGCTGGGCGCCCATGGAGCGCTGGTTGGCCTTCATCGAACATGCCAACCCGGATCACGTCCGGCGCAACGAACTCGGTCCCAACTACGGTGACTGGCTCGCACCCGACGAGAAGACACCGAAGGATCTGGCCGCCACCGCCTACTGGGCCATGATCGCCGGCATGATGGAGAAGATGGCCGCCGCGACCGGCCGCCCACAGCAGGCTGCGAAATACCGCGCACTCCACGAATCCATTCGCGACGCCTATCAAAGAGCCTACGTCAGCAGCGAGGGCAACGTGCAGGGCGGCACCCAAACGGCCTATCTGCTCACCCTCTACATGCGTCTCGCTCCCGCGGACATGGAAAAAACGATCGCAGACAAACTCGTCAGCGACATCGAGGCTCACGGAGTCCACCTCACAACCGGCTTCCTTGGAACGCCCTTCCTCCTCTCCGCTCTCGACCAGCAGGGTCGCACCGACATCGCGTACAAGCTCCTTCTAAACGACACCTACCCTTCCTGGGGATACATGATTGCCAAGGGCGCGACGACATGGTGGGAGCGATGGAACGGAGACACCGGCGACCCCTCCATGAACTCCTACAACCACTACGCTTTCGGCTCCGTCATGGCCTGGGTCTACCGGCGGGTCGCCGGAATCGACACAGCCGAGGACGGCCCTGGCTTCCATCACATCCTCATCGCCCCGCAGCGCAGTCCACGGATGGCCAGCGCCTCGGCCGAGTACGACTCAGTCTACGGAAAGGTCGCGACACGCTGGAAGGATGACGGTGAACTCTTCTCCCTTGACGTCATAATCCCGGCAAACACCTCTGCATCCATCCTCGTCCCAGGCGCCGCAACCTCACAGCTCTCTCAGGACGGCAAACGCGTAACCTCTCCCGCCGGGGTCAGCGGGCACCAGGTGCAGGTAGGTTCCGGCACCTACCACTTCGAGTCGCGCCAGCCATAATCAGCGGTTTGAGCGGGCCCCAGCGCACGGCACGGCCGCCGCATAAACTAGCTGAGGGACTCCCTCGCGATGGCGGACATCATGTCAACCGTAGCCGCCGCGAGTGCCCGCCCAGCACGCCCCATGGCAGACAACTTCGCCCAAATCGTGAAGCAGCAAGCCGACATCGTCAAGATCATCGGCGACTACGTTCGCCTCAAAAAGTCGGGCGCCCAGAACTACACCGGCCTTTGCCCATTCCATAAAGAGAAGACCGGCTCCTTCTCCGTCAACGCGGCCCACAGCTACTTCTACTGCTTCGGCTGCCACGAGAAGGGTGACGTCTTCACCTTCGTCATGAAGCTCGAAAACATCAGCTTCCCCGAAGCCGTTCGCGTCGTCGCCACCAAGGCCGGAATACCCCTTCCCAAGCGCGAGTTCAATTCGCCCGAAGAGGCTCGCTCCGCAGGCATCCGCCGTCAGCTTATCGATATCCACGAAGCCGCCGCGCAATACTTCGAGGGCTACCTCAAATCCCCCGAAGCAGCCCGCGCCCGCGAATACCTCACCAGCCGCGCCGTCACCGCCGAAACCATCGCCAGGTTCCGCATCGGCTACGCGCCCGATGACTTCAACGACATGCGCGATCGGCTCGGCAAGCACTTCCCCGAAGAGGTCCTCCGCGCCAGTGGTCTCTTCAGCGCGAAAGAGCAGGCCGACGGCTCCTTCGGCCAGATGTACGCCCGCTTCCGCAAACGCATCACCTTCCCCATCTCCAACGAGGCCGGAAAGACCATCGCCTTCACCGCCCGCGCCCTCGACGACGTCGATGACAAGGGCCGCACCATCGCCAAATACCTCAACTCCCCCGAAACCCCGCTCTACACCAAGGGCAATGTCCTCTTCAATCTCGATAAAGCCCGCTCCGACATCCGCACCCACGATTTCGCACTCCTCGTCGAAGGCCAGATGGACTGCATCTCCGTCTATATGGCCGGCGTCCGCAACGTCCTCGCCACCTCCGGCACCGCCTTCACCGAGTCGCAGGTCCGCCTGCTCTCCCGCTTCACCCACAAGGTCATCGTCAACTTCGACCCCGATCCCGCGGGGGTCAACGCCGCGGAGAAATCCATCGCTCTGCTCACCGAAGAGGGCTTCGAGGTGAGGGTCGTGACGCTGGAGGGGGGCCTCGATCCCGACCGCTTCGTCCGCGAAAACGGCGTGGAGCCCTACATGGCCGCCCTTCGCGCCTCCAAACGCCACTCCGATTACCTCATCGACCGCGCCCGCCAGCAGTTCCCCGCACGCACCGCCGAAGCCCAGGTCAAAGCTCTCAACTTTCTCCTCCCGCACATCCGCCGGATGCCATCGACCCTTCAGCGCGACGCCTTCGCCGCCGATGTCGCCCAGAAGCTCTCCATCGACTCCGCCCTCCTTCGGCAGGAGCTCAAGCAGGCCGCCGTCTCTCGCACCGAAAGCCTCCCCACCCGCCGCCAGTCGCCCGTCAGCGAAGTCGAGCGCACCCTCCTCCGCGCCCTCGTCCTTCCCTCCGCCGATCCAGCCCGCGATCTCGCCTCCTCCCGTCTCGCCGAGCACCCCGAGTGGTACAACGGCGCGGCCGCCGCGACCCTGTTCGAGATCCTCGCCAACAGCGATCCACCCTCCAACCCGCTCGACGCCGCTCCGGATGACAGCAGCCGAGCCACCCTCGCGGGCATCCTCCGCGACGATCCCGGCGCCTCTCCCGCATCCTTCTCGACTACCCGGCAGACCCTCCTCCAGCAGGTCGAGTCCGCCCTGCATCTCCTCGAGCGCCGCTACCTCGAAGCCCGCCTGCGTGAAATTCGCTCGGGCATCGCCGCCGCCGAGCAAAAGGGCGATCAACGGGCCAGCGATCAGCTTCTCTCCGAGAAGGTCCGCATCGACCGTCTCCTCCGCGAACACGATGCCTGATCCGTGGATTGGCCATCCAGCCCGTGATCCCGATATTGACCAAGTAGAATTGCCACAACCGGCGAATCTTCCGCGAGCGATTCCCTCTTCGATGGCCATCTTCACCCGCATCCTCAAAAACCTGGGCGCAATGTTCACCGGCCGCCTGCTGACCATCGTGCAGCAGGTCATCATCCCACCCATCTTCATCCATCGCTACTCCACCGCCCAGTTCGGGGAGTGGAGCATTCTCTCCGGCACCGTAGCCGCCCTCGCCATCCTCAACTTCGGCGTGCAAACCTACATGAGCCAGGACCTCGCCGTCCGCTACGCCAGGGGCGATTTCGAGAACTACCACATCCGCCAGTCCACCGCGCTCCGGCTGCTTCTGGGCGTGGTCCTCGTCGCGGGCACCCTCTCGCTCGTCGTCTTCCTGCTTCCGCTCGATACGATGCTCAAGCTCGACGTTGGCCGCCGCACCACACAGCTCACCGCCTACTTTCTCGCCATTCAGGTCCTGCTCAGCTTTCTCAATGGCTACGTCGCCGGTATCTTCATGGGCGTCGCCATGGCCCATCGCGGAGCCTACTGGAATAACTTCCAGGCCCTGCTCACCGCTCTCGTCCTGCTCGGCTGCGTCTCGCTCCACCTGCCGTTCCCCGTACTCGCGGGCGTTCAGGTCGTCACCATGAGCATCGCCATCGTCGCCGTGCTCATCGATATCCGCCGCACCTCGCCAGCCATCTTCCCCAGCCTGCGTTATTGGGATGCTGCCGCCGCCGAGGACATGCTAAAGCCGAGCGGCTACTTCGGCCTGCTCACCATCTGCAACTTCCTAACCTATCAGGCTCCAGTCATTCTCATTGGGCGCGTTCTTGGCCCCGTCGCCGTCACCGGCTTCGTCGTCATGCGACTCGTCTTCTCTATGTGCCGCCAGATCCTCGCCATGTTCACCCAGTCCATGGGTGCCGAGATCACCAACCTCTTCGGCCGCAGCGACTGGACCTCGCTCTCCCGCCTCTACGATTACTCCGAACGGTTTATCTTCTTTCTCATTCCCCTCGTCAACACCGCCGTCCTCATCGCGTCTCCCGTCCTCATCACGCTCTGGATGCACAAGCGCGTCGAGCTCTTCTCCCCCTATCCCTACATGCTCTCCGCCGCCATCTCCATGGTCATCAGCCTCAAGGAGCACAAGTACCAATTCCAGTTCTCGACCAACACCCATGAGGAGCTTGCCCGCGTCATGTTCCTCTCCTACATCGGCATGATCGCCGTCTCCATCGCTGCCGTGCACCTCTTCGGCATCGTCGGCTTTCTGTGGACCTGGCTCGCCGTCGAGATCCTTCAGATCATCCGCATCGTGCGCCTCAACATGAAGCTCTTCTCCAGCTTCGAGCGTCTCGAGTTCAAATACCTCCGCCGGCTCTCCGCTATTTGCATCTGCTCTCTGCTCTTCGCGCTCGCGCTGCTGGAAAGAACCGCGAGCCTCCCCATGCTTTGGCAGATCGCCCTCTCCCTCGTCTCTGCGGCTATTCTCACGGCCTGCTCTTGGCCGCTCTTCGGCGTCGGCGACGTCCTTCGCAAGATGTCGGCCCAGTTCTCCCGCAAACTCGCATAGGCGCCCATGAAGAAGAAACTTAGAATCGGCATTCTCTTCGGCGGACGCTCCGGGGAGCACGAAGTATCGCTGCTCTCCGCCGCCTCCATCCTCCAGGCGATCGACCAGAAAAAGTACGACATCGTCCCTATCGGCATCACCAAGCAAGGCAGGTGGGTCACCTTGGACGATGCACACGCCCTTCTCTCCGGTTCCTCCGCCCCCTCCAACCCGAAGCTCGCCGGCGATCCCGCATCCACTCCCACCGCCGATCTCCTGCGCCGGGGCAAGACCATCATCATTTCCCCCGTTCCCGTCCAGTCCCTCGATGCTCCCGCGCTTGACCACCACCTCAACCCGCTCGCCCTCAGCGCCTCGTCCGAGCTGGGCCGGCAATCCCTCGCGCTCGATGTCGTCTTTCCGGTTCTCCACGGCACCTTCGGCGAAGACGGCACCATCCAGGGCCTCTTCGAGCTCGCCGATATCGCCTATGTCGGCTCCGGCGTCCTCGGCTCCGCGGCCGGCATGGATAAGGACGTCATGAAGAAGCTCTTCGCCGCCGCCAGTCTCCCCCAAACCCCCTTCGTCTCACTCCTTCGCAGCCAGTGGTCGGCCGACCCGAAAGGCTCCACCAAACGCATCGAGGCCGCGCTCGAGTACCCCCTCTTCGTCAAGCCCGCAAACCTCGGCTCCTCCGTCGGCATCTCCAAGGTCCACGACCGCGGCGAGCTTGCCCCGGCCATGGATCTCGCCGCTAGCTTCGACCGCAAACTTGTCATCGAGCAGGGTGTCGGCGGCCCTGGCGCCAAGCCCCGTGAGCTGGAGGTCGCCGTCCTCGGCAATGATTCCCCCATCGCCTCGGTCGTCGGCGAGATCGTGCCCGGCGCGGAGTTCTACGATTACGACGCCAAGTACCACTCCGATGCCAGCGTTCCCATCATCCCCGCCAGGCTCTCGAAATCCCAAGAAAAACAGATCCGCGCCATGGCCATCGAAGCCTTCCGCGCTTGTGACTGCTCCGGCCTTGCCCGCGTCGACTTCCTTATGGAACCCGGGCGCCCCTCGCCAAGATCCGGTAAATCTCAGACCGGCAGACCGGCACCCGCCGATCCTTGGGCTCCTGGGATCTATCTCAACGAAATCAATACCCTCCCCGGCTTCACCTCCATCAGCATGTACCCCAAGCTCTGGGAGGCCACCGGAGTCCCGTATAAGCAACTCATCGACCGCCTCATCGACCTCGCCCGCAAGCGCCACGCCGAAAAGAAGCAGACCTCCTTCAGCAAGGGGTAGCGCTCCCTACAGTAGCGAACGCATTCGCTTCCAGGTAGGCCTTCACATCAGGTCAGCGCAAGAACCGGGGCTTTACCCTGGGTAGCTTTTCGCTGCTCCGTTCCTCTTCCTCTCCGAACGGAAGCACCACGTCTACAACACTCGGCTGTGCCGGTATCCTTCCGCCGACAGTGCCTCCAGCAGCTCCGCCACCTGCTCCCGCCCGCGCGTCTCCATCGTGATATCGATCACCGTATCCCCAAGGTTCACGCCGTAATACGCCCGGTTGTGCAGCGTGTCCACAATGTTGGCGCGGTGGCTCGCGATCAGCCGAGTCAGGTCCGCTAGCGCTCCCGGCTTATCCAGCAGGTGGATCCGCAGCCGGATCAGGCGTCCATCCTGCACCAGCCCCCGTTCGATGATGCGGCTCAACAGCGTCACATCAATGTTGCCGCCGCACACCAGCACCGCCGTATGCGCGCCCGCCGCAATCATCGCGGACTTCCGCTGCAGCAGGGCCGCCAACGCCGCCGCGCCTGCTCCCTCCGCCAGCGTCTTCTCCCGCTCCAGCAGCACCAGGATCGCCGAGGCGATCTCGTCCTCATCCACCGTCACAATCTCGTCGACATATCGCTCCACCATCGGATACGTCACATCCCCGGCTCTCCGCACCGCGATTCCATCCGCGATCGTCGTCGCGGCCTCGATCGTGGCCGGCCCTTGCTGCTCCAGCGCCACCAGCATCGAGGGCAGCCGCGCCGCCTGTACGCCGATCACCTTCACCTCGGGACGCGATTCCTTGATCGCGCAGGCGATGCCGCCGATCAGGCCTCCACCCCCGATCGGAACGACCACCGCCTCCATCTTCGGCACCTGCTCCAGCAGTTCCAGGCCGATCGTTCCCTGTCCGGCCATCACCGCTGCATCGTCGAACGGATGGATAAACGTCATCCCGTTGTTCTCGCAGATGCGTCGCGCCTCCCCATACGCCTCGTCGAAGTTCCCGCCATGCAGGATCACCTCAGCCCCGAAGTTCCGCGTCGCCGTCACCTTCACCAGGGGCGTTTGCTGCGGCATCACGATCAAGCTGCGGATGCCTCGCTTCGTAGCATGGTGCGCAACCCCCTGGGCATGATTCCCCGCGCTCGCCGCAATCACACCCCGTTCCGCCTCGTCCGGCGTCAGCATCGCAATCCGGTTCAGCGCGCCACGCTCCTTGAACGACCCCGTCATCTGGAGATTCTCGAGCTTAAGGTACACATGCTGTCCCGTTAGCCCGGACAGCATCTCCGAGTGCGGGCACGGCGAGAGATAGATCGAGCCGCGGAGCCGCGCGCGTGCCGCCTGCACGTCCGCAAGACCGATTGCAGCTCTTTCAGGTTCGCTCATCATATCCGTATAGACTACCCAACTCGCTCCGGCGGGCGGCTGCCCTCGATCCGCATTGCAATCATCATCAGCAAGAACGGTGCCGGGCCAGGCTGGCGCCTCATCTCCGCGGCATCAGAACACCCGCACAAAGTGTTAGGGTAGATAGCCTGAACAGCTGACCCTTTCGGCAGTTGCGTCGCCACGCAGCGATGCTGCACTGATCGAGCCGCCTGGTCCAGTGGTACTTCACTACCAGACTCTGTTCCATCTCTCCCTTTTCGGCCGGTCTGCCAATCTGCAGAAGGAGACTGACATGGCCGCATCGATAACTCCCCTCGTCTCCTCGCAATCAGGCCTTTCCCCCGGCCCCGCGTTTCTCCATCCATGTTTTGCACCCAGTCCGGGAAAGAACGCCTCCAAGCCTTTTTCCATGGCCTTCCAACCCATCGTCGATCTTGAAACCGCTCGCGTCATCGCCTATGAGGCGCTCGTTCGCGGACACGGCAACGAACCCGCGTCGACCGTACTGACAGCTCAGGGCGTGACCGATCGCATCAGTATCGATCGCGCCTGCCGGCTTACCGCCATCGACGTCGCCTGCTCCCTCGGCCTGCTGGGCACCGGGGCCGATCTGTGTATCAACGTCAACGTACGTGCAGCGTCCAACGACATACCCAGCCTCCCCGCGACCATCGCAGCCGCAGAACGCGCTGGTCTGCCGCTCAAGCGGCTCGTCATCGAGATCTCGGAGGAAGAGCGCCTCAAAAATCCGCGGCGGCTCCAGTCGTCTCTCGCTAAGTACCGTGACCTGGGTCTGCGCGTCGCCATCGACGACTTCGGCGCCGGGTTCGCCGGCCTGTCCCTGCTCTCCGCATTCCATCCCGACATGCTCAAGATCGACATGGCGCTCACGAAAAAGATCGGCCAACGCCATGCCAGCCGCGTGATCGTTCAATCGATCGCGCATATATGCCGCGATCTGGATATTCAGCTCATCGCCGAAGGGGTCGAAGAAGCTGGTCAGGTCGAGATCCTCCAAGATCTCGGTATTCGCTACATGCAGGGCCATTACTTCGCTGCGCCCGCCTTCGAAGCCCTCCCCCTCTGGCCACTCTAGCTTCAGCCCCGGCCCCGGCGCGATCGGAACCGGTTTGCCCGCGCAAACTCCTCCCGAAGCTCCGGTGTCCGCAGATTCTCGCGCACATGCGCCAGCTCCTGCTCAAGCGCCAGAAGGGTCCTTCCGATCGCCTCCGTATTCGTCATCGCCACGTCCCTCCACATGCTGTACGGACTGGCCCCCAGCCGGGTCGTCTCCCGCAAAGCCCGGCCACCTACCCGCATCAGCTCCGCCGCCATCTCGGGCGCCTCCCCAAAACGTTCCTCCAGCAAAGCCGCCAGAGCGGTCGAAAGCATCTGCGGCAAGTGACTCACCCATGCGCATAACTCATCGTGGCGAGCCGGGTCGAGGTCCATCGTGCGCGCTCCAAACCGTTCCACCCACTCCCTCCACTCGATTTCCAGGGGAGACCGTTCCGATCGCGTCGGCGTGAACAGCCACATCGCATCCCGGAACAGCTCCGCCTCGGCCAGCTCCGCCCCTCCGCGTTCCTTCCCGGCCATCGGATGCCCCGCCAGGAACTTCGCGCCCGCAAACCTCCCAAACAGACGCTCGGCTGACCGGACGATCTCCATCTTCGTGCTTCCGACATCGGTGACGAGCGTCTCTGGCCCAACAACCGGTCCCAGCCTCTCCATCCAGTCCAGAATCGCGTGAACCGGCCCGGCCAGAACGATGACCCCCGGCTTGGGCTTCGATGCCTCCGTCTCAGGTCGCCCCGGCAGCGCCGCCGTCAGCGCTCCACGCCCCAAGGCCGTGGCCAGCATTGCAGGCGAGTCATCCCACCCTTCGATGCCGCCCGTATAGCCAGCAGCTCTGAGCGCCAGGCCGACCGACGTTCCGATCAGCCCCGTGCCGATGATGGTGACCGTCTCGATCATCGATCTATGCGAGCGTTCGCCCAACCACCGGCGCAATCTTTCTCAGCTGATCCATAAGGTGCGTCAACTGATCCGGATACAAACTCTGCGCCCCATCGCTCATCGCCTTATCCGGATTCGGATGCATCTCCATCAGCAAGCCATCCGCTCCCGCCGCAAGCGACGCCAGCGCCATCGCCGGCACCAGGTCCCGTATCCCGACGCCATGCGAAGGATCGCCCATCACCGGCAGATGCGTCAGCTTCTTCAGCACCGGGATCGCCGAGATGTCCATCGTGTTCCGCGTATACGTCTCAAAGGTCCGGATGCCGCGCTCACACAGAATCAGATCGTAGTTGCCGCCGCTCAGGATGTACTCGGCCGACAGCAGCACCTCTTCGATCGTCGCCGCGATCCCGCGCTTCATCAGCACCGGCATACGCACATGCCCCAGCTCCCGGAGCAGGTTGAAGTTCTGCATATTCCGCGCGCCCACCTGGAAGCAATCGATGTACGGCAGCATCAGCTCAATCTGCGAGATCTCCATCACCTCCGTGATCACCAGCAGACCCGTCTCGTTCGAGACATCGCGCAGCAGCTTCAGCCCTTCAAGCCCCATGCCCTGAAAGCTGTACGGGGAGCTCCGCGGCTTGAAGGCGCCCCCCCGCAGGAACTTCGCGCCCGTCGCCGCAACCTGCTTCGCGCTCGTCAGAATCTGCTCCCGCGACTCCACCGAGCACGGCCCCGCCATCACCACAATCTCGTCGCCCCCCACCACCACGCCGTTCGGAAACTTCACCCGCGTCCCCTCCGGCTTGAAACCCCTTCCCGCCAGCTTGTAGGGCGACGAGATCCGGTACGCGTCATGAACTCCCTCCAGCACCTTGAACTCCGTGACCTCGAAGTGGTCCGGCGTCCCCACCCCGGCCAGAATCGTCTGCGCCTCGCCCGTGGTCCGATGGACGTTGAAACCGAGCTCGACCATCTTCTCGATCACCTGCTGTATATGCTCTTCCGTCGCCTTGTCCTGCATCGCTACGATCATGGGCTCGCTTCTCTTTCCATTCTTGCTTCAATCGAAATCAACCGACAGAACCTCATCTCCCAAGGAGTGTCCTGCCGCTATCTCCTAAGGAGTATCCTGCCGCTGTAAAGTCCTCATTACGTCCATAATGCGTTCATACACATGCAGAAGCTCCGCGTCCGCCAGCGGCCCGGGATTGATCGCGCGAACGTGATGGAAAACCTCCTGCTCCCGTTTTGGCTCGTAAATCGGCAGGGTTGAGTTCCGCTTCAACCGGCCAATCTCCCGAGCTGCCTCGGCCCGTCTGCTGATCAGCCGGACAATCTCTTCATCCAGCTCATCGATCTGCGTACGCCAGTCTGAGATTTCCATCAGTCTTCCCGTCCTCTAAACTTCTTCGAGAGCGCGTTCATAGCCCGTGGAACGCACATCCATCATGATACCCGCGCACCACATGCTCAATTCACCCCCGCAGCCCCGCAATAAACTCGCCAACCACCTTCGCCGCATCCCCCGGCGCACTTCCTTCAATCAGCGCCACGATGGCGCTCCCGATCACCGCCGCATCGGCAAACTCACCGACGGCCCGGACATGCTCCGCATTTGAAATCCCAAACCCAACCGCAATCGGCAGATTCGTAAACTGCCGCAGCCGCTTCACCAACTCGGCGGCATCGCCTTCCACACTCTGCCGCGTTCCTGTAATGCCCACCCGCGAAATCGCATACACAAACCCCCCGCTCGCCTCGGCAATCGCCTTCAGCCGCTTGTCCGTACTGGTCGGCGCCGCCAAGAATATGGGCTGCAACTTCGCCTCATGCATCGCCTCTAGATACTCCCCCGCCTCCTCCACAATCATGTCCGTCAGCAGCACCCCATCCACGCCCGCCTCCGCCGCCCGCGCACAAAACTCCTGCATCCCCATCCGCACTACCGGATTCAGATACGAAAACATCACCAGTCCAGCCGCGGGTCTTGCCAGACGCAACTCCCGCGCCAGATCGAGCACATCCACCAGCCGCACGCCACGCCCGACCGCCCGCTCACTCGCCCGTTGAATCACCGGCCCATCCGCCAGCGGATCCGAAAACGGCACCCCCAGCTCAATCACATCCGCGCCCGCATCGATCGCCGCCAACGCAATCTCCCGCGTCGTCGCCAGCCCCGGATCGCCCGCCGTGAGATACGCCACAATCCCCGGCTTCCGTCGAAATTCAATCGCCATCTTCGCTCGTCCCTCGTTGCCCGTACCGCAATCCTCAGCCGTTCACGCTGGCTACGCCGTCCCGCGATTCTCCGCATGCACGGGAGCCGCGCCAGCCAGCTTCAGCTCCCGCGCCAATATGCCCATATCCTTATCGCCGCGTCCGGACAGATTCACCATCAGCACATCCGTCTTCGCCATCCCCGGCGCCATCCGCAACGCCTCCGCAACCGCGTGCGCGCTCTCAAGCGCCGGCAAGATGCCCTCTGTCCGGCTCAGCCTCACCGTCGCCTTCAGCGCGTCGTCGTCCGAGCACGACACATACGTCGCCCGCCCTGAGTCATGCAGCATCGCATGCTCCGGCCCCACGCTCGCGTAGTCCAGGCCCGCGCTCACACTGTGCGTCCCACTCACCTGCCCGGCCTCATCTTGTAACACATACGAGTACGTTCCCTGTAGCACTCCCGGAAGCCCGCCGCCATCTTTCTGAAACCTCGCCGCATGGTCCCCCAGCGCCGTCCCCCGTCCACCTGCCTCGACGCCGATCAGCCGAACCTCCGTGTCCGGAAGAAACTCGTAAAACGCTCCAATTGCATTCGACCCACCCCCGACGCAGGCAACGATCGCCTTCGGCAGCTTGCCCTCCATCTCCAGCACCTGCGCCCGCGCCTCCCTTCCGATCACGCGATGGAAATCCCGCACCATCGTCGGGTAGGGATGCGCCCCCAGCGCACTTCCGAGAATGTAGTACGTCGTCCGCACATTCGTCACCCAGTCCCGCATCGCCTCGTTAATCGCGTCCTTCAGCGTCGCCGACCCCGCGTCCACGCCGCGCACCTCCGCTCCCAGCAGGCGCATGCGGTAGACATTCAGCTCCTGCCGCCGCATGTCCTCCTCACCCATGTAGATCACACAATCCAGCCCAAGCAGCGCGCACACCGTAGCCGTCGCCACCCCATGCTGTCCCGCGCCTGTCTCCGCGATGATCCTCTGCTTGCCCATCCGCCGCGCCAGCAAACCTTGCCCCAGGGCGTTGTTGATCTTGTGCGCGCCCGTGTGCAGCAGGTCCTCGCGCTTCAGGTAAATCTTCGCCCCGCCACACTGTTCACTCAGCCGCTTCGCAAAGTAGAGCGGCGTTGGCCGGCCGCAGTAGTGGTGCAGCAGATCCTCCAGCTCCGCGCGAAACGCCGGGTCGCCCTGCGCCTCCGCGTACGCCCCTTCCAGCTCCTCCAGCGCCGCCATCAACGTCTCCGGAACATACCGGCCGCCATACGCTCCAAACCGCCCCGCAACCGCCTTCGTGGAAGTCACCGCCGTCGCTGCGCTCATCGTCTCTCCTTGCACAAAAAAGTTCATCGCAAACAACAAAGCCGCGACTCTGTGGGTCGCGGCTCGTGAGGATGTGGATCAACTGAAGTCTACGTTTCGTCTCTCAGATGAACCTGCTCCACCGATGCCGCTACCGTATGCCAGTAGCGGAACGTAAACCAGAATCGGCTGGAGTTCAAAGTCATGTCGCGTTCTACGATACATCGCCTCGCTGCCCTCCGCAACCGGCGGAGGCCGTCCCTCATGCCTGCGCCGCCGCACCCTTGCCCGCCTCCAGCTCCTTTGCCTTGGTCTCACCGGCTTCCCGCAGGATGGACAGCACCCGCTGATACAGCCGGTTCCTCGTCGCCACGCGTTCCGACGCCCTCGTCACATACCGCAGCACAATCTCCATCCCTCCCGAGCCGGGCCGCAAATTCACCTCCGGGTCCGACGTGAACTGGCTGGTCGCATGCAGCTTGTCCGATCTCTGCCACTCCTGCTCCGCCATCCGCGATTCGTCCTTGGTCTCCTCCATCACCGCCGCCTGGATCGCCTTCACCCGCTCATACGGATCGCTCAACGCCCCCACCCCAATCGTGATCTCATCCCACAGCCACTGCCCCGCGGTTGAAAAATTGAAATACTGTCCACTGATGGCGAACTTGTTGATCATCGCCACGCGTCTTCCCGTCGGATGCCCCTGCGCCGTCCAGTTCCCCGTCTCCAGCATCGTCGTTCGAAACAGGCCGATCTCCGACACGTTGCCGCTCACGCCATTCACCTCCACCGCGTCGCCGACAGAGATCCCATTCTTGCCCATCAGCACAAACCATCCAAAGAACGCCAGGATAAAGTCCTGCAGCACCACCGTCAGTCCCGCCGTCGTGAGCCCCAGGATCGTGGGTGTCTGCCTCGGCGCCCCGAAGATCACCAGCAGCATGGCCACCACTCCCACAACCTGGATTCCCAGCGCCACCACCGTCCGCAACGTCTGCATCCTCCTTCGATCCAGCGATGGCCGTCCCATCCAGCGGCGCACCAGCGCTCCTCCCAGCAGCATCGCAATCAGGATCACGATCACCTCCGCGAACGACTGCAACAGCAGATGGCCCACAATCCTGTGCTGCAACACCACCTGATCCGACCACTTCGCATAGATCGCCGCCAGCTCCTGCATCGTTGCGATCCGGTCGTCGAACATGCTCAACAGCTGCCGTTGCGACGACCTCAGCCGCAGATCGCTCAACCGCGCGTCGCCCGTCAAGCCCCCGCCGCTCTGGTCCGAGCTCTGCGCCGTCGTACTCGATTGGTCCGCCTGCCTCTCCAGCGCGTCGTGCTGCGCCGCCAGGGCCGCCACGCTCTGTCTCGTATCCTGCTCCGCCTTCTCCAACAGATCGCGCCGGCTTCGCTGCGCCTCCCACGCGGACATACGTCCGGCCAGAGTCCCGTACCGCTTCGCCGAAATCACCGCCACCTGCCCCGGCTCATTCGTTTGCGCATCGTACTTCTGCATCGCCGCCTCGTGTGCGGAGAGCTCCTGCTGAATCCGTGTTCGCTCGTCCCCGATCTCCCGGGCCAGATCCTCCTGGGAATCCTTCAGCTCGTCCGAATCCAGACCAAGCTGCGCCGCTGCGATTGCCGCCTCGTTCCCTGCCGCGGACGCGGCCGTCGCGCGACCCGCTGATCCAGCGGCCCCATTCGGAGACGTCGGTGTGACCGCCTTCAACTGCCTTTGATCGTCCGCAATGGCCGCCTGCAACTCCCCGATGCGCTTCACCAGCGCCTGCGCCTTCGCGCTCATGGTCCGCCGCTGTGGCACCGCCAGCCGCAGCGCCGCGGCAAACGCCTGGTCCGTCTCGTGGTCCGCCAATCGCTCCGCCTCGCGCGCAAATTCCACCTCCTCCGCCGACATCGCCAGTGGAGCCAGCGCCTGCGCCGTCTGCCATGTGTGCAGATCGACAATCGACTTCGCCGCCGGCCCAGCCGCCATCGCAGCAGATCCCCCCGGCAAAAACGGGAGGTGCTCCATGGCATCGCGCGTTCTCCACGAAAAAATCATGCAGACCGCCAGCAGCGCCGCCAGCGCGCCCAACAAAGTTCGCCGAACTCCTTCGAAGATCCGTTCCTTCTCCGTGGCCGCCTCAACCACCGGCTTCGGCCTCTCCATCTCATTCGCCATAGCTCAATCTTTGCAGGTTACTGCCGGATATTCCATAGCTCCGCAAGTACTGTGCGGACCCGTTTGGCGCAGCAACTTCACCTCCGTCCGGGTGTCCAATACCGCAGAGGGTTCGCTCGATGAAACTCCACACCTGCAAATACGCTCTTTCACTCGCACTTTCCTTGGCAGTTCCTTTCACCGCCTTCGCCCAAACCGCCCACCAGCGGGCCGAGGCCGCCCAGACCGCGCATGACCGTCGCCATCACACCGGCGTCAAAGTCATCGGTGGCTCCGCTGCTGGCGGAGCCGCCATCGGCGCTCTCGCAGGCGGCGGCAAAGGCGCACTCATCGGTGGCGCAATCGGCGCCGGCGGCGGTGCGATCGGCAACAAGATCCGCAAAGACAAGGCCGTCCACAAACGCGAACGGCGCCGGGAGTACTGACGGCATCTCGCGCCAGCGCGGAACAGGGTGGCTCAGCTCCAGACTGCCCCCTGTTCCTGATGCCTGTCCCCTGTTTCAGATCTTCTGCACCCGCTGCACATCGCGAACTCCCGGCACCCGCCGCAGGTTCTGCACCAGCCGGTTCAGATGCCGCACATCCACCGTCTCCACCACAAAATCCACCACCGCGCTTCCATCCGCCGCCGGCTTCGTATCCACGCTGCGGATGTTGGTTCCATCCTCGGAGATGATCGCCGTAAACTCCTTCAGCATCCCCGTCCGGTCATCGCACAGCACCGTAAGTTTCACCGGATAGGTCTGCTGCTTCGCCCCATTGCCGTCTAAACTCGGCGCCTCGGCCCACTCCACCTGAATGCGACGGTCCGACTCGTACAGCAGATTCTGCACATTCGGGCAGCTCCGCGCATGCACCGCAACCCCCTTTCCCCGCGTCACGTACCCCACAATCTCCTCGCCGCGGATCGGGTTGCAACAGCGCGCCCGGTACACCAGCAGATCGTCCTGCCCCTCCACTTGCAGCGAGTCCGACCCGCGCCCAAAAAAGACCCGCTTTACCGCCTCCGACATCTGCCCGATCGCATTCCCGACCGCTCCCGGCTCAGCCGCCTCCGCCTCCGCCGGCATGGTCGATCCCGGCTCCAGCTTGTTCAATACCTGCCGCGCCGAATACTTGCCGAAACCCACCCCCGCCAGCAGCTCCGCCTCCGAACCCAGGCCGTACATCCCCGCCACCCGCATGTAATCCTTCTCGCCAAACTTCGCCAGCGACAGCTTGAACTTCCGCGCCTCGCGATCCAGCAGCTTCTTCCCGATCTCAAGCGCACGCTCCCGCTGATGCTCGTTCAGCCAGTGCTTGATCTTGTTCCGCGCCCGCGAGCTCTTCGTGAAGCTCAGCCAGTCCCGGCTCGGCGCATGTCCCGTCTGCGTCATCACCTCCACAATGTCGCCGTTGCGCAGCCGCGTCCGCAGCGGAACAATCCGCCCATTCACCTTCGCTCCCGTGGTCGTATTCCCCACCTCGGTATGGATCGCATACGCGAAATCGATCGGGCTCGCATCCTTGGGAAGAACGACGACCTTGCCCTTCGGCGTAAAGGTGTACACCTCCTCCGGGTACAAATCGATCTTGAGCGTCGACATGAACTCGTTCGGGTCGCTCATCTCGCGCTGCCATTCCATTAGCTGCCGCACCCACGCCAGCCTCTGCTCGTCCTTCGCCGTCACATTATCTGAGGCCTTGTACTTCCAGTGCGCCGCGATGCCCTCCTCGGCCACCCGGTGCATGTCCTCCGTCCGGATCTGTACCTCGAACTGGTGACCGCCATCCGCAATCAACGTGGTGTGCAGCGACTGATACAGATTCGGCCGCGGCATCGCGATAAAGTCCTTGATCCGCCCCGGGACCGGCCGCCAAACGCTGTGCAGCAACCCAAGCACCGCATAACAATCCTGCACCGTCCTGCAGATCACCCGAATCGCCAGCAGATCGAAGACCTGGTCGATGGGAACCTGCTGACTCGCCAGCTTCTGCTGAATCGAGTACAGCCGCTTGATCCGCGACTCCACCCGCCCCTGGAGATTGTGCTCCACCAGCTTCGCCTCGAGCTCCCCCACGATCCGCTGCAGAAAACTCTCGCCCTCCCCACGCAGCGCCTCCACTTCGCTCGAGACCTGCGCATACGTATAAGGATCCGTGTATCGAAACGCCAGGTCCTCGAGCTCGCCCCGCAGCTTGCCCATACCCAGCCGATGCGCCAGCGGAGCAAAGATGTCCAGGGTCTCGCGCGCAATCTTCTGCTGCTTCTCCGGCTTCAGGTGCTCCAGCGTCCGCATGTTATGCAACCGGTCCGCCAGCTTGATGATCACCACCCGGATGTCCGTCACCATCGCCAGCAGCATCTTGCGGATATTCTCCGCCTGGTGATCCTCGCGGTTCGCGAACTTGATCTTGTCGAGCTTCGTCACACCCTCGACAATGTGCGCCACCTGGTCGTTGAACTGCTTCGCAATCTCGTCCGACGTGATGTTCGTGTCTTCGACCGCGTCGTGCAGCAGCCCCGCCGCAATCGCCGTCGAATCCATCTTCAGCTCGGCCAGTACCTGCCCCACCTCGAGCGGATGGACAATATACGGCTCTCCACTCGCCCGCTTCTGACCCTCATGCTGCCGCATGCAGAAGACCCACGCCTTCCGGATAATCTCCAGGTCGTCGCCCGGCCGGTTCGCGTGCACCGTCTCCAGAAGCCGCTGAAATCGCTCGTCGATCGATCCCGGGGTCGTCACCTCCCGGCCTACGCCAAGAACCCTCGCGCCCTCTTCCAGCAGTGGTCCCAGCGAAGAGACGAATCGCCCACTCGGCTCACCCGGCGCCGGCATCTCTCCCGCTTCCATGGGCACACCCGGCAGCCCGCGTGCCACCAGCCTGCTCCCGCCTATCGGCAGAGCCGCCTCCATCTCGATGCCCGCTTCGCTGCTTACCACCTCCGCGCCCTCCTTCAGCCCACCACCAGACCCTGACTGCCAGTCTGCCTGCGGAGATGCCGGTTGGACACGTGCCATGGTTCATTATAGGCTGGCAAAAATAAACTCATACCCTGTCCGGAACGTCAAACCCCGCTCCGAATCGGCGCATCGCTCGATCTCCGTGAATCGCATCCCCCGTTGCTGCCGTCAGAAGGGGTGTGCTCTCCCCCTTCTCCCGCGCCGCCGCTCCCAGGCCTCCCCGTCGTTATCGCCTCGTGCTCGCGCGGCTCTTCCCCATCGTCTTTCTCTCCCTTCTCGGCATCTCCGCCGCGGACGCCCAGTCGGTCCACTCTGCCCACTCCGCCCAGCCGGCCCACTCCGTCAGGAGACGCCCCTCGTCCCACAGGTCGCCAGCCAACGGACCCGCTCCCCATCACATCGTCGTCGGCTACCTCGGCCAATGGAGCATCTACGAGCACTTCCTGGTCAAAAACCTGGTCACCAGCGGAGCCGCCTCCCAGCTCGACCAGATCAACTATGCACAAGGCTTCGTCACCGGCGGCCACTGCTCCGTTGCAGACCCCAACGCCGACCTCAACCTCGCTTTCAGCGCACAGGATTCCGTCGACGGCCGCCCCGACGACCCCGCCACCAGCTTCCACGGCAACCTCCACCAACTCGCCGAGCTCAAGCGCCTCCATCCCGGGCTCAAAATCCTCATCTCGCTCGAAGGCCGTGCCTCCGACTTCGCCGCCGATGCGCAGCCCACCGCGCGCCAGGCCTTTGTCGCCTCCTGCGTCGATATCTTCCTCCGCGGCCATCTTGCCGCCAGTCCCAACGTTGCCCCCGGCACCCCCGACCAACCCGGCCTCTTCGACGGCATCGACCTCGACTGGGAGTACCCCGGCCCCGAGAACGCCGCCAACTTCGTCGCCCTCCTCACCAGCCTCCGCCGGGAGATGGATGCCCTCCGCCCTGGCCTCCGCCTCTCTATCGCCGTCGGCCCCTCCCCCGGCATGTACCCCGGCGTCGACCTGGCCGCCGTCAGTCAACTCGTCGACCAGGTCGGCGTCATGAACTATGACTACATCGGCCCTTGGAGCCACACCACCGGCTTCCTCGCCCCTCTCTATGCCGCGGAAACAGCACAGGCCGAACGTGGAGCCAGCGTCGAACGCAGCATCGTCGAGTTCAAGCAGGCCGGCGTCCCCGCCTCCAGGCTCCTCTTGGGTCTGCCCTTCTACGGTTACGGCTGGAAGGCTGTCAACGCCGCCGGCAACGGTCTCTTCCAGGCCGGGCAAGGCATCCGCGGAGATCGGCCCTACAGCTACTTCCAGACCCTCATGGCCCCGCCCTCACCACCTCCGCCCGCTCCCTTCTCCACGCCGCCTTCAACACCCGCCCGACCCCCATTCCAGCCTGCGCCCGCCCCCTTCCGCAGACCGTCAAATGCACCCGCCCAGGCACAGGTTCTTGCTCCCACCCGCTCCGCTCCCACCTTTATCCTGTTTCGCGATCCGCGTTCGCATGCCCCCTGGCTCTTCGATGGCAGCACCTTCTGGACCTACGAGGACCCCACCTCGATCCGCTACAAAGCCGCCTTCGCCGTAGAGCAGGGCATGGCCGGTGTCATGGCCTGGGAGCTCAGCGAAGACGCCCCCGACGCCGCACTCCTGAAAGCCGCCCGCTCCGGCATCGACAAGCCCCCGGCCTCAACTCCCAGGAGCACTACCCCCTTCGTCGCGCAAAGGTCGATGCATCACGAATCCGCGAAAAATACCGCCGGAGGGAACTAGCAGATCATCCACCTCACCCACGTTGCCCAGTCGCGACGCACCTCAAATCGCGTCAAGCGCAGCTCACCCACGTACCGGCTCAACGCTGCTTATCTATAAAGTTCCAAGTTCAAAGTGAACCAATGGTTGCAACGAGCGCCCTCACCCACCCTTGTGCGAAGTTGAACGTTGAGAAGAAATGGTCGGGACGACTGGATTCGAACCAGCGACCTCACCCACCCCAAGGGTGCGCTCTACCAGGCTGAGCCACGTCCCGACTTCGCTACCAGCACGCCGGAATAGACGCGCCGTTGGGGTAAACCTACACCGCCAAGTGTACACGAGCCCACTCGCCAGATCCCAGAGACTGGACCCCCTAGAGACCAACCCAGAGACCAACCCACAACCCATAGATCGGCCCACCATCATCAGTGTGTCGGCGCCACATACTCCTTCGGCAGCGCCCCACCCTCGCCAAAAAAGAACTCGTTCATCTGCTCCACCAGGAACTCCTGCGCCTCGCGCGTCCATGGCTGCAGCCGATACTCGTTTAGCAGCATCTTCTGCCGCTCCACCCACTCGCCCCAGGCCTTCTTACTCACGCTCTTGTAAATCTTCTGACCGAAATCCGAGTCGAACGGCGGCTCGTCCAACCCCTCCATCTCGGCCTTGTACTTCGCGCAAAAAACCATGTGTGCCATCGCTCGTCAACACTCCTTAACGCTCATTGTACCGGGCCGACTCGAACTAAAAGCTGCTCGCTCCCAGTCGGCAGCGAGCCAACACATTGCAAGTCGTCGCGACCGTTACCTTCACCTCCGCCCGCGCTGCGCAAACGCGAAGCATCTCGATCCAAACACCGAAACATCAATCGACGTCCCCGATCCAGCACATCCCCACCCACCTGCATCCAACTGCGAAAGAGGAAAAACATGGCAGAAAACATCGATTTCGAAAAAGTGAAAGCAACACTCGGCAAACTCATCGACGTCCTCCGCGACAGCCACCAGGGCTTCATGGAGCTTGAAAAGAATTTGCAGGATCCCGCCGCCCGCAGCTTCTTTCTCAAAGAGACTCAGGAGCGCGCAAACTTCTCCGGCGAACTTGAAAACGAACTCCACCGCCTCGGCGTCAAGGACGTCCACCAGAGCGGCATGATTTCCGGCAAGGTCCACCGCACCTGGGGCGAGCTCAAAGCGAAACTCGGCGGCGGCGATCACACCCTTCTCGCCACCGCGGAGCAGGGGGAAGACGTCGCCAAGAAAGCTTATGAGGAAGCCCTCAAAGAGCACCTCCCCGGCGATGTCCGCGACCTCCTCACCCGCCAGCAGACCTCCATCCTCGCCTCCCACGACAGGGTCAAGGCGCTCCGCGACAGCAAGGCCTCCTGATCCGGTTCAGGCCGCACTCTTCTCACCTTCATCCGGCAGCGAGCTCACTCTAGCCGAAACCCGCGAAGGGCCGCACACGTCAATGCGGCCCTTCCCTGTTAAGCAAGCGCTTTACCTCCGCTTCCCCTTCGCCTTCTGGTTACGCAGCGGCTTCTTCCCCTTCTTCTTCGGTTTTCCACTCCGCTCCGGACTCCTCCCAGCCTCGTCCCCCACCACCTTCTTGCGGCGCCGCAGCGATCCCGCTCCCGGCGCAGCCTCGCCCTCCTCCGCTCCCGGCACTCCGATCAGCGCAAACTGTAGCCGCCGTTGCTGCCGGTCGATCCGGTCCAGCAGCACCCTCACCGGCATCCCCATCCGAAACACCCGTCCGCTCCTCTGCCCGACAATCGTCCGGTCCGTATCGCGAAACACGTACCGATCCTCGCCACGAGCGCCGCCGCCCCCATCGCCGCGGTTTCCTGTCCAGTCCCGCGCCCCAAACCCACCCAGCGAAGCGATCGGCACCAGGCCCTCGATAAACAGATCCTGCAGCTCCACGAAGAAGCCATACTTCGTGCACGACAGCACAATCCCGTCGAACTCCTCGCCCACCCGGTCTTGCATGAACTTGATCTTCTTCCACTCGATCAGCTCCCTTTCCGCATCATCCGCCCTTCTCTCCGTCTGGCTCGATTCCGCCCCAATCGCCTCCAGCTCCGCCGCCGGAATCGGCCCCGCATCCTCCCCAACCCTCTTCCCGCCCCCACCCGCTCGCTCGCTGCGTCTCCCACCACGCTCTCCCCGAAGCCCCTCCACCTCCGCCCGCCACGGCTGCCAATCCTCCGAGTGGATCGCCCCGCCCCGCGCATCCGCACCTTCCTCCAGTAACGACCGCAGCAGCCGGTGCACAATCAGATCCGGATACCGCCGGATCGGCGACGTAAAGTGCGTGTAGCTCGGCGACGCCAGCGCAAAGTGCCCCTCGTTCTTCTCCGCATACCTCGCCTGCTTCAACGACCGCAGCATCAGGTACGAAAGAATGCGCTCCTCCGGTTTGCCCGCGATCTTCGCCGTCAGCCTCTGGTACATCTGCGGCGTTACCGGGATCCGCTCCGCCACCTCGTGCACCCGCGCTTCGCGCCCGCGCCCGCCGCCGCTCGACCCCCGCTGCGCCTCCCGCCGGTCGCTCTTCATGGTCAGCTTCTTCACCGGCAGATTCCCGATGCCCAATGTGTAACCGAAGCCGGCCGCTGTCTCTTCGAAATCCACAATCCGCTTCGGATCCGGCATCTCGTGAATGCGGTACACACTCGGCACCCCTTGCCGCTCAATCCACGTCGCCACACACTCGTTCGCTGACAGCATGAACTCCTCGATCAAACGGTGCGACCAGCCGCGCTCCGACCGCGTGATCGCCGCCATGTTCCCCTGCGGGTCGAACTGCACCACCGGCTCCGGCAGGTCGAAGTCGATCGACCCCCGCCGCTTCCGCTTCGCATTCAGCCGCAGCGCCAGCTCGTACATCCGCTCGAACTCCCGAACCAGATCACCGAACTCCCCACGCACCACTGCGTCCCCATCGAGCACCGCCTGCACCTGCGTATACGTCATCCGCTGCACGCTCCGGATGATCCCTTCGCACACCTGGTACCCCACCACCTCGCCGCGCTCGTCGATCTCCATCACGCAGCTCTGCACCAGCCGGTCCTCACCCGGCCGCAGCGAACACATCCCGCTCGACAGCACCGGCGGCAGCATCGGGATAGCCCGGTCGGGAAAGTAAACCGAGGTTCCCCGGAACCGCGCCTCAAGATCCAGCGCCGTCCCCGGCCGGACATAGTGGCTCACATCCGCGATATGAACCTGCAGCTCCCAGTTCCCATTCGGGAGCTCCCGCACCGTCACCGCATCGTCGAAATCCCGCGCCGTCTCCCCATCGATCGTCACGATCGGCAGACCGCGAAAGTCCCTCCGCCGCGCCCGCTCCGTATCGTCCAGCGCGTCCACCGTCAGCTCCGCGCTCGGCGTCGCCTCCGCCAGCACATCAGCCGGAAACACATGCGGCAGATGATGCTTGCGGATGATGATCTCCACATCCACGCCAAACGCATCCGGCGGCCCCAGCACCGCGATCACCCGTCCCACCGCCGGACGCCCCGCCTGCGGAAACTCCGTGATCTCCACATCCACCGCCATCCCCTCCAGCGGCTCATGCCCTGCCAAACCCCTGCCACCCTGACCAGAACCGGGTGGCCCATCCTTTCCAGCAGCAAGCGCTTCCTCGCCCAGCACACGATCCACCGGCTCACGTTCCACCACAACCTCCGCCCCCTCCGGAATCAAAACCGGCTGCCCGATGCGCTCATCGATCGGCGTCACATAGTTCCCCTTCACCAGGAACCCCTCCGCCCATTGGCTCTCCCGCCGATGCGCCCGGGCATAGTGAAAGATCCCCACCACCGTCGGGTTACGCCGCGTCAGCACCCGCGCCACCCGCCCGCTCCGCCGCCCATCCCGCCCCGGTGGCGCCTCGTCCACCAGCACCTCGTCCCCCTGCATCGCGCCGTTCAATTCATTCGGCGGAATAAAGAGGTCATCCTCCCGATTCGAACTCCCATTCGGCCGCACAAACCCATACCCGTCCCGATGCAGATCGAGCCGCCCAGCCACCAGCCGGTCCCGCCTGGCACTTCCCGCCGTCCTCTCGACCGGGGCCGGAGGCGAATTGGAGAGAGCCCTGTATTTGCCTTTGGCCCCGTCCTCACTCGCAACCTCCTCCGCACGCACCCGCGTCGTCCGCGCCGGAACCGCCTCCGGCAGCGCCCACATCTCCTCCTCAATCTTCACCAGCTCCTTGCGCGCCGTGATCCGTGCCAGCTGCTCCAGCAGCAGCCGCCGCTCACGCCCCCCGCCCAGCCCCAGCTCCCGCACCAGCTGTTTGTATCCCGCCCTCTGCCCCGCCGATCGCCCAATCCTGCCGATCAACTCCCGATCCGTCTGCGCGTAAGGTGTCTTCGCCATGTCTCTCCTTTGACGCCGCAAACCGGGAGGAACTGCCGCCGCGCTCGGCGCACCCAGCTCTGCACCCGCTGCGACGCGCTGCGCTCGGCACTCTTCTTTGCTCTCGCCCTGCCGCCCGCTACCTGCCCACCTTCGACATCTCCGCCGCCTGCTCCAGCGTCGTCCCCTGCGGGACCTCTCGAAACTCCGTCTGCACCTCGTCCTGCTGCTGCCCGATCGTCTTGAAAAACAGCGCCTTGCCTTCGATATGCACGTGCGTCTCGGTGATCTGCCACAGCCCCGGCTTCACTTCGCGCCGCTCCACGGCAAACGTCCCGCCCTGCTTCAGCCGGCCCAGCAGCCCATACCCAATCGTCACATCCTGCGTCAGCGTCCCTCGGATCGTCCGAATCCTCTGCTGCCTCTTATCCACCACCAGCTCCCCGCTCATCGCTCCCAGCACCCTCGATTGCATGTCCGGCGGTTGGAAGTTCGGGTCCGGCGCAAACGCCAGCGCCACCGTCTCCCGGTTCTCATTCGCCACCCTCCACGTAAACGCCTCAGGCAGCATATTCAGCAGCTCCGCCGCATTCTTGTCATCCCCCGCCCCATCCCGCTTCTGCTTCGCCAGCTTCGACGGGTCGTGGATAAACGCCTGTATGCGCCCGTCCTCCGCCCTCGCCTCCTCGGCGGACAGCGGCCGCCCTCCCCGCTCAATCGCCCGCTTCACGGAACCCGAAGCAGTCTGCACCACCACCGAAACCGTATGGCTATCCCGTTCCTCATCGCGGTATCGCCAGAGCGAGTGATCGTTGTGCGATGCCGTCATCTCCGATCGCACCGCCCGCCGCACCACCTCCCGCGCGTCCTGCGCCACCAGCGATCCCGTCATCCAGGCGCCGGAGAGCAGCAGCAGCACAGCGGATCTCAGAGAGTTCTTCATCTGCCATGCAGATAGGACGTTTTCAACCCCGGCAACGTCTGCGCACACCTCCCGCGGGGCGCTCACGTCCACTCCACCCGAACGCCCTTCTTGCCGAGCCGCAGCACCAGCTCATCCCTGGGATCAAGCGACATCTGGATCGTCTTCCCCCGAAACCTCCGCCCATTCACGCTCACCGCACTCTCCTCGATCTTGCGCCTCGCCTCGCCGGTCGAAGCTGCCAGCCCGGCCTCCTTCAGCAGCACCGCGACATTTACACTCGTTCCGCCCGGCCCGCTCTCCACCACCAGCTTCTCCGCCGACCGCGAAACCCGCACCACCGGCGCGTCGTCACTCACCCCACCCTGCTGAAACTGCTTCGCCCAACCCTCCGCCGCCGCCTCCGTCTCAGCCTCGATGTGGAACCCCGCCGTAATCTCCCGCGCCAGATTCTTCTTCGCCTGCATCGGATGCAGCGTCCCACCCTCCACCTCAGCTCGCATCGCTTCGATCTCGTTCGTCCGCCGGTCCGTCAGCAGCGTCCAGTAACGCCACATCAACTCGTCCGAGATCGACATCAGCTTCCCATACATCTCCCCCGCCAGCTCCTGGATCCCGATCGCATTTCCCAGCGACTTCGACATCTTCTGCACCCCATCCAGCCCCTCCAGGATCGGCGCCATCAGCACGATCTGCGGCCTCTGCCCCGCCTCCCTCTGCAGGTCGCGCCCCCGCATCAGGTTGAACCTCTGGTCCGTCCCGCCCAGCTCCACATCCGCGCATAGAGCAACCGAGTCGTACCCCTGCGCAATCGGATACAGCAGCTCATGCACACTGATCGGCTGCTCCTCCTGGAACCTCTTGTGAAAGTCCTCCCGCTCCAGCATCTGCGACACCGTAAACTTCGCCGCCAACCGGATAATTCCCTCAAACCCCAGCGTTCCCAGCCACTCGGAGTTATACCGGACCTCCGTCTTCTCCGGGTCCAATATCTTGAACACCTGCTTCTTGTACGTCTCCGCGTTCCGCTCCAGTTCCTCCCGGGTCATCGGCTTGCGCGTCGCCGACCGTCCCGTCGGGTCCCCGATCAGCCCGGTGTAATCCCCAATCAAAAAGATCACCGTATGTCCCAGCTGCTGAAATTGCCGCAGCTTCCGGATCAGCACCGTATGCCCCAGGTGCAGGTCCGGCGCCGTCGGGTCGAACCCCGCCTTGATCCGCATCGGCACACCCGTCTTCGCCGACTCCGCCAGCCGTTCCTTCAGCGCGTCGATCGGTATGATCTCCGCCGCACCCTTCGAAATCAAATCCATCTGCTCGTCTACAGGAAGAAAGGAGTTCACGCTCATAGTCGTCTCCAAGTATAAGGAACCGCGGCCATCACTTCCTGCAATGCTCCGCACGCCGATTCCCTTGTCTCACCCCCGGCCTCGAAACCGATCCAGCTCCTTGCGGTCGCGCTTCGATGGCATCCCCTCCCGCATCGCTCCAAGCTGCATCAGCTCCTTGCGCTCGGCTGCCAGCTTCAGCCGCAGCTCCCTGCTCTCCCCTGTTTCGCGATAAAGCGTCTGCGCCTCTGCCGCCGGTCCTCGTACCTCGCTCAAACGCAGCACCTCAACCTGGAAATCCCCAGCTTCGTTTCGAACCAGCAGCATCTCCCCAACCCGCACATCGCGCGCCGCCTTCGCTCTCTGTCCGCCGCACTCGATCCTCCCTAGCTCACACGCCCGCGCAGCCAGGGCGCGCGTCTTGAAGAACCTCGCGACCCACAGCCACTTGTCCATCCGCATCCGTTCGTTCATCTCCGCTCGCCCATCCCCATCGGTCATGATCCATTCTCATACAGGCGATAGCTCCGCCGCCGTCATCTGATACCTCATGCCCGGCCGCAAACCCCAACCCGCCTCTACCCAACTCCCACCCAAGACCTGCGCCGCCTGCGGCCGCACCATCACCTGGCGCAAGAAGTGGGAGCGCGACTGGGAAAACGTCAAATTCTGCTCCGACCGCTGCCGCTCCCACAAATCCAACGCACACCTCCAGCAGGATCAGCAGCTCGAACAGGCCATCCTCCATCTCCCCCATCAACGCGGCCGCGACAAAACCATCTGCCCGTCGGAAGCCGCTCGATCCATCGCAGGCTCCGGCGATCGCGCGGCCTGAGAGCCGCTGATGGAGCCCGCACGCGCAGCCGCACGCCGCCTCGTCGCCGTCGGCCGCATCGACATCACGCAGGCCGGCCGCTCCGTCGACCCGTCCACTGCAAAAGGCCCCATCCGTTTACGACTCCGTGAAACATCGCCCACCCACATCGTGGTCGAGGGCGGCTGATTCGTTTCACTTAGCCTCCAATACCTCATGACCACAGCAAAGAAAGCTCCCGCAAAGAAAGCTCCCGCAAAGAAGTCCGCCGCCGAAGGCAATCACTGCTGGCCCGGATTCGAGCCCACCCCGGGAAAGATGGCTGGTGAAAAAGGCTCCTGCAAGCCCAAGCCCGGCAAGCAAAGCCCGGCCGTGAAGAAGGCCGATCAGAAGGCCGCTGCCGCCTCCAAACTCGGCAAGCAAGGCAAGCCCAACTCCAGGCAGAAGTAGTTCCGCCCCACCCCCGGTCTATACTCCCCGGCATGGACGCCGAACGGATCCGCGGGTTCCTCCTGAAGCTCCCCCACGTCGTCGAGACGACGCAGTGGGGAAATAACCTTGTCTATTGGGTAGGCGACAAGGCTATTGGAGGCAAGATGTTCACCGTCGTCAACCTCGAAGGAGATGGCCGCGCGGTCATCTCCTTCTCGGCGGGGCCCGAAGCCTACAGCGAGCTTCTCGAGCAAGGGGGTCTCCTCCCTGCACCCTACATGGCTCGCATCCACTGGATCGCCGCCGAGCGCTGGGATGTCTTCCGTTCCTCCGAGTGGGAGGAGTATCTCCGCCGCGCCCACGGCCTCACCCTCGCCAAGCTCCCCCCAAAGACCCGCGCCATCCTCGCTCTTCCTCCTACGGAACAGAAGCGCCGCATAGCCGATCGCCGCAAGCTCCTCGCCGCCAAAGCCGCCGCAAAATCCTGACCCGCAAATCGACTCCGGCTTGGCTCACCTGCCCGCTCACCTACGAACTCCCCGGCAAGGCCCTATCTCGCAAGCACCTCGGGCGCCGCATCGAAGAGCCCCCGGAACGACCGCCGGTAGACCCAGATCAAAAAAATCTCCAGCAGTGCGCACACCAGCCCCGGGGCCACACCCGATGGCGCAAGCAGAAGATGAAACAGCAGGATGTTCACAAGGATCGGCGCGAGAATCACCAGACCCAGCGGCACATACCTGCCCACCAGCAGCAGCAGCCCCCCAATCACCTGCAGCACCGCGACAAACGTCATCCATCCGTGCGCCGCCATGATGCCCGCCAGGATACCCGCATCCCCCGCTGGCATCGGACCCTTCATAAAGTGCAGAATCCCGTTCAACCCGAAGACAAAGAAAAGAAGCCCCAGCAGAACCCGCGCACCAATAATCACCTTATTCATATCGATTGCTCTCCCAACAGTGCAGCCAGCATTGGTCCATCCGGCTTGCATGTCCATCAGATCTTTCGTAGCGTCAATCCTATGCCATCCACCTCCGCCGCCGCTCCCGCACTCTCCCTCGCCGGCCGCACCGCCCTCATCACCGGAGGCTCCCGCGGCATCGGAGCCGCCTGCGTCCGCCTCTTCCGCCAGGCAGGGGCCCGCGTCGCCTTCAGCTACCAGTCCGCCCGCGAGCAGTCCGAAGCCCTCGTCCAGGAATTGAGTAGCCAGGAATTGAGCAGCCACAGCCTGACCGGCGGCGAAGACCCCCCTCGCCCCGCCGACTGCATCGCCCTCCAGCAGGACCTCGCCACCCCCGAGCACGGCCACGCGCTCGTCGCCGCCGCCGTCCACGCCCTCGGCCGGCTCGATATCCTCGTCGTCAATCACGGCGTCTGGCCCGCCCACGATCAACCCATCGACACCATGCCCCTCCAGCAATGGCGCTCCACCCTCGCCATCAACCTCGATAGCACCTTCGGCCTCGTCCAGGCCGCCACCGCCCAGATGCTCCATCAACCGCCTGCCCTTCCCGCCGACGTCGCCGCCAGCCCCCGCGGCCACATTGTGTTGGTCGCCAGCACCGCCGCCCAGCGTGGCGAGGCCTTCCACGCCGATTACGCCGCCAGCAAGGGAGCCCTCATCTCCCTCACCAAAAGCCTCTCCTCCGAACTCGTCCCCCAGGGTATCCTCGCCAACTGCGTCGCACCCGGCTGGGTCTCGACCGAGATGTCCGCCGCTGCCCTCAACGACCCCGAAACGTCCAAGAAGGCGATGTCCCTCATCCCCCTCGGCCGCGTCGCCCACGTCAACGAGATCGCCGCCCCCATCCTCTTTCTCTGCACACCCCACGCCGGCTTCATCTCCGGTGAGATCCTCAACGTCAACGGAGGAGCCGTCCTCGTCGGCTAAAGCTCGACCCCCAACGCACTCGCATGCAGAAAGGCCAGCCGTCCCATCGGAGGTCGTTTCTTTGCACTCGTCCAATCATTGCGAAAACCGTTGCGTTCGCCGCCTTTTCGTCACGCTCGCCGCATTTCTCTCGTCGCTCCAATCAACTCCGTCCAAGGACCACCATGCGCCTCCGCCTCACCTTCGCCGCCCTTGTTCTCCTCCTGCCTGGCTCCCTCTTCGCTCAAGCCCGCGACCTCCAGGACGCCTCCCCGCCCCTGCCCAATAACCAGACTCAGGAGCAGCGCGGACGTCAGCTCCTCGACCAGATGGTCGCCGCTCTCGGCGGCCCCGCGTGGCTCTCCCGCCACACCGCCTCCGAACTCGGCCGCACCGCCGCCTTTTACCGCGGCCAACCCACCGGCAACACCATCGACTTCTCGGAGTTTCGCCAGTTCCGCTCCGCCACACAGCCCCCGCTCGAGCGCATCGGCTTCATCACTGACAAGAGCATGATCCTTCCCGGCAAAAAGATCGACATCGTCCAGATCTGGACCGCCGACAACGGTTACGAGATCACCTTCAAAGGCAAGGCCGCGCTCCCCAAGGATCAGGTCGAGGACTACCTCCGCCGCCGCGCTCACTCCATCGAAGCCGTCGTCTTCACCTGGCTCAAAACACCCGGCGTCATGGTCATCGCCGAAGGCACCAGCATGGTCGAGCGCCACCTCACCGACAAGCTCACCGTCCTCAGCGCCAACAACGACGCCGTCACCATCGAGCTCGACGTGACCACCCACCTCCCCCTCGCCCGCACCTTCGAGTGGCGCAACCCGCAATTCCAGGATCACGACGAGGACCGCGAAGAGTACGACGACTACCACGACTTCGGCGGCCTCCCCACCCCCCTCACCCTCTCCCGCTACCGCAACGGCGACCTCGCCAACCAGCGCTTCCTCACCAAGGTCGAGTACAACGTCCCCCTCTCCCCCGATACCTTCAACCCCGACATCCTCCTCAAAAAGAAAAAGTAGCGCCAACCTTGCCGTGTTGCACTTGCACCTGCACTTCTTTGTTGACGCCCCCATCCCGAACGCAGCGAAGCACCCACCCACAGCTATACTCATCCCTGCCATGACCCAACCGCCCATTCCGGAGAGCACCCCACCCAGGCACACCCTCGACATCGTCGAGATCATGTCGATCCTGCCCCATCGCTACCCCTTCCTCCTCCTTGACCGCGTCCTTGAGATCGAACGCACCAAGCGCATCGTCGCCATCAAAAACGTCACCGTCAACGAGCCCCACTTCCAGGGCCACTTCCCCGGCTACCCCATCATGCCCGGCGTCCTCATGGTCGAGGCCATCGCCCAGGCCGGCGGCGCCCTCCTCCTCACCGAGATCCCCGACCGCGACTCCAAGCTCATGGTCTTCACCGGCATCGAAGACGCTAAATTTCGCCGCCCCGTCACCCCCGGCGACCAGCTCCGCATCGAGGTCAATGTCCTCAACTGGCGCACCCGCGCCGTCAAGATGCAAGGCGCGATCACCGTAGACGGCAAGCTCGTCTGCGAGGCCACTGTCACCTGCCAGCTCGTCCCCCGCCCCGGCACTGCCGCCAAGGCCGCCCAGCCCTCACCCACCCAGGCCTCCGAGTAACGTGTTTCGGAGAAGAAATGACGACCCACCGGAGATCATTCCCCCGCTTTCTGTCGTGAGGATAACGCGAACGAGCGAGAAGGAATCAGCCTGGGCCCATGAAAGTCTCGGTCGTACTTTCCGCGTCGGCTATTACAACCGCCAAGATGGCCTTGATTGCGTTTGGCTCGTCGGCAACGCTGGAGACTATGAAGAAACGGTCGATCAAGCAATGATCCGAACCCATTTCGAGGTGGTGCGTCGAAGTGATGAGACGGATCTGTTTGGAACCGATCGGCCGGCGATCGGCCCGGTGAAAGAGGATTAGATCGTTGCGAGAAAGGGCTTGTCTAGCTTGACTATCCACCCGACCGCCATCATCGCCGAAGGCGCCCACATCCCCGCCTCCTGCACCATCGGCCCGTTCTGCACCATCGGCCCAGACGTCATCCTCGGCGAAAGCTGCGATCTCGTCAGCCACGTCGTTCTCGACGGTCACACCACCCTGGGCGACAATAACAGCGTCTTCTCCTTCGCCTGCCTTGGCATCGCCCCGCAAGACCTCAAGTACGCCGGCGAACCCACCCGCCTCACCATCGGCAGCAACAACTCCATCCGCGAGTACGTCACCATCTCCCGCGGAACCGCAGGCGGTGGAGGCCTCACCACCGTCGGCGACGACTGCCTCATCATGGCCTACACCCACATCGGCCACGACTCCCACATCGGCGACGGCTGCATCCTCGCCAACTCCGCCACCCTCGCTGGCCACGTCACCGTCGAAGACTTCGCCGTCGTCGGCGCCCTCTGCCCCGTCCACCAGTTCTGCCGCATCGGCCGTTACAGCTACGTCGGCGGCGGCACCACCATTACCCAGGACGTCCTCCCCTACTCCCTCACCTCCATCGAGCGCAACAACCACGCCTACGGCCTCAACAAGGTCGGCCTCGAACGCCGCGGCTTCACCCCCGCCCAACTCCAGCAACTCCGGGACGCCTACCGCCTCCTCCAGGCCTCTAAACTCAACACCACCGACGCCCTCGCCGCCATCCGCGCCACCCTCACGGAGCAGCTCGACCCCACAGTCGCCGAGCACGTCCAATATCTCGCCGACTTCATCGCCGCAAGCACCCGCGGCATCATCAAGTAGACCCCATGCCCCACGGTCCTGCGCGTCGAACAATATCGCCTCTTCTTCTATGCTGACGAAGGCTTCGAGCCTCCTCATGTCCACATTGAATCAGCAGAGAAGCGCGCAAAGTTTGGCTTGTTCCGATAGAGGAGACCTGGAACGATGGCTCTAGAAATGAAAGATGCGTGGAATGAGTTCTTTGCTGGTGAGTGACGACCTTGTGCCCGTGGCAGTGGCCGTGGACGATCGCACGCTTAAAGTTGAGATCCAACATGCTGCTCGGAATAACCCTCGTTTAGATACAGTGAAGCCTGTGGATCGGCAAGGCATCCTCGGCCTCATCGCCGGCAACGGCCGCTTCCCTTTCCTCCTCCTCGACGCCGCGCGCGCCCACGGCCTTACCGTCGTCGTCGCCGCCATCCAGGAAGAGACCGACCCCGAGATCGACCAACGCGCCGCCGGAGATCCCGACATCCACCTCCACTGGCTCTCCCTCGGCGAGCTCTCCCGCCTCATCGACACCTTCAAAGCCGAAGGCGTCACCCGCGCCACCATGGCCGGCCAGGTCAGGCACCGGCAGATCTTCTCCTCCATCCGCCCAGACTGGCGCCTCGCCAAGCTCCTCCTCAACCTCCGAACCCGAAACACCGACATGCTCCTCGGCGCCATCGCCAGGGTCCTCAGCGACGAAGGCATCGAACTCATCAGCTCCACGGAGTACCTCGAGCCTCTCCTCGCCAAACCCGGCAGCCTCACCCGCCGCGCCCCCGACGCCGAAGAACTCAAAGACATCGCCTACGGCCGCACCGTCGCCCGCGCAATCGCCGCCTACGACCTCGGCCAGACCGTCGTCATCGCCGCACAGGCCTGCGTCGCCGTCGAAGCCATGGAAGGCACCGATGCCACCATCGCCCGCGCCGGTGCCCTCCTCCGCGCCCTCGACAACCCCGCCACAGAGCCGGGTGCCCCATCCATGGCGGCTTTATCGTCATGGGTGGGTTCGACGACACCGGTCACCAGCACCCTCCGCCGCTCCCTCACCGTCGTCAAAGTCGCGAAACCCAACCAGGACATGCGCTTCGACGTCCCCGTCATCGGCGTTCACACCATCCATGCCATGCGCGAGGCCGGGGCCACCTGCCTCTCGCTCGAAGCCGGCCGCACCCTCCTCTTCGATGTTGAGGTCATCATCGCCGCCGCCGACGCAGCCCAGATTGCCGTGCTCGCGGAGTAGAATTCTTCAGGCAGCAACCGCCTTCGTCAAACCATCTGCGCCCCCGGCACGTCATCTCATCGGGCCCGCTCTCTTCGTCACCGATCCAGAAAGAGGAAACGCATGCGCAAGTCAATCATCTCCGCAACTCTTCTCACCGCCGCACTCACTATTACACTCGGCATCCAGGCACACGCCGCGGCCGATACCGTCACCGTCGGCGCCACCGCTCCCACCTTCACCCTGCCCTCGCAGGAAGACAAGCCCGTCTCCCTCTCCGACTACAAGGGCAAGTGGGTCGTCCTCTACTTCTATCCCAAGGACCAGACCAGCGGCTGCACCATCGAAGCTCATAACTTCCAGCGCGATCAGGCCAAATACACCGCCGCCAACGCCGTCGTCCTCGGCGTCTCGCTCGACACCGTCGAGAGTCACAAGAGCTTCTGCACCAAGGACAGCCTCACCTTCAAGCTTCTCGCCGATCCCGATCACAAGGTCATCGATCAGTACGGCGTGCCCGTCAAGAGCTTCGGCCCCGCGAAGTTCGCCAGCCGCGACACCTTTCTCATCTCGCCCGATGGCAAGGTCGTCAAGATGTGGGAGGTAAAGGACATCCCCAATCACAGCGAAGAGGTCCTGGCCGCCATCAAGGACGGCAGCAAGTAGCTCCAGGCAAGCTCGGCCCGACCGCGCCGTCATCTCGACCGGGACCCGCAGGCGAAGTGGAGACTTGTATTTCGCCGTTGCTTGTTCTTCAGGGGGCGCTCCGGGGGCCGCAAAGCACGTCGCACTTTATCCGTCAGCAGACGCAAAAAGGCCCGGGCTCTCTCGCCGAGAACTCGGGCCTTTTTGCTTGCCTTGTCTGCCTGCTGCTTACTTCTTTGCCGTGCTCTTCTTTGCCGGGGTTGCCTTCTTTGCCGGGGTGGTCTTCTTCGCCGCGGTTGCCTTTTTCGCCGGAGCCTTCTTTTCTGCAGTGCTCTTCTTTGCCGGTGTCTTCTTCGCTGCCGTGGCCTTCTTTGCCGGTGCCTTCTTTGCCGGGGCTTTCTTTGCTGTTGCCAAGGTATTACCTCTCGCTATTGATTTTTTGCTGCGTGCTGCGCCCTTGTTGCTTGCCGCCCCCTTTTGGGGAGCGACCTTCCCGCCGCGTTGGGCACTCGACTTCTTTGCGGCAGATCCTGAAATCTTTTTGGCCACGGACTTGTTCCCCGCGACTTTCTTGGCTGGAGCTTTCTTCGCAACCGTCTTCTTCGCGGGCGTCTTCGTCGCAACAGCTTTCTTGGCGACCGCCTTCTTTGCCGGAGCCTTGGCCGCAGCCGTCGCTGAACTCTTCTTAGCCGGAGCCGACTTGGCTGAAGCCGACTTGCCCGGACCCTTGCTCCCCGTCGCCCCAATCGACGTCGCCCCAATCGACGCCGCCTTCGCGCTCTTCAGCGCCGCACCCACGCCGCTCTCGGCCGCGTTCTGCTCCGGAACCTTCGACTCACGCGTCGGTGGCGTGTACGGATCGACCTGCGACGATGGCGCCGCAAAAACGTCCGCCTCTTCAAAGTGTGTCGTGTCATGCTTCAACAGCTTGCCAATGTCATCCCCACTCGGCTCGCTGTCCTCGTCCGACTCCTCCGTCGACTCGCCATCGTCCGCGGCCTCTTCATCGTCGTCGATATCGTCCGTATCGTCGACCGAGGTCAGCGTCACCTCTTCTTCCTCGTCATCTTCATCGTCGTCGAGAGCTGGAGCGAGATCGTCCTGATCCTCTGCATCATCGTCATCGTGCGCAGCCGCATGTAGCTTGATCGTTTCGTTGAAGCTCATCTGGTTCCCTCGCCGCCTTCACTGCACTCATTACGATGCAATAAAAATTCCGTTCGCGTATCGCGCAACGAATTCTAGCAACATACTGCATCGGTGCGCTAGCGATGGCAAGCACTCTTTTCTGGTGCGTAGCTTATCGAGTAGCTTTCCGCTTCGTAGCTTTTCCCTTCGTCGATAATGACGAACGTTTCGCGGATGTGCTCCCACCCTTCGTCGCCGCGCCGCGCGCAGCTCGCGTCCCCGAACTCCTCGCGCCACCGCGCACCGCACTCCGCCCGCGCGATCCACGGCCTCGTCCTCGCAGATGCGCAGTCGGCGCCATACGCACCGGCTCCGTCACCGCCAGCGTTCGACCCGCGCCAACACTGCCCGACGAAAGCCGGTTCCATCGCCGCAGATCTTCGACCGACACGTTGAACCGGTCCGCCACCATCACCAGCGTGTCGCCCCGCCGCACCGTGTACCGCTGCGGATGCGCCGCCGATACCGTTGCCACCGGCACCACCAGCTCATCTCCCTCTGAAACCTCATCGCCAACGCTCAAGCCGCTCGCTGCCGCAATGTCGCTCGCACGCGAGTGCAGCGCCGTCGCAATACTCTCGAGCGTCTCCCCATCCCGCGCCACATGGAACCGCCAGCTCGATCGCTTGTCTTCAGGAATCGCCTTCATCCGCTCCGCGTAAAGCTGCTTCGTGCCGGGAGGTATGTGCAGGTCAAACGAGATGTCCTTCGGTGTGCTCAGCCGCAGCAAGGACGGGTTGAGCGCCACAATCTCCTGGACGGAAGCGTCCGTCACATCCGCCACCAGACGTACGTCAATCGCATAGTCGCTGGCGACCGTATCGTAGATCACCGGCGGGCTCGGTACCAGCTTGTCAAGACCATAGCGCTCAGGGTTCTTCGCCATGATCACGGCCGCAAGGATTTGTGGCACATACGCCCGCGTCTCGGCTGGCATCGCATTGCGCCGATACAGCTCCCAGAAGTCCGCGTAGCCTGTCCGCATCACCGCTCGCTGCACATTGCCCAGACCCCAATCGTAAGAGGCCATCGCGAGATACCAGTCGCCTGTAATGCCATACAGCTTCTTGATGTAGCGGGCATACGCGCGCGTGCTCTTCTCCGGATCGAACCGATAGTCGAAGTAGCCGTTGCGGATCAGACCATACTCCGGCCCGGTGTAAGTCATGAACTGCCACATGCCGCCCGCGCCGGAGCGAGCGTTGACAGCCTGCGGCTGAAATCCTGACTCGGCCACCGCCAGATAGATCAGATCCTGCGGCACGCCCTCTTCCTTGAGCACCTGCTGAATCAGGCCGCGATACTTGCCCACACGCTGCAACGACGCCGCCATGTGTCTGCGAAAGTTTTCGGAAGTCGAGAACACGTCGATATACCCGGCCACCTCCTCGTTGATGATCAGCGGCAGGTCAGAGGTCGTATTCAGCTCCGTCTTCAACTTCGCCACCAGCTCCGGATTGGGCGCGAAGGTCAGGTCGGTCGCCACCTCCAGCGGCGCCTCTTCGATCGGCGCCGAAAATCCATTGCCCTGCTTCAGAGCCGCCATCTCCAGCGAGTTCACCGCACTCAGCAGATGGTCGAACTCGTCCGACAGCTGGGCATCCGTCTTCAGGTCCATGCCGCTCGTCAGCATCAGGTCCACGGCGAAGTCAAAGTCGTTCCGCGCCGCGTCCAGCCTGCCCGCGCGGTAGTTGGTTACACCGCTCGCATACGCCCGTTCCGCCTGGTTGATCAGCTGCTGCACCTTTTGCGCCTGCACCGGATTCTGCGGCGCCACCACCGCCGCAGCCGCCGTGCTCTGCCCCGCCGCACCCGCCGGCATCGGCGTCGGAATGGGCATCGCCGGTGCCGTCGCCTGGGCCGAAGCTTTACCCGGGGCCGCCACCTGGTCCTGTGGACACCCCATCAACAGCGCCAGCGGCACACACCCCGCCAACACACCCCATCGCCGCGCCTGCCTGCCCAGATCGGTTCGCTTCATCGTCCTCTGCCATTGTAAGACGCAGCACCCGCGCAAACCTGGTCATCGCCCGGCGTCCTTCCAGGCGAGCGAGAATCCGCGTCTACCCTTCACCTTCACTCTTCGCGTCTCTACATCATTCCGAAACCACGAAGCGTTAGCCCCCACCCAGCCGCGCCCGCACCTTAGCCGGAATCCGCGTCGCAGCCGCAGCCCTCGGCAGCAGAGACGGCACCGCCCGCACCACGCCGCACACCACCCGCTGCCCCGCACCCGTGCTCATCCATCGCGACAGCAGCGTCGCGCGCCACATCAACCCCCTCAACTCCGCCGCTAGCCGTCTCGTCAAATCGCCCGGCCCCAGCCCGCGTCCGTACACCTCCGCCGCAACCCGCGCCGTATGCAGCGCAATCGACATCCCATCGCCGGAAAACGACGGGATCACCGCCGCCTGGTCCCCCAGATACCAAAGCCCCGGCTCGGCCGCCTCCCGCCGCAGATACCCATACGGAATCCGCGCCAGGCTCAACGGCCGTTCCAGCACCGCCTCCGCTCCGCCGAGCCTCCGCCGCAGATGCTCCGACTCCGCCTCCAGCGCCTCCAGCAGCCCGCGCCACGTCCCGCCAAGCTCTCTGTACCGCATCGCCTCCACCAGCAGACACAGATTCGCGCACCCGCCCTCTACCATCTGCAGCCCCGCATACCCGCCGCGAAATAGCACCAGCTCAATCGCCCCGCACAACTCCGCGCTCTGCTCCGCCGCCAGGCGAAAATATTGCTTGAACGCAATCGGCGATCCCTTCGCCCCCTTCACACCGTGGACTCCTTGGACCCCATGAGCCTCCCGCCTCCCCTCCTCCAGCCGCCGCGCATGCCCGCGCAGATCATGCTTTCCGCTCGCGACAAACACATCCCCCGCCCACAGCACCTCTCCTTGAGATTCCCCAGTCACTCTCGACGTCCGCACCCGCCATCCACTCTCGTCTCGCTCAAGCGCTTCCACCCGCTCACCACGCCGCACCCGCACCCCACTCTCCTCCGCCATCCGCAGCATCGCCTCATCCAGCACCCGTCGCGTCAGGCTCTGCGCCTCAAACGGAAGTTCATGCCCCACGCACCGGCCCGCACCCGCCAGCCGCACATAGTGCACCGGCACCGCACCCAGCGCGCGCACGTCAAGTCCCATGGTCAGCAGAGACTCGCAAGCCTCCGTCGAAAGAAATTCGCCGCACATCTTGTGCCGCGGCTCCGCACTTTGCTCTACCAGCGTCACCCGCGCTCCGGCGCGCGCCAGCAGAGTCGCCACCGCCGCTCCGGCCAGACCTCCACCCAGCACCAGCGGCCCGTCCAGCCAACCCTCTCTCACCGCCGCCGCTCCACACACAGTCGCCCCGGAAACGTCGGCACAATGTAGACCGGTTCGCCCGGCTCGCCCACCACCTCCGCCTCGCGTAACATCTCCTTCCAGTCCGCCACCCGGAACGCCCGCCGGAACGAGACCGGCCCGTCATGGTGCAGAAACGGATGCCACCGCAGCAGCACCGCCAGCGCACTGAAGAGGCGCGCCGGCACCTCCTTCCGCTCCAGGTCGTTGATGAACCAACCCACCCGCGCACTCCCGTCCATCCATCGCAGAAACCGCACAATCTCCTCGTGCCGCAGGTGGTGCGTCACCAGCGAGCTCACCACCACATCCGGCGCCTGCAAATCAGCCTCTGCCATCGCGTCGCCGGTCCTCCACTCGATCGCATCCCCACGCATCCCCGCCGCCCGCGTCGCATCCCGTGCAATCGCCTCCGTCTGCGGGTTCAGGTCGATCCCCGTCAGTCGCACTCGCACCTTCCGTCGCTCTGCCCATCGCGAGATCGCGCGCAGGGTATCTCCATACCCTGACCCCACATCCACGATATGCAGCTCCCTCCCGCGATGCCGCTCCGCCACGCCTCGAAGAAATCGCAGCGTCGGCCGGTAGGACATCGTCAGCCGGTTCATACTCTCCAGATCCCGCAGGCACCCCGCCAGCACCTCGCTCGAGCACGGCTCATCCATCCACTCCGGCAGCGTCTCCGGCTCGGCACGATGCGTGAAGTCCGCACCCCTCCACCCACTCTCCCTCCCATGCCTCGGGGTTCGCGTCCCGGACTCGATCTCACGCCACATGGAAGAGCAGCGTCTCCGCCGTCAGCCCCGGTCCAAACGACATCGCACATCCGCTCTGCCCCGCCGCGGCCCCCCTCATCACCTGCTCCAGCACAAACATCACCGTCGCCGACGACATATTCCCGAAGCACTCCAGGATCTGCCGCGACGCGAGCAGCGATCCCTCCCGCAGCTCCAGTCCATCTTCGACCGCATCCAGCACCGACCGTCCCCCCGGATGCACCGCCCACAGATCGATCTCATCCACCGCGCGCCCGCCCGTGATCTCCCGCGCCCCCGTTTCGCGCGAAGCCGACCGCAACGCCCGCGCAATCTCTCCCGGCACCCGCCCGGACAGCAGCATGTCGAACCCCAGCTCGCCGATCTTCCACGTAATTAGATCGCGCGTCTTCGGAATCACCACCGACCGAAAGCTGTCCAGCGCCAACCCCGTCGCATCCGCCGTCACCAGCGACGCCGCGCATCCATCGCTGAACACCAGAAACGACAACACCTGCTCCAGCTCCTGCGTCTCCTGCAGGTGCAGCGTGCACAGCTCCAGGTTCACCACCAGCACCGCCGCCTCCGGCTCCGATCGCACAATGTGCCGCGCCACCTTCAGCGCGTTCATCGCCGCATAGCATCCCATAAAACCGATCGTCGTCCGCTCTACCGTCTCCGCCAGCCCCAGGTAGTCCATGATCTCGAAGTCCAGCCCCGGCGCATACAGGCCCGTGCACGAGGTCATGATCACATGCGTCACCCTCGCCCGCTCCTCTGCGCTCAGCGCCAGCCGATCTACAGTCGTACGTGCCAGCCCCGGTGCACTCTGCTCGAAGACCCTCATCCTCGCCGCGGTGCTCGGAAAGGATCCCCTCATATAAAACTTCGCCGCGTCGATCGATCCTTCTTGCCCAAGTACGTCAGGGTTCAGCACCGAGTAGCGCCGCGAGATCCCCGACACCCGCGCCATCCGGCTGAATAGGCCGCGAGTCCGTTCGTCCTGCAGCATCTCCTTCGCAAACCCCACGAATGGAAGGTGAACATCAAACTCAGGAACCGCCGTTGCAATCCGGTTCAGATGCGCAGTCGTCATAGTCACAGCCATTGGATGCCAGTGCGCTCCCTTCGCCAAGAGTCCCTCTGGCCCTTTCGTAATGTGATCCGAATTTGGCCACTCAGACGTTGACCCTCTGCACGTCCGCCGTGCGGGAACACGAATATCTCGCTTCGCACGCCAAATCGTCTCATGGCTCGGATGTTGCTGACCGGAGCGCAATGAGATCTAACAGAACATCTCGCTCACGGGGCCACTTCAGCCCGAGCGCCTCCTTGCAGCACCCATGCGCCCGTAGAGCTCCTGCAGCGTACGAACTCCAGCCTCGGCCTCGGCACGATTCGGCTCTTCGTTCGCATCGTTCCAGCCCGTATCGTCTCCCTGCGGGTTTGGCTGGACCACAATGCCATCGCGTCGAGCCAGAACGTAGAGGTCCTTGTAGAGCAGACCATAGTTCACGCCATCCTGCGGAATCAGCCACGCGATCTGTCCGCGCACAGGCACAAGGCTTTCGTCACTCCACAGCGCGCGAGCCCCGTAGCCGGTGCAGTTCAGAACAGTGCTCTGCGGCAACGTAGCCAGCTCCGCGGGCGATTGGAACTCACGCGTCTCGATGCGGCCGCCGCCGATCTGGAACTCTTCCATCAATTGGCGGGAGTAGCTGGCCACGTTGAAAGTGAGTGTGCTCGTACGCCCCACAAAACGCGTCGGAAACGGTGTGCTTCCTGCCGGCATCTCTTGCGAATGCGGCGTCAGGTCCTCGATCCGGTCTCGATAATATGCGAACTCATGGTCGTCCGGTCGCGCCGCCACGGCCGCCGCGGGAGCACCTGCCGGGTGCGGCTCGTCGCGAAGATGGTACCGGTCCGTCCACTCGATGGGAGTTCCGGCCGAGCCGAGATAGCTCTGATACATCGCGAAGGAGGTCCGCGCCATGCGCTCCCATTCGGAGGCAAAGCTCGGAGCAGCGGCGGAGGTCAGCGCAATGCGCGAGTCCGGTGTCCACGCCCAGTCGCCCGCGCGGAACGGACGTAAGGCGGTCGCTCTTTGGCATAGACCGTCGCCCGGAGACCCATGCGCTGCGCAGTCAGCGCCGCAGTCAGGCCCAGCGCGCCGCACCCGAGAACCGCACATTCCCTCATCCCCGGCGCAGCCTCCATAGCTCTTCGAACGACGACGTCCGCCGATCCCCAGGAGAGCGACCAGCCGCTCCCGCCATGGCCATAGTTATGCACCACCAGCTTGTCGCCGACGTGCTCGACATCGAGTCGTGGCCCGGCCGCGCGAAACGGCCGAAGGCAAACTGTAATCCGAAAGATGCGATCCAGATCGGCGCGAATCGGAAGGATAGCTCCGGGAACGTCATAAAACGGCAGCGAGGGCTCCATCGCTGATGCCGGGGCATGGGTCGCCCCACCGCGTTTGAGGCGCGCCCCGGCAGAGCACCCGCTCAGCCCCAGCGAGTGCAGCGCGCCCACCCCGGCAACAACACTCGACCGATAGAGAAAGGCGCGGCGATTCATGAAATATCCTCAGGCAACCTGCATCGCTCGCCGCGTGACATGGAGGTAGGCTGAGGTCCCTTCGCCCCGGGCGAGCACACAACTTCGTTATACCCGATCCAGTAGGCTCACGAGCTCCACGCGACACACACCAGACCGCGCTCTCCTACGCCACAAGCCAACCACTCCCCCACCGGATGTTAAGATGGTCTCTGAGGCCCCGCCTACCCCGCATGGATCCGTCCCACATCCGCAACTTTGCCATCATCGCCCACATCGATCATGGCAAGTCCACCCTCTCCGACCGCCTCCTTGAGCTCACCGGCTCCGTCACCTCCCGCGAAATGCAGGCTCAGGTCCTCGACGCCATGGACCTCGAACGCGAGCGCGGCATCACCATCAAGGCCCACACCGTCCGCATGATGTACAAGGCCCACGACGGCGAAACCTACCAGCTCAACCTTATCGACACCCCCGGTCACGTCGACTTCTCCTACGAGGTCTCCCGCTCGCTCGCCTCCTGTGAAGGCGCCCTCCTCGTCGTCGATGCCTCCCAGGGTGTCGAAGCCCAGACCCTCGCCAACGCCTACCTCGCCATCGCCGGCGGCCTCGAAATCCTTCCCATCATCAACAAGATCGACCTCCCCTCCGCCGACATCGAGCGCACCAAGGAGATGATCGAAAAATCCGTCGGCCTCCCCGCCGACGACGCCATCGCCGTCTCCGCCAAGACCGGCCTCAACGTCGAGTCCATCCTCGAGGCCGTCGTCAACCTCCTCCCCCCGCCCCAGGGCGACCCCGAAGCCCCCCTCCAGGCCCTCATCTTCGACTCCTGGTTCGACGCCTACCGCGGCGTCATCGTCCTCGCCCGCATCATCAACGGCCGCCTCCGCAAGGGCATGAAGATCAAGGTCATGTCCAACGGCAAGATGTTCGACGTCGAGAGCATGGGCGTCATGACCCCCAAGCCGGTCGAGCTCACCGAGCTCTCCGCCGGCGAGGTCGGCTTCTTCGTTGCCACCATCAAGAACGTGGCCGACACCAAGGTCGGCGACACCCTCACCGAGGTCGAGCGCCCCTGCGCCGAGGCCCTCCCAGGCTTCGAAGACATCAAATCCATGGTCTTCGCCGGCCTCTACACCGTAGATTCGCACGAGCACGCCCTGCTCCGCGACGCCCTCGAAAAGCTCCGCCTCAACGACGCCTCCTTCAGCTTCGAGCCCGAGTCCTCCGTCGCCCTCGGCTTCGGCTTCCGTTGCGGCTTCCTCGGCCTCCTCCACCTCGAAATCATCCAGGAACGCCTCGAACGCGAGTACTCCCTCGATCTCATCACCACCGCGCCCGGCGTCCGTTACAAAATCACCCTCACCGACGGATCTGTAACCGAAGTGGACAACCCGTCACGCTGGCCCGACTCCACTGAGATCGAGTCCATCGAAGAGCCCGTCATCACCGCCAAAATCCTTACCAACGAGGAGTACGTCGGCGGCATCCTCAAACTCGTCGAAGACAAGCGCGGCCGCCAGAAAAACTTCGAGTACGTCTCCGAGACCCGCGTCATGCTCACCTACGAGCTCCCCCTGAATGAGATCGTCCTCGACTTCTACGACCGCCTCAAATCCGTCTCCCGCGGCTACGCCTCACTCGACTACGTCCTGGCCGGCTCCTGGATCTCGCCCATGGTCAAGATGGATATCCTCATCGGCGGCGACCCCGTCGACGCCCTCTCCATCATCGTTCACAAGGACGCCGCCTACGACCGCGGCAAGGCCCTCGTCTCCAAAATGCGCGAGCTCATCCCCCGCCAGATGTTCGAGGTCGCCATCCAGGCCGCCATCGGCGCAAAGGTCATCGCGCGCGAGACCGTTACCGCTATCCGCAAAAACGTTATCGCCAAATGCTACGGGGGCGACATCAGCCGGAAGCGCAAACTCCTCGAAAAACAAAAAGAAGGCAAAAAACGCATGAAGCGCATCGGCAAGGTCGACATCCCCCAGGAAGCCTTCCTCGCCGTCCTCAAGGTCGGCGAAGACTAGCCCGAAGAAACACCCAATTCACCACGTTTTACCGCGAAAAGCCGGCCGGAACTCCACACAAAAGCACCCAATTCCGTGGTCGAGTAACTTATTGTTAATCTTTCACTGTGGGAAACCCACGACATATCAACACTTGCGGTACATTACCGTCCAAATTCTCAGGTTTCGTCTCCGACCTCATCTAACCGACCTAGATTCAATGAGTTATCTCCAGCAAAAACTAACGGCAAGAGCCCCGCCACACCTCCCCACAGCCCAGATCCCGCCACACAAAAAATACAATCCACAGTAATTTCCACAGACAGACGTGTTTTCACCAAGAAGGGAGGGCGTCAGCCCTCCCTTTTTGGCTCGGTAATCACAATCTGTTTTTTCCCGACAGACAAGCTATCGCGGAGGAGCAGCCGTCCGGGGAGCAGTGCGCGGTGCCGTAGTCGGCGGAGTTGCGCGCGGTACCGAAGTCGGCGACCGTCCGGCCGAAGGCGCCGCTGGCGGCGGTGCGGTAACCCCCGAGCTCTTATTGTAAGCCTCCACAACAGCTTGGGTTATGTCCGTATTCTGCACAGCCCACATCACATTGCTGGCCTGGTTGCTCACGTCCAGCAGCAGCGTAAATCCATTTGCCTGAACATAGCTCTTCGCCACCCCCGAAACCTTCTGAGCCACCTTGCCGTAAGCCTCCTGAAGATCGGCCTGGTACGCCTGGGTCGCATCCTCGCTGTCGCGCGTAAGCACCTTCTCTTTCGCGTCGATGTTCCTCAGCCGCGTCTGCCGCTCCTCGTCTGAAAGCGTTGCCGGCGCGCTCTGAAGCTGCTTCTTCAGCGAGTCGACCTCCCCCGCCAGGGTATCGATCTGAGCCTTCTTCGGCTCGTACTTCTTCTGCACGTCCTGCACCGCACGCTGACCCTCGTTGGTGGCAAATACAGATTGTTCAAAGGCAATAAGAGCCACCTTCGCCGGAACTGCTTGCGGCGCGGCAGCCGTTGCTGCGGCGGGCTGGCTGGCTGCTGCGGCCGGAGCCTGTGCTACCGCTGCCCCAGCCGACATTGCGGCGCTAAGCGCCGTCGTTAATACCAATAGGTTGCGATTCATGCTAGGTTTCTTGCTCCTTGAAAAAACAGTCGCCTGGGTAGGCTCGCGAAGGTTGCGCTACTCGCGCACTCCTCGCCCTGACCAGCCAGCACACGATACATTGACGTGCTTCGCGCAGCCGGACGGCCCCGGATGCCCTGAGCCGGCCGATTAGGCCGCTTCGGGCTGCCAGAACATCCAAATTATAGGGGTATGGGCCACACCGGTCAAACCCAGGTAAAGCCCGGTCAAGCCCACGAGAAGCTGAGATTCGCCCTTTTCCCTCCCATTAAATCCCGAAATCTGAAAGAGGAACTCCCTCATCTCCGGTTTCTAAGAGAGGATTTCGCCGCCTGCGCCCATTCCGCCGCAAACGTCGGCATTTACTTTGGCAACCCGATTGCATCTCCAGCAGCACATACTGAAGCGCAATCGTCCAGCTTCAAGTCTTTGCATCCGGAAACGTAGCGCTCCCGAGCAGATGGAGTAGCCGCCGAAAAGGTAAAGGCACATTCTCCCTCGGGAAGAGTGATCTTTGGAGGCCAGTGTTGGCCATCGTCGGAAGGGCCGCTTCGCGAGAAGTGGCCTTTTCGTTTACTGATGCCCATCAAAACTTTGTTGCTGTCGTCACTGATCAAGGTATGCAGTCCCGAATCCGCCCACTCGGCGTAGCTGGCTGGCAACCTAGTTCGGTGTCCCGGAATCGTCGCTGTTCAGTCTGCTGATTGGATGGGAACGTGCCGGCGTACGCGCATGGGATGCGCCCAGCATGTATCCAAGTACGAACACCATAATCAGCGTAATCAGCAGAATGAGCGTCTTCACAGTGCACCCCTCATCCGCCATGCTCTCAGGCTCTCATGGGAGCCGCAAGGCAAAAGAATGGCCCCGAGAATCACGTTGAGAGGGCGCAGTGTCTACCGTCACCCATCCGTCTGTTGCAACTCAGAGCCCTCTGCTGTAGTATTTGGGTTGCCTTGTGAAGCGGCTGTGGGTGCCGTTCACCATGCGAGCCTCTTGGGTGTTTCGCTAACGTTCTGAGTTTAGCTCGGCTCTTCGATTCCCCGCTGTCGCGCTCTGCTGCTGAACAGGTTCTATGAATGGGTGAGGGTCCGCCGCCCGGATGCGGACCAGGCTGCCAGATGATTGCCATCGCAGCTGCTACATACAAAGGACGTTTGCTCGAGTACAACTTGACACCGTTTCCTCCCACGCTGAAAGTCCCGTCCGTCCTCTCTTCGTGCCCAGCACGAAGAGAGGTCCGCGTGTAGGTGGATCCGTGCCTCTTCACCGTGCCGCTGGTAGTCCGGGATCCGGCTAGCCCGACTGTAAAGCAGTACTTCGTCTGTAATAGGAAGTGGAAGCATGAGCGTAGAACAGAATGTGCCCGAGGTGCAGTCGCACCAGAGCCCGCCCCCGACCTCTGATCAAAACACCGCCCGCCAGGATCAGGGTTCAGCAGTCCGGCACGACGAGAGCTCCGCCAGCCAGGGGGATCAGGACTTCTCTGGCTCCTCTGTTCCCCATGGCATGGGGCAGTCGAAAAGCAGCCGCCGGCGACGCCGCAAGCGTAAAAACAAAGGTCCTGACAGCACCCCGGAAGCGGCGTTCGCCCCACCCCAGGCAGAGCCCGGAGATATCTCCGGGGCCGTATCCATCCAGGCCTCCGCTCCGCCGCAGGGAAACAGCTCCGGCCCCCACAACTCCGGTCAAACGTTCAACCCGGGTGGCCAACACCAGGGCAACACTGGCGCCGGCGCCAAGCGCTGGAAGAAAAAGTTCCGGGATCGAGAGCGCCCACGGCGCGAAGATACCCCGAGCAATCAGCCCGTCGCCAATAGCAATGGCGCGGGTGCCGCCCATAGAAACAGCGGCGGCGGCTCTCCAGATTCACACCAGTTCGGCAATCGCGTGGATGGTTGGAAGGCCCGGAAAGCAAGCGGTGGCGGCGGCGGAAAGCAGCAGCGGGATCGAGGTCCTCGCAGCTTCGTTGGTCCGATGGACCACAGTTATCGAGTCGTCAACGGCAACTTCACCGATGCGCCACCCTCTACCATCGAGTCCCGCGGCAATCAGGGCAGGCCTCGCAGCTACCACAGCTCCAACGACTCGCAGCCCATCGACTACTCCCAGGGCCGTGTCGTTCCCATCGCGGATGACGCTCCGACCAAAATCTTCTTCTTCATCGAGGACCTGTTTTTTATCGCCAAAATTCAGGAGACTGCTCGAAAACTCGGCGTCAAAGTGGGCTTCGTCAAGAATGAGAAGGAAGAGCTCGCCAAGCTCACCGGCGGCGAAGAAGGCGATCGCCCGGGCCTCATCGTCTTCGATCTCAACAACGCGAATGCCAAGCCGCTCACCCTGATCCCAAAGCTCAAGGCCAAGCTCAAGCGCTCCACCTCCATCGTTGGTTTCCTGTCGCACATCCAGGGAGACCTCAAGGCCAAGGCCGTCGAGGCCGGCTGCGACACCGTGATGCCTCGCGCTGCCTTCTCCCAGAACCTTCCCAATCTCCTCCGCCGCTATGGCCTCGAAGAGGAGAACGAAGAGGCCAACTACAACCAGTGACCCACCTTGGCGCAATCACCTGCGCCAAGCCGTTAGAATCAACTCAGGGATTCCTAAGCCCGGCCTCCGAGGTCCGGGCTTTCCTGTTTAGAATCGAAAATTTCGATGTAAACTTTTTCCTCCGAAGACGTTACAGAAAGTTCTAATGGCTAAACGGGACGAAAGGAAGACTTTAGCCAAAAGTACCCCGGGGGGAGGGAGTACCCATCCTCAAGACCGGCCCGCGATATCTACCCCGGCGGCCAGCCCATAAGCCTTCCGCCCAGCAGATGCACATGGAGGTGTCCCACCGTCTGTCCGCCATCCTCTCCCGTGTTGATCACCAGCCGGTACCCGTTCTTCAAACCTTCCGACCGCGCCAACTCACCTGCCACCGCCATCAGGTGGCCCACCAGCACCGTACGCTCCGCCAGCGCGTGCGCGTGGGATTCCAGATGTTCCTTCGGAATCACCAGCAGGTGCACCGGTGCCTGGGGGTGGATGTCCGCAAACGCCAGGCTCTGTTCACCCTCAAAAATCCGCTTCGCCGGAATCGCACCGGCCACGATCTTGCAAAACAGACAATTCGCCGCCATGACCAGCATTCTACCCGCGTCTACCGCTTGAAGTACCGCGGCTCATTGCCCGGAGCCCAGGGATCGTAAGCCTCCGCAAAGGCGGCTCGTCGCGAGATCGACGGATGACTGTAGCTCCAGAACTCAAGCAGCGGACTCGGCTCCGGCTCCTCCAGACTCGTCTCCCCAAGCACCTGAAACGCCTCCCGCCCAACCGTCCGAGGATCGGACACGATCCCATCGACGACCTCCTGCCCGAATACATCCGCCTCATGCTCCTGCACCCGGCTCAACGTCGACTCGACCGGCTCCGAGATCACCCCGTACAGGCTCATCGCCAGCACCAGCACCGCCAGGGTCCCCCACTCCGCCTGCGCTGTAATCCCCCACCGCCGCCCATACCGCCGCAAAGCCCACTGCACAAACAAATATCCCAACCCGAAGCTCACAAACAGTCCCGCGATAGCCAGCGCCAGACCCCGAACAATATGCCCCAGCACGTAGTGCCCCATCTCATGCCCGAAGATGAACAGGATCTCGTCCGGCGTCGCCTTCGCGATCGTCGTGTCCCAGACCACAACGCGCTTCGATGCGCCAAAGCCCGTCACATACGCGTTCATCCCTGTCACCTTCTCGCTCGCCTTCATCAGGAACATGCGATCGGGCGTAATGCCCATGTGGCCCTTGTCGACTACCTTCTGCAGCTGCCCCACCAAGCCTGGATTCGCCGCCGCGAGCGGCTCGAAGTGGTTGAACATCGGCTCGATCACCACTGGCACCAGGAAGATCGCTAATAGCACCATCGGGATCGTCGCCCCCCAGAACCACAGCCACCACCGCCGTGGAGATCGCCGTATCACCCAGAAGAGCAGCATTACCACCGGCCACCCCACCAGCCACCCCAGCAGAAACCCCTTGGTCTGATCCCACGCCCAACCTCCCCAGCCTTGCACCGACAGCCCATACACCCGCGACACATGGTGCCCCAGGACAGCCAGCGGCAGATCGAGCAGCGTCCCAATACCCAGGAACAGCCCTAGGAATACCAGCCCCTGGACCCATCGCCCACCGGGCGACCGCAGCGCCGTCCTCTGCATCCACGCCACCACCCCGGTGGCCAAGAGCAGCAGCACCTGCGCCAACCCCCACGCCTCTCCACCAAAGTGCAGCCAATGGTTGATCCGCGCCTTCGTCCGGGCCTTTGTTAGTTTTTCGGGCGGCAACGTGTACGCCGTGGCCAGGTGACGTGTTGCCTCGTTCAGGGCCCTCGCCTCCGCTGGTGTTCGACCGAAATCCGGTGTCGGATCCAATGCCTTCGCATGGGTCGTCAAGGAAATCGCCGCGATCAGCAGCAGCACTCCCGCTCCAACCCGCCTCAAATCCATCTTCGTCCGCCCTCTCGATCCCAGATTCTTCCCTCCACCTTAGCTTCGGCAACGCCTATCGTCCATCCTGCTCCTCGGTCCGTCTAAACCTCATCCGATACACTCGGCTCATCGACATCTGCATCTCCAACCAAAGCGGGTCTACTTGGTACGACATCTCCCTCTCCTCTCACTTACCCTGGCCGTCATCACCTCCGGTCTTCTCTGCTCCCCAGCCCAGGCATCAGGCGCACCTCCAGCCGGCCCGCCCGCCAAAGCCGCCGACTCCGTCCTCGTCGGCACCATGCAGGCCGAGCTTACCCGGGCCATGTCCTCTCTCGGAACAGCGGCGCAGCCTTCCCTAAAGCCGGCCAGCACGGCAGCGGCGGATGTCTCCCCGCAATCCCCCAAGCCGTACTTCGTCAGCTACGCCATCTCCGACTCCGATTCCGTCTCCATGGCCGCGAGCTTCGGCGCCCTCACCTCCTCTAGTCAGAGCCGCCGCCGCATGGCCGACGTCCAGGTCCGCATCGGCTCGCCCGCCGAGGACAACACCCATGGCGATCATCGCAACTCGGCCCTCTCGACCGTCCCCCTCCCTCTCACCGACGACCCCGCTGCCCTCGCCCGATCGCTCTGGTTCGCGACCAATCGCGGCTATGCCCGTGCTCTCGACAGCTATCTCAAGGTCACAACCGACCAGCAGGTCCGCGCCAAGGAAGAGGATGCCTCCGCGGACTTTTCCGTGGAACCAGCCGCCAAAGCGCTGCTGCCCTCCAGCCCTCCGCTTGATCTGAACGACAAGACAAAGGTCGCCTGGGCCGACCGCCTCCGAGAGCTCTCCGCCCTGTTCAAGCAATTTCCCGATGTCTTCTATAACTCTGTCGCGATGGAAGCCTCGACCGAGACCGACTACTTCGTCTCTTCCGAAGGCGCGCGGGTCGCCACCCCGAGCCATGTCGCTCGGCTGGTCGTCGTCGCTCGCACCCGAGCCTCGGATGGCATGGACCTCTTCCGCGTCGAGACCTTCGAGGCCGACTCTGCAGCGCACCTGCCCGACCAGAAAACACTTACCGAGAAGACCGTCGCCATGGCAAAGAACCTGGAGGCCCTGCGTGTCGCTCCCGTTACCGAACCCTTCGACGGCCCCGCCATCCTCTCCGGCCGCGCCTCCGCCGTCTTCTTCCACGAAGTTCTGGGGCACCGTCTCGAAGGCCAGCGACAACGCGGGGATGAGGAAGGCCAGACCTTCACCAAGCTCCTTGGCAAACCCATCCTGCCCACCTTCCTCTCCGTCGCCGACGACCCCACCCTCTCCACCTTCGAAGGCCACCCGCTCAGCGGTCATTACAGCTACGACGACGAGGGCCAGCCCGCACGCCGCGTCGACCTCATCAAGGATGGCGTTCTCGACACCTTCCTCATGTCCCGCCTGCCCATCGCCAGCTTCTCCAACTCCAACGGCCACGGCCGCGCGGAGGTCGGGCACATGCCCACCGGCCGCCAGGGCAACCTCATCGTCACCTCATCCAGATCCGTAACGGATAAGCAACTGCGCCAGTTACTCACTGACGAGGCCAGAAAACAGGGCAAAGCCTATGGCCTCTTTTTCGAGGACATCTCCTCCGGTTTCGCCGTCACCACGCGTCGCTCCCCTCAGGCCTTCTCCGTCATCCCTCTCGTCGTTTATCGCGTCTACACCGACGGCCGTCCCGACGAGCTCGTTCGCGGCGTCTCCATAGTCGGCACGCCCCAGGCTGCGCTTACCCGCATCGTCGCCACCGGCGACCACCAGGACATCTTCAACGGCATCTGCGGCGCCGAGTCCGGCTCCATCCCCGTCTCCGCCGTAGCCCCCGCCATGCTCGTCAGCGAGATCGAAACACAGCGCCAGTCGCAAGGAAGCAATCGCCCACCCATCCTTCCTCCGCCCGGTGCCGACGAAGCCGCCCCCGCAAAGGTGGCCCGCTAATGAACCTCTTCAAGATCCTTCCCCCGCAACCTTCCTCCACCATTTGTCATCCTGAGCGCAGCGAAGGACCCGCTTCTCTACCCCTCCCCCCAAACCTCCACCAAATCGGAGGCCCCGGGTACGCGACACCGTCGCTTAACTGGATTCGCAGCGCCACAAGGATCTGCAGGATCTGTGTCATCGCAGCGCTCGCATTTGTAACCACATTTGGTTTCCCTCCCGCACGGGCCCAGCAGCCACGCGACCCCGACCCCATCCTCGACGCCATGCAGCAGGAGCTCGACCGCGAACAGCAGCTGCTCCTGCTCCCCGGCATGCAGCGCCCCTACTTCATCGAGTACCGCGTGGACGACTTCTCGAGCTACGAAGCCGTCGCAAACTACGGCGCCCTCACCAACGAGCAGGGGGGCCACCAGCGCATCGTCCGCGTCACCGTCCGCGTCGGCTCCTACGTCTTCGACAGCTCCTCCGCAAAGGGCGATGGCATCGCCCAGCTCGCCCCAACCGACAACAACCCCGAAGCCATTCGCTACGCTCTCTGGCTCGCTACCGACGACGCGTACAAGATCGCCCTTCGCAACTTCGCCGCCAAGCAGGCCACGCTAAAGCGCTTCGAATCGCAGCCGCGGGAGCACGATTTTGCTCAGGCCAGGCCCGTCCACCACACCGAACCCCTCCACTCCATCCAGCTCGATCGCGACGACTGGAAGCGCCGCCTCATCGAAGCCAGCGGCCTCTACGCCTCGGCTCCGGAGGTGCACGCCTTCTCGAAAGACGTCCAGTATTCCACGGCAAACCTCCGCGCCATCGCCGTCAACCGTTACCTCGTCAACACGGAAAATACCCAGGTCCGCACCGGCTACACCGGCTACCAGGCCAACATCTCCGTCGGTGGACAGGCCGCCGACGGCATGCGCCTCGGCCGCGATAACGGCTCCGTTGCCGCAACCGCCCGCGAGCTGGAGTCCGCCGCCGCCTTCCGCCAGCGCACCATCGACGATCTCAAGTCCTTCAACCAACTCCGCAACGCCCCCGTCGTCTCTGCGGACGACTACCACGGGCCCATCCTCTTCAGCGCGGACGCTGCCGCCGATGTCCTCACCCACCTCTTCGTTCCCAACGTCGAGGCCGATCGCCCCGAGCCCGGCACCACCGCCCGCACCCAGGGCGCCTACAACTCATCGCTGCACGCCCGAGTTCTCCCCGAGTTCCTCAACGTCACCGACGATCCACTCGAGGCCACCTTCGAAGGCAAGCACCTCCTCGGCGCCTACGAGGTCGATGATGAAGGCGTCGCCGCTCAGCCCACCGAACTCGTCTCCGCCGGCAAACTCGAAAACTACCTTATCGGCCGCGAACCCGTCCGCGACTTCCCCATCTCGAACGGCCACGGCCGCGCCGCGCCCGCACAGGCCCCGCGTTCCCACGCTGGCGTCACCCTCTTCAAACCCGTTCCCGGTTCCGGCGGCAAGCTCCTCTCCGATGCCGACATGAACGACCACCTCCTCGCGCTCGCCAAAGAGCAGAAGCGAGACGTCTACGCGGTCGATACCCTCGGCGGAGAACTTGCTCCCCGCCTCCTCTACCGCGTCCACCCCGACGGCTCCCGCGAGCTCGTCCGCGGCGCCGTCTTCGACGAAGTCGATACCCGGAGCCTGCGCTCCTCCATCATCGCCGCCGGCGGCACTCCCTGGATCGCCAACTCCCTCGGCCCCATTCCCCAGACCACAATTGCTCCCGCGCTGCTCTTCGACGATGTCGTGATCAAGCGCGCGACCGAAGAGCAGCAGAAGCTTCCCTTCTACGCTCCTCCGCCAATCGATCGCTAGGGCAACCCACAGCGGATCCCTGCGCGGATCCGCGAAAAGCCTCGCGAAGAAAGCTCATAACCAGCGAATCACCCCATCTCGCGCACTGCGTGCAGCTAGCCCGCCGCCCAGCTCGGCAGCTCAGTTCATAGACGCACGCTGCACCGTCTACTATCGAGAGAAGAGCCATGCACACCGACCTGCACACCCTCCAAATCGCCGCGATGGCTATCGTTTTCGCGCTCATCTTCTCCGCGCGCCTCGTCAAAGGTCACCCGCGCCAGACTTCCCACGGCCTCACCTTTCCGCTCAAGCCCCTCGTCGTCTTCTCCCGCTCGATCGCCCTTCCGCTCTACTTCCTTCTCTTCGCCTACCCGCTCTGGATCTCGCGCCAGTCTATCCCCGTCTGGCTCCTGGTCCTGCTTCTCATCGCCGTCCTCTTCGGTCTATATCAGTACCCCGGCACCATCGTGCTCACGCCCACCGCGGTCATTCAGCGCTTCTGGTTCCGCGCGCAAAAAACCATCACCTACCCCGAGATCATGACGGTAGCCGCCGGTCGCGGAGGAGTCGTGACCACCGTCCTCGGCGACAACCGGGTCACCATCACTCACACCTTCAACCATGCCGGATCGGCCGAGTTCCGCGCCGAACTAGCCCGCCTCTCCGGCAAACCGGTCATTCGCTAGCTCTGGCTTTCCTCAATCGGTTCGCGTCAGGTACGGCTGCGCGTCATCGGGCAGGTGGATGCTGTCCGCAACCTCCTCGGCATGCTGCTTGTCGGATACCTTCGGATTGATCCGCACCCAATGCCCGGTCGGTCCTTGAAATTCGATCACCTTCGCCCCCGGATACCGCTGAAGCAGATCCAGCTTCTCCTGAACCGCATCCGCCTCGGTCGGAAACGCTCCGACCTGCACGCACCATCGCCCGCCCGGAGAGACATTCGGCTTCAGCGCCGGAGCATCGAATGCCTCCACTCGCACCTTCACAACGCCCGCGCGGTACACGCCGGTCACCTTCGCTGCCGCCAGGCTCAGATCGATGATCCGCCCGCGAACGAACGGGCCACGATCCGTAATCCGCACCACCGCGCTCTGCCCGTTGATGAGATTGGTGACCCGCACCACCGTTCCCAGCGCAAGCGTCAGATGTGCTGCCGTCATCGCGTTCTGGTCGTAGACCGTCCCGTCCGCGCCCTTGCGACCCGCATAGGGAGGCCCGTACCAGCTCGCCAGCCCGCTCTCCGTCTCAAAGGGATTCCCGTGCACCTCGAGCGGCAGCGGCGCCGTACTCAGGCTTCCACTCGCTGTTCCTGAAGATCGCGGGGGTGCACTACTTCGACCCACCGTCGTTCCGTCATCCCCCACAACTCTTCCGTCCGCGTCCCTCGCCGGGGGCGCCGGACGCACACTCCGCCGCGTGCTCGTCGTGGTCGGCGGAACCGGAGGCTGATGCGCCTGCCTCGTCTTTTTATGGCAGCCCGCCGTGCCCAGCAGCAAAACCGGCAGCGCCAGCAGCGCAAACCGCACTCGCCTCACCCACGCCCATCCTCGCGGGAGGGAGGGGGTGGCGGCGCTACACCGGCCCGCCGGTCGTCCATCCGCTGCGCCAACTTTTGCAGTTCGGAGGCCGCCGACCGTAACGCCTCGGAGCCGTTCCTGCGTACGTCCGGAACTACCTCATCGTTGATGTAGGTGACCACTCGCCGGAGCTCCTCCTCCACCCGCTCGCCCGCTTCCTTGATCTGCTCCTCCCATCCTCGCTTCATCCCCTCACCTGCCATGGCTGCACCTCTCCACATTCATTATTCCGACGCGCAAATCGCAGGGTCAAGCAAAACACAGCCCTTCTCCCATCGCAGTGCCTCTCTGGTAACGCAAGCTCGTTCCGCTTCGTCCGCCTACGCATACAACTTCAATCCCTCCCACGGCGTCCGTTGTGGCAGGTGCCAGGAGCTCCCCCGTCCTGCCGCCCAGGTCACGGCACGGTTCTTGGGTGTCGGTGCCCGGAATATTCAGAGGCTACATTTGAGGTTGTCCCGCAGTTTCCTGCCGAAATCTGCCAGATCCTTCTCTCCGACGTCTCTTGCCGCGCTCTTTTGCCTGGCTTTGCCCGCGGCGGCACAGAGCACGCCCGCGCATGAACTGGCGTCGCTTGTAGCTCCCTCCCTTCCCGACTCCCCAGGGTCACTCCTTCGGGCCGCAAACCTTGGTACCGCCTCGGTCGATCTCGACAATCCAACTGCCTCGTCCTCGAGCACGTCCGTGTCTCCCGATGCATCCGCGTCCCTGAATGACGGAGGCTTCGGTCAAAGCCTTGGACGTTCCAGTACTGGTCCAGCTTCGCGCACCGATAAATACATCGACCCCGGCCAGCAGGCCCCGGCCTTAACCGCCGGCGACAAGGTGCGCCTCGGGATTAAAGATGCGGTCTCACCCTTTGCCATCGTCGGCTGGATCTCGTCTGCGGCCTATTCGCAGGCCCTGGATAGCGCTCCCAATTACGGCCAGGGATGGGGTCCGTTCGCGCAGCGCTTCGGGGCGTCCGCCGCCAGGGCGGCCAGCGAAGGCGTCTTGTCAGACTCTGTCTTTGCCCCCATCTTCCACGAGGATCCCCGATACTACCGCCTCGGCCCCGGGCACAACCTCCTGCACCGCACCCTGTACGCCGTCACCCGCACCGTGGTAACAAAATCGGATAGCGGCCGCGCGACCCCGAACCTTGCCCTTCTCGCCGGCAACGCGGCCGGCTCGGTCTTGACCAACGCGTACTACCCCCAAACCAATCGCGACGCTAAGACCACGGTCGAGACCTTCGCCGGATCCATCGGCGGTTCTGCGCTCGGATTCTTCGTGAGTGAGTTCCTTTCGGACGCACTTGGCGTGGTGCATCTCAAGAAAAGCGAGTAACTCTCCGTTATCCTGTGTCCAATACTGGACCACAGAGGGAGGGTGTAGTCTGTCGATCCACCGGGCCCCTCTCGCATTCTTCTTTGCCGTCAGCGTCTCCCTGTGTGCCTCTTACGGAAGCACCCAGACCCCGTCACTCCCGCTCGCAGGTCCGGTTCAGGCTCCCTCCCAGCCTCCCAGCTCGCCTAAGCCGACATCCCCCGAAGATCTTCCTGATGCTCCGAGCTCGCTGCCCCAGCAGGATGTTGTCGTTGCGGCCCGCTCTGCCTTTGAGGCCACCGGCGATCCTGTTCCTCTCGACCACTCAATCAGTTCGAGGCCATGGGAAACCGATTCCCACACTGGCCTCCACACCCAAATCCAGCGAAAGCGCGCGCTCCTCCTTGCTGATCAGCGATTCCTCAATGACGTGGTCTCCCTTCCCATGACCCCGCGCCAAAAAGCTTTCCTGGCGGCAACCAATGTAGCCGATCCGGGAAACCTCGCCGTCGTCGCTCTCTCCTCCGCCATCTATACCGCCAGCAACTCCCATAGCCCCTACGGTCCCGGCGTAATCGGATTCGGCAAGAACTACGGATATGCGCTCTCCCAGGGCGCCACAGGCGAGTTCTTCGGAACCTGGCTCATCCCAACCCTCGGGCACCAGGACCCTCGCTACCATCGCATGCCCGGAGCCCCCATTGGCAAGCGCATTCTCCACGCCCTCAGTCACACGGTCGTGAGTCAGCACGATGACGGCTCCCCCATGCCGAACTACGCCACTCTACTCACCTATCCCATCTCAGCCGAGATCGCTAATCTATACGTTCCCGGCCTCCACACCGGCGCGGGCGCCACAGCCGGGCGCGTCGCTATCGGCCTGGCTTCCGATCCCTCGGAGGCCCTTATCGGCGAATTCCTCCCAGACGTCGCCCGCCGCATCCATATTCGCGTTACGTTCTTCCAACAGATCATCAACAACATCAGCACCGAGCACCCGCTGTAGCGCCCGACCCCCGCTTAGAGCAGTTCTCACCTGTGTAGACTGACCACCATGCCCGCCCCTGGTCCGCTCCTCATAGCCCTCACCCTCACTGTTGCCTCGTTGGCAGCGAACCTTCCGGCCCAGACCCCCGCCACGCCGGCGGCCGCACCGCCTACGGCGCCAGCTCCCGCGCCCTTCGACGTCAAAGCTCACTACGTCAAGCACGAGTTTCACATCCCCATGAGGGACGGCGTGAAGCTCTTCACCGCCGTGTACACCCCTCGCGACACCGTGCACCCCTATCCGTTTCTGATGACTCGCACCTGCTACGGCGCCGGCCCGTACGGCGAAGACAAGTACCCATCGGCCCTCGGTCCATCGCGCTCGTTCGCGGAATCCGGCTACATCATCGTCTACCAGGATGTCCGCGGACGCTTCGGCTCCGAAGGCGCCTGGGTAGAGATGACCCCGCATATCGATCACCCCACCGGCAAGCAGCACGATGAGTCCACCGACACCTCCGACACCATCGATTGGCTGCTCAAAAACGTCCCCAATAACAACGGCAGGGTCGGCATCCTCGGCATCTCGTACCCGGGCTTCTACACCTCTGCCTCCATCATCGATTCGCATCCCGCCATCAAGGCCGCCAGCCCCCAGGCACCCGTCACCGATCTCTACAACAACGACGACGCCTACCACAACGGCGCCCTCATGTTCGAGGCCAACGACTTCTATCTCACCTTCCGGCCTCAGCAGAACCCCACCCCGGAGAGTCGCGGCGGCCCACGTCCCGAACGTCCCGAGCCGGCTTATGTCTCGAAAGACGCCTACGTCGCCTTCCAGGCCCTCGAACCCCTCTCCAAAGCCCGCGCCTTCATCGACAATCCCTACTTCGCCGAGACCATCGACCACCCCACCGACGATGCACACTGGCAGGAGCGCGACATCTCCCGCCACCTTCACAACATCCACGCAGCCGTCCTCGCGGTGGGCGGTCTCTTCGATGCCGAAGACCTCTCCGGCCCCTGGAAGACCTTCGACGCCATCGCCGCCCAGAGCCCATCCACCTCAAACCAGATCGTCGTCGGGCCCTGGTTCCACGGCGGCTGGGCCCGCGCTGACGGCAATCACATCGGCGAAGCCCGCTTCGGCTCCGATACCGGAGACTACTTTCGCGAGCACATCCAGCTTCCCTTTTTCGAGCACTACCTCAAGGACGCGCCCAACCCCAAACTCGCCAAGGCCACCGTCTTTGAGACCGGCTCCAACCAGTGGCGGTCTTACCCCGCCTGGCCCCCACCCGCCGCCACAAAGAAGATGCTCTACCTCCAGCCCGGCGGCAAACTCTCCTTCGATCCACCCCAAAACACCGCCGTTCCACCTTCGGAGACCGGGAATTTGAGCGGAGCCATCTCTTCCCCCGACTTCGACCAGTACATCTCCGACCCCGCCCACCCCGTCCCCGAAGTGGGCTACGCCGCCGCGCCCGGTCCAGAGCGCGAGTACATGGCCGCCGACCAGCGCTTCGCCTCCAAACGGCCCGACGTCCTCGTCTACCAGACCGACCCGCTATCCGCTCCCGTCACCTTCGCCGGTCCCGTCAGCGCCAAGCTCCACGTCTCCACCTCCGGCACCGACTCGGACTTCATTGTCAAGCTCATCGACGTCTACCCCGACACTACCCCGCAACCTAAACCTGCCGCCAACGCCCCGCGTCCGCGCGACGTCGACGCCCCGGCCACCCTCCTCGCCGGGTACCAGCAGCTCGTTCGCGGCGAACCCATGCGGGGCAAGTTCCGGCACAGCTTCACCCGGCCCGAACCCTTTACGCCCAATCACCCCGATGCAGTCGACTTCTCCCTCGTCCAGGTCAACCACACCTTTCTGCCCGGCCACCGCATCATGGTGCAGGTCCAGAGCACGTGGTTTCCGGTCATTGATCTGAACCCCCAAACCTTCGTCGATATTCCCAACGCCACCGCTTCGGACTTCCGCCCCGCAACCCAGCGCGTCTATCATTCGGCACGGCTACCCTCGGGTATTGAAATTTATTTTCTTCCGCAACTAGGCAGTCCCGCCAGTTCTCCCGCACCGGGCAACTGATCGTCGGTCTCCCGTTCGCCGCTTTGAGTTGCCGTTCAATGCGCAGATTCACCGCTCGGCCTCACCCGCTTCTTCAATGGGGGAGCCCTAAGTAGTCTTATAGCTGCAGGGTTGTGAGCGGATTCCACCTGCGCGGATCACGGAGAATCAGCAACCATACTCCCGTCTTCGCATCCGAATGGATACGCTTGCAATGCACACACGCGCACGTAAAAAGGCTGGCAATCAGCCCCCAGGAGAACAAGAACAATATGGCAAAGGCAGCGAAGCTAGCCGAGAAAGCTCTGACCTACGCAGCAAAGGGCGGTTGGGCCGTCTACAACAAGCTCAACTCGATCAGCCCCAACGCGTCCTTCACCCCCCGCTGGAGCGATAAGCCGCTGCTCAAGAGCTACCAGAAAGAAAAGCCGCCTCTAGGCTGGCCGCGTACCACCGACTCCCTCTGCCCGCGTTGCATCCCCGAGATCCGCCAGCAGATCGTTGACGGCAAGCTTCCCCATGAGATCCTCCTCAATGAGAAGGTCGGCGAAATCAAGGCGCAGATCATCGAGCGCGACGGACACATCCTCATGATCAAGGACTGCCCCATCCATGGCCACTTTGAAGACGTCATGTCCATCGACACCGCCTTCTTCAAGCACCTCGAAGAGGTCTTCCCCGGCCGGGACATCCGCGCCCACAATGACGAGAAGCTCCACAACCACGGGACGTCGACAGTGACACATGGTCGTGGGTCAGTGTTGACCATCGATCTCACCAATCGCTGCAACATGATGTGCGATCCCTGCTTCATGGACGCCAATCAGGTCGGCTTCGTCCACGAGCTCACCTGGGACGAGATCAAGACCATGCTCGACAATGCCGTGACGATCAAACCGCGTCGGCAGATGTCAGTCCAGTTCTCGGGAGGCGAGCCCACCCTCTCCCCCTACTTCCTCGACGCCGTCGCCTACGCCCGCAAGGTCGGCTACACCAGCGTCCAGGCTGCCACCAACGGCATCGAGTTCGCCAAATCCAAGGAGTTCTCCCGCGCCGCCGCCGAGGCCGGCCTCCGTTACGCCTACCTCCAGTTCGATGGCATTGGTAACGCCGCCAACTCGCACCGCAAGGTCGGAAACTCCTTCGACGTCAAGCTCCAGGCCATCCACAATCTGCACGAGGCAGGCGTCGACATCGTCCCTGTCACCTGCATCATCAACGGCATCAACAACGAGCAGGTCGGCCGCATTATCGAGTTCGCGCTCGACAACCCCAAGAAAATCAACTTCCTCTCCTTCCAGCCCGTCTCCTTCACTGGGCGCGACGAGGAGGTCTCGGATGAGCGCCGCATGGCGCAGCGCTATACCCTCTCGCACCTCGCTCACGACGTTAAAAACCAGACCGGCCTCGGCGAGCCCGTCCGCGATTGGTTCCCCATCTCCTTCATGTCCACCTTCAGCGACTGGGCCGATCTCGTTCACGGTCCCAACCGCGACTGGGGCCAACTCTCCTGCGGCTGCCACCCGAACTGCGGCATCGGCATGGCCCTCATGATCGACAAGGAAACTAAGGAAGCCGTTCCCGTCACCGCCTTCCTCAACGCCGACCGTCTTGCGAAAGATATCGCGCGTGTGAATGACGCCGCCCGTGGCAAGTACCTCACCATGCTTGGCGCCGGCCTCGCCCTCCTGCGCAACTACGATCCCACCATGGCCCCGACTCACTTCAAAATCGTCGACCTGCTCTCGAAGTTCGATAAGTGCTTCGGCGCCACCGGCCGCAACTACGGCAAGGTCACCGCCGACCGCACTCAGAAGGACATCGAGATGCGCCGCGCCGATCGCTGGAACTTCCTCTTCATCGCCGGCATGTGGTTTCAGGATCTCTTCAACTACGACTTCCGCCGCACCGAGCAGTGCATCATCCCCTATGCCACGCAGGAGGGCGAGATCTCCTTCTGCGCCTACAACACCGGCGTCGGCTGGCGCAATATTATCGAGAAGATGCACATGACCTCCACCCTCACCAAGTGGTACGAGGAGCACGGTCGTCATGAGATCTTCGCCGGTGGCAAAAAAGTCGGCCTTGAGAAGGAGTCGTCCTACGACCTCGTCCTCAACCAGGCCCACGTCGATTCCGCCGCCAACGACACCTTCGAGAAGTCCGGTGTCGCCAAAAACGCCCGCGAGGAGAAGGTCCGAGCCCGCGATGCAAAACTGAAGCAGGACGCCGAAAACGCCCGCATGGCCAAGCTCTACCGCAAGGAGATCCTTCAGGAACCCGACCAGCCCGGCGGCTTCATCGCCATCGGAGACATCGGCGGCCTCGGCTCCAGCATGGCCGGCATCAAACCCGCCACCCCCCTCACCTCAGCCCCCACAGCCGAGGTCGTCACCAACATTGAAGAGCCCGTAGCCGGCGATTAACTGAGCCGCACTGTAACTAAGACAAAGGGCCGCCAGCAATGGCGGCCCCTTCTTTGAAGGGTGTACGATCCAGAATTGGTACTCCACCTGCGAAGTACGCAGACACGACACTGCAAGGACAACAGATGGCCAACCTCCCCTATGTTACGGCTCCCGGAAACATCGAAAAGGCACTCCTCGCGGTCAAGTCGGCAGCCGTGCCTGAACGCGTCAGCCAAGACTTCGTAAAGACAATACTCCAGGTGAAAGGCGGCTCTGGGAATCAGATGACTTCTTTCATGAAGAAGATCGGCTTTGTCAATGCGGATGGGGCGCCCTCTGATCTCTATAAGAAGTTCCGAAATCCTGCTTCAAGTGGACAGGCTGCGGCGGAGGCCTTGAGAATTGGCTTCGCTCCGCTGTACGTGCGAAATGAGTACATGCATAAGCTGAGCGAAGATCAGCTACGAGGAATTGTCCTTGAGGAAACGGGACAAGGAGAGGATTCTTCTGCCATTCCGTTGGTGCTCGCTGCGATCAAGTATCTGAAAAAGTTCGCTGATTTCAGCGGAGCGATGGTGGTTGCGCCCGAAGCGGGCAGTAGCCTGGCACATCGCCCATTGTGGAGCAGCCCGAGCCAGCACCGCCAATTCGAGACCCAATCGGCATGAACTTAGGCTACACAATTAACCTAAATCTGCCTGCGACTTCGGATATCGCTGTATTCAATGCGATCTTCAAGAGCCTTCGGGAGAACCTTCTTCGAAATGGGTAAGCCAAGCGATTTGATTCGGCTGTTCGGAATGTCTGGGCTACTTGCGACTGATGAGTTGCGCAGTATTGAGAGTCAGTATGGCATCGAACTAGGGCATACTCAAAAGCTGACTGCCGAGAGTGCCCTTGCTTACTACCCGCAGTTCGAGAAGAAGCTTCGACTAGAAGCAGCGGCCATGGCACGGCATTATGAACTCTTCTACTGCCTCGAGAACGCAATTCGAATACTGATTGCCGAGACCTTGCAAGAGAGCACTGGGTTGGACTGGTGGAACAGTGGAAGAGTCCCGGAAAGCGTACGGAAAGAGGTCGGCGATAGAGTCAAGAGAGATGTTGACAGTGGAATGACGAGAAGATCGGATGCTGCGATCGACTATACAAATTTGGCGAACTATCCGTCATCATCATCTCTAACTGGGATGTCTTTGGGACAATCTTTAGCAGCAAACGAGCTGTCGAACGTGTGATGAACAACCTCAATCTCCTACGCGGTCCAATTGCACACTGCTGCCCAATCACGGACGACGAAATCCAGCGTCTCCAGTTATCAGTTCGGGATTGGTTCCGCATCATAGGCTAGTCCCGTCTGTCACCTCCTTTCGTAGCAACCCCCGTCCCCACATCCACTCCCCAAGCCTCCGGCTTCGGCACCCTCATCGCCCCGCTCCCAATCTCCACCGGCATCCAAACGTACCGCGAATCCCAAAGCTCCTTCGGCTTCCACAAATCCCCCACATAAATCACCGTCGTCCTTCTCGACCCCGTAACCTTCACCAGCATCGAAGACTGCGACCCCCACGTATCTGCCGAGCCCGGCGCCAGCTCCTTGAACTCGCTCCATGGCCCCTTTAACGAGGTCGCCGTCGCATACACATTCGGGTTCGGCTTCCATCCCGTCATATGCGACCCGATCACGTAGTACAGCCCCTCGTACCGCACCAGCGCCCCGCCCTCGATCGGTGCCTTCACAAACGCCGTCTCCGTCACATCCATCCCGTCATCCGTCAGCCGCGCAAGGTAAAACCCCTTCGTGGGCCGGCTCTCAAAGATCAGGTAGTTCGCCCCATCATCATCCACGAATTGCCCGATATCCCGGCTCTCCTGCCCGAGCGGCCGGAAATGCTTCACAAACGTATACGGCCCATCCACCTTGTCGCTCACCGCCACCCCAACCTCCGCCGCCTTGTACGCTGCATCCGCATGAAAGTACATGACGTACTTCTTCGTCTTCGCGATCCAGAACACCTTGGGCCGCTCCAGAATCCAGTCGCCCCCAAACTGCGCCTTCATCTCTTCCGGCTCAGCCATGGCCAGCACCCGTCCCCGCGACTCCCAGTGCACCAGGTCCATCGACCGGTAGCAGCTCACATACCTCTTCAAAGGATCGAGCCCCCCAGCAATAATAGGAGTCCTGTCCTCCCCGAACCAGAACCACTCCTTACCCACCTGCAGGATCCCACCCCCATGCGCCTGGATCACCTGCCCCGCCGTGTCCCGCCACACCTCACCCGGCCGCACCCGGTCCTCGGCAGCAGCAGTCTCCCCGCAGGAGATTGCCAGCAACATCGCCAGCACGATCATTGGTCGCACGCTCATGCCCTATAAGCTAGCGTAGTTAGACGTCCACGCGCGCCGCGCCCGCCTGCGCCATCCGCCTCTTACCCTCTCGCGCCCGGCATCGCTCCGCCTTCGTCCCCTTCCGCAGCGCTCGTTCGACGATCTCTTCCGCAACCTCCCGCAGAGCCGTCTCCGCACACGCCAGCAAAGAGATCCCCTCCACGGCCGAGCATCGCACGACATTGCCCTCATCCGTTGCCAGCAGCTCCATCAGGCGCCCGGCTCGCAATCGCTGCTCCGGAGTATGCGCCACTCGCGCCACCACCAGCCCGAGATGCCATCGCGTCCGGGACTCCTCCGCTGGCAGCTCCGAAAGCAGCCCCGCAAGCTCCTCGGCAAACCTCCAAAGCGGCTCCGGCGACCGATCGCTTACTCGCCGCGCCACATCCGCAGCGCGCTTCCTGATCTCAAGCTCCTCGCCGAACAGCGCTGTCACCAAGAGCCTGACAGCGCGCTTCGATCCTTCGATCTGCCTCGCCGTCGCCCTTGCCCGCTCCAGCCCCCACCGTCCTCCACCAAGCTCTCGTACCAGCGCCAACAGCCGATCGCTCATGCCACGCAGCATACCAGCCATAGCCGCCCCATAAGCAGTAGAGGCTCCGCCATAGCGGAGCCTCTCTCGGCACTCCTTCACAGGGAAGCTACATACCGCGCACCCACCGATTCGCGCGCCGCCTGCCATGTCCTCGCACCCTGCTGAATCCGCCAAACTGCCATTCACGCACCGGTCCCACATCCACGTGCACGAACTGGCTCACCGGGTAATAGCCCACGCCTCCCACACCCAGGGCCAGGGCCGCATTCCGCAACACCAACGTCGAAACACCCGGCACCCGGATGTCGATCGCCTTCGACAGCATATGCTGGCTATGCTCCGCCACCCCCGTCGACGCCGACCGGTCCCTCAGATATTCATTGCTCTCAGGAGTCCGATACCCGCAAACGATATCGATCACCCCATTCCCCCGGCCAAGCCGCGCCATCACCGCATGCAGCAGGTCGAACTCCTTCGGATCGTAATCAGCTTCAGCCTGCGTCCGGTGGTCCCGGAGAAAAAGGTTCAGTCTATCGATCGCATCCGGCAAGTACAAATTTCCCACCCGGTACACCACGTCCAGGCTCTCTCCCGTATGCAAGTGATGAAGATGCAGAGCATACCTCTGCCCCAGGCCCGGCATCGCGGCAGACATCATTCCCGCACTTCCAGCCACATCCATCGTCGGCATGCTCAAGGCGAACGCCTGATGGCCTTTACCAGAAGAGCACATCATCCCGACCGCTACCGCAACCCCTGCCACCCTCTTCATCAAACCAATGCACATCCGTTACTCCCCCCGTGGTCTTGTCCAAGGCTCACCGCAATGCGGGTTGGCAAAGCCCATTCGCTATGGCTATTCTACCTTTCTCGATCCGCGAACGCGCTACCGGGGCAACCTTGGATGTAACTTTTGTGTCATAGCCGGATTCTGCCACGGGCCGCTTCCCGGCTCGCTTCCTGTGGCACCCTATAGTCATGCATCTCTCCCCAAATGAGATACGCGTTCTCGGGGCTCTTATCGAAAAAGAGATCACCACCCCTGAGAGCTACCCGCTCTCGCTAAATGCCCTTCAGGCCGCCGCAAATCAGCGCTCCTCCCGCGATCCTGTCCTCGAACTCTCGGAAGAAGACATCCGTCAAGCCCTCCACTCCCTCCAGGACCTCGGCCTCGTCACCCCCACGCGCGACTCCCGAGTCCCAAAATACGAGCACCGCGCACGGACTGTGCTCAACCTCCGCCGCGACGAGACCGCAGTTGTCTGTCTGCTGCTTCTCCGCGGCCCTCAGACACCCGGTGAACTCCGGTCCCGCGCCGACCGCCTCTACACCTTCGACGACCTCGCCTCCGTCACCGCCGCACTTGACCGTCTCGCCGCGCGACCTGAAACTTCCAGTACCGAAGCCACATCGACACCGGGAGCGACAGGCCCCCTCACCATCATCCTTTCCAGGCAGCCCGGAGCCCGCGAGGCCCGGTACGCCCATCTGCTTGGCGGCCCCGTGACCACAGCCGCTGATCCCCTGCACGGAAACGCGGGACTCAAAGTTCAATCGCCGGATACGCTTGCCGGCTTGCAGGCAGAGTTCGCTCTTCTTCGCTCCACGCTTATGTCTTTGGAACAACGAATCGCGACCCTCGAAGCTACATCCGTTATCTCCTCCACCCTGGAGTAAGCTCGAACCTCGCAAAGCCCTCCATGTCGGACAAAACCCATCTCGAGAACGAGCTTTCCGACAGATCTGCCGACGCGCGGTCCAACACTCCCGCCTCTCCCGACTTCGCCTCCCTCCTCGCCGTCTGCCCCGACGCGGTCATCGTACTTGACCGGGACTTCTGCATCCGGTACGCCAACCCCCAAGCCATCCGCGTCAGTCACCTCGGCAAAGACGGGTCGATCGGCTGCTGCTATTGGGACCTGCGCCCCGACCTGCACGGTACCGCGCTCGAAGCTGAACTCCTCGCCGCCATGCACCGTCGCGAGGCACATCGGTTCGAATTCTTCTATCCGCGCTTCGATCTCTGGGTCGACGTCCAGCTCTTCCCCCAGGCGGAAGGCCTGGCCGTCTTCTATAAGGACATCACCTCCGCCAAACACGCGGAGCAGACCCGTGACGCTGCCTCCACCCAGCTCGAGCAGGTTTACGCCGCAACCCCGGACGCCATTCTGATCCTCGACAGCGACTGGAACTTCACCTTCGCCAACCAGAACGCCATTGATCTCCTTCACTCCGGTCCTCTTGTTGGGAAAAACCTCTGGAGACTCTTCCCTGGCAATCGCGAGGAGCCCTACAACTCCAGCTACCGCCGCACGATGGATGAGCGTATCCCGATAGAGTTCGAAGCCTTCTACCCGGAGCCGCTTCGCCTGTGGTTCAGCGTTCTCGCCCGTCCCTTCGGCGAGAACTGCATCATCGTCTTCTTCTCCGATATCACCATTCGTAAAGCCGCCGAGGAACGACGCGACGAACTCACCCGGCGCCTCGATCAGGTTCTCGAGGTCACCTCGGATGCAGTCGTTTCCCTGGACCGTGATTACAGATTCACCTTCCTCAATCAAAATGCACAGAAGCTCCTTTCGCCCGCCGGAAATCTCCTTGGCAAGAATCTTTGGGAGGTGTTCTCCGATGCACTCTATCCAGGCTCCCCCTTCGAAGAGCACTACCGCCGCGCCATGGTGGAGCGCGTCCCAGGTCACTTCGAAGCCTTCTATGCCGCTCCACTCAATCTCTGGCTGCGCGTCGAAGCACAGCCCTCCGCCGATGGCATCATCATCTTCTTCCGCGACATAACCGCGGACCGAATCGCCATCGACGCTCTCCGCACCAGCGAAAACCGATACCGCGCGTTGACCGAACTCAACCCACAGCTCATCTTTACCAGCGATCCAGCCGGCAATATCACCTATGCGAACCAAAGCCTTCAGGATTTCCTCGGAATGTCCGCACCGGAAGGCGGTCGTCAGCAACAGTGGCTCTCGGCCATCGCTCCGGAAGATAGGGACAAGGTTGCCCACGACTGGGTAAACTCTCTCCGAACTGGCCGTAAATATATGGGTCAGGCCCGCGTCTATCGTGCCTCCGATGGCCAATACCGCTGGCTCGACATGACCGCTCTCCCCATCCGCGCCGAGTCGGGAGAGATCACGAGCTGGCTCGGCCTCGCCTCCGATATCCACGACCGGAAGACCGCAGCCGAACACCTCGCGGCCAGCGAAGCGCAATACCGCATCCTCACCGACCTCAATCCTCAGTTCATCTGGATGGGCTCAGCCGATGGTCGGGTCACCTACGCCAACCAGCGTTTCATCGAGTACATCGGCCGCCAGCACACGCCGGATGACACCGGCAAATGGCTCGATGCCTTTGATCCCGCCGACCGGGATCGCGTCCTGGCAACCTGGACCAAGTGCGTCGCCACCGGCGCCGACTACGACATAGAAGCCCACCTGATCCGCGACTCCGACCGGGAGTCTCGCTGGTTTCGCCTTCGCGCCTCACCCGTCCGTGACGAGTCCGGTGCCGTCCTCCACTGGCTCGGCGTCGCCATCGACATGCATGAAAGCCGCACCTTTGCCGAAACTCTCCATCAAAAGCAGCTGGAGACCGAACGCCAGCGCGCCGAGCTCGAGTCCATCTACGAAAACACCCCCGTCGGCCTCGCGCTGTTCGATCCCGTCAGCTTTCGCTATCTACGCATCAATGATGAACTCGCGAAGATGATGGGCCTCCCAAAAGACCAGATCATAGGCCGATCAGTGCTCGATGTGACCCCAGGCCTGGCATCCATCGGCGAGCTGTTCCGCCAGGTCTCCACCGGCAAACCCGTCCGCGACTACATCATCCAGGGTGAACTCGCGGGACAACCCGGCATTCAACGCACCTGGAACGTCAACTACTTCCCCGTCTATGACAAGGATGGAAACCTGACCGGCATTACGACTGCCTCGCTCGAGATCACGCAGCAGAGAAAGACCGAGGCCGCTCTGATGCAAAGCGAGAAGCTGGCCGCCGTGGGCCGCCTCGCCAGTTCCATCTCCCACGAGATCAACAATCCTCTCGAAGCCATCACCAACCTTCTTTATCTCCTCGCTCTCGACGAGAGCCTGCCGCATGACCTCCGGGTCTACGTCAACATGGCGCAATCCGAGCTCTCTCGTGTCTCGCAAATCGCCACCCAGACCCTTCGCTTCCATCGTCAGGCTGTCGCTCGTACCCTGGTCAGCCCCGCCCAACTGGTCGACGCCGTCCTTAACCTCTACCAGGGCCGCCTTTCGAACTCCCTCATTCGCGTGCAGGCCTCATACGCCACGGCCACCCCAATCCTCTGCTTCGAGAACGACATCCGGCAGGTCCTCAACAACCTCATCGCGAACGCCATTGATGCCATGCGCAACGGAGGCCGGCTCCTCATGCGCGCCCACGACACCACCGACCTGCCCACGGGTCGCCGCGGTGTTCGCATCACCATCGCCGACACCGGTTATGGGATGTCCGCTATCACCCTCAACCGCCTCTTCGAACCCTTCTACACCACCAAGGATCTCAACGGCACCGGCCTCGGTCTTTGGATTTCACTCGGAATTGTCCAGCGTCACCATGGCCGCCTTCAAGTTCGCAGCACACAGCACCCCGTACATCACGGAACCGTATTCAGCCTCTTCCTCCCGCTCCGATAGTCCGTTAGCCTGCCAGCCGCATCGACCCGTTTCTATCCCACAGTCCCGAACAGAACAGGGGAGACCCATGTGGTCTCCCCTGCGACATCTCTCCCTGGATCTACGTGCCTCCCGGAAGCATGGACACTGCCGCCGCAATTCACGTCTAGGTTCACCTGTTCCTCGACTATGCCCGAGCCAGTCTCCTGCGAAGCACTCCCGCCGCGCCGATCAGGCCCGTTCCCATCAGAAACAGGCTCGACGGCTCCGGAGTCTGCGCGGTGCCGATAAACTCCTGGGGTGTGCCCCTCGTCCATCCGGTCTGGTTTGAGGTCGGAATATAGAGCGAAAACTTCGAGAAGAAGCCGGAGTTGATCAGGCTCTGGTTCGTCGCCATGCTCAGACCGGTCGACGCCAGGGACTGCGCCGTGGCGTCGAAACCAGTGTGTCCATTCACGTCCTGTGGATCGAAGATGTCCCATACAGCGTACTGAACATCCGCATTAGAGTAGGACCCAAGCTGCGAATAGATCCAGGCGTCCGCGCGGTAATCGATTGAGCTCTGGGAGTTGTCGAGTGGAACGCCCGCAATCGTCACATTCCAGGTCTCACCAATGGTGATCTTCCGGTTGAAGTTCAGGCACATCAGCGCGGTCAGCTTCGAGGCTCCATCAATATTGAAGCTATAAGGGTAGACGACCTCTCCGCCGACACTCTGACCGCTGTCGGAGTCGAGGCGCAAAGTGTCGGCAAACGTTGGAACCGCTGTGGAAACAAGACCGGTAGAGAGAGCAAGGATGCAAGAAAGTTCTTCAACGAAGATCTCCATCTGCCCGCTGGGGCGGGCCGGCTGTGGCAGTACATGTACGGGTCCCGTGCCGTCTTTGCGGCAGAAGTATCCCCGGAAACTACCTGGGTTGTAGGTGCGCACGACAAGCGTCGATCGAGCAACTCGTATCTTCGCTGCGGATTTCACGTTGGTGCTCAGAGGAAGCGCCGGTCGGAAGCAGCAGAGTGTTGCTAAAGACAATGCAACTCGCGTACCAACTCACGCATCCGGGGCTAAACAAATGTGGGCAGATTGACGCTCTCTCACCCCCTGATGCGCCGTAACCTACTGGCCTAAAGAAAATAGTTGTGGCGCCACCTCTAAATTGGTGAACTTAATGCCGCTTATCCTAAATCGGGAAGCCAGGCAGAGGTGGCACAGCTCCCCAGAGCTGCGCCACATCGTTCAACGTCACATTCGCGATTAGCCTCAGCCTCACTTATCCAGCGGCTTCGCCATCTTCTCGTGCATCGCCGCCTTCACCGCATCGGGGGTGATGTTTGCCATCGCACCCTCGATCTTGGTCTTCAGGTCGGCCGCATACACGTGCTTCTCACCCTTCATCAGCGCCTCATACCCTTGCTTGGCCACGTCGTACGGCTCCGAATCCTTCTTGCCCTCCTGCCCGACCTGCGTGTTATCCATGCCCGCGCGGTGGAAAAAGTCCGTGTCGACCGGTCCCGGCTGCAACGCCGTCACCGTCACGCCTGTATCCTCGAGCTCGGCTCGCAGGCTCTTCGCGAAGGACAGATCGAACGCCTTCGATGCCGCATACACCGCCTCTCGCGGAGCCACCATCTCGCTCGCGATCGACGCCGTAATCAGAATCCGCCCCTGCCCGCGCTTCACCATGTGCTGGACCACGTACTTCGTCAGGTGGACCGTCCCTTCCACATTGGTCCGCACCAGGTTGATCTCCTCGTCCAGATCCGTCTCGGCAAATAGCCCACCCACGCCCACACCCGCATTCACCGCCGCCGCATCCACCGGGCGACCCATCGACTCGACCTCCCTCCAGAACGTCTTCACACCCTCATAGGTCGCGAGATCCGCCTCCACGGCCTTTACCTGTACGCCCATCGCCTCGAAGTCCGCCCTGGCCTTCTCCAGGCGATCGTCGTTGGACGCAATCACCAGGTCAAACCCATTCTCGGCAAACACCTTTGCGAGGTTATAACCAATTCCGCTTGAAGCTCCCGTCACCACAGCCAGCTGATTCGCCATCATCTATCTCATCTCTAAAAGCAATGTGCGTGCGATCCTTCCCAGGTTTAGATGCGCGTCAAGGCACATCCCCGCTTGCACGCCATCGTCCGGTTCACCACCCTCACCCCCGTGCCGGAGTTCCTGATCCTGCGCTACCTAGCCTATTGCCTCTTTTGTCCCACTTTTGTGGAGTAGGGGGCCCGGTGGCCAGATGCTACCGTCTTCTGGGTCACCCCGCCAGGAGCTCTATGTTCCGACCAGCTTTGCATCCAGCTGCACTCCTTCCTTGTATCGCGCTCACGCTCTTCGGCTTCGCTGCCGCGCAGGCTCAACAGACCTTCCGGGTCCCCGCCGACAGGCCCACGATCCAGGCCGGCATCGACGCCGCCAGCCCCGGCGATACCGTTCTCGTGGCCCCCGGCACCTACCTCGAGAACATCGATTTCAAAGGAAAGGCCATCACCCTCCGCAGCTCCGACGGCGCCACAAAAACGATCATCGATGGATCGCAGGGTCTGAAACCGGCGGTGTTCTTCACGCATGGCGAGACCCGCGCGAGCGTTCTCGACGGCTTCACTGTTCAAAACGGAGGAGACGAGACGCACACTGGCACGCCAGGAGGGATCCTCCTGCAGAAATCTGCCCCCACCCTTCAATCCAACATCATCACGCACAATCACTGCTACGGCGTCTTGATCCAGCAGAGCTCCCCCCTCTTCGTGAAGAACGAGATCAGCAATACCCTGTCCGCCGGGTCCTGCGGATTTGCGGGCGGCTCGGGCGTCTGGCTCCAAGGCTCTCTGCCCGTCGCCAACGGCCCCAGAATGCATCCTCAGTTCTTTGACAACCTGTTTGAAAACAACACCCAGTCTGGGCAGGAAGACGCCGGTGGAAATGGGGGTGCGGGAATCGCCGTCTGGGGCGGCAGCCCCATCCTCCAGAACAATATCTTTCGCAACAACCGGACCTTCGCTGGCACCGGCGGCGCAATCAACGTCGTGTCCGATGACGATGGCGTCACCATCATCCACAACCTGATCTATGGCAACGAAGCAGGCTGCGGCGGCGGTGGCCTCGCCTTCCACTTCGGCACCTACGGCGGACCCGGCTCCGTGGTCGACTACATCGAAAACAACACCATCGTCGGTAATACGACGAACGGCTCCTGCGGCTTCTCCGATCATGGACCCGCGAGCCAGATCTACCTTTGGCGGAGCACCAGCCGCCGCGTCTTCGTCAACAACATCATCGTAGGCGCCACGTCCAACCCGGCCATAACCGACGACACGTCCTATGACGCCGGCCCCTTCGGCCTCAACATCTTCGATCACAACCTCGTCTGGAACCCACAAGGAAAGCTCGTCGGCGGCAACCTCGTCGACCCAACCGGAACCTTCGGCAACATCTCGGCCGATCCGCACTTTCTCAACCAGGCTGCCTTCGACTTTCACCTGACCCCAGGCTCCCCCGCCGTCGATACCGGCAATAACAGCTCCCCAAACGCCGGTTCGGTCGGCGGCAACATCTCCGATCTCGACGGAAACTATGCCCCCCAGGACGCCACCGGCAAGGGATATCCCGTCCTCGACATCGGTGCCTACGAACTGCCCGGACCGCATGACATCCATGCCACGCTTATCCATCTTCTGCCGTCCGCTTACCAGGTGGACCCGGGCGTTCCCGTCACTCTCAATGCCACTCTGATCTCCGCAAACGGCGTCCCCGCCGGGACCGTCACTTTCTTCGAAGACGGGAACCAGGTCGGCGCGCTCACCGCCGATCCCACCGGTCTAGCAGTCCTTCAGCTTCCAGGTCTTATCCCCGGTCTTCATACCTTTCTTGCGACCTACCCCGGTCAGGGCAGCTTCACACCATCCACATCGGTTGAAGTCGTCATTCTCGTCACGCAGTATGTCCCAACCCTCAAGCTCACCTCATCCCCCAATCCCTCTCTGCTGGGCCAGCCCGTCAACTTCACCGCGACCATCAGTTCCCCCGATAACACCGTTCTCACACCCCTCACTCTTGCAGATAATGGCGCCACCCTCGCCACCCTCACTCCCGACGCCAACGGTCGCGCCACCTTCTCCACCACCTCGCTCACCGCCGGCGCCCACTCCATCACCGTCACCTATGCAGGCGATTCCACACACACCTCTGCCAGAGACTCCGTCCAGCAGCAGGTCACCGACGGCTACCCTACCTCCACGGCCATCACCTCGCTCCCTAACCCCGCCGCCTCCGGCCAGACCGTCACCTTCGCTGTCGACGTAAGCGGATCGTTCAGTTCCGGCGCCCCGACCGGCTCCGTCACTCTATCCGAAGGCAGCACCGTCCTCGGGACACAGCCCCTCACCTCCAGCGGCGCCACCGCCAGCAGCACCAGCTTCAGCATTAGCACCCTCTCGCTCGGCTCGCATACCATCACCGCCACCTATGTCCCCACCGGCGTCTTTGTCGCCAGCTCCGCCTCTCTCAATCAGGTCATCGCGGGCCAGCCCACCTCCACCGTCCTCATCGCCTCACCCAACCCCGCCGATGCGCTCAGTTCGGTCACCCTCTCGGCAACAGTAACTTCATCAGGCTCTGTCCCCTCTGGCTCCGTTACCTTCTTCGACGGCGCCATCCCACTCGGCTCCGCAAGCCTCAATCCCAGCGGCTCCGCCATCTACCCGGCCTCCTTTGGCTCCGCCGGCAGCCATCTCCTGCACGCCACCTACGCTGGCAACACCACTCTCAACTCCAGCACCTCCAACACCGTAACGGAAACCGTTCGCATCAACTCCACCACCACCTCACTTACCGTCAGTCCACCTCCCTCCGTCACCGCCTTCAGTACCATCACCCTCACGTCGGTCACGCGTTCGCCCTCATCCGCGCGTGTCTCCACACCTGCCTGCAATCCCACTTGCACCTCGCCCAGCGTTGCGTTCCTCGCTAACGGCAATGTCATTGGCAGCGCCGCTCTGGATGCAAATGGCTCCGCCGTACTCACGGTCGCTCTTCCCCACGGAACGTACTCGTTCAGCTCGGCCTTTGCCGCTACCCCCGCCTTCTCTTCCAGCACCTCCGCCGCCGTCCTCGAAACCGTCACCCCGGCCACCCCGAACATCACTCTCGCCGCGCAGCCAAATCCCGCGGTCCAGTCTCAAACCGTCACAGTCACTGCCAATCTGGCCACCCCGCCTATCTCCGCTTCGGCGATCACGGGCACGGTCACCTTCCTGGATGGTGGATCTCCACTGGGCACCGCATCCGTCTCCTCCGCGGTCGCGATTCTTACCGTCAACACCCTCACCGCCGGGACTCACCAGATCTCCGCCGTCTACAGCGGCACTGCGGACCTCGCTGCCGTGTCCGCAGTCACTACCGTGACCGTCCTCGCGCGAGACTTCACCATCACCCCCGCCTCTCCCACCCTGACCATCAAAACCGAGCACCACGCTCCCATCCGGATCAACCTCACCACCACCGGAGCTCTCGTGGAGACCGTCCACCTCTCCTGCGGCAATCTGCCCGAATTCGCCACCTGCACCTTCGATTCCCCGGACGTGACCACCTCCGCCGACCCTGCCGCCACCCGTTTTTCCACCCTCACCGTCGACACGGACGCCGTAGAAGGCTACGCTCGCACCCAGCCGGCGCCCGGCCCCTCCTTCTCGCACCCCCTGTTCCTCGCTCTCCTGCTTCCCATAACCCTCCTCGGAGGATTTGCCTCACGCAGCCGTCGTCTTCCCCGCCTCCTCCTCGCTGCTCTCCTCGCCGCGACCTTTGCACTCACCCTCAACGGATGCAGCGGCAAGTACCCCGGCCATACCCCGCCCGGAACCTACGCCATCACCATCATCGGTCAGGGACGCACCTCCGGAACCACTCATACCAGCACCCTGGGCCTGACCGTAACGCCATAGCACCCATCCCATAGTTCATCGCCACTGACCTGGGCTTGAGAGAAGCCCCATCACGGTGTGGCGCCGGCATGCGAAAGCGCCGCCGCCGGAACTTCGGCCAAGGCCATTCCCGGCCCCTGCCACAGGAGCCGGAATCCGTCCTCGCCGGTGGTGTGCGTCTCCATCACCTCGATCCGATGCCGGCCTTTGCCGAGCGCCGCGCTGCCGGTCACCCATCGCACCGCATTGCCGGCCAATCCGCACACCTGCGCAAAGGGCTTCGGCGTCTCGCCCAGCACCTGGCCATCGATCGCGATCCTTCCCATGTCGTTTGACAGCAGTGTAAACGTGTATCCGCCATCCGCTGGCGCATCCAGCATGCCGCTGAACGTCACACCATACTGCGTGTCGCGCCGCCGCACGCCGGTAACGTCCAATCTGCCGCTCACGCCACTCGCCGCCGCCATACTGTCTGTCGTCATTCCCGCCAGGTCTGGCCGGTCCATCTCGAAGTAGCGGTACTGCAGTCCCGCCACCCCGGTTGCCTCGCTGGTAGAAGGTTTCAACCTATCTGCCACCACGGTCGGAGCATAGGCCCATCCGTTCCTCCCTGCTCGATCCGTCGCGTGCACCAGCACCCGAAACCGTCCCGATCCGTCCCACAACGTCCCAGAAGTATCGGGGAACTTGTGTCCCACCTTCCGTCCGGATGCGTGCGTTCCATCTCCAAAGGTCCACTCGTACCGAAGCCCCTTCTTTTCTGTCCACGCAGCCACAACCATCTCGAAGCGAACCTTCTTCCGTGGCCGCAGCAGGCCTTCGGTATGTGTGATCCCGACCACCGGACCCCCGGCCGCAAACGTCGGCTCTCCCGCCCCCTCCCGCACCTCAACCGGGATAGCCGCATCCTTCGCGGCCAGTGTCCCTCCCAGCATCACGGTATCGAAGCTCACGTCCTGCACGCTCCCCTTCAGCACCGAAGGCGCCATTGACGGAAGCTCCAGGCCTGCCACGTCGGTGAAGTGCACACCGCGTATGCCCTCTGCCGGTTGTCGCAGCTGCACCAGCGAATACCAGTCTTCCAGCCGCACGTTCTCAAACCGGAACTCCGTGCTTCGCCCCCTTCCGTTGGGGTCTGCCCACATCTCCATCAACGCAAATGGAATCCCGCAACCGCCCATGCCCATGTGCAGCACGTCCGAGTTGCGCATCAGGAAATGCCCGCCTTCAAAGTTTTTCTCCGGCCATCCCGCGCGCACCACGTTCGAGATGCTCGTCGAAAGCACACTGTCTTCCACCGTCACGTTCGTCACCGGTTTGCCCTCCACCGCAAAAGCTTCAGGGCCATAGCCCTCCCAGCTCCCCTGCATGGCGAAGATGTCGTCCGCTGCCCGGAAAAAGCTGTCCCGCACCACCGTATCGCCACCGCCGAGCCAGTCCATTCCGTCCGCGTTTGCGTCTCCTGCATTCGCCCCGATTACCTTCACATTCTCGAACCGCACACCGCGTGAATCCTTCATCTGGATCTGCCACGTCCGGCTCCGCACCACGCACGTGATCCCCTCGATCGAAACGTCCTTCGCCTCATCCATCACGATGCAGTGCCAGTTCTTCTTATGCATCCAACCATCGTCGTCTGCCGGGTTCTGCGGTCCGTCGTACACGATCACACCGCGCCCGAAGACCTTCACCCCTTCCACGCCCCATACATTCAGCGATCCGAAGATCACCGCCCCCGGTGCAAGATAGATACGGTCACCCGTGGCTGCGTCGATGTTCTCCCGGTGCACTCCCGGCCCGAAGTACCGCAGCCCCGGGCCGGCGCGCACCGGCGCATCCTTCTCCGGCGCATTCGCAAAAAGGAAGAGCATCTCGGCGTCACCCAGGTAGTCTCCCGGTCTTGAGATCGAGATCTTCGCGGGCCCGTCCAGTTCAAACGTGATCGTCCGCCCGTCTCTCCTCGGCCGGATTCCCAGGCGCCACGGCTGTACCTCGACACCCTTCGCCCAGAAGTCGTCCGTGTCTGCCGTCACCGAGACCGTCGTGCGCGAATGCACCTCGAAGTTCAGGAAGTAGACCTTCACGGCTGCATGCATCACCGGCGAGATCTGCCCATTAATCGCCACCGTGAAGTGGCTCGACGCGATCTCCGCCGGCACTGCCGGCAGCCGCTCAGCCGGCAGCTCAGTTCCTCCTGCCGCCATCCAAAGTGCAATCAGCAGCCAACCCATTCCACGCAACCATCGCATCGCCACACCTGCCCCGCCATTGGCTGGCGAGCCGAAGAGGAGGTGAGCCGAGGCCGAGTCAGCGTAAGGAGTCACTGTAGTTTAGTAGAGCCTCACGTCATCAATCTCCAGCCATGCGTCGACCCCTGCGGCTCTGATCAGTTCAAAGTGCAACGCTCTCACGCTGTGAAGAGGGGAGGCCGATGTGGAGCTCTTCGGTCCAAACGCAGCGAAGGGAATCTTGACCGTCTTCCATTGAGCCTTGCCCGCAAAGGAAGCCGCAGGCCAGGCCTGCTTATGAGCGCCATAAGTCTCGAGCAGAATGCCGTAGTTTCCATCGCCTCGACTTGCAAACTGAATGCCTTTGTAGGTCGAGATATCCGCCAGCTCGACCGCTCCTCTCGTAAGCGGAATTACTAGGTCGGTAAATGGCGATGGCTTGGGCCCCATCCTGGAGAGGATGGAGAGCCCATGGCCATGCTTTCTGAGCGTGCGTGCAAACAGGATGCGGGAGTGGTCCGGTCCCGCATCCGTGCTGTTGACCAGCATCGTATCGAGATTGGTTCGCCCGTCCTCACGCTCGGCATCCTCGATTGTGGCGGGAATCGCGTTGACGGGTAGAGGCGTAAATTGCGGAGATTGAATCGCAGCTTCAAGCGATTGCAAATCGATCTGCTGCCCACCCCGGAACACTGCGGCGGTCTGTTCGATGTCTTCGATCCTTAGATCGGGCGAGCCTTTGACAAGCAGGAGGTCGGCAACCTTTCCGGGCGCTATGGTCCCCCGTTCGTTATCTTCGCCTGCGAGCCGCGCGCTTGTGCCTGTTCCCGCGGTGATGGCCTGCATCGGCGTCAGGCCAGAGGCGACCAGCAACTCCATCTCACGCAGAGTCGACCAGCCATGATACGTGCCTGCGACGCCGGCATCTGTTCCGACGCCGATCGGAACCCCGGCGGCGGATAGCCGGCGTATGTTCTCCTGCAGGAAACCCCACCTGCGCATGATCGGCCCCGCCGGTACTACGGTGCCGCGTCGTTCTGCGGCGCGCAGAGCGAACTGGCGATCGCCCGGCGCAAGCAGAGCCATCAGTCGAGGCGAGAGGGTGCGGGTGGAGGGCGGCTCATACGTCGCGAGGGTTGAGACATAGCCGGTGCCGCTCTTTCGCAGCAGTCCGATGAGTTCGTCGTCTACAGGCGCATCGCCCACCCCGTGCGCGAGAACGTCCACCCCAGCGCGTGCGGCGACCTTCGCTCCGTTGAGGGTCACGGTGTGGGTGAAGACTTTGATTCCGGCGTGATGTGCGTCTTCGACGATCGCGGAAAGGGTCTCGATATTCATGGAAGTTAGATCGTCGCCTCTTCCGTAGCGCCAGCCGTCCGTAAACGCTTTGATGACGTCCGGCTTGTAGGGAAGAATCTTCTTCATGGCGGCGTGCGCCTCTGCCGGGGTGCTGACGAGCTGGGTAAAGTAGTCTCCCCATCCGAACTCCGCGCCGTGGCCCTCGGGGGTGCCGAAGCGGATCGCGAAGTTGATCTTGGGTCCAAGGAGAACGCCGCCGGCCAGCATGGAGCGGAGGGGTGCGAGCATCTCTCCGTAAACGCTGTAGTCGTTGACCGAAGTGACACCACAGACCAGATAGGCCTTCAGATTCTTGCCGAAGTCGTCGACGGCATCGGTGCCCGATGCGTTGAGGTGAGTATGCAGGTCAAAGAGGCCGGGCATCAGCGTCTGGCCGGCCGCATCGATGATGCGGGCACCATGAGGAATTTCCACGTGATCGGATACAGCGACGATGAGGTTGTCGTGGAGGATCACGGTCTCGATGCGTACGGGAGCCCCTGTGCCATCGATGACGCGAGCGCCGGTGATGGCGGTCGTGGTCTGGGCTCTCGCAACTGCTGCCGAGGAGAGGGCCAGCAGAGCGATGACGCGAACGGACCTTGCAAGCATGAGTTTCCTTTCGAGGATGCGACGCTGTCAATGTTTGAGAGCTCGCCCGGCAAGCACCGTCGTCAGCGATCCGTGATCGATGGCGAGCTGACCGTTGACGGTGAGATAGCGAACACCCGTGGACAGAACTCGCGGCGATTGATAGGTCGCGCGCTCGTCAAAGGTCTTCGGATCGAATGCCAGGATGTCGGCGAAATATCCAGCTTTCAGCAGCCCACGATCTTTCAATCCCAGGGTTTCAGCGGGAAGGGAGGTGCTGGAGCGCACGGCGAACTCAAGCGAGACAACATGTTTGTCATAGACGTACTGGCGCAGCTTCCGCGGATAGGTGCCGTACTTGCGCGGGTGCCCTTCGGAGCCGTCCGAGCACGTCATAACCCACGGCTGGCGCATGAAAAGCTCAATGTCGCTCTCCTTCATGTTGAACGAGGCCACATCGGAACCTCCGGCTTTCACGATCTCGATTGCGACGTCGACCGGCGACTCGTTGCGTTCGCGCGCGATCGTTGCGAGCGTCTTGCCGACGATGGCTTGGTCGCGCGAGGCAGTCATCAGCAGGGAGTCGGCTCCGCCGCGACGAGCCAGGTTCTGGTTCATCTCACTGACGAGGCGCGGGCGGAGGCTGCTGTCGTTCAGGTTCTTCAGAAGCGCTCCCCCGGCCTCGGCCCAGCGAGGCACGAGAGCCGCCGTAACGCTGGTGCCGGATGCGGTGTAAGGGTATTGACTGGCTGTGACCTTGACGCCTGCGTTGCGGGCCTTATCGATCAGCGCGATGACCTCTGCGCTCTTGCCCCAGACGTCGGCGCCGAGCGCCTTGATGTGAGATATCATGACCGGCGAATGGGCCTCCTGACCGATCCGGATCGTCTCTCGGACCGATGCGAGCAGGCCAATCGAGTAGGAGCTCTCGTCGCGCATATGGGTGTCATACAGGCCGCCGTGCTGCGCGGAGATGCGAGCCAGCTCAATCACCTCTTCCGTGCTGGAGAAGCTTCCGGGCGCGTAATACAGGCCCGTCGAGATGCCGATGGCGCCCTCCGTCATCGCCGCCTCGACAAGCGCCTTCATGCGATCGAGCTGCTCTGCCGTCGGCTTTGCATCCGACATGCCCATCACCTCGCGGCGGATAGTCCCCTGCCCGATGAACAGAGCCGCATTCGTGCCAATGCCCTGCTGTCTCCACTTTGCCAGGGTGGATCCGATAGCCGCCGGGCTGTCACCGTCATTTCCAGTAGCGACCGTGGTCACGCCTTGCATGAGGTACGCTTCGTTGCGGCTGCGTTTCGCGTCGGAGAGATCCCCAGCCGTGTGCGTATGCGGATCGATAAAGCCCGGCGTAAGGACCAGGCCGGTGGCGTCGATCTCGCGTTTGGCCTTCCGTCCTTCGCTGGAACCCACGAGGACGATGCGGTCGCCTGCTATGCCTATGTCCGCATGGATTGCCGGAGACCCGGACCCGTCAACGAGAGAGCCCCCGCGAAAAAGGAGATCCAACTCCTGCGCGAGGGCCAAGCAAGACCAACTCAGAAGGACCGTTGCGGCAAACAGGAGTCTCACAGGTCGTTTCAAGGTTTGTGCTCCTTGCCTGGTGTCTGGGAACCTGCCGGCTGGACCGGCACCAGGTGCCGCTGAAAGAAATCGGCTTCAGCTTTGTAGGCCTCGACCCAGTGGCGATGCAACAGGAAGTCGTGAATCTCATCCGGGAAAACCAACTCCTCGAACTCGACGCCCTGCTTTCTGAGTGCTCTGGCCAACGACACTGTCTGCGAGAACGGAACATTCCGGTCATCGTCTCCCTGAATAAGAAGCACCGGCGAGCGCCATGTGGCGATGGAGGCCATAGGCGAAGACTCCCATGCCGTCTTCAGAGTTCGTGTGTCGGCAGCCGGGTCGGGCGAAGGCCGCCAGTTCGCGGGGCGCTGCCACTGGTGAACGCCGTGCATATCCACCCCGGCGGCAAACATATCCGAGGCGCGGGCCAGGGCGAGCGCGGTGAGAAAGCCTCCGTAGCTACCTCCCCAAACGCCGATCTTTTCAGGGTCAACATCGTGCCGGCGGCGCAGATAGTTTCCGGCCCCGAGCACGTCGTTGAACTCGCTGGCTCCATCCCTTCCATAGTGAATTGCCTCGCGGAAATCTAGGCCGTAGCCGATACCGCTGCGATAGTTTACCGAGAGCACGATATACCCGAGGCTGGCCAGGTATTGATTCATGGCATAGGCATTGGAGTAGTACTGCATGGTGTGAAAGCCAAGCAGCATCTGGCGGCGCGATCCCCCGTGAAAGAACACCAGGGCCGGGTGCCGCTTGCCGTCGCGCGCTCCCGGCGGCAGGAACAGCTGGCCGTGAAGCTGCAGACCATCTGCGGCAGGAAACAAGACCTGTTCGGGCACAAGAAATCGAGCGCCGGGATAGCTCGCCGGGATGAGCTCTGGAGCCAGATCCCGCAGCTTGCCATCCGGTCCGAGCAGCGCCGGGCGAAGCGGGGTGTGATGGTCAGATCGAAGTGTGGCGATCAGGCGTCCCGCTTCCACCGGCGCAACTTCGATCCCGGTGCCGCTTGTCAGTGGCTTTGGTTTTCCCCCAGACACGGCTACGCTCCAGATGTGGCGGCGGTCGATGTCCTCCCGGTTCGAGGCGTACTGGTTCGACGCGTACAGGATGGTCTTGCGGTCCGCGGTCAAACTGGCGTCTTCCACCTCGAAGTCACCGGGAGTGAGCAGAAGCGCTTTGCCGCCCGTTGCAAGCACGGAATAAAGGTGCGACCAGCCATCGCCCTCCCACGGAAAGACCAGGTGATTGTCTGCTGTCCAAAGCAGCTGCGCTCCATGTATCTCGCGGAAGGCGCTCCCTCGGCCCTGCCCGGCTTCCCACAGGGAGTGCCCCTCGCCAGTGGAGGCATCGGCAATGCGAATGGACCACGGGCTCGCCGTTCGATGGTCGCCAGGCGACGGCTCGGACGATCCTGGCACTCGAATGAAAGCCACCTGCCTGCTGTCAGGCGACCACACAGGCTCCGCATCGTCTGCCGTGCCGGGGTCCACGTACCGCAGCGTCTTTGCGCCGAGGTCATAGATCCCGATAAAGCTGTGATCGGAGCGTTCGCTCACAAACGCGAGCGCGTGCCCGTCAGGAGCCCAGACCAGATCGGAGATGTCCCCCCGCGTGTGAAGCAGGAGCTTTGCCTTGGCTGGGTCGGATATCAGGCCGGCCGTCCATATCTGTCCGTGGGAGAGGAACGCGACCTGGTCTCCTGCCGGAGAGATCGCGGGACCGTAACCCTCGCCCAGCTTTCTCGGCTCATCTCTGGCCGCCGCGACGAGCCAGATACTCTGCGTGACCCCGCCGGTTGCAAGCGCGGGATTCGGATCGGGTCTACCTGGAAACTCCGAGTCGCCGCCCCGGACATAGACCAGGTGCTCGGCATCGGGAGTCCACGCAATCTGATAAATCTCCTGGCCGTCGTCCTGATCGTAGGAGGTCAGCGGCTTCGATTCAAAGCCGCCCGACACACTCGGCTTTGCAATCCAGAGGTTACGTCTGCCCTGCTGGTTCTCTACCCATGCAAAGCGGCCCGTCTGCGGGCTCGCGACCAGATCCGAGGCGAACGGCGCGCTCAGCGCCTGATCGATGGTGAAGCCCTGGCCATGCGCACAGAGACCCACGAAAGACGCGACCACTGCCGTAGCCATCGCCATCGCACGCATCATCCCTCCCCGCCTCGCCAGGGAACCGCCTCTTGGATGGCTGGTGAAGACCGTGTCTGATAACACCCGCCACGCCAACCGTGTTTCTGATCTCTCCGCCATCCTTGATCGTCTCCTCATCGATCGTCTCCTCATCGATCGTCCTCTCGGTCCCACGTGAGCCACAGGGCTCCGCCCTGAACTTCGGCACTGGATCTACCGCCCGGATGAACCTTCCACACCTCATGGTGGGACCGGGAATCGGAAATCGTCTTGACAGCCGTGCACCGTTCGGTAAAGTTAGCTCATTCCCGAACAGCTGTCTCGCTGAACCGATGCAACTGCTCTAGCTCAACCGATGGAACTGCTTTAATCGATAATCCGTACCCCTACGTCAGGCGCGCGCCGCCAACCGGGCCTGGCCCTGAATTCCGCTAATCTGCACCGGCAAGCTCCCGTGTCGCAGATACCGGATAGCAACCGGTATTCCTGAACCGGGGTTCGTGCCGCGTCGCTCATGTACGAGCACCATGTCACACATACACCGCAGTTTTAAACCTTCATATAGCCGACCCACATGCCAGGTGGTTTTGTTCCAGGAGTGATTGCATGAACCGGATTCTCTGCTCTTTCCTTCTGTTTCTCGTGTCGATCGCAGCTTTGGCCCAAGGAACTACCAGCCGGATCGTTGGCGTCGTCACAGATAACAGCGGCGCTCTCATCTCGGGAGCCTCCGTCACCGCAGTCGAGGAAGCTACGAAAGCCACATACTCCACGACCTCAGGCAGCAAGGGAGACTTTGTCTTCGACAGCCTTCAGATCGGACACTACACGATCCGGGTGACCATGCCGTCGTTCAAGACGTTCGTCTCGACCGGAAATGTGCTGAGCATCGGTCTGCCCACCACCGTAAACGCAATGCTTGGCGTCGGGTCGGCGGATCAAACCGTAGAAGTCCAGGGCGGCTACGATCTGGTGCAGACGGAGTCCTCCGGCAACTTCGGCGGCATCGTCGACAACGTGACCTTGACCCAGCTGCCCATCGTCGGAACCCGCGGCCGCAATCCGCTGGGGCTGGTCATCCTGATTCCCGGCGTCGTGGCAAACGGAGGAAACGCCACCGGCGGCGGTGTCAGCGTCAACGGCTCGCGCGACCGTGCCTGGAACTACACGCTTGACGGCGTCGATGTCAACGAGAGCAGCTCCGGCGGTTCCAACTCGTCTCCGACCCACCTCAATCCGGACATGCTCTCCGAGTTTCGCGTCATTACCTCCAACTTCACGCCGGAGTACGGCCGCAACTCCGGCGGGCAGGTCGTCATGGTCACGCGTTCCGGAACCAACGCGTTTCACGGCAATCTCTTCGAGTTCTACCAGTCCCCCTTTCTGCGAGCGAACACTCCCCAGGCGAAGGGAGCCGGTCTGCCGCGCGGCCAGTTCATCCAGAACATCCCCGGCGGCTCTCTCGGCGGACCCATCTTCAAGGACAAGACCTTCTTCTTCGTCAATGTCGAGCTGCTACATGCCAAGCAGACCTCGGTGGTCACGCGCAGTGTCTATACCGCCTCCGCCAGGCAGGGACTCTTCCGCTACGCGACCGGCGGCGGCAAGAATAATCCATGCTGCGCTGCCGGCGGTACTGCTTTGACAAACGCTTCCGTCGACGCCAGCGGCAACCCGACCGTCCCTTTCGGCACGTACAACATGGTGACAAACGATCCCTTCCATGTCGGTCTCGATCCTGCGGTGCAGAAGTATCTCGCCCTGGCTCCACTGCCGAACATCTTTACCGTAGGCGACGGGCTCAACACCGCTGGGTATACCTTCGCGGCTCCCGCCACGGATAAGCAGGTGGATACGACCTACAAGATCGACCACATCTTCAACTCGCACAACTCCATCTTCGGACGCTGGTATTCGGGCCACCAGAACACCTTCGCCGACGCTGTCAATGGCGGTCTGCCCACCTTTCCCGATGCGCCTGCGACGGTCAACACCTTCCGCCAGCCCCGCAACCTGGCGCTTGGATATCGCGTCAACATCACGCCCACCATCACGAACGAACTTCTCGCCGGCATGAACCGTTTCGGCTTCGCCTTCGTAAACCCTGCGCTCGATAGCTCGGTGCTCACCCCCTATAACTTCAATCAGGTCGTCTCGCCCCGCAACACGTATGTCGCCAACAACCGGTACCTCACCACCTATCAACTCGCCGATAACGCCACCTTCGTGAAGAGCTCACACACCTTCAAGGGCGGGATCAACTTCCGCTACGGCCGCCAGATCGATCACCGCGGTTCCATCGGCTCCCAGGACGTTATCCCTCAGGTCTTCTTCAGCGCCGGAGACAATCCGCTCGATACCACCCGTTACAACACGCCCGGCGCCGCCAACGGAATCAACACCGCGACCGATCTGCCTAACCTTTACAGCGTTACGAACGACCTGCTAGGGCGCATCGGCCGGACTACTGAGGGCTACGTCTCCAACTCGGACGGCTCGGCCTTCAGGCCCGCGGGCAGCATCAACATCATGGACAATCGCTGGCCGGAGTACGACTTCTACGTCCAGGATTCCTGGAAGGTCCTACCCAATCTCGTGATCGATTACGGCGTCCGTCTGGACGCGCGTATGGCTCCCCGCTTCAAGAGCGCCCCCGGCCTGGTCCCCAACGTTCCCCTCGCCTATGGCCAGAGCGCCGGAGCAGCTATCTCCTTCGTTCCCGGCCAGTTCTACAAGGACGATTGGAATAACCTCGGCCCCTCGGTAGGCTTTGCGCTGGATCCGTTCAAAAACGGCAAGACCTCCGTACGCGGCAACTTCCGCATCGCCTACGACCGCATCAACTCCTTCTCGTTCTCGTCCACCGTCTTCCAGGGCATGCCGGGTCTCACCTATCAAGCCATCGATTCCACGTCGGGGCAGGACAACTTTACAACCAACACCCAGGGCGTTCGCGCCAAAAGCTGGACCGTTCCGGTGCCGCCCACGACGCCGTTGGGCCTTCGAACTCCGCCTCCGGTTAGCCTCAACGCCCTCACGGTTGCCGATCCGAATATCAAGACGCCCGCGGTGGCCATGTGGGGGCTCAGCATCCAGCACCAGATCGCAAGAGATACGGTGGTCACCATCACCTACATCGGCAACCACGGAACCGGCCTCTATGGCGGCTACGACACCAATCAGAGCAACATCACATCCAACGGATTTCTGCAGGCCTTCCAGACCATCCAGGCTGGTGGCGACAGCCCACTGATGACGCAGATCATCTCCTCCGACACACGCCGCAGGACAGGAGAGACGGGGGCTGCCTTTATCAAGCGAAACTACGCCTCCAACCTGAGCCTCAACAACGTTGCCGGCCTCGCCAACGCCCTGGCCACGCGGCTGCAGAACGGCACCCCGCTGGTGGTCACGTCCGGCCTCCCGGCCACATTCTTCAAGCCCTATTCGCAGTATCTGGGCGGCCTCAACGTCCTCCAGACCCGCGACTATTCCAACTACAACGGTCTGCAGACACAATTTGAAAAGCGCTTTTCTAAGGGCCTCCTCTTCCAGGCAAACTACGTCTACTCAAAAACGCTCGACGTGCGCTCGTTCGATCCGACGTTTACCACCGTCGGCACCGGCGGCACCCAGAGCGCGGCGGCCACACCCTTCGATTACCACACGCCCAGCCTGAACTACGCTCCAGCGGACTTCGACAACACCCATACCGTGGCCGGAAACTTCGTTTACGATCTTCCGTTCGGCCGCGGCAAGTGGATCGGCGCCAGCTGGAACCGCGCCGTCGATACCCTTATCGGCGGCTGGGAGGTCGCCGGCGACGGCAACTGGTACTCCGGCCGCCCCATCACCTTCTACTCCGGCTCCAACACCTTCTCCGGAACCGTCCAGACACCAGCCTCCTGCAACGGCTGCAACCCGCACATGGGCCACATCCACCTGGAGGGCCCCGCCGGCAGCCAGGTCCTCAGCTTCTTTACTGCCGCGCAAAAGAACATGTTCTATGTGCCCGCCGCTGGCCAGAACAGCAACGTCGGACGCAACTACTTTCGCCAGGCTGGCGTGTGGAACATGGACGCTACCCTCTCCAAGAACTTCACTGTCTACCATGAACAGGTTCTTCAGCTTCGCCTCGAAGCGCAAAACCTTGCCAACACCGTCAGTTACGATACTTTCGGTTCGCAAAGCATCCAGTCGTCCATCTTCGGACGCCTCAACGCAGCCACCGACGGCGTCGTCAGCAACAGTCCTCGCCGCATGCAACTCTCCGCGAAATACACCTTCTAGCGGTATCCCAGCACCGCCGGCTCACCGGGCCGGAAACCTGGCAGCTGCATGCGAGCCGACCGGCTCCAGGTAAATGGCCACGCCTCCTGCCAGGCGCATGGCCAGATCCAGCGTATCCCCGGCCGTCACGTGTCGCGTGGTCTGCGCAAGCTCCTCGTAGCTGGCGGTCGTGTCCTGCGGATCGGCGAAGACATGCGCCATGTACTCGCCCTTGGGCAGAAAGGAAAGCGGCAGCCGGTAGTTGTACGGTCTGTCGCCGGTCATGCCTCCGATAAACCATCTCTGCCCACTCCGGCGCGCCATCACAATGTGTTCTCCAACAACGCCGTCAAGAACCCTGGTCTCATCCCACACAGTCGGCACCGCGCGGAGGAAGTCCAGGCCGGGCTGGTCTTTGTAGTGGACGGGATCGTCCGAAACGCAGGTGAGCGGGCTCCAGTACACCACAAATAAAGCCAGTTCCTGCGCGCGGCTCCCCATCACTTCGGTAGGCGTGGTCTGCTTCCACTGCGACGGACTGCGGTTCAGGAAGCCACCTGGGGTATAGTCCATCGGCCCCGCCAACATGCGGGTAAACGGCAGCGTCACTTTGTGCAGCGGGGTGACCCGGGTGCTGAATTTGTTGTACTCGTTGCCGAGCACGCCTTCTCTCGTCAGCAGATTCGGCCACGTCACTCGCAGTCCGGTGGGCTCGAAAGATCCGTGAAAGTCGACCATCAAACGATGCTTCGCCGCGAGCGCGACCACATCCTCATACCAGTTCACCATCGCCTGATCGTTGCTGTCCATGAAATCGATCTTGACGCCCGCGACACCCCATCTCTCGTAGGTTCCAAATGCATTGTCCAGGGTGCCGGCATCCTTGGCGCGGGTGACATCACCCGAGTGCAGCCAGATCCACTCCCGTACATGTTGCTGCTGGGCATACCGTAGCAAACCCGGCATGTCGATCTGGGGCGCCGGCTGCGTGATCTTCGCTTCGGGCTTGTTGAACGGCCCATACCACTGCCAGTCGATCAGCTGGTACGGAAATCCCATCTCCGACGCGAACGCGATAAACCGGCGATTGGTTTCATTGTCCATCTTTACGTCGCCGCTCCACCAGTGATCCCAAGTCATCTTCCCCGGTTTGATCCACGATGTGTCCGCAATCTTCGATGGCGGATTCAGATTCTCGATCAGGTTGGATTCGATCAGGTCGCCCAGCCGCCGGCCCAGCATGATCACCCGCCACGGCGTCTGGTGGGGCGTGTCGGCCTCTACCAGACCGGCGCCGTCCAGCCTGGGCGAGAGATCGGCTGACACGGTCGATGCGCCCGCGGGCGTCAGATACATCCCCGCCCAGTCCGACAGGTCAGCCTCCGTCACAGCCGCGTACATATTGGCGTCCACCTCCGCCAGCAGCGGGAGGATCACATGGGCCCCGGCCGGAATCGCGGAGAGCCGCCCCTTGGAGAACTCATGCTCGTAAGAGTGGTGATAGTGCTCCGTGACGCCAGCCCACACTGTTGCATCCGAGGCGAAATGAAAGGAGCTCAGCTCCTTCGTGACGAGGAAGTGCTCCAGCCCCGGCTGCTTCGGCAGCCGGTAGCGGAACGCGACCCCATCCGGGTAGGCGAGAACGAGGACGTCCATCCGGCGGTGTCTCCCGGCCCGCTCCTGGAGCTCCAGATCCATCTCCGTGTACCAGTTCCGAATCTTCGCGGTCTTGCCCCATACCGGCGTCCACGTCTGGTCGGGCGTATGCTGATCGCCACGCAGCAGCATCCATCCGCCCATGGGCTCCTGATCCTTCAGATCCAGCCCAAGGGCCGAGGCAGCCAGTACCGGCCGGCCTCCCATCGAAACGGTGTAGGTCAGCGGATCGAGCTGAATCTGAACTTCAATCGACCTCTCAGGCGATCTCACCGTCTGTACTGCCTGCGTCGCTGCCGCTGCCGTGGAGCGCAGCGCCCCGCACACCAGGGCCAGCAGAGCCCCACACACCATCGCCTGCCGAAGCGTCATCCTGATGACGCAAACTGTCCGGCCCGCTTCCAAGTTGCTGTACATGGCTTCGCCACCACCGTTGAGTTGCCCAACAGCATACATGGGGTCCGACAAAGCGCGGCTCCCAGCGAAGTAGGCAAATCTAGCCTCGTTCTCCATCAACGCCCGCGACCAACTGCCAGCTCACCAACCTCCGGTCCTCAGACCTAATCCCGGGAGTACAGATTCGTCCTCGATCATATCCACCCGTTGCTGCTGCTCCCTCCATCCACGTTCCCGCAGCCGCACCATAGCAGGGTGTGCCAGGCTCAGCACCAACACTGCAGTCAGAAAGCTGGACCAGTCCGCCTCCATTCTTCCCACAGCTCACCACGCCCAGCATCAGCGCTGGACACACAAAGAAATACCGTACAAAGATCAGGGGCAGCTCCACCCTTGTGCTCACCCGCGCCGCCGTAAATTCCACATCCTCCTCTTCACGGTCCCTGCTCGCGCTGCTCTCACTGCCCGCCATCACCTCCCTTCCCTCGGCGACTACTCGACCCACACCCATTCGGCTCACATCCCAGGCTCACCTGGGCCGGTGGTTTTTCCTCTTCATCAAGCTTGCCCTGCTCCTCCCTGCCGTCTGCTTCGCGTCTCTCGACTTGTTCTAAGCCGGCGTCCAGAACCGAAAAGAGGCGCACAAGCGTCCACAAGGCGTGGACCAGGGCGCCGGCCTCACCCACCTCGGTGACCCGCTGCGCGTCGCTTCGGTGACCGCTGCGCGTCGCTTCTAGGTAGGCCAAGGCTTCAGCCTTGGCATCTTGAACCGTCGTAAGATCGGGCTTCAGCCCCTGGGTATGACTTACCCAGCTGCTTGCTAAACTCAATCCAAAGATGACCGACGCCATCCCGCAACTCACCAGCTACGACGAACCCAGCCTCGAAGCCGCCTTCCACACCCTCGCCGAAGAGGTCCGCTCCGAAGCCGCCGTCCTCAACACCCCCGAAGCACAGGAGAACTTCCGCCTCCATTGGCTTGGCCGCAAGGGGGGCCGCCTCAAGCTCATCAGCGAGGCCTGGCTCAAATCCGCCCCCGCCGATTCCCGCAAACCCCTGGGAATTCGCTTCAACCAACTCAAGGCGCAGATCGAGCAGGCCCTCGAAGCGCCCCTCACGCAATCGGCTCCCACCTCCCAGCAAAGGCAGGCCATCGACATCTCTCTCCCCGGCACCCTCCGCGCCCCCGGCATCCCCCACCCCCTCATCCAAACCATGCACGCCGTCGTCAAGGTCTTCGAAAACCTCGGCTACTCCGTCAACCTCGGACCGCAGGTCGAGACTGACTTCTACAACTTCGAAGCCCTCAACTTCCCCCCCAACCACCCCGCCCGCGACACCCAGGACACCCTCCTCATCGCCCGCCAGCAGTCCAAACCCGCCCGCGACCGCCTCCTCCTGCGCACCCACACCTCCCCCGTCCAGATCCGCACCATGGTCGAGCACGCCCCGCCCCTCCGCATCGTCATCCCCGGCAAGGTTCACCGCAACGACGCCGCCGACGCCACCCACTCGCCCATCTTCCACCAGGTCGAAGGCCTCGCCGTCGATACGGACATCACCTTCTCCGACCTCAAGGGTACCCTCGACCACGCCATGAAGGCCCTCTTCGGCCACAACGTTAAAACCCGCTTCTTTCCCTCCTTCTTCCCCTTCACCGAGCCCTCCGCCGACGTCCAGATCTCCTGCATCTTCTGTGACGGCTCCGGCTGCCGCAAATGCAAACACTCCGGCTGGATCGAACTCCTCGGCTGCGGCATGGTCGACCCCGCTGTCTTCGCCGCTGTCACCGCCGAACGCACCCGCCTCGGCCTCGATCCCAACCCCTACGACCCGTCGCGCGGCCCGGATGCAGTCAGCGGCTTCGCCTTTGGCATGGGCGTCGAACGCATCGCCATGATCCTCCACGGCGTCTCCGACATCGGCCACTTCTACTCCGGAGACATGCGCTTCCTCGAACAGTTCGCCTGAAGCCGCCGTCCGACAGGCCACCCGTTTTAAGCCTTGAAGCACTCGCCCAACGATCCGCATCGAAGCTGAAATGGGATCCACGCTCCTCGCCGTCTCCAAATCCATCATCGAATACCTCGCCCGAGGCGTCGAGTTCGCCGCCGCCCTCGTCATCGGAATCGCCGCCATCGAGGCCACCATCAAGTCCCTCGTCCTCTTCTTTCAGCGCAGCGCGCCTCCCGAGCGCAAAATCGAGGTGCGCCTCACCTTCGCGCGCTGGCTGGCCGTCGCTCTCGAGTTCGAACTCGCCGCCGACATCCTCAACACCGCCGTCACCCCAAGCTGGAGCGACATCGAGAAGCTCGCCGCCATCGCCACCCTCCGGACCGCTCTCAACTACTTCCTCGAGCGGGAGATCCAGCAGGAGTCTAAGCCGGAACAGAAAGCCGCCGAGCAGGCCACCCTCGGCCCTTCCGCAACTCCCCGTGGTGGCGTCCATGCAAGCCACTGAGACCGCCTGGGTCACCCTCGGCGGCACGCTCATCGAGCTGCTCGCCGCCGTTGTCGTCTCCTTCCACGTCCTCTGGGCAATATTCCGCATCCTCACCCGCCACGGCAGCGACGACGCCCGCCTGCTCATCGCCCGAGGTGTTCTCGCCGCGCTCAGCTTCTCGGTCGCCGGAACCCTGCTCAAGACCATCGCCCTCCAAAGCTGGCCGCAGATCCGTATGTTCGCCTTCGTCCTCCTCCTCCGAACCCTGCTCAAACGAATCTTTCAATGGGAGCAGACGATGATCGCGCAAAGGCGTGGCCCTCGTCAGGGCTTCACCACGCCATCCTCAACCGGCATCAGCCTGATACTCCTCGCCGGTGTGCTCCTGACCTCGAGCACGATGCACGCCGCTACCGGAACCCAGCTCCCCGGCAGCACCCTCTACCCCCGCCTCATCCGCCTCCACCACGCTCCCGGCCCGCTCAAGAACTCCATCCTCGCCAAAACCGGCAACAAGCTCTTCCGCTCGCTCGACGAGGGCCGTACCTTCACTTATCTCACCACCGTCCCGACCGCAAACCTGGAGGCTGGCAGCCCCACCCCCGACCCAGCCGCCCCCGACAAGGAACGCTGCTGCTCCACCATTTACGAGCTCCCCCGCAAGCTCGGCCACCTCAAAGCCGGAACCCTCCTCTACTCCGCCTCCTTCTTCTCGGGCGGCATCCCCGCCATCGAGATCTACACCAGCACCGACCACGGCCAGAGCTGGCGCTATCTCTCCACTCCCATCAAGTCGGGCGACGAACACCACGGTCTCTGGGAGCCCGAGTTCACCATCGCCAAGGATGGCTCGCTCATCATGTTCTTCTCCGACGAGACCGATCCCTGCTGCAGCCAGAAGCTCGTCTACATGCGTACCCGCGATCTCACCACATGGAGCGGGAGGCAGGACACCGTCGCCAGCGCCTCGCACGCAGACCGTCCGGGCATGGCTATCGTCACCCCCCTTCCTCACCACACCTGGTTCATGTCCTACGAGATCTGCGGTCCGGCAGCCCACTGCCAGGTCTATGCCCGAACCTCAGCCGACGGTCTCCACTTCGGCAGCGCCGCGGACTTCGGCACAAAGCTCGTCACCACGGGCGGCCAATACTTCGCCCACGCCCCCGCCAACATCTTCGATCCCGCCTCTCACCGGCTCCTGCTTGTCGGCCAGGTGCTCTTCGAAGCCGACGGGACCGTCTCCCCACACAACGGCCGCATCCTCTTCACTATTGCCTTCTCTCCCAGTCTCCCGCCCGGCTTCGGCCCGTGGAACACCACGCCCGCACCCGTCGAAGTCCCCACCGCCTACGACAACTTCTGCCCCAACTACTCCTCCGCCCTCCTCTCCACCGCCAACGGCCTCCTCGAGCTCGCATCCGACTTCGACGCCGCCCATCACTGCACCTCCTACTTTGCCTTCGCGCCTCCTGATTGAGGTTCACGCGAATTGTGTTTGAGTGGACCCGAGGCTCCCGCTCGGCCCTATAGGTCCACGCGCCTCAGGGGAGCCTTTCGGTTTGAGAGAAAACGCCGCGTGAGGCGTTCGTGCAACAGCAGGCTACCCTCGCGGCACGCGTTCGCCCCACGCAAGAGGAAGTTAGCTGGCGGATCCGAACTGATCGCGCAGGTGAATAAAAGCAATGAAAAGCAATGCAACGGTAGCCGGGGCAAATATCAAATACATGTTGTTCTCTCCAATGAGTAAGGCAGCGGTAAGTCAAACAGTGTTGCAGGTCGGGCATGGCGCCCAGTTCAGCTCTTGCTTGATGAATACACAAGACATATGCAGTTGGCTTGCCAAAGCTGCGGCTCACCAGAGAAACCCCCATCAGCCGGCAATCGCCATTGATTCGCCGTTCTGGCGCTCGGAGTACGCCAAAAGACCGCAGGGCAATGGTAGATAGGTTGCCTCAAAGATGAACTATTTTTCTCTTGGAGGAAAACACTCTCGCTCCCCAATCGCACCTGCCGATCAAAACGGCGCATCGCAACCGATTCGTTAGACTTGGATCACCTACCTCCATGAAGATCCTTACCGCCTGGCTCCGCGCCTTCCTGCCCGCCCTTCCCGTCACCGACCGCGAACTCGCCCAGGACCTCACCCTGCGGGGTATCGCCGTCGAAGGCATTCACGAACTCGGCCCCGGCAACGGTCACCTCTTCGAGATGGACATCACCACCAACCGCGTCGACGCCATGAACCACTTCGGCATCGCCCGCGAAGCCGCCGCCATCTACGACCTCCCCCTCGCCCCCCTGAAGTCCACCTCGGAACTGCGATCCCGACCCGCAGCCACGCCGCCGTCATCTCGACCCGAGGCGGAGCCGGAGCGGAGAGACCCCAGTATTTCGCCCGAAGCGTCCCAAACTCCCGCTGAAACTGCAAGCCCCTTCCCCGTCCGCATCGACCCCTCGGCCAAACACCTCTGCGGCCGCTTCACCGCCCGTGTTCTCCGGGAGGTCGCCATAGCGCCCTCCGCTGGCCCCGTCAAGACCTTCTTCGACCTCCTCGGGCAAAAACAAATATCGAACGCCGTCGACGCCTCCAACTACACGCTGCTCGGCATGGGCCACCCCACCCACGCCTTCGACCTCGACCGAATCGAGGGCGGCATCGTCGTCCGTCTCGCTCGCAAAGGCGAAAAGCTCAAACTCCTCGATGGAACCGAGCGCCTCCTCGATCCCGGCGACCTCGTCATCGCCGACGAGATCAAGGCGCTCTCGCTCGCCGGAGTCATGGGCGGCTATAGCTCCATGATTACGCCCGGGACGAAGAACATCATGGTTGAATCCGCCTGGTTTGACCCCGCCACCATCCGTCGCAGCTCCCGCCGCCACCTCCTCCACACCGACGCCTCGCACCGCTTCGAGCGCGGCGCCGACTTCAACGCCGCCCCCCTCGCGAACCACCTCGTCAGCAGCCTCATCCTCGAAGCCGGCGGTCACCTCGACGGTGACCTCATCGACATCCTCGATCCCGCGACACAGCTCCGCACCGCCAGCCGCCCGCCTATATTGCTGTCCGTGAACCAGGTCCAGCGCCGCCTCGGCGCCACCCTCGACGACACCCCCGGCCACTCCGCCCTTTCTAGCGACCTCGTCGCCCGTTACCTCACCGCCCTCGGCTGCACCCTGATCCCTGCATCCGCCGATGCCCTGCCGGTCGCAAGCCCCGCAGCCCCCTCGCCTCACCTGGCCGCAGACTCCGCCTTCTCCGTCACCCTGCCCTCGTGGCGCCTCGATCTCGAGCGCGAGATCGATCTCATCGAAGAGGTAGCCCGCGTCCACGGCTACAACCGCTTCGCCAACACCCTCCCCGCCCCGCGCCCCGTCCTCGCCCACCCTGGGTATGCGCCAGAGCACGCCGTCCGTAACCGCCTGCTCGCCCTCGGCTTCTCCGAGACCATCTCGTCGACCTTCGCAAGCATCCCTGACAGCGACCTCTTCGCCCCCGCTGGCTCGCGGGCCGGGCAGGGAAGCGCCGCCACATCCCAACACGTCCCCATCGAGAACCCCCTCTCCGAAGCCGCCTCCAACCTCCGCCCATCGCTCCTCCCCGGCATGCTCTCCATGCTCGCCCACAACCTCAACCGCGACGTTCCCACCGCCCGCCTCTTCGAGCAGGGCCACATCTTCAGCCAAGGCCACGGCGTCAGCGCCGAGCCCCAAAGCCGGGTGCCCCATCTTCGCGACAGCACCATCGTCGCTAAGGTGGGTGAAGTGGCGCCAGTGACCCGTTCCAGCCCCGAGATCATAGGAGACTTGCTGAGCCCTATCCAGCACGTCCTCGAAACCCCCTCGCTAGCCCTCGGCCTCACCACCGCCAGTCCCACCGCCACCGCCCTCCTCTCCGCCGCCGACGCCCCCATCTTCGAGCTCAAGGGCGCCATCGAATCCCTCGCCTCGCTCTTCGCCCTCCCCGGCGGCGTCAATGCCCTCACCTTCACCACCCAGGCCGCCCCCGCCTGGCTCCAGCCCGGACGCTCCGCCATCGCGCTCCTCGGCAACCGGCCCCTTGCCCACTTCGGCGAACTCTCCGAAGCCGAATCGATCCGGCGCAAGCTCCGTCAACCCGTCTTCCTCGCCGAGATCGATCTCGCCCAGCTCTACGCCCTTCCTCTCCGCAAAGTCGCCGCGTACGAGCTCTCCCGCTTCCAGGCCGTCCAGCGCGACTTCTCCTTCTTCTTCCCCGACTCCACCCACTGGCACACCATCGCCTCCGCCATCCGCGCCCTCTCTCTCCCCGAGCTCCACAGCCTCGCCCCCGTCGAGATCTTCCGCAACGCCGCATCCTCGAATAAGCCCAGGACCGTCCCCCTCGGCCACTACTCCCTCCTCCTCCGCACCGTCTTCCAGTCCCGCACCCGCACCCTCGCCGAAGACGAGCTCGCCGCCTTCTCCAGCCGCATCGTCGAAGCCCTCACCGCCCTTGGCGGAACCCACCGCGCCTGACCCCCTCACGCTCTCCTCTCCGTCCATCGGCAACGCATCCACGCTGAGTCCCCACCCATTTCTGCCCCGAAATCCAGGTGTCATCCATCTATACTTCGAGCTGGGTGTGAAGCACTCAGGAGCCAAAACATTCAGGAGCGAAGCATGAGCACATCCGCCCCCATCAGCCCACCCCTCAGCGCCGACGAGTTCCAGGCGCTCGAACACAAGGTCCTCCAGGCCATCGAGATCGTGAAACGTGAGCGCGAAGCCCGCGCCGCCGCCGAGGCCGAGGTCGATCGGCTGCAGCACCAAATCGCCGCCCATACCGCCGAACTCCAACAGCAGAAAGCCGATCATGCCGCCCAGCGCGAAGCCCACGCAGCTGAACTGGACCAGCACGCCTCCGCCTCCCAGGCCCAGCTCTCCGCCCTCCAGGCGGAGCGGGAACAGGTCCGCCAGCGCGTCGAAAAGATGCTCCAGCAGATGGATGAGCTCCTCTAAATAACCTCGCGCCCGAAGGAGTCCTGATGGCCAATCCCACCGGTTCCACCTATGCCGATCCCTCCACCGACACCGATCGCCGCCACCCCGATCCTCCCGCGCCGGAACTCGCCCAGCCCGCCGTCGCCGTCGCGGTCGAAATCTACGATCAGGTCTATCACCTCCGCGGCATCGACCCCGCCTACATCGAGCGCCTCGCCCAGATCGTCGACAACAAGATGCGCGCCGTCTCCGCCCACGGCGGCACCGTAGACTCGCTTCGCGTCGCCGTGCTCGCCGCCATCAACATCGCCGACGAGCTCGAGTCCCTCCGCCAGCGCCACGATCTGCTCGCCGGCTCCCTCACCCAGTCGCAACGCAATCTTCGCTCCCGCGCCGGCTCCCTCGCCCACCTGCTCGACGAGGTCCTCACCGGCTCAGACACCCGCAAAGCCGGCTAACCCCGCCGCGCGACCGTCATCAGCCGCCAGATCGCCAGCAGTCCCCAGATCGCCAGGAGCCGCCAGATCACCAGCAGCCGCCAGACCGCCCACATCGTCGTCCTCCTCCTCCTCGCCCTGCCCGCACCCGCCGCCCACGCGCAACCGGCCGCTCCCTTCCACCCCGATCTCGCCACCCAGGGGGAGATCAACGCCGCTCGCGCCGCCACCGATCCCGCCACCCAGATCGCCCACTGGCAACGGGCCGCCAACCTCTCCGGCAACACCTGCCCCGAGTGCTTCGAGCGGGTCGCCACCCTCAGCTTCCGCACCGGTGCCTGGGAGCAGGCCATCTCCGCCGCCGTCCAGTTCGAGCGCCTCTCCCCCGAGCCCAAAGACCAGGCCTACGCCGATCTCCTCCACGGCAGCGCTGCCCTCCACCTCAACGGCGACCAGCCCACCCCGCGCGAACTCGCCGAGGCCGACACCGCCTTCAAAGCCGCCATCGCACACGACCCCAACCTCCGCACCGCGCTCTTCCTCGACGGCCGCGCCCTCGCCGCCCTCCGCCGCGATTCGGACGCCCGCGAGGCCTTCACCCGCTACATCCAGATCGCCCCAGCCACCGACCCTTATCGCCCCCGCGCCCAGAACTACCTCGCTAACCTCGCGCTCGCCCGCGCCTCCATGGCCCCACCCTTCGCCGCCGTCACCGCCGACGGCAAGCCCATCTCGCTCGCCGGTCTCCATGGCCGCGTCGTCCTCCTCGACTTCTGGGCCACCTGGTGCGTCCCCTGCCGGCAGCTCCTGCCTAAACTCCAGCACCTCGCCCAGCAGTTCGCAAACCAACCCTTCACTCTCCTCAGCATCTCCTGGGACGAGGACACCGACGCCTGGCAGAAGTTCACCGGCCAAAATCACATGACCTGGCCCCAGGTCCTCGACGCCGATCACAAGCTCTCGGACATCTACGGCGTCGACTCCCTCCCGCACTACTTCACCATCGACGCCGACGGCGCCCTCCAATCCGAGGTCATCGGCGTCGGCGACGACAACATCGAAGCCCGCCTGCAAAAACTCATCGCCAAAGCCAACGCCGAAGCCAACCCCCGCCGCAAACTCGACACCCCCACCCCCCATCCCCACAACTGAAGTCTTTCTGTCATTCCCGCAGGGAACCTGCTGCTGCACTTGCCACTGCCGTTGCCCTTGGCCTACTGCCGTTGCCCTTGTCGCTGCCGTTGCCCGCCCTTTTGCTTGTCATTCAGGAGCGAAGCGGAGGAACCTGCTGTTGCACTGGCTTCCGCTTACCGGCGCCAGCCAGAGCGCGCCAACCCCGCCTCACCCAAAAGTCCCTTGCCTTCCAGACCCCGCTCATTCATGATCCTTTCACTGGATCCCTGCCATGAAAGCTGTTCTCTCTGCCTTAGCCCTTTGCACCGCCCTCACACCGTCACTCGCCCAACAACCCACCTACCAAGGCGACCCCAGATTCCAAAAAGAGGCAGCCGCCGCCAACCAGCCCCGGCAGTCCTCCAGCGACCAGATCGGTCACTGGAAAAAAGCCAACAAGATCGCCGGCGGCATGTGCTTCGAGTGCCTGGAAAAGATGGCCACCCTCCAGTTCAAGGCCGCCGGGTACAAAGACGCGGTCGCCAGCGCCACCTCGCTCGAACAGCTCGCCACCAAGCCAGGCGACAAGGCCTACGCCCAGCTCCTTCGCGGCTCCGCCTGGTTCTACATGGGCCACGACAAACCCAGGCCCGATCAGCTTGAGCAAGCCGATGCCGCCTTCAAGGCGGTCCTCGCCACCGACCCCCGTGTGCATACCGCCGCCTACATGGACGGCCGCACCCTCGCTCTCCTGAACCGCGACGACGAGGCCCGCACTGTCTTCAGCGACTACGTCAAAAGCGTCCCCGCCACCGACCGCTTCCGCACCCGCGCCCAGCACTTCGCCGACAACCCCGCGCTCGCCCGCGCCAAAATGGCCCCGCCCTTCACCGTCACCACCGCCGACGGCAAGCAGTTCACCCTCGACGACATGGGCGGCCGCGTCGTCCTCGTCGACTTCTGGGCCACCTGGTGCGGCCCCTGCAACCAGGAGCTCCCTCACATCAAAAAGATCGCGCAGGAGTTCGCCGGCCAGCCCTTCGTCCTCATCAGCGTCTCGTGGGACGCCGACCCCGCCAAATGGCAGGCCTTCGTGGACAAGAACAATATGACCTGGAACCAGTACCGCGACGCCGACCACGAGCTCTCAAACGCCTACAACGTCAACGCCATCCCGCACTACTTCACCATCGACTCCGACGGCGTTCTCCAGGCGGAACAGCTCGGCGGAGGAACCGACATTGACGGCAAGCTCAGGAAGCTCGTCTCCAAGGCCAGAACCGCCACCCCCCCACCTCCCCAACCGACCGCCACCGGATCCGGAAACTGAACCAGGCGTCGTCTCTGCCTTTGCTGTTGCCCTTGCTTTGCCGTTGCCGTTGCCGTTGTTGTCGCTGTTGCTGTTGCTGTTGCTTGTTACACGCCGTCATCCTGAGCGAAGCGCGCACCGCGCAGCCGAAGGACCCCTGTATTTGCCGTTGCCCTTGCGCTTGCTGTTGCTCTTGCCGTTGCTTGTTCCACCGCCATCATCCTGAGCGAAGCGCAAAGCGCGAGTCGCACGACCTGCGTCGCCTTGCCCTTTCCGCCCTCACCGTGGCGTACCCGACCCACCCCATCCACTAAAATAAGAACAGCAAGGAGGAGAAAGCCCCAGCGCTTTGTCCTTTGCTTTGAGGACTTTAACTGCAACCCAAATAGATCCAGGACTTTACATCAAGTCAATTCTGCATCTGCGGCAAACATTGGACTTACACAAGGTACCCCGGAGGGGAGGTACCCCATCGCTCGCCCTATGCAGCCCAAAGCATCCAACCCGGGAGCAAGCACCCCAGGAGAGCACCAGATGGACAAAGTAGAAATTCTCGACGACCAGGTCGTTCCGCTCGACAACATCGCCCCCGGCCTCAAAGGCCTCCGTATCCTGTTCGTCAACGTCTTCGGCGTCACCCACCCCGACGGCGCCTGGACCCTGATCGATGCGGCCGTGCCCTTCTCCACCTCGCGCATCCGGTCCTGGGCCGAGAAAAACTTCAATGGCCCGCCCAACGCCATCGTCCTCACCCACGGCCACTTCGATCACGTCGGCGCCGCCCTCGAGCTCGCCGACGCCTGGGACGTTCCCGTCTTCGCCCACCCGCTCGAGTTCCCCTACCTCACCGGGCAGAAGGAGTACGACGGCCCGAACTGGAAGGCGGGCGGAGGCCTCATGTCCCTCCTTTCTCCGCTCTACCCCAAGTCCCCCATCGACCTCGGCAGCCGGCTCAAAGCCCTCCCCGGCGAAGGCGCCGAGCTCTCCCTTGCCCAGCTGCCCGGCTGGAAGCTCCTCCACACGCCCGGCCACACCCCCGGCCACGTCTCCTTCTTTCGCGAGAGCGACCGCACCCTGCTCGTCGGCGACGCCTTCTGCACCACCAAGCCCGAGAGCTTCTTCGAGGCCGCCCTCGCCCAGCAGCCGGAGCTCCACGGTCCGCCCTCGTACTTCACCTCCAACTGGTCCGATGCCAAAGCCTCCGTCGCCAAGCTCGCCGTGCTCGACCCCATCACCGTCGCCGTCGGCCACGGCAAGCCACTCTCCGGAACTCACGTCCCCGAGCGCCTGCAAGCCCTCGCCGATGCCTTCGATCAAATCGCCATCCCGGACAATGTCAAGGCCCGATGAGCAGTCGCCCGCGCCGGAACGCAATTCCGTCCCCTTGCTCCGGAATCTGTTGACTTGCCATTCCACCGATACCCGGTTAGCATCCAACTCAAGAAACCGGCCTGCAAAGCAGGTGCGCGACCCACGCTGGTTGAACCAATATTCATTGAACAGGGACCTAGCTCGTATACATGGCTCGGTGTGCAATGTCCGCCAGTCCGGAATGCCTAAAGAGCCACGGCGGGGTCCCGCCGTCTTAGACGGGTTCACCAGCGACTCGACGCACGGCCCAGCGGGTCGGTTTCCGTTTTCACCTCGGCTGCGCGGGCCTAAACTAATCCGAGCGTGCATCCCACCCTCCTCCACCTCGGACACCTCACCCTCCCCACTTTCGGTCTCCTCGCCGCCCTCGGCCTCATGGCAGCCCTCTCGCTTGCCCTCCGCTGCGCCCCCTTCGCCCATCTCTCCCCTGACACCCTCTGGAACGCGACCTTCTTCGCCATCATCGCCGCCTTCGTCCTCTCTCGCCTTCTCCTCGTCCTCGGCAACCTCCGCAGCTTCCTCGCCTACCCCATCCTCCTCCTCACTCTTCCATCGCTCACCGGCCTCGGTCTCCTCCTCACCGCGGCGGCGACCCTCCTTTACCTCCGGCTGAAGCGCATCCCCATCCTCCGTGTCCTCGACGCCTGGGCCGCCCCCGCCGCCGTCCTCTGGTCCTTCCTCGCCCTCGGCCACCTCGCCGAAGGCTCCGACCCCGGCCTCCCCAGCCACGCCCCCTGGGCCGTCCGCGTTCCGCCCGACCCCGACCTCCAGCAGCCCATCGGCCTCTTCGCGGCGCTTGCGGCCATCGTCCTCGCAGCCGTCCTCTGTCGCCACCTCCGCCAATCCCACCGGCCCGGTGCCACCTCCGCTCTGGCTCTCTTCCTCTCCGGCCTCGTTCAGTTCTTCCTCACCTTCCTTCGCCAGCCCTTTCCTTACGCTCCAGAGGCACCCGCCTTCCCGCTCGATCCCATCCAGCTCCTCGCCCTAGCGATGATCGTGACCGCCGGCCTCCTCGACCTCCTCGCCGCGAACTCACGCACGAGTTCAGCAGAGCCATTGCCGGCCGCCCGTCCAACCCCCGAAGCAGCGCCAAGAGAGGCCCGCTAGATGCCCTCGAAAAACATGCTCCCCAAAGGGCATCGCCACCGCTCCGTGCGCGCCGAGTACGTCGCCACCCGCGGCGTCGAAACTCCAACCGTCCTCACCATCCCAACCATCGACCTCTATCTCTACCATCAGCCCAATGCCGGCCCCGCAACCCATACCATCACCACGCCGCTCGAGGCCGCCGGCCTCCGCCTCGACCAGTACCTCGCCCAGGCAATCCCGGAGATCAGCCGCTCCCGCGTCCAACTCCTCATCGCCGGCGGCCAGGTCCACGTCGACGGCGCCCCCGCCAAACCCAAGCACAAGCTCACTCCCGGCGAACTCATCGTCATCACCGGCAGCCCCCGCCCCGCTCCCCTCAACGCCACTGCCGAAGACATCCCCCTCGATATCGTCTTCGAAGACGAGTTCCTCGCCATCGTCAACAAACCCGCGGGCATGATGGTCCACGCCGGCGCAGCCGCTCCCACCCTCGACACCGCGACTGATCCCAAAAATCTGTCATCCGGACCTGAGGCGCAGCGCAGCGGAGCCGAAGTGGAAGGACCTGCTTCTTCGGCCACTGCTCCCGGCCACGATCCCCGCTCCGCCGGAACCCTCGTCAACGCTCTCCTCCACCACTTCAATCACCACCTGTCCAACGTCGGCGGAGATCTACGCCCCGGCATCGTCCACCGCCTGGACAAGCAGACCAGCGGCCTCCTGATCGTCGCTAAAGACGACACCACCCACCGCAAACTCGGCGAGATGTTCTCCGCCCGGGAGGTCGGTAAGACCTACCTCGCCCTTGTTCACGGCCATGTTCCCCGCAAGGACATCACGGTGAACCTCCCGATCGGCCGCGACATCGTCCGCCGCACCCGCATGACCACCCGCCGAGCCTCCGGCTCGCAGGGAGTCCGCTCCGCCACCTCTCACGTCCACGTCCTCGACCGCCTCTCCACGCCGCACGGCCCCTTCACCCTCGTTGAGGTTGCCATCGAGACGGGACGGACCCACCAGATTCGCGTCCACCTCCAGTCGCTCGGTCACCCCGTCGTCGGCGACAACCTCTACGGCGCACCCCACCAGATCCGCCTCACCCCCAGCACTGCCGCCAGCACAGACCCACCCACATCCCTAAAACATCATCCTGAGCGCAGCGAAGAGCCTGCCCTGAGCCTGCCGAAGGGACCCGCTTCTCTTCCGCATAGGCCGGCTTTCGATGCCGCACTCACCCTCTCCCTCCCGCGCAATTTCCTCCACGCCGCCCGGCTCTCCCTGATCCACCCCCGCACCGGCAAACCCCTCCTTGCGGAGGCCCCGCTACCACCCGAGTTAACCCGCTTCCTCACCGCTCTCCAGTCCAGTTCCGCGGCTGCTCCGATAGAATCGAGGGCGTGATCGTCCTTTCTCGCAAGACCCGCGCCGCCCGGCTCCTTCTCTCGGGTGTAGCCCCGTTCTTCAGCTTTCTTCTCTTGTCCGCCGTGCCCGGCACTCTCGCGCAGGCTCCCGATCCCTCCCGGCCCTCCGCTGCCCCCCTATACCCGCCCTTGAACCCGCAATCCGGCCCGCCACCCCCGCAGCTCCGGAGCCTCGCACCCGCGGCTGGCTCCGCCCCGCAACAGACCGCTCCCGGCCCGGCGGTCCCCCAGACCTCTGCCCCTCCATCACAAACGTCCACCCCCCCGCCCTCAGCCCAGCTCCCAACGCCCCAGGCGACCCCCTCTCAGCCGCCCCCAACCGCGCCCTCCAGCCAGCAGCCGGGAAACCCCGCCTTGCAAACTCGTCCGCCGGGCCAGACCTCCCCCACCTCCGATGAGGCCGTCACCACCATCCGCGTCCAGGCCAACGAGGTGAATCTCATCTTCACAGTCACCGACAAGAAAGGCCGCTTCATCACCGGCCTCAAGCGTGAGAACTTCGGCCTCCTCGATGATGGCCGCCCCCCCATAGCGGTCATCGGCTTTCGCCAGCAGACCAATCTGCCCCTGCGCGTCGGCATCATGATCGATACCTCCTCCTCCATCCGTCAGCGATTCCAGTTCGAGCAGGACTCCGCCGTCGAGTTCTTCCTGCAGATCATGCACCGCAACGATCGAGCCTTCGTCCAGGGCTTCGACATCGAGACCAACATGGCCCAGGACTACACCAACTCCGTCGACCTCCTCAACCAGGGCATCCGCAAGCTCCGGCCCGGCGGCGGCACCGCCCTCTATGACGCCCTGTATAAGACCTGCCGCGACCAGATGCTCACCCTGCGTGGTGACGAGGCCGTCCGCAAAGCCCTTATCCTCGTCTCCGATGGCGACGACAACTACTCCCGGGCAACCCAGGTTGACGCCATCAAGGAGTGCCAGCGCGCCGAAACCATCGTCTACACCATCTCCACCAACGTCAGCCCCAGCAAAGACAAGGGCGACGAGACCTTGAAGATCATCTCCGACGCCACCGGCGGCCAGGCCTTCTACCCCACCAGGATCGAAGACGTCGCCACCGGATTCCACAACATCGAAGAAGAGCTCCGCAGCCAGTACTCCCTCCAGTACCGCCCCGCCGACTTCAAGGCCGACGGCAGCTTCCGCACCATCTATCTCCAGGCCACCGACCCCCGCTACCACGTTCGCACTCGCAAAGGCTACTTCGCCCCCCGCGCCGCCGAGTAGCCTTCCCCGCTGCAGGCCTCCTCCCTGTAAAACGTGTCATCCTGAGCGAAGCGCAGCGAAGTCGAACGACCTGCGTTTCTCCCGCGGATGTCTAACCGCCCGGAACGAAGCTCCACAACCCGCGGGGAGCCCTCATCGCGCGTTGTACGATGGCGTCACACACAGGAGAATCCATGCGCCCCCAGCACCTCCTCACCGCCGCGCTCATCCTCTGCACCGCTCTTGCCCTCAGAGCCCAGCAGCCCGCGCAGCCTCTTCAGGCCATGCCCTACTCCCCCTCGCTCGATCCCGCCAGCCTCGATCGCTCCGTCGATCCCTGCACGGACTTCTACAAATTCTCCTGCGCCGGCTGGCAGCGTAACAATCCCATCCCCGCCGATCAGGCCGCCTGGAGCGTCTACGCCAAGCTCGCCAACGACAACCAGCAGTTCCTCTGGGGTATCCTCGCCGACGACGCCAAGGCCGCCAACCGCACCCCCATCCAGCAAAAGGTCGGGGACTACTTCGCCGCCTGTATGGATACCGCCGCCATCGATCGCCGCGGCCTCGATCCACTCAAGCCATCGCTCGCCCGCATCGACGCCCTCATTGATCGCCCGGCCATCCTCGCCCAGATCGCCGACCTCCACCACACCCTTCCCGGAACCTACTTCTTCGGCTCCGGCACCGGCCAGGACGCCATCGACTCCAACACCATCATCGTCGAGCTCGGCGCCGCTGGCCTCGGTCTCCCCGACCGCGACTACTACCTCAAGACCGACCCCAAAAGCGAGCAGATCCGCCAGCAGTACCTCGCCTACATCACCCAGCTCCTGGCCATGGTCGGCGAATCCCCCGGCCAGTCGAAGTCCGACGCCGGGGCCATCCTGCGGATCGAGACCGCCCTCGCCAAAGCCTCGCTCTCCCGCGTCGACCGCCGCGACCCGCACAAGACCTACCATAAGATGTCCGTCGCCGAGTTGGCCGCGCTCTCGCCCGCCATCAACTGGCCCAGCTACTTCACCATCGAAGGCGCACCCGACCTCAAGACCCTCAACGTCTCCCAGCCCGAGTTCATGAAGGCCGTCAACGCCGAGCTCACCTCCGAGTCCGTCCCCGACCTCAAAGCCTACCTCCGCTTCCACCTCGCCACCGCCGCCGCGCCCTCCCTCTCGCACCCCTTCGAGCAGGCGCAGTTCGACTTCTATTCGAAGACCCTCCGCGGCATCCCAGCCCTGCCCCCACGCTGGAAGCAGTGCACCCGCCAGGTCGACCGCGCGCTCGGCGAAGCTCTCGGGCAGGAGTTCGTCCGCCGCACCTTCTCCGCCGGCATGAAGTCCAAGACCCAGCTTATGACCGAGCATATCGAAACCGCGATGCAGCACGAGATCGAAGCTCTCGACTGGATGAGTGAGTCGACCAAGAAAGAGGCCCTCCGCAAGCTCCACGCCATCCGCAACAAGATCGGCTACCCCGACCAATGGCGCGACTACACCGCCCTTACCGTCACACCCGACGACCACTTCGGCAACGTCCGTCGCTCCCTTCAGTTCGAGGACGCCCGCGAGTGGCACAAGTTAGGCAAACCCGTCGACCGCAACGAGTGGGGCATGACCCCGCCCACCGTCAACGCCTACTTCAACCCGCAGATGAACGACATCAACTTCCCCGCCGGTGTCCTCCAGCCGCCCCTCTACGACGTCAAGCTCGACGACGCCCCCAACTACGGCAACACCGGCGCCACCATCGGCCACGAGCTCACCCACGCCTTCGACGACGAAGGCCGCCAATTCGACGCCGGGGGCAATCTCAAAGACTGGTGGACCCCGGCCGACGCAAAGGGCTTCGAAGACCGCATCAACTGCATCCGCGACCAGTACGCCTCTTACGTCATCGTCGACGACATCCACATCAACTCCAAACTCACCAGCGGCGAAGACGTCGCCGACCTCGGCGGCACGCTCCTCGCCTACATCGCCTGGCAGAAGCAGACCGCGGGTGCCCCATCTTCGGCGACAGTCTCATCGTCGCCTAAGGTGGGTTCCCCGGATGCCACCGCCACCATCGGCGGCTTCACCCCCGACCAGCGTTTCTTCATCGGCATGGCCCAGTGGGCCTGCGAAAACGAGCGCCCCGAAAACCTTCGCGTCAGCGCCATCACCAACCCGCACTCGCCCGGCTTCGCCCGCATCAACGGGGTTGTCTCCAACATGCCCCAGTTCCCAAAAGCCTTCGGCTGCAAAGCCGGCCAACCCATGGTCCACTCTCCCACCTGCAAGGTCTGGTAAGGCTCTCCCGCCAGATCGCAACCGCTGTTCAGCGGCCTCGCTTTCACCGCGGCAGGTCTAAATCCTCGCCCTTCTTGTTGTCATTCGGGAGCGAAGCGGAAGAATCTGCTTCTCGTCCGCCGAGTGGATCCACTCCCACAATTCATCTCCCACCCAAGCCTCGCAAGGCCACCTTTCCAGGCCAGATTCCGCCCCTGTACATCGACCCTCCAAACGTCCGGAATACCCGCGAATAAGTCATCGCCCGTGCTACACTTAAGTCTTCTAAGCCGCACTCCAGTTTCCGAGTAAGTCATCTTTTTCCAAACACTTATCGGAATTCCTTGAACCGCGGGCCGCGACTCTCACAACGCACGGAGCACACATGGCATCGACCGCAACCCCACCCGAAACCGCAAGCCCCGATCCTGAGCTCCCAGGCGGACCTCCGCACGTCCAGGGCAGCGGCTACTCCGCCGAAAACATCACCGTTCTCGAAGGTCTCGCCGCGGTCCGCAAACGCCCCGCCATGTACATCGGCTCGACCGGCGATCAAGGGCTGCACCATCTCGTCTACGAGGTCGTCGACAACTCCGTCGATGAGGCCCTCGCCGGATATGCCTCCCGCATCGACGTCACCATCCACGTCGACAACTCCATCACCGTCGTCGACGACGGCCGCGGCATCCCGGTCGACAACAAGGTCATTAACGGCGTCACCATGCCCGCCGTCCAAGTCGTCCTCACCATCCTCCATGCCGGCGGCAAATTCGACGCCTCCAACTACAAGGTCTCGGGCGGCCTCCATGGCGTCGGCGTAAGCTGCGTCAACGCCCTCTCCGAAGAGTTCGACGTCGAGATCTGGCGCGACGGCTTCGCCTGGGAGCAGGACTACTCCAAGGGCGATCCCATCAGCAAGCTCCGCAAAATGGGCGCCTCCACACGCAAGGGCACCAAGGTCCACTTCCTCCCCGACCGCTCCATCTTCTCCGTCCACGAGTACAACTACGATACCCTCGCCAACCGCCTCCGCCAGCTCGCCTTCCTCAACAAGGGCATCGAGATCACCCTCACCGACGAGCGCACTTCGGACGCCAAGACCGGCGACTCCAAGACCCAGACCTTCAAATACACCGGCGGCATCGCCGAGTTCATCAAGCTCCTCAACAAGGGCAAGCAGGTCCTCCACGAGAAGCCCATCTACATGGAGGCCGAGCGCGACGGCGTCGCCATGGAGATCGCCCTCCAGTACAACGACGCCTACTCCGAGACCGTCTTCTCCTTCGCTAACAACATCAACACCGTCGATGGCGGCACTCACCTCTCCGGCTTCCGCACCTCGCTCACCCGCACCATCAACTGGGCCGGCCAGCAGATGGGCCTCTTCAAGGACGTTAAGGAAAACCTCTCCGGCGACGACGTCCGCGAAGGTCTCGTTGCCGTCGTCTCCGTCAAGCTCTCGCAGCCGCAGTTCGAAGGCCAGACCAAGGGCAAGCTCAACTCCGACATCGCCGGCACTGTGCAGGCCTTCGTCAACGAGCGCCTCGGAGCCTTCCTCGAGCAGAACCCCTCCGTCGCCAAGAAGATCATCAACAAAGCCATTGACGCCGCCCGCGCCCGAGAAGCAGCCCGTAAGGCTCGCGACCTCACCCGTCGCAAAGGCGCGCTCGATGGTGGCGGCCTCCCCGGCAAACTCGCCGACTGCTCCGAGCGCAACCCCGACAACTGCGAGCTCTACCTCGTTGAAGGTGAGTCCGCCGGAGGCACCGCCAAGCAGGGTCGCGACCGCAAGTTCCAAGCTATCCTCCCGCTCAAGGGAAAGATCCTTAACGTCGAGAAAGCCCGCTACGACAAGATGCTCGGCCACGAAGAAATCCGCGCCATGATCACAGCCCTCGGCTGCGGCATCGGCAAGGACGACTTCGACGCCACCAAGCTCCGCTACGGCAAGCTCATCCTCATGACCGACGCGGACGTCGACGGCTCGCACATCCGCACGCTCCTGCTCACCTTCTTCTTCCGCCACATGACCGAGCTCATCAGCCGGGGCCACGTCTACATCGCCCAGCCCCCGCTATACCGCATCAAGAAGGGCAAGTTCGAGCAGTACATCAAGGACGACCGCGAATACGTCTCCGTCATGGTCAAGCGCGCCTCCGATGGCATGGTCATCCGGTATGGCGAAGGTGGCGCGAGGCTCGAAGGTAAGGAACTGACGAAGTACATGTCGCAGCTCAACGACTACCTCGGCTTCTTCGATAAGGTGGTCAAGCGCATCCGCAACGAAGAGGTCGTCCGCATCTTCGCCGAAATCTTCGCGAACGAGGGCAAAGACCCAGCACGCCGTGCTGACTTCGAGTCCACCGGCAAGCTCAAGCTCATGCGCGCGAAGCTCAAGGAACTCGAACGCGTCTCCCAGTTCAAAGATGTCTCCGACGTGGAGTTCGACGAGGAGCACAGCATGTACTCCGTCTCCTACACCGATGCGCAGGGCGCCGTCCGCAGGATCGACTGGACCCTCGCCACCGCTCCCGAATCCCGCCAGATGCTTGCCAAGCACGCCCAGATCCGAGAACAGCTCGTCGGCCCCTTTCACATCGAGTACGCCGCCAGGCAACCCGCACCCGCCGCGCAGACTGGACCCAACCCGGCCGTGCCTTCGCAGTCTGATCTGGACGAGGCCGACGAGATCGAGCAGGAGGAAGGCGTCAACGAGGTCATCGCCTCCGCACCCGGCACCATGGCCGAAGCCAAGCCCAGCAAACGCCCCTCCAAAAACACCCAGGACCCCGTCGAGAAGCGCACCCCCCGCGAGGTCTTCGAGTATGTCATCGAGCAGGGCCGCAAGGAGTACCAGGTCCAGCGCTACAAGGGCCTCGGCGAGATGACCGCCCCACAGCTCTGGGAGACCACCATGGACCCCTCCCGCCGTACCCTCCTCCAGGTCAAGCTCGAAGACATCGCCGGCTGCGAGGAGATCTTCACCACCCTCATGGGCGAAGACGTCGAAGCCCGCCGCAAGTTCATCGAAGAGAACGCCCTCGACGTCAAGAACCTCGACATCTAACCTCACCCAAATAGAAAGAGACGAGGCCCCGGAACCGAGGGCCTCGTCTCTTGCCCACTCTCCTCCGGATGCAATAATCCAGCATGCCCCAGCAGATCCCTGCCCCCCTCTCCGTCGATCGCCGGCGCTTCCTCGCCGTTTGCTCCGCCGCCGGTCTCAGCGGCACGCTCCTCCCCGGAGCGCTCCTCGCCCTCGCCTCCCCCCAATCCACAACACCCACCCTCCACCCCGCCGCCGTTGCACCCGAGGCGCTTCCAAAGATCACCCCCACGCTGATCGAGGCCGCCGAGGCCATCGCCGCCATCACGCTCACCCCCGAGCAGCGCTCCATGCTCCTCGAAGCCCTCACCCAGCAGCGCGACTCCGTCGAGGTCATCCGCACCCTGCACCTCGCGAACGCCACCGCACCCGCCTTCGTCTTCGACCCCGTCCCTCCCGGCATGACGCTCGATACGACGCGTCGTCCCGCCCTCCTCGGTCCTCCGCCTGACATCTCTCATCTTCCCCAGGCAAGCGCCGGATCCTCCGCCGAGGAGATCCTCGCCTTCTCCACCGTCCGCGAGCTCTCGGAGCTTCTCCGCACCCGCAAACTGACCTCCGTAGATCTGACCAAGCTCTACCTGGCGCGCCTCAAACGCTTCGATCCGCGGCTGCGCTTCGTCATCACCTTCACCGACGATCGCGCCCTCGCCCAGGCCGCCGCAGCCGATGGGGAGATCGCCGCCGGCAACCACCGCGGTCCGCTCCACGGCATTCCCTGGGGCGCGAAGGACCTCCTCGCCGTCAAGGGCTACCCCACCACCTGGGGAGCCGCCGGCTTCGAGCAGCAGACCTTTGACGACTCCCCCACACCGACCGCAACCGTCGTCGAGCGCCTCGACGCCGCCGGCGCGGTCCTCCTCGCCAAGCTCTCGATGGGTGCTCTCGCCCAGGGCGATCTCTGGGGCTACCCTGCGGGTTCGGGCAAGCCCGGCGGCCGCACCCGCAATCCATGGAACCCGCGGCAAGGGTCGAGCGGGTCGTCCGCTGGCAGTGCAAGTGCCGTCTCCGCCGGCTGTGTCGGCTTCGCCATCGGCACTGAAACCCTCGGCTCCATCTCCTCGCCCGCCACGCGCTGCGGCGTCACCGGTCTGCGCCCGAGCTTCGGCCTCGTCCCGCGCACCGGAGCCATGGCGCTCTCCTGGTCCATGGACAAGATCGGCCCCATCTGCCGCTCGGTTGAAGACTGCATCCTCGTGCTCTCCGCCATCTACGGTCCCGACGGCCACGATCGCTCCGTCCAAGATCGCTCCGTCCAACCCGCCGCCATCAACTGGGACGCCGCCTACAACTGGAAGCAGCTTCGCGTCGGGTACATCAAGTCAGCCTTCGACGTGCCCACGCCCACCGAGGTCAAACCGCCCACGGAGACCCTCACCGGCAAAGCCCTCGAGGAGTACAACGCCCGCAACCAGAGCCGGAAAGACGACCTCGTCCGCGCCGCCTACGACCTCAAGTACGCCCGTTCCGGCCTCGATGTCCTCCGCGGCATGGGCGTCCAGCTCATTCCCGTCGACATGCCCCACAATCTTCACTTCGGCGATCAGGTTCCGCTGCTCGGTGCCGAAGCCGCCGCCGCCTTCGACGAACTCACCCTCTCCGGCCGCGACCAGCTCCTTGCCGGACAGAAGCCGTACGACTGGCCCAACGCCTTCCGCCGCGCCCGCTTCTACTCCGCCGTCGATTACATCCAGGCCATGCGCGCCCGTTCCCTCGTCATCGACGCCATGGCTAAACTCTTCGCGCAGGTCGACGTCATCGTTACTCCCTCCGGAGGCGCCCAGCTCACCGCGACCAATCTCTCCGGAAACCCCGCTATTATCGTCCCCAATGGCCTCCGCGGCGCCGACGCTCCCGCCTCCCCCAACGACACCGATGGCGCGGTGGACAACGCTGGCGGCCCTGGTACGCCCGTCTCGCTCACCTTTCTCGGCAGCCTCTACTCCGATGCCCGTCTCGCCGCGTTCGCCCATGCCTACCAGTCAAAGACCAGCTTCCACCACCTCCACCCAAAGCTGACCTAGCCCACCCGCATCCACGACCATGTCTCTGGCTTGTCCTTCATGGGACGGAAGCGGACGAATCTGCTTCCGCTACGGGCCCACAGAAAAGCGGTCGGCAGACCCGTCAGGCAGAACGCAGTCACAGCTGCATACCCCCAAGCACCTCGATCGCCGACCCCTCTGCTAGCAGCACACTCTCAGGCTCCACCCCCTGCAATCCCGCGAACTCCTTCCCATACTGCGCCGCAAAATCTACACTGGTTACAAATTGCTGAACCGGGTAGACCTCCCACCGCGGATGCGCCACCTCGTAGCCCGAAGTTCGCGCCGCGCTCCGCCGCGTATACCCCCAGTAGTGCTCCGTAATGAACTCCTCGACGCTCCCCGGCGCAATTGGCTCAGCCTTCGCCGCCGCAAGTACCTCCACCTTGCGCCAAATGCCGCCCCACTTCCAGTCATAGCGAACACGCAACTCCCCGCCTTCTTCCATCCATGTGTGTCGCGTCGCCCGTGTCACGTAGCTCTCGCCGTAAAGGGTGTTCGCAATCAAGCTCACCGCAAGTCGGGGCACCAACTCTTGTAAAAACACCACGCCGCGTTGGCTCACACCCGCGCCATCTATGTGGCGTACATAGAAGCGCAGATTTACCTCTTCGAAGTTCGTGTGGAACGGGACGCGCCATCCCTTCAGCCGCACATCCGCAAAAAGAAATCCGATCAGGCTCACGTAACATCGCCCCTGGTACAGATCCAGCTCCGTTCCCGCAGGCAGGTACGGCAGCAGCAGCTCTTCCCGCACCGGGTAGTTCGCCATGATCAGCTTGCGCCACGCCGCACCCAAGAATGTCGTTCCCATCACTCGATGCTAAGCTCTTCTCGATCTCCGATCCGGGCCGCGTTCGCGAAACATCGCACACGCCTTCCCTTGCAAACCTGGCGTCAGGCTTCTCGCGTCTTCTCCCCACACACGCTCGATCGGTCCTGCGGGGCTCGTAACCGCTCAGCATCCCAAACATCGGCGCCGAACAGATGGGATTACGATTGGAGTATGACGACTGCTCCCGCTGCGCGCCCGCAACTGGCTCACCTCACCAAACAAATTGAAGAGCTCAAGGAACGCGGAACATTCTTTAAACTGCGTGTGCTCGAGGACGAACAGGCTCCGGCCTGCACCTATGACGGGCGACGCGTGATCAATCTCGCCTCCAACAACTATCTTGGCCTGTGCAATCATCCGAAGCTGCGCGAGGCGGCGATCGATGCAACCAAGCGGTACGGAGTCGGCTCGGGTGCGGTGCGGACGATCGCAGGCACCATGCGCATTCACATGGAGCTTGAAGAGAAGATTGCGCGGTTCAAAGGCGTCGAGGCCTGCGTTGTCTTCCAGAGCGGCTTCGCAGCGAACGCCGGTACGGTGTCGTCGATCTTGAGCAAGGAGGACTTCATCCTTTCCGATGAACTCAACCACGCCTCGATCATCGATGGCGCGCGGCTGAGCCGGGCCAAGGTCAAGGTCTTCCGCCACAAGGATGTGGCGCACTGCGAGGAGTTGCTCAGGGAGGTCGCGCACGAGCCCGGGCGCAAGTTGATCATCACTGACGGCGTCTTTTCGATGGACGGCGATATCGGACCGGTGGACAAGTTGGCGGAGCTGGCAGAGAGATACGGGGCGATCATGATGGTTGACGATGCGCACGCCAGCGGTGTGCTGGGCCGCAATGGGCGCGGGTCGGTCGATCACTTCGGTATGACCTCAAAGGTCGACGTGCAGGTGGGAACCCTTTCGAAGGCGATCGGCGCGCTGGGTGGGTATGTGTGCGGCAGCCGCGATCTGATTGACTACCTGTACCACCGGGCACGGCCGTTCCTCTTCTCGACATCGCATCCGCCAAGCGTTGCGGCCACCTGCATCGCGGCGTTCGACCTGCTCGAGAGCGAACCGGAGCGGATCGAGCGGCTGTGGTCGAACACGGTGTACTTTCGCAAGCAGCTTGAGGCGGTCGGCTTCGACGTCGGCGGACGGACGACGCCGAAGAGCGAGACACCCATCACGCCGATCATCCTCGGCGACGGGCGGAGGACGATGGAGTTTTCGAAGACGCTGTTCGATGCGGGCGTGATGGCGACCGGAATCGCCTTTCCGACAGTGCCCGAGGGCAAGGCCCGGGTGCGGACCATCATGACCAGCGAACACACGCGTGGGCAGATCGATCAAGCGCTCGATGTGTTTACGTCGGTGGGGAAGAAGATGGGCGTGCTCGCTTAGCGGATGAGCTCCCGCGATTCCTGATCAGGAGAGCTGAAGACGATCCTTCCGCCGCAGATCGTCAACCTGACTTGCCCCACCATGACGGCGCCGTGGAAGGGTGTGTTCTTCGACTTCGAGCGGGTCTTCGCGGCGTCGTAGCGCCACTCCTGCGATGACCGGAAAGCCACAAGGTCGGCGCGACTGCCGCGGGCGAGTGTTCCGAATCCCTTCGGCAGAACCAGAGCCGCCGGGTTTGTGCTCATGAGAGATATCACCTTGGCGAGCGGCATGCGGTGCTCACGGTGAAGAACGCGAACAGCGAGACCAAGCGCCGTCTCGAGGCCGGTGATGCCGTTGGGAGCGCGTTCGAACTCGACCTCCTTTTCGTGGGCGGCGTGAGGCGCATGATCGGTCGCGATGCAGTCGACCGTACCATCGAGAATGGCATCGAGGACGGCAAGACGATCGCTCTCGGAGCGTAGCGGCGGATTCATCTTCGCGTTGGTGTCATAGTCGCCGACAGCGCTCTCGTTCAGCGCGAAGTGATGCGGTGCGACCTCGCAGGTGACGTGGAGGCCCTGCCGTTTCGCCTCGCGGATGGCGGCAAGCGCGCGATCTGTGGAGACGTGCTGAACGTGAAGATGGGGACGCAGGTTCTCGGATCTTTCGATCTCGCGCAACAGGGCGATGTCACGCTCGACGATGCGGGCTTCGGCCTCGATGGTCATGCCGCGCAGCCCCAGGCGGAATGCCATGGGGCCGGCGTTCATGCTGCATCCGCCCGTCAGGCGCGTGTCCTCCGCGTGTTGTGAGATCGGCACGCCGCAGCTGGCCGCAGCCATCAGCGCCGAGCGCATCACGGCGGTCTCGAGGATCGGCTTTCCATCGTCGGTGAAGCCGACAGCCCCACCGAGATCGTGGAGCGCTTCGAAGTCTGTGAGCGTCACGCCCATGCTGCCCCTCGTCGCAGCCGCCATACAGAAGAGGTTGACCGCTGCGGCTCGTGCGGGGTCCTGCATCCATTGACTGGTCTCGACCGAATCGTTCACCGGGACGGTATTGGGCATGGCGACGACCGTGGTGTAACCGCCCGCAGCCGCGGCGGCCGTCCCCGTCGCGATGGTCTCCTTGTAGGCTTGGCCGGGTTCCCGGAGGTGGACGTGAACGTCGATCAGGCCCGGGGCAATCACCAGGCCGCCCGCATCGATCGTCTCGGCATCCTCGACGCCGTGCAGAGCTCCGGGGACCTCGACCGCGGCGACCAGGCCGTCGCGCACGAGGAGGTCGCGGGAAGCGTCGATGCCGGCGGCGGGATCGACCAGATGACCATTGAGGATGAGGAGATCTCTCACGCCGCACCTCCAGCGTAGATCTCCGGTGCGAGCGCCCGAACCAGCAGCGCGGATCGCACCGAGAGTCCGTGGCGGACCTGATCTTCGATCGCGGAGTTTGGCCCATCGGCCACCTCGCCCGCGATCTCGAGGCCACGGATCATCGGGCCGGGATGCATGACGAGTGCATCCGGAGCAAAGGCGGAGAGACGCGCCTGGCTTAGCTGATACATCGCAATGTATTCGGCGAGATCCAGGTCAAGCCCGGAGATCCGCTCGCGCTGAATGCGCAGCATCATGACGATCTGCGACTGCCGGAGAGCTCGATCGAAGTCGCGCTCGATCTCCACACCCTGGCCAAGACCGAGGGCCTCCGGCGGCAGGAGGGGTGCGGGGCCGCAGAGGATGACTCGCGCGCCCAGCCGCGGCAGAAGCATCGCGTTCGAGCGCGCCACACGGCTATGGAGGATATCGCCGGTGATCGTCACAGTGATGCCATCGAGCGTGCCTTCTTTGACCAGGGCAGGATCAAAGCCCGGCAGACGCGTCAGAATGGTGCGGAGATCGAGCAGCGCCTGTGACGGATGCTCATGCATGCCGTCGCCCGCGTTGAGAACGGGGAGCCCGGTGGCACGCGCCAGCAGCGAGGGCGCACCGGACGAGGGGTGGCGCAGGATGATGCACTGCGCTCCGAGTGCGCGGAGGGTCAGGCCGGTGTCCTTGAGGCTCTCCCCCTTCTCGATCGAGGAGGACTTGTCGCTGACAAGCGTTGTGGTGACCCCCAGAGCTTTGGCGGCGAGCTCGAACGAGGTGCGAGTGCGCGTGCTGGACTCATAAAAGAGCAGCGCCACGCGGCGGCCCGCCAGCATCTCAGAGCGTTCCGCATGGGGCATTGCCTCCAGGCGGCTCGCGAGCGCAAGCGCGGCGGAAACCTCGGAAAGGGAGAGATCCGAAATATTGACGAGAGATCCGGGAGCGTAGAGGTGAGCCGAGGAGGGCGGAGAGGTCGACATGGTCTGGATGGCGACCTTCTACTCCGCGAGTTCCGCCAGAAGTACCTGGTCCTGACCGTCGACCTCGTTCAGCTTGACCTCGATGATCTCGCGGCTGGATGTCGGCACGGAGCGACCGGTATAGGTCGCCTGGATGGGGAGTTCGCGATGTCCCCGATCGATCAGCACCAGAAGCTGAACACTCTTGGGCCGGCCCTGATCGAACAGGGCGTCGAGCGCCGCGCGGATGGTTCGGCCAGTGTAAAGGACGTCATCCAGCAGGATAATGTCGCGGCCAGTGACATCGAATCCGATAGCGCCCGCGTTGACGACCGGCCGTGGGCCCTGTGTGGAGAGGTCGTCGCGATAGAAGCTGATGTCGAGAACACCCGTATCCACCGGGTGCTTCTCGATCTTCTCGAGCAGAACGGCCAGCCGCTGGGCTAGGGGAATACCGCGGCGCTTGATGCCGACGAGCCCGATATTCGCGGTGCCCTCGTTCTTTTCGGCGATCTCATGCGCGAGCCGAACAAGGGTGCGCTCGATCTCGGAGGCCGACATCAAGCGGCCCTTCTCGCGGAGTTTGCTTTGCTCGGTTGCGCCTGTTTCAGTCATGAGGATTGCGCTTGATCATAACAGCCTGCGGCCGCGTCGAAGGTCAGGCAGCCCGGTTGCGTCCGACCGCCGCCATGCCGCTGAGAAGGCCGCTCACGGTTGAGAGCGTGACGATCAGAACCGCGAACAGCAACAGACCTGCCAGCATCACCCCGGTGCGGAACTCCTGCGAGAGCATCTGCTGAACGACGTTTGCCGGAGCGGGATTGGCGGCGATCGCTCTTTCAACCTGCTCATGCATGCGGTGGGTCATCTCGGCGTCAAAAGCGGTCATGGAGTGGAGCCCGAACCGCGCGACCAGGCCAATACTCGCGAGCGATACCGATAGAAATGAGGTCATCAGCACACCAACGGATAGCCCGATGCGCGCTCCGATCGACGCGTCCATGGGGAGCGACGGCTGGCGGCGCCGGTACAGCCGGATAGCAACCGAAGCCGCACCAACCATCCAAAGGAGGCTGAGTATCGTGAGTGCCGGAACGTACGATGCGGCGGCAAAGAGCACCGCGCCGACGAGAGCGACGAACATCCCGTACCGTAGGGCGGAGTTCCAATCGATTGTCTGTGGCTTCGGCGGCGGCGCGCTCCCGGTTGTTGAGGATCCGTCAGACTCGGGCTCCGACATCGCCGGCGTGATGTGAAGTTGCGGAGACCCGCAGTGCGGGCAGCAGAAGGAGGAACTTCCGTGATCCAGATCCGCTCCGCAGCGGTGACACTCTTCGGTCATACCTTGAACCTACGCCTGTATGGCAACAGCATCAACCTGTCCGCGCCGCACTTGGCTTATTGGCTCTGTTCCTGCTTATCGCCGACCGAGAGATGCCCCGGAAGGTCGAGAGCGACCAAGGCGAACTTGGTTCCATCGCCTTCGGGTTCGATCGCAACAATATGCTGGTGCTGCGGCGATCCAACCTTCAACTCCATCTTCTTCGAAACGTCGCTATGCCCGTCGACATGGCTGTCCTTCTCGTTGTCGCAGGTCAGGCCCTCCGCCGTGCGCGTGGGCGTTCCCACCGAATGGTTATCCGAACACTGGATCACGCCGCCGAAGCGAACCAGCGCGTTCTTGTAGAACGCCTGCACCTTCTCCGGAGAGTCGGTGGTGCGATAGCTGATCGCCTTCACGCGCAGTTGAAAGCTGCCAAAGCTCATATTGATATCGGCCGCGTTGTTGTCCTTGTCCTTCTTCACCAAGGTCGCGCCGGGGTACTCGGGCAGGCCCACCCCGCCGTGCAGGGCGGCGTCGTTGACCTTTACCTGCAGCCCGCCGAACGGCGTCGCGATCTTCACATTTTCGCCGCTGCCCTGTTGGTGCGAGTCGATGCGGCAGCCGGTGCCGATGAGGCAACCGAAGCACATGAGCACGGCAAGATTCTTCGCTGCGTCCATACCTTGACCTCTTCGTTGGAAGACGATACGCGAACTCTGGAAAGAAAGTTCTTCCCCACCGCTGCCGACCACCATAGCGCGCTCCGTCTCCCGTGGAAAGAGCTGATTACAGAAGTGATGTGGGCCTATACTGTACGGGCCGAGCACAGATCGAACAGATGCCCGGCAACGGAGCTTGGCATGGCTCACCAGTCGCCGATCCGCAAACCGGTCTCCTCGCAGAGTTCCGCCATACCGGATAAACTCTATTTCCGGATCGGCGAGGTTGCGCGATTGTGTGAGGTCCCGGCCTATGTCCTGCGGTTCTGGGAGAGCGAGTTTCCGCAGCTGAGGCCGAACAAGGGCGGCAGCGGTCAGCGGCTCTTCCGCCGGCGGGATGTCGAGATGGCCCTCAGGATCAAAGGCCTGCTCTATGATGAGGGCTACACGATTCCGGGAGCCCGGCAACTCCTCAAGGGCGAGCAGAGGCAGGCAGAGATCCAGCTTCCCCTGGTCGCTCCCGAGTCATTGCGGGCAATGCCTCCAGAGCAGGTCCAACGACTTCGCAGCAGTCTGCTGGAGCTGTTAGAGATTCTCTCCACGCCAGCACAGCCAGCGCGATCAGATCCGGTTCGCCGGAGGCGCGCACCCGGGGCCGGGGCAAGCCGAACGGAAGAGCTCTTCGACCTCGAAACAGGGTGTGATGAGACCGGAAAGGAAGACACGGAGGAGCGGCATGGCTGAAGATCTGAAAACCGGGGAACAAGAGCCGAAGTTTGTCACCCAGGCGTTCGGGATCGACGAGGAAGGGGACTACGTCGAGGAACGAGGCGGGGTTCCGATACGCTGCCAATATTGCATTGGACAGAAGTTCCGGCGCTCCCGCCTTCGGGCTGAGGACGTGCGGTCGCTTCTGCTGATGCGCTACCCCGTCCGGTGCCTGCGCTGCAGCCAACGCCAGCTGGTCAGCTTCACCATTGCCGGCATCTCGCTCGCATCGCATGTTCGACCGCAGCGGAAGCGCCGCTCCCTGCAGCAGAAGGCCGGTGCAAGACGGCCCACAGACTGACCCTCGCCGGGGGTGCGCGGCAGCTTCAGAGAGCGATCCAGCCCGCATGGATGGCCCAGAGCGAAATCGATGCAACGACGATCCACAGCAGCAAGCCCTGTAGCAGAGGCCGAACACCGACTTCGCGCAGTGTGGTTTGGGTGATGCCCGTGCCGATCAGGAAGAGTACGACTGTCAATGCCGCCCGCCCAAGTTGCGCCAGCGCTCCAAAAAATGGTGTGGAGGCGGGTAGCAGGGGCGGCACATAGCTGGCCAGCATCGCCGCCACACAGAAGTACGCGATAAACCACGGCCAGCGAATGCGGGTTTTGCTGTTTCGCAACGTCGAGGTGCCAATGGCCAGCGGGACAATCCACAGCGCCCGCGCGAGCTTGACGGTGGTTCCGACCGCCAGCGCAACCGGACCGTACTTCGCGCCCGCTCCCACAACGGAGCTTGTGTCATGGATCGCGAGCGCCGCCCACAAACCGAACTGCGTCTGGCTGAGGTGCATCGCCCACCCGATTGCCGGAAACAGCAGCAAGGCGACTGAATTCAGCACGAACACGGTTCCGAGCGAGACCGCCATCTCCTCCTCACTCGCCTGCAGAATGGGCCCCATCGCGGCGATCGCGCTGCCTCCGCACACAGCCGTGCCGAAGCTGATCAGCAGCGACTGCGTCGACTCAACCCGAAGCAGCCTGCCCAGAAGCACACCGAGAGCAAGAGCGAACGCGATGCTGATCGCCGTATATAAAAACCCCGATCGCCCGGCGTGAACGACCTGCTGCAGGTTCATCCCGAAACCGAGGCAGACAACCGCAGCCTGAAGAAGAAACTTGGATAAGGCGCGGCTCTCCAGATGAAAATGGTGCACCGTCGTCAGCCCGAACAGAAGTCCCGCGGCCAGGGCAAAAGGGGGCGAGATCAACCCGCTCGCCGAAAGAATAATTCCGATGTAGAAGAGGTTCCGTACCATCCCCCGTTATCATGCGCCGATGACCTCTGAGTGTCTACGCAGACATCTTATTGTTTGCCCTCGAGACGCTAGAATCGTAACGACACCTCCTCCTTCCACGAGAAGCAAGCCGCCTTGCCGAGCCCGACCAGCCCCATTTCGACGCCCTCTGACCGGCCTCGCCGCCTTGCCTTCCTGCGGCCTTCGCACCAGCACACGGCGGCGTCGGCGACCATCCTGCTTACCCTTTCGGCGCTGCTCTCCAGGGTCATCGGGCTAGCCCGCGATCAGTACATCGCCTATGCTTTCGGCGCTGGACGGAGTACCGACGCCTACAACGTTGCCTTCTACCTACCCGAGTGGATCAACTATCTTCTGGTGGGTGGCGCGGCTTCGATCACCTTCATCACCATTCTCGATCGCTACCGGGCCAACGACGATGAGGCCGAGGGCGAGCGGGCGCTGTCGATCATCCTGAACACCATGGTTCTTGTTCTCGGAGCAGCGGTCCTGGTCGCCGAGATCTTCGCTCCGCTCTTTACCCGCATCTACTTCGACCCGGCATCGCCCGAGGGCCAGCTTTGCACGCGCATCACCCGCATCCTGCTTCCGGCGCAGCTGTTCTTCTTCGCCGGCGGCGTCCTCGCATCGGTCCTCCTGGTACGCAAGCAGTTCTCGTACCAGGCCGTCTCGCCCCTCATCTACAACCTTGGCATTATCGTCGGCGGGGTCCTCCTGGCGCATCGGATGGGCGTCTCTTCGCTTGGCGTCGGGGCTCTTGTGGGAGCGATCCTCGGCCCGTTTCTCCTCAACGCCATCGGCGCGTGGAGGGCTGGCCTACGCTATCGTCCGCTGTTGAATCTAAAGCATCCAGGGCTGCGGGAGTGGGTGCGGCTCTCCCTTCCGCTCATGCTCGGTGTCACCATCATCACCCTCGATAGCCAGATTCTTGGCTACTTCGCCAAGCACGGGAGCGGCGACATCTCGCGTCTCAACTATGCCAAGCGGCTCTTTACCGCGCCCATGGCGATCCTCGGCCAGGCCGCGGGGGCGGCGTCGCTGCCCTTCTTCGCCTCACTCTTCGGACGCAACCAGCTCGCCAGTTACGCGGAGGCGGTCAACCGTTCGGTCTCACGCCTGATTATCTTCTCGCTGCTCGCCTCGGCTGCGATGATCGCGCTCGCCCGTCCCGCCGTGGACCTGATCTTTCGTCGCGGATCGTTCCACCACAACGATGCGAACGCCACAGCAGTGTACTTTGCCATCTTCGCCGCTTCGCTCGCGCTCTGGTCGTCGCAGGCAATCTACGCGCGGGCCTTCTACGCCGCAGGCGAGACGTTTGTTCCCATGTTTGCCGGCACCATCATCACCCTGGTCAGCCTCCCGATGTATTGGGGTATGCACCGTCGCTTTGGTGTAATGGGCCTTGCCTGGGCGTCCAATTTAGCCATCCTGGCGCACACCGGCGCGCTCGCTGTCCTCTTGCATTGGCGATCCCTGGTGCCGGTCTTCGGCCTTGAAGGGCGGGAGATCGCGAAGGCTGCAGCGGCAGCGCTGCTTGGCATACTCGCCGCCACAGCGTTGCTGCACTGGCTGCCGTCCCCCGAGACCTACCTCGGCGACATCCGAGCGCTTGCGATTGGAGGATTAGGCTGGGCCACTCTGGTAGCCGCGACCCTGCTGGCGACCCGATCGAAAGTGCTCCAGCAGCTCCGCAGCCGATAAGCCCGAAGCTATCTCTACTTTGCGTCCTCAAACTCCTCATGCCACGCAGTCTGAATCGCCTCCAGCAAGCCCTCGTTCGACTTCGCGCGATCGCCGATGAAGCCGGGCAGCTCGGTGACATACCGGTGGAGGTCGGTGAAGCGCACAGCATAAGGATCGAGCTCGGGATACTTCTCTTGCAGCTGAATGCCGATCTCTTCGGTATCCGTCCAATCAATCTCGCGGGGCATTGGGTCTCCTCTTGCAGCATCTCGTGCTTCCTGATGAACCGGTCCTAAGACCCTTCTTCACGTGGGCAGTTCCGCTCCTACGAGCCTGGCCCATGCGCCGGCTTTCCCTCTTGAACATAGTTGCGATTCCACTTCGGGATCTCCACCACGTAGGCTCCCGGCTTCTCAATCACCGCCTGGCAGCCCAGCCGCGAGTTAAGTTGAATGTCAGCGGCCGTCTCCATGCGGTCGAGTTCCAGATCCTCGGGCTCGCTGATTCCACCAGCCCCCTCCTTCACCCACAGATGGCAGGTGGTGCAGGCGCAGACCCCGCCGCAGGCGTGATCGAGAAAGATCCCGTAGTTCTCAGCCACATCGAGAAAAGACATCGGCTGGCCATGCCCCTCGTACGGCAATGAGTCGAAAGGAAATTCAACGGTTCGGTTCTCAGGCAGAAACGTCACGCGCACGTTTCCCTCCCCTACAGGCTTCGTCGTGTCGACCGCCTCGCTTGCTCTGCTGTTCTCGGACATGACTCCTATTTTCTCTTACTTCTTTTGATAGCCGCTGCCCTGGAGCGAATCCATCACCGGCGAATCGCTCAAAGGCGCGTCGATCCGGACATTCTGTGGATCGCTCTCAGCTTCCTGCGCATTGATCTCGGCCTTCGCAAACGGGTGCGGCGCCGTTGGCCCCTCGCCCATACCCTCGCCAGCCGATTCCATGGTCTTGCCTCGCATCGCGCCTCCCACAGCCGTGTCCATCATCAGCTCCGCGAAGCGGCGAGTCGCCTTGTCGAGCCGCTCGATCGCCTGCCGGATAATCGGATGGTCGCCGCCTTTAATCGACGCCGCCAGCTCATTCTCCCCTTGTTCAATCTTCTCGATCTCGTCGGAGGAAAGAAGCTGCCACGCCTCGTGGTTCTTGCCTTTCTTCACCGCTGCAAGAATCGTCTCCGCTTCATTTTTCGCTTCGATCACCTGTCGCTCCCGGATGTCGGCCTCCGCATTGTCGAACGAGGCCAGAATCATCGTCTCTACCTGCTCATCGGTCAGGCCGTAAGTAGGTTTGACGTCGATTTCCGCATTTTTGTCGCTTCGCTGCTCGCGCGCGGAGACATGGAGGATGCCATTCGCGTCGATCAGGAACTTGACCTCGATACGAGGCAGCCCCGCAACCATCGGCGGTATCCCCTTCAGATCGAACCGGGCCAGCGATCGGCAGTCCTTGGCCATCTCGCGTTCGCCCTGCACCACATGGATCGCCACGTTGGTCTGTCCGTCGACCCCCGTGGTGAAGTGCTCGGTCGCGGACGCCGGGATCGTCGAATTACGCTCGATGATCTTCGCCACCACCCCGCCCAGAGCCTCGATCCCGAGCGACAACGGCGTGACGTCGAGCAGCAGCAGGTCCTCGGTCGCAGCCGATCCACCCGCGAGAATCTGCGCCTGCACCGCCGCCCCCAGCGCCACGACCTCATCCGGATTGAGCTCGGTATGCGGCTTCTTTCCCCTCTGAGCCAGACCGAACAGGTCGTCGACCAGGGCCTGGACCGCCGGAATGCGCGTCGATCCGCCGACCAGGACGACCTCGTCGATCTGCGCCGGATCGAGCTCCGCATCCTTCAGCGCCTGCCGGCAAGGGGATGCCGTTCTCTGGATCACCGCCGCCGCGACCTGCTCGAACTGCTGCCGCGTGATCTCGCGCGTATATCGCCTGCCGCTCGGAAGCGCGACATCCAGCTTCGCGGAGCTCTCGGCCGAAAGCTGTATCTTCGCCTCGATCACCGCCTTGCGGATCGCCTGGACCGTCTCCGCGCTTCCTCGCACATCCTCCCCCAGGTCGCCGCGTATGTCGTCGAGCGCGATCGCAATCAACAGGTTGTCGATATCATCGCCGCCCAGGTGCGTGTCCCCACCGGTCGCGATCACCTCGAAGATCCCCTCATGCAGCTTGAGGATCGAAATATCGAAGGTGCCGCCGCCGAAGTCGTACACGGCAATGATGCCGTCCTTCTTCTTGTCCAGGCCGTACGCCAGCGCCGCGGCCGTCGGCTCGTTCACCAGCCGCAACACCTCCAGACCGGCGATGCGTCCGGCGTCCTTCGTCGCCTGCCGCTGCGAATCGTTGAAGTAAGCGGGCACGGTGATCACCGCCTTCGTCACCGGCGCGCCGAAGAAGCGTTCGGCGTTGCGCTTCAGCTGCTGCAGCACATAAGCTGAGACCTCCGGCGGGGTCAGCGTCCGCTCCCCGACGCGCAGACGGATCACATCCGCGGCTCCAGCCTCACCCTCGGCGGTCGCTATCCGGAACGGAAAGAGCTTCAACTCCTCCTCAATCTCCGCTGCTCCGCGACCCATCAGCCTCTTCGCCGAGTAGACCGCGTCGCCAGGCGAACCGAGCAGCGTCGCCCGGGCGCCGTTGCCGACGATCACCGTTTCGCCCGAGATCGCAACCACGCTGGGCACCAGGCGGTCCCCATCCTCGCCCGGAATCACGGTCGGCGTATCGCCTTCCATGAACGCAACCAACGAGTTCGTCGTCCCAAGATCAATGCCAACAACGCGCTCTTCTGCCATATACTGCCCATCCTGAAAGGGGTTAGCCGCTCTTCCACGCCCGCGTCCCGGGCCCCTCGGCGTCAGATTCATTGTCCTACATATGGCGGTTGGGGGCAGGACGTCAGTTCGATCATTAATCTGTCATAGCGATGTCAGGAGCCCGTGGTAACGTCTTCGCATGGATCTGAACCCGTACGCGATGCATCTCGGCGACTCTGACCCGATGGAGATCATCGCCACCACCGCGGATCGTCTCGGCCGGCTGACCGCCGGACTTGGCCCTGACGTGTGCCATCGCCGCCCTGCCCCGGGCAAGTGGAGCGTTCGCGAGATCATCGCTCACCTGGCCGATTGCGAGATCGTCTTCGGCTTCCGTCTGCGGCAGACGCTCAGCGAGAAATCTCCGGTCATTCAGCCCTTCGATCAGGGTGCCTGGGCGGAGCGTTACGAGATCTACGACCTCCCGTCGGCAATGGCGCTCTTCACCGCCGTTCGAGGGTGGAATGTCAAGCTGCTGCACGGTACCTCAGACGCGGAACGGAAGCTCTCCGTCACGCATCCCGAGCGCGGAACCATGACGCTGTGGACCATCGTGGAAACCATGGCCGGTCACGATATCAATCACCTGAACCAGACGGAACGCCTGGCTCTCGGCCGGAGCTGACTCCAGCCGGGCAGGCACGCTAGACCGGGTCCGCGATCGCCTCATTCACATCGCGGACCAGGTTGCGCAGATATCTCCGCCTGTTCATCAGCAGCAGCATGGCCTCCTTCGCCCGCTCCTTCGCACTCTCGTCACCCGCGTCGAGCGCTCGATCCCACTCATCCCAGCTCCGCTCGAGCTCAGCCCGCGTCGCCTCCATCTTCGCGTCGAAGCTGAGCTTGGCGGCTTCGAGATCCTTGCGCAGCTGCGGATCGTCCTCGCCCATCTGCCTCGCGGCGCGCATCTCCGTCATCTGCATGTTCAGCTCGAACACCTCTTCAAGCAGTTCTGGCGGGACAGCCTGCTGCTTCTCCGCTCCCGAGGCGCGCGCCGCGTCTGTCGCAGCCTTCGACTGCTCCTCGATCTCGATACCCTGGAGAGCGAGCAGATGCTGTGTGCGCTGCACCGGATCCCGCAGCGTACGGTACGCATCGTTCAGACGAGAGCTCCGCCGCAGCGCCTCGTCCTGCTCCTCCTCGGGCCTGTTCACGAAGCGGTCCGGATGAAGCTTTCGCGAGAGCGTATAGAACTGCTTCTGGAGCGCGGAGGTGTCCAGTCGCAGCTTCTGCGGAAGCTCGAAGACGGCAAAGAAGTCAGTCGGGGAGTTGGTCAAGAGCACCTCCAGGCACACGGGTTCCGCACCGTCTCCAGTATCTCGCAACGGCGCGCCGGCAACGGGCGCAACCCGGCAAAGATCGATCTGTCTCCTCGCCCGTGCTTCCATGGACGGCTTTTCGCTAGGATTTACCCGCCTTCTGCCCGGCGATCCAGCGGCTCGTTCGCGCGTCCAGAACATCCAGCGGCAGAGCCCCGCCGTCAATGATCTCGTCATGGAATTTGCGAACATCGAAGCTGGGTCCGAGCTCCTTCTGGGCCCGATCGCGCAGCTCGCGAATCTTCAACTGGCCTAGCTTGTAACTCAGCGCCTGCGCCGGCCAGGCGACGTAGCGGTCGGTCTCGGATTGGATCGTCGGCTCGTCTACGGCGCCGGATTTTCGAAAAAAGTCGACGACCTGATCGCGGCTCCAGCCCTCGGAGTGGATGCCGGTATCGACCACCAGCCGCACCGCACGGAAGAGCTCGCTTGACAGCCGGCCGTAATCGCTGACCGGGTCCTGGTAGAAGCCGACCTCCTTGCCCAGCTGCTCGGCATAGAGCGCCCAACCTTCGGTGTAAGCAGAGTTGCCTCCATGGAGGCGGAACTTCGGAAGACCCGTCAGCTGCTGCTGAATCGAAAGCTGCATGTGGTGCCCCGGAATACCCTCGTGGTACGCGATCGCTTCGTCGTCGATCAGGCTGCGACGTTCATAATCGGACGTCGCGACCGAGACGCGCCCGGGCCGCTTTCCATCGGGCGTTCCGGTCTGATAATGCGTCGCCATCGCAGCCTGAAAGGCAGGGATCGCCTCCACCGTGACCGGAGACTTCGGCAGCAGCGTAAATAGCTGCGGCAGCTTCGGCTCCATCTGCGCGATATAGTGGCGGAACTGGTCCAGGATCTGCTCGGACGAGGTCGGGATGTACTTCGGGTTGGTCTTCAGCGAGGTCCGAAACGCGGGGAGGTCGGCAAAGCCCTCCTTGTGCGCGATCGCCGTCATCTCCGCCTCGATCCGAGCGATCTCGCGCAGCCCGATCTGATGAATCTCCTCGGGCTTCATACTCGTCGTTGTGCGTCCATGAATCGCATTCTCGTATCGCCTCGCGCCGCCGGGAAGCGACGTAATCGACAGTGCCGTGCGCCCATGGGGAGCGTAGTCGGTCGCGATAAAAGCCGCAAAGCTCTTGTACGCTGGAATCACGTCAGTATTGACGGCGTCCGTGATCTGCTGTGTCAGCCGCGCCTGGTCTGCGGGCGGGATGCTCGCCGGATATTTCTTCGTCGGCCCGAGAAACGGGTCAGCAGCGATCACGCCCTGGCACTGTGCCGGAACCTTCTCGAGCAGGAATCGCACCGGCATCAGATTGTCGTGCAGGCCCGCGCGAAGCACCTCTTCGGTCTGCTCGAAGACCCGCGGAATCTGGTGCAGGCGAGCGATGTAATCCTCATAGTGCTTCACCGAGTCGAGCGGCACGGATAACGGCAGATCGGCGAGACCGGTGTGCGGCCCCTCCATCTGATCCACCGGCATCTCGTAGTTCTTCAGCTCGAAATCGTCGATCCTCTGCTGGAGGTTGCGTACCAGCAGGTCGTGCGAGAGCTGATCCTGCTCCCCGAAGCCGTCCGTCGGAACCGCCTTCAGCTTCGTCAAAAACTCCTGGTCGACGCCGTGCCGCCGCGCAATGGAGGCAAGCGAGGGATCGCTCAGCTGGTCGTTATAGCGGTAGTCGCCGACGGCCGTCGCTCGCTCCGGAGCGAAGCGAAGATCGGACTCGTACTGCGCCTCAAAGAGGGCGTTCTGGGAGGCAACGCGCTCGGCAGGGGAGGGAGCCGCCGCAGCATGCAGCGCAGGCACAGAAAGCACGCTGGCAGCTGCGAGAAAGGTCGAACAGATCAGGATACGCATGTGCCAGCAAGCCTAGCAGAGGGCGGGCGGCAAGCGCGAACGTCCTCGCCCGCCAGCGCGTCGCGTTCTAGAGGTTTCGCGCGATCGCCGCGCGCGGGATACCCTGCAGATCGTGCAGAAAATGTACGCCGAGCCAGCCATCGAGAAGCTCCTCGATCGCCGCGCGTTGTCCATACCCGATCTCCATCGCGAGCAGCCCGCGCTGCACCAGGGCGGCCTTTGCCTGGGGGATCAGCCGTCGGTAGACCTCCAGCCCATCCACACCGGCAAAAAGCGCCTCCGCCGGCTCGTAGTCGCGCACTTGGGGATGCAGCGCGGCGCCGTCCTGCGTCGGGACGTACGGCGGGTTCGAGAGAATCGCGTCGAAGCGCGGGGCCGGGGCCGGCAGACCTCCCAGCAGGTCCGAGCACACCAGCTCAATCCGGTGCTCAAGCCCGTGCCTGCATACGTTTCGGCGGGCAATCGCAAGCGCCGCGGCGGAGAGATCGAGCGCCATGATCTTCGCCTGGGGCAGCCGGGACGCAACCGCGATGGCGATCGCTCCGGTTCCCGTTCCCACGTCGAGCACATGCAGCGGCCTATCGTGCGCCAGCCGGGTCAGCGCAGCCTCCACCAGCAACTCCGTCTCGGGCCGTGGGATCAGCACGCCGGGTCCAACCTCGAGCGCAAGCCCGAAGAACTCCTGAGTGCCCGTGATGTACTGCACCGGCTCCAGGGCAAGACGCCGATCGATCGCCGCGGCGTACGTCAGCTGCTCCTTCTCGCTTAACAGCCGTCCGGGATACGCATAGATCGTGCTTCGCGGCATGCGCAGCGCGTGCAGCAGCAGCAGCTCGGCATCCCGCGCAGCCGTGGGTGCCAGGTGCGGGTTGTGGGCAAGCTGATCGGATGCTGCGGAGACTGCCTGACGGAGGGTCATCTGCTCCGGTGTTTGCAATCGAGGCACCATCATCGCGGCCTTTCGGCAGAAGACCTCAACCGGTCTGAATGCCAACAGTTCGCTCCCGTTTTAACGAAGTGCGCCTCGATCGTCCCACCAGCGCCGAAACTAAATCGCGCGCCGCCTTTCGAGAACAGGGCTCAGGTTGAAGCACTTGCGTGGAGAAAGGCAAAGTCGTTCCTAAGAACTTCGTACGTTCCGAATGAGGACATCGTCAGACCGCCGTCGTCTCGCCCTTCATCTTCTCGGCCACATCATGCGCGATCAGCGCGTCAACCGTCGGCTGCAGCTGGCCTTCCATCACCATTGCAAGCTGGTGGTTGGTCAGACCGATGCGGTGATCCGTCATCCGGTTCTGCGGAAAATTATAGGTGCGGATCTTCTCTGAACGATCCCCCGTACCCACCTGCTGCTTCCGATCTTTCGCCTGGATCTGGTGAATGCGCTCCGCCTCCACCTCGTACAGCCGCGCCCGCAAGACCCGCATCGCCTTCTCGCGATTCTTGATCTGCGACTTCTCATCCTGGCAGGAGACCACGGTCTGCGTCGGAATGTGGGTGATACGAATCGCGGAATAGGTCGTGTTCACCGATTGCCCGCCCGGCCCCGAGGAGCAAAAGGTGTCGATACGCAGATCCTTCGCCTCGATCTTCACGTCGACCTCTTCGGCCTCGGGCAGAACCGCCACCGTAATCGCCGACGTATGCACCCGTCCCTGGGTCTCGGTCGCCGGGACCCGCTGTACCCGGTGGACGCCGGACTCGAACTTCATCTGCGAATACACCTTGTCGCCCTCGAAGATGGCGCTCACATCCTTCAGGCCGTTTCCGATGCCGCTGTCCGACTGCGACAGGATCTCCACCTTCCACCTGTGCTGCTCCGCGAAGCGCAGGTACATGCGAAACATCTCCGCCACAAACAGCGCAGCCTCGTCGCCCCCGGTTCCCGCACGCAGCTCGATAATGATGTTCTTGTCGTCGTTCGGGTCCTTTGGCAGAAGCGCTACCTTCAACTCCTCCTCGGTCGCGGCGAGCCGAGGCTCAAGCGTTGCCAGCTCCTCTGTCGCCATCGCGCGGATCTCTGGGTCGCTCTCCTCCAACATCGCACGCGAGTCCGCAACCCCCTGCCGGATGGCCCGGTACTTCCTGAACTTCTCGACCACCGGCTCCAGGTCGCGATGAGCCTTTGCGGTCGCCTGGAACTTCTTTTGGTCGTTCACCAGCGTAGGATCGGAGAGCTGACGGCCCAGCTCTTCATATCGTGCTTCCATCTGATCAAGTCGGTCGAACATGGTAGATCTCCTCCTGCATCTCGGGCAGCGCATCCATTTGGAAGGTGGGCAGGGACAGGCGGGAGGCGCAGCTACGCAAAATCGTGGCGGCCAGCGGGAACCAGGCCAGTCACGACGGGGAGCTTCACCGGATTTACGAGGTTCGCCAGCACGTCACTACTTAGATGGTACAGCTCGCGTCAAGGATTCCATTCGGCTGCCCCCCGGAGCAAGTCAGTTCCTGGAGTAAGTCAGCGTTGCTGGTCCCGGCATCGGCTCGCGCATACATCCGGCTGGTCGTTTTTCATCCAGGACCGGCGCCGCCCGTCGGGAACGCATATTCTCTCTTGAGGGGTTTCGCACATGGCAGGTTTCGGAGAGGTGGCAAAGCTCGCGGAGGAGCTTGCAGACGAGGGCGGACGGCTCAACAAACGAGCCGCGATCGCGAATGCAATTGGCAGCGTAGCAGGGGAGTCTCTCGACAACGCCGGGCTGTTCGCCATGTATCTCGCCGGAACGCCATTCGCCGAGGCGGATCCGCGCAAGCTCAATGCCGGCGGGGCCCTGCTCACCCGAGCGGTGCTGGCCGTCAGTGGAGCGGACAACCTCGCGCTCACCGCGGCCTATCGCCGCCACGGCGATCTCGGAGCCGCGGCCTTCGATCTTCTCGACGGCAAAGCTCCGACACAGGCCGCCCTGACGCTCTCGGAGGTCGCCGAAGCCTTTGCCGGGATGGCCGTCGCAAAGACTACCGCAATCCGCGCCGCGTTAGTCGAGAGCCTGCTTCGCCGTTCGACCGCGCTAGAAGCCAAGTACCTGCTCAAGCTGATGCTGGGAGACATGCGGATCGGTGTGAAGCAAAGCCTGGTCGAGGAGGCCATCGCCATCGCCGCCGGCGATCGTCCCCGTGGCGAGGGAGACCCTGCGATCCAGGCGGTCCCGGTCGCCGCCGTCCGCCATGCCGTCATGCTCGAGGCGGATCTCGCCAGTGCTGTCCGCCGCGCGTTCGAGGGCACTCTCGACCGCGCCCGCATGCGCCTCTTCCACCCGCTGGGCTTCATGCTCGCCAGCCCCGTCGAGACACCCGGGGAAGCCATCGATCGCTTCACCGAGAAGCCGCCCAAGGTCAAGGCTCCCAAGGTCAAGCCGCCCAAGCCCGCGAAAAGCCTCCGCGGCAAGAAAGCCAAGGCCGCCGGAGCCATCGAGTCCGTAATAAACAATTCCCCCACAAGCGATTCCCAGGATCCCGAGACCTTCGTGGACGCGCCCGAGACAGACCTCCTTGGCCCGCTACCCGGAGACGACGCGGAAGCCTCCGGAGAGCTGGCTTACGAAGAGCTAGCCTCCGCGAACCCGGCCGACCCGAAGCTCCACACCGTTCAGGCCTTCCTCGAAGACAAATACGACGGCATGCGCGCCCAGGTCCACTGCGGCGATTCCACCCAGCCGGAGCGCGTTGCCATCTACTCCCGCAATCGCGAAGACGTCACCGAAAGCTTTCCCGAGCTCGCGGAAGCCTTCGCCCACGTCGGTGAAACAGGCGCCGGCGCTCTCATCTTCGACGGAGAGATCCTCGGCTGGGATCTCGAGCAGGCCCGCGCCCTGCCCTTTGCCGTCCTTGGCCAGCGCATCGGCCGCAAGCGCGTCACCGACGAGTGGCGCCGGCAGGTGCCCGTCATCTTCATGGCCTTCGATCTGATGTTCGCCGACGGGGAACTCCAATTGCACCTGCCCCTGCGCGACCGCCGCAACAAGCTGGAGGCCATGGCCGAGGAGCTGGTCGAGGCAGTCTGCTCGCCCGTTGAAATTGGTACACCGGACGCGACCCCGCAGACCCCACTCTTCTCCGAGACCTCGCCCGGCATCACCACCAGGCCCAACGTGAAAGGCGTCGGGCGTCTGCTCGTCTCCCCCAGCCGCCTCGTCGAGAGCGCCGAAGACATCGACCGCGCCTACTCCGACGCCCGCGCCCGCGCCAACGAGGGCGTCATGCTCAAGGCCGCCGGCTCAACCTACCAGCCCGGCCGCCGAGGCCTGGCCTGGGTCAAGCTCAAACGCGAACTCGCCACCCTCGACGTCGTCATCACGGGCGCGGAGTTCGGCAACGGTCGCCGCGCCCAGCTTCTCAGCGACTACACCTTCGCGGTTCGCGGTCCCGCAGGCGATCTGCTCAACGTCGGCAAGGCCTACAGCGGCGTCACCGACCTCGAAATCGCCGAACTTACGGAGTGGCTCAAAGCGCATACCCTCGAAGACTTCGGCCACTTCCGCACCGTCGAGCCGCAAATCATACTGGAGGTCGCCTTCAACAACATCATGCGCTCCGACCGCCACGCCAGCGGCTTCGCCCTGCGCTTTCCGCGCATCATCCGCATCCGCAGCGATAAGCCCGTCACCGAGATCGACACCGTCGACCGCGTCGAAGAGGTCTACCAATCCCAAGTCGACAAGCCCGTCGAAGCGGCCGAGGTCTAGCCGAAGCCGCTAACCGGAGCGCCTGGTCCAGACCGGCGCATCTCATACCTTATGGAATACAGACATCTCGGCAGATCAGGATTCAAGGTGCCCGAACTCTGCTTCGGCGCGGGGACCTTCGGCAGCGGTGACGAGTTCTTCAAGGCCTGGGGTGAGACCACGCCCGACCAGGCCCGCGAGATCATCGACATCTGCATGGACGCAGGCGTCAACCTCTTCGACACCGCCGACATCTACTCGACGGGTAGAAGCGAGCTGATGCTCGGCCAAGCGCTCTCCCATCTGAAGCGCGAGGACGTCTTGATCTCGACCAAGGCCACCTTCCGCTTCGGAGCTGGTCCCAATAATGTGGGCTCCAGCCGCTACCACCTGCTGCGATCGCTCGAAGGCAGCCTGAAACGCCTCGGCACCGACTACATCGACATCTATCACCTGCATGCCTTCGACGCCTCCACCCCGGTCGAAGAGACCCTCAACACCCTCGACAAGATGGTCCGCGAGGGCAAGGTCCGCTACATCGCCTGCTCCAACTTCTCCGGCTGGCACCTGATGAAGTCTCTCAGCGTCAGCGAGCGCTACGGCTGGGCGCGCTACGTCGGCCACCAGGTCTACTACTCGCTCGTCGGCCGCGATTACGAATGGGAGCTGATGCCGCTCGCCATCGATCAGGGCATCGGAGCTCTCGTCTGGTCGCCGCTCGGCTGGGGTCGCCTCACCGGCAAGATCCGCCGCGGTCAGCCCCTGCCTCAAGACAGCCGCCTCAACACCCAAGCCGTGGTCGACAGCGGTCCAAAGCCACCCGACGAGTACCTCTTCAAGGTCGTCGACGCGCTTGACGAAGTCGCCAACGAAACCGGCAAGAGCATCCCGCAGATCGCCCTCAACTGGGTCCTCAGCCGGCCGACAATCTCCACCGTCATCATGGGCGCGCGCAACCAGGAGCAGCTCCGCGCCAACCTCGGTTCCGTCGGCTGGAAGCTCACCTCCGAGCAGATCGCCAAGCTCGACGCCGCCAGTGCGGTCAACCTCGCCTACCCGTACTGGCACCAGGTACAGTTCTCGGAACGCAATCCGTTCACGATTCCGCAAAGCTGATGGAACGCAGAGCATACCCACTTTTCCGCGATGCGCGATCACCGCCGATCAACGATCAGTTCCGTTTCGCGCTCTGTCGCCCCCCCGATGCAATCACGGCCCCGGAGTGGCGGGCGGGATCACGCTCAGATACTCATAAATCGCGCGGATGTCGTGATCCGTCATGTTCTGGTAGGTAGGCCACGGCATCACCTGGAGCAAAGGGCCCATCTGCGGATGCGCATGGTCGTAATCCTTCCCCGTCCGGAGTATGGTCCGAAACTCGGCAAAGGTGTGGCCAGCGGGCAATCCGTTCTCAGGCGTCAGGTTTCGTGAGACGAATGGACCAAAATGCTGCCCTCCCGCGAGATAGTGCTTCGCGTTCACGACCTTCGGCTGTCCAAGGAAAGGATCGCCCCCCGGCAGATAGGTGGGATTCGTATGGCAGTCACTGCATCCTCCCACTCCATTGACGAGATAGCTGCCGAGGCCAACGAGGTCCGGATTTTTATGAGCCAGATTTAGGGGAACAGGGCTGATGTTATAGCCCACAAGAATCCGATGCTGCTCGATCGCCTCCGACCGCTCATCATCGTTATCCGCCTGCGCCACGTGATGGATCGCGCCGAAAAGGGCAACGATTCCAGCCGCGGCGATAAGTTTTCTTACAAGATGCTTCATACGCTTTCCTCCAAACGGTAAAAGAGGGCCCGATGAAGATTTCCGCCGACAGATAGCAGGATCTGACTCCACAAACCAGCGCTGGCGCGCCAGTGTTCTCATCTGTCTTTCGGGATCACAGCGTGCGCCTCCAACCAGCACCTGTCAACTACAAAGTAGAAACATACGTAGGCGGGCGAAACACCCTCGCCCTTGCCCGTGTGAATCGAACTTTGACCGGCTTTCCTTCATACTAGAAAGCAATCATGCATCTGGACTTCCTAGGCACCCTCACCCGCACCCATATGTGCGGAGATCTGCGGCCGGAGCAGGCCGGCGAAGACGTCGTCCTCATGGGCTGGGTCAATCGCCGCCGCGATCACGGCAACCTCATCTTTCTCGACCTGCGCGATCGCTCCGGCATCACCCAGGTCGTGCTCGATAAAGAGCTCTCGGGCGCCGCTCACACCCGCGCCGAGGCGGCCCGTCCCGAGTTCGTCGTCGCCGCCCGCGGCAAGGTTCGCCGCCGCTCCCCCGGCCTCGAAAACCCCAATATGCTCACCGGCGAAATCGAGGTCCTCGCCACCGACCTCCTCCTCCTCAATGACGCCAAAACCCCGCCCTTCTCGCCCGCCGAAGACGCCATCGCCAACGAGGAGGTCCGCCTCAAGTACCGCTACCTCGACCTCCGCCGCGATCACATGCAGAAGAACTTCGCCCTCCGCTCCCGCGTCGCCATGGCCATCCGCAACTATCTCGTCGGCGAAGGCTTCCTTGAGATCGAAACCCCCTTCATGACCCGCTCCACCCCCGAGGGCGCCCGCGACTACCTCGTCCCGTCCCGCGTCCACGCCGGCCACTTCTACGCCCTTCCGCAGTCCCCCCAGATCTTCAAACAGATCCTCATGATCTCCGGCTTCGATCGCTACTTCCAGATCGCCCGCTGCTTCCGCGATGAAGATCTTCGCGCCGACCGCCAGCCCGAATTCACCCAGATCGATCTCGAAACCACCTTCCCCCGGCAGGAGACCATCTTCCGCATCGTTGAAGGCTTCCTCACCGAGGCATTTGCCACCGCCGGCGTTGCACTCTCCAGCCCCTTCGTCCAGATGACCTACGACGAGGCCATCCGCAAGTACGGCATCGACAAACCCGACATGCGCCTCCCGGCCATCGTCGAGCTGACTGACACCCTCACCCCCGAGCTCCGTACCACGCTCAAAATCGAGCACAATTTACCCGTCCTCGGATTCAAAATTCCGAACGCGGGCCAATTGAGTGGCACACAGACGCGTGCTCTACAAGATGAAGTTCGCAAGTCCTTCGGCGACTGTGGATTGGATTTCCTGAACGTGGCCCGTCTAAAAACGAATGAGCTCTTTGCACCCTTAGCAGCGGCGATCGAGTTTGAGTTGGAAGGTACGGACGAACACATTGTTCGCGCAAGACGGGGCGGCCCTACGGAACTTCCAGGAAGCCTCTTAATCGTGATCACCCCGAAGCTCGGCACTCCCGCCAAGTGGAACCACGACCCGCAGTGGATCTACAAGAAAGTCGGTGCCCTCCGCCTCGAGCTCGCCAGGAAGTTCGCCGACAAACACAAGCTCTTCGAGAAGACAGGCACCCAAAACGATTACAAATTCCTCTGGGTCACCGACTTCCCCATGTACGAGTGGAACGAGGAGCACCGGACCTGGGACGCCGCTCACCATCCCTTCACCTCGCCCCACGAGGACGACATCACCTCCGGCCGCCTCGTCCACGACAAGGGCGCCGTCCGAGCCCTCGCCTACGACATCGTGCTCAACGGAACCGAGCTCGGCTCCGGCTCCATCCGCATCCATCGCAAAGACGTTCAGGCCGAGATCTTCCGTTCTCTCGGCATGTCCGACGAAGAGGCGAAACAGCGCTTCGGCTTCTTCCTCGACGCGCTCGAGTACGGCACGCCACCCCATGGCGGCATCGCCCTCGGCCTCGACCGCATCGTCATGATCCTCGCCGGCGCGCAAAGCCTGCGCGAGGTCATCGCCTTCCCCAAGACCGCCAAAGCCATCGACCTCATGGTCGACGCCCCCACCCCTGTCAGCGATCAGCAGCTGCGCGAGCTGAGCCTCAGGACCGTCACCCGCAGCTGATTTTTGAACCCTCAGTACGCGCGCTCGCCTCGGTCAACCTGCCCAGTTGCTCGGACGTCAGCTTGAGATCGACCGCCGCAAACAAGCTCCGAGCTGCTCCGTACTCGTCGCGCTCGCGATCGGCGCCAGAACACACCCAAAATCGCCGGTGTCGCAGCCGGGTCACCTTTGGCGTAACTTCAAGCCCAGCTCGCTATAATTAAATAGTGTGCTCTCTGTGCACACCGCAGAATCCGCTCCACCCGCACTCGCTCGCAGCAAGCTTTCGCAGAGCTTCAGGTCCGGGGACTCCCGCTTAGTCCGGACTTAAGCCCAATCAATCGAAGACTTTGGCGGCAAAGTACCCCGGGGGGGGAGGGTACCCCTGTGCCGCGCCTAGTTCATCCAGCGCTTGTCGTTCTGCTGCCGCATCTTCTCGCGTTCCGTCTGCGCCGTGCGGTTCTCCATCTCATCCGGGTCCACATAGCGTCCGTCCTTGTCGAAGTGAACCTCGCGGTTCTGCTTGCGCATATACACCTCGAACTTGCGAGCAGCGCGTCGGCGCTTCCACCGGTAGTAGTCGTTGCGCATCCCGGACATCTGCTCGGTCATGCCAAACGCCAGACCTCGCTTGGGAGCGAAACGCACGTACATAAACCCGCACAGCGCACCCGCAAGCTGCAGCAGGGCGTTGAAGCTGTCGGCCTGCTTCAGCAAGATGGCCACCGCGATCAGGATGTAGATCGCCACCATGTACTTGGCCTTGATCCGAAGCACAAACCACAGCAGGAACTCCTGGTCCCCAAACAGCATGGCGATCGCGATCAGCAGGCCGAAGATGCCCGCCCAGGGTCCCAAGGCCGCCGACGCGGGATGCAGACCGAAGATGTGTGTAAACGATACCGCCACCGCCACCAGCGCGCCGCCGATCACCGAGACCCCGTACAGCTCCGCCACCCATCTGCCGCCGTACGAGCTCTCCAGCAGCGACCCGGTAAACCACAGCGTCAGCATGCTGAACAGCATCCCCAGAATCCCCTGCTCCAGGAACGAGTAGGTCGCCAGCTGCCAGATCTCGCCTCGCAGCACCGCCTTCGGCACCAGGATCAGATGTGAGACAACCGCCTCCACCACCGGTCGCGAGACCCACGACAGAATGGCGACGGCGAAGAAGACTCCAACATTCAGCAGGATGAGCCTGCGCGTGATCCCGGCAAATGGTGGAAGGCTGAGCGTGGTGGATTGCGAGCGGCGCATAAGGAAGCACGGGGAGCGGCAAACAGCCCGCTACCCCTATTTGACCACGCCTTCACCAACCGATCTACCGGGCCTCGTCCCCGCTCTTCTACCGGGCTGCGGGAGGAGTGGCCGGACGAGCGGCATTCGCGCTTCGAGCCAGCGGAAAGGGCAGCACCGCGATGCTCCGATGCCCCGCCGCATCCACCGATCGCACGCCGAACACGACATTGTCCTTCGAGACCGGCAGCAGGATGCGCGTCTCTGAGCCCGCAGGCTGCACCGTCGTCCACAACGGCTCGTCCGTCGACCTCCAAACCACCTCGTAGGCCGTCGTCGCCGGCGCACCCTCGGGTGCCTCCCAGGTCAGCTCCGTGTTGTTATCAAGCGCCTGGGTTAGGATGTGGACGTTGCGCGGATCTCCGGGCGCCGCCGCCAGATCCCCCAGAACGGCCGCGTTCAGACGGGCGACCTCTGCCACGTAGCCGAAGTCGACGAACTTCAGCAGGTCCCCGAACTCCACCCCGTTCTCCGTCCGCACGTTCTGGTGCTGGTGATTGAAGTTTTCCCTCCACTCGGTAAATCGCACCGCGGTAAACCCCTCTTCGTTGAAGCTCGTATGGTCCCCACCCCGCAGGAAACGGTCGCTCCGGAAGATCGGCACCGGATGGAACGCCGGCAGCAGCCGAATTGCATTCGACCTGGCCTTCCCCGCTCCCGGATCGGGCGCACGCCCCTGGCCCGCCACGAAGTAGCTCCTCCCGATATCGACAATGGCCCGGGCCAGCTCCCGTGATGGCGAGTCGTTCTCCGCCCCCAGCCGCTCGATCACCCTGACCTGCTCCGGCGTCGTCGAAGGCGGCACACCCTCCGAGAAGACCCGCACCGCCGTCTTGTCCGCCATCGTCTCGCCCGGTGTCGTGTCGCCCCCCACGATGTCGTTATTCAGCACCGCCTCCAGCCTCCACCCCTCCGCCTTAGCAAGCTGTGCCAGATGCCTGCTTCCGTTCAGCCCCTGTTCTTCGCCCGCCACCGCCACAAACACGATCGTTCCCGGGAACTTCAACTTGCTCAACACCCTTGCACATTCCAGCGAAACCGCGACGCCGCTCGCATCGTCGTTCGCTCCGGGGGCCGCATCGTGCGTGTTGAAGTTGTCCGAGTTGCGGGAGTCGTAGTGCCCCGTCACCAGCACCCTCCGCTCTGCCTGCGCCGGGTCCGCCCCCTTCAGCACGGCATACACATTGGTTAGCTTCGTCGGCTTGCGGATGCGCGAGTTCGCCGCCGTGGATCCCGGCTCCGTGAACACGTCCCGCTTCACCTCCAGACAACCTCCGCACGCCGCCGAGTATCGCTCGAACTCCGACGCGATCCAGTCCGCCGCCGCATTGACGCCCGTCCCCGCCTTCAGGTCGGTCTCCATGCTCGAAAGCGTGCTGCGGTTGTTGAAGCTCACCAGCTTTTCAATCGTCGCCTGAATCCGCTGCGGCGATACCTGCCCGAGCGCGCCCACGATCACCGGATCAGCCGGCAGCGGCGTCAAAGGCCGGCCCACCGGCGCCTGCCCCAAGAGCCAAGCTCCACTGACCAGCCCCATCGTGACACCTGCGGCAAGTCGTCCAAACAAACGAGATGAGCTCTGCATTCCTTCCCTCCACAACGTCGGTCCGGACCTCCCGCTTGACGCCGCAAGGCATGGTCGATAGAAAATAGCCTAGCGGGGGCTGATCCGGTCTGTCTCAACATCGTATAAGCAGCTCCCCACCCAGCAACATTGGAGGCACCCGTAATGGCTGTTGTTTGCCCTGAATGCGATAACCCCATCACCGTCGATGTCGATGAGGTCGACGAAGGCGAAACCGTGCAGTGCGACGAGTGCGGCCTGGATCTCGAAGTCGTCTCGCTGGACCCGCTCGAACTCGCGCCCATCGACAACACCGGTTACGACGACGAGGCAGAGTCGCCCGTTGAAGACGAAGAGGAAGAGTAGCCCGGCGTATACTTGTATTCTATGAGGTACCTCCCCAAATCGGTCGTTCGTCACCCCCAGGCTGCTCTCCTTCTACTTTCTGCCCTTTCTTGGATCGTTCCCTCCACCTCCCTGCTCGGCACACCTGCGTTCGCTCAGCAGCACGGCCCGGTGCAGCGCGTCGTTCAGGGCAAGGTTACCGATAAAGGCGAAGCTCCCCTCCGCGGCGCGGTCGTCTACCTCAAGGACGATCACACCCTCTCCGTCAAAAGCTTCATCTCGGACGACAGCGGCGGCTTCCGCTTCGGTCAGCTCTCCCAGGCCACCGACTACGAGGTCTGGGCGGAGGCTGATGGCAAAAAGAGCGCCGTAAAATCCATCAGCTCGTTCGACAGCAAGAACGAGATCATCATCAACCTCAAGATCGACACCGGCAAGTAGCCGCACCCAGGCAGTTTCTCCGCGGTTGCAGTGCCCGCCTCATCCGCCCCAGCCCTTTGTCACTCCCCCGTAGTCGTCGTTGTCCCCGCGGTCGCCTCCGTGATGCGATCTCCATGGCTGGGTGGCTGGCTGACCACCACGAACCGGACCTCCTCACCGCTCCGGTTCATTGCCTGGTGCCACCAGCCTGGCGCGACCTCCAGACCATCGCCGTAAAGCAACGTGTGCTCCTGCCCCTCCACCTCCATCGTCAGCTCACCCGCAAGCAGGTAGAAGAACTGCCGTGCCCACCTGTGCGCGTGCCGCAACTCCTCACTTGCAGCCGGCATCCGTTCCTCAATCACACTCAGCTCCGGTGTCCGCACCAGGTGCCAACCGTCGCAGTCCGTTCCCTGCGGTCCGCCCCACTGATAATGCTCCGCGCTCGCGCGGTTCGTAGGCACACACCCATAGCCCATCAACCTACCTCACAGTCTCTGCGATCGCCATCCTACCAGCACATTCCTCAAGCAAACAAAAGGCGAAGAGGTGTACCCTGACATCGGCCCATGAACACGGCTCCCCAACCCGACCGCTTCAGCTTCCTGCATATCGATCTCAACAGCTTTTTCGCGTCCGTAGAGCAGCAGCTGCACCCGGAGTTCCGCAACCGCCCACTCGCCGTCGTCCCCACCATGGCCGACACCACCTGCTGCATCGCCGCCAGCTACGAGGCCAAAGCCCTCAAGATCAAGACCGGCACCCAGGTCGGAGAAGCCAAGCGCCTCTGCCCCGGCATCATCCTCGTCGAGGGCGACCACTCCGTCTACGCCCAGTTCTCCCACAAGATCGCCGCCGCCGTCGAGCGCTGCTGCCCCGTCGCCCACACCCCCTCCATCGATGAGATGGTCTGCCAGCTTATCGGCCGGGAACAGGAGCCGCCCGCCGCCCGCAGGATCGCCCTCAGCATCAAGCAGGCCATCCGCGACGACGTCGGCGAAACCCTCCGCTGCTCCATCGGCATGGCGCCCAACCGCTACCTCGCCAAGATCGCCTCGGACATGCAGAAGCCCGACGGGCTGATTGGACTTCTGCCCTCACAGCTCCCCAGGGCCATCGCTCACCTGGAGCTTCGCGACCTTCCCGGCGTCGGCGCCAGCATGGAAAAGCGCCTCCACGCCAAAGGCATCACCACCATGGAGCAGCTGCTCGCGCTCGACCTCCCCGGCATGCGCCGGCTCTGGGACTCCGTCTGGGGCGATCGCATCTTCCACTGGCTCCGCGGATACGATACCGGCGACAACGGTGCCCCCATTGCCCCCGAAGTCCAGAAGTCCCTCGGCCACTCCCACGTCCTCGGCCCCGAGTTCCGCACCCAGGGGGGTGCCTGGGCCGTCGCCCACAAGCTCCTCCACAAGGCCGCTATGCGTCTCCGCATGGAAAAGTTCCACACCACCTCCCTCGCCCTCAGCATAAAGTTCTCCCTCACCAAGGAACAAGCAGCCCAGGCCGTCGAAGCCGCCGCAGCCCGCGTCCGCCGTCACTACAGCGGCGTTCGCACCCTCGGCTGGGCCATGGAGGCCCGCTTCGTCCCCTGCCAGGACACCTTCACTCTCATGGAAGCCCTCCGCGGCATCTGGGCCCAGCGCCCCCAGACGGACCTCTTCCAGCGCCCCTTCTATGTCGATATCGTCTTCAACACCCTGCTCCGCGAGTCCGAACTCCAGCCCAGCCTCTTCCCCGAGCCCCCGCACCTCGCCCAGCTCTCCGCCACCATGGACAAGCTCAACCTCAAATTCGGCCACACCACCGTCCACCTCGCCGGCATGCTCCCCGCCCGCGACTCCGCCCCCACCCGCATCGCCTTCACCCAGATCCCCGTCCAGTACGGCGTCGAATATATGTAGACACCGCGGCCTTATCATCTCCCACGTCTGACGTCTTTGCCTCTGCTCTTCATTTTGTAGAGAGGAGGTCGCCAACCTGCAGTACCAGCGAACGCTGAGCAGGATGACTCAACCGGGAAACGACGACCCTTGAACACGAATCATCGTAGTGCCCCGTCCGGCTTCCGGGCGTTAATGCAACAGTGCCTGACGCACCCTGCCCGCTGGCGCAACCACCCCCTGCAACCGAATAAAATGGAGTTAACACCTCAAAAAAGCAAGACACTGGAGATCACCTGACACACAAACTCTAACCTCAACAAACCAGATACTTTAGCGCCAACACACCGGAAATCAATACTTTACGGGGTCAGGTACGGCATAACCCTAATTATTGGAAGACTTTGTGCCATGAGTACCGGGGGGGACCCACCATCCATGACAAACGTCATCCGACTTCGATGACGCCATACACTCCATATCTGCCCGCTCCCGGCCCATACTCGCTCCTGTAATCGAAGCATTCGAGCCTTCGAGAAGGAGCCCACCGTGAACGCACTCATCGAAGCCCCCCAGGATTCAGAGACTCTCAGCCCCACGCAAGCCACCACCGCCGTAGCCGAGCTCCGCAACCTCACCAAGCGCTACGGCCGAACCACCGCCCTCGACAACCTCTCGCTCACCCTCCACCCCGGCGAGATCGTCGCCCTACTCGGCCCCAACGGAGCCGGCAAGTCCACCGCCGTCCGCCTCCTCCTCGGCCTCACCGCGCCCACCTCCGGCGCCGCCCGCGTCTTCGGCCGCGACCCTCGCGACCCCTCCACCCGCACCCGCATCGGGGCCATGCTGCAGGTCGGCAACGCCCCCGAGATGCTCAAGGTCCGCGAGCACATCGACCTCTTCCGCAGCTACTACCCCGCCCCCATGCCCGTCGCCGAGCTCGTCCGCATCGCCCGCCTCGGAGGCATCATGGATAAGCAGCTCGGAACCCTGAGCGGCGGCCAGAAGCAGCGCCTGCTCTTCGCCCTCGCCCTCGCCGGCGACCCCGGCGTCATCTTCCTCGACGAGCCCACCACCGGCATGGACATCGAGACCCGCCGTGCGCTCTGGGCCGAGGTCCGCTCCCTCTCCGCCCGTGGCAAGACCGTCCTCCTCACCACCCATTACCTCGAAGAAGCTGACGCGCTCGCTACCAGCGTCATCGTCATCGATAAAGGGCGCATCCTCCGCCAGGGCACACCCTCCGAGATCAAGCAGACCGGCCACGCCCGCACCATCCGCTGCAAGACCTCGCTCCCCCTCGAAACCCTCCTCACCCTCCCCGGCGTCCTCACCGCCACCACCAACATCCATACCGGCCTCACCACCCTCAAGGCCAACGCCGTCGAACAGCTCCTCCGCCAGCTCCTCCTTCTCGACGAGACCCTCAGCGACCTCGAGGTCCTCACCCCCGCTCTCGAAGACGCCTTCCTCGCCCTCCTCAGCCCACCGCCCGCAGACCACGCCTGAACCACGGAATCACCATGCTCCACCGCGCAAGAACCACATCAATTGGACAGAAAAGGAGATCCATCATGGCCGCCCTTCCCATCGCCCTCCCGGTCCCACGGATTCGAAGCACAGCCCGCCTCTTCGTCAAAGAGACCAAATACGAGTTCCTCAAGCTCCTCCGCCGCAGGTCCTTCTCGCTCGCCACCATCGGCTTTCCCGTGATGTTCTACCTGCTCTTCGGCGTCGCCAACCGCCACTCCGGGACTGGCTCCTTCCAGATCGCCAAATACCTCCTGGGCGGATACGCCTGCTTCGGCCTGGTCGGCGCCGCGCTCTTCGGCATCGGCGTCGGCCTCGCCATGGAGCGCACCGCCGGCTGGCTCGATCTCAAGCGCGCCAGCCCCATGCCGCCGCTCGCCTATCTCGGCGCCAAATGCGTCACCGCCATCGCCTTCGGCGTCATCATTGTCTCCGTCCTCACCGTCATCGGCATCTCCTTCGGCGGCGTCACCCTCACCCTCGCCGAGTTCGCCCGCATGCTCGCCTTCACCGTCGCGGGAGCCATTCCCTTCGCGTCCATGGGTCTCCTGCTCGCGCTTGTCGTACCCGCCAACGCCACCCCCGGCGTCGTCAACCTCATCTACTTGCCCATGTCCTTCCTCAGCGGCCTCTGGATGCCGATCCAGGCCCTCCCACACTGGCTCCAGCGCATCGCCCCCGCCCTCCCTACCTATCACCTCGCACAGGCCATGCTCGGCATCTTCGGCTACGCCCAGCCCGGCTCCATGATGTCTCACTGGCTCGCGCTCGCCGGCTTCACCTTCGTCATGCTCGGCCTCAGCTGGCTCGTCTTCCAGCGCGCCGAGCGCAACGCGTAGAGCGCATTAACCTGTTGCTCTCTTCGCGTCGCCGCTGTTGTTGTCGTTGCCTGTCCTTTTGCTTGTCATTCAGGAGCTAAGCGGAGGAACCTGCTTTTGTCTTTGCTTAGGTATCCCCGTAACTGGCATCCTGCTCACCCGCATCACGCGTACACTGCAGGAGAAAAACCATGGCGACCTGCGAAAAATCGAACTTCGGCGACTACATCTGGCTCGCCTACTCGGTCTTCTTCTTCATCGAGCCGATCCTTCGCAACAATCAGCGTTACTGGTTCAAGAACGCAATCCTCTACCTCGTCTTCCTCGCCGTCTACGTCGCCTACACTCGCGCGCGCCAGCGCCAGACGCAGCTCACCCTCCTCGCGTCGATGGCGTCGCTCGGCCTCCTCGGCTTTTCCTTCAACGCCGGCGCGTCCTGCTTCCTCACCTTCGCCGCCGCCTTCCTGCCCTTCGTTCTCGAAGACATCGCGACCATCATCGTCTGCCTCATTTCCGGAGCCGTCCTCGTCACCGCGGAAGGCCTTCTCCTCCATGTCGATTGGATCAGCCTCGCGATCGCTCCCTCCATGATCGCCATCGTCGGCTCCAGCAACATCTTCATCGGCCAGAAGAAACGCGCCAACCGCCGTCTCAGCATGGCCCACGAGGAGATCGAACGCCTGGCCGCCCTCGCCGAACGCGAGCGCATCGCCCGCGACATGCACGACGTCCTCGGCCACACCCTTTCCGTCATCGTCCTCAAGTCCGAGTTAGCGCGTCGCCTCCTCGAGCAGCAGCCTCAGACCTCGTGTCTCCAGACCGTCACCGCCGAGATCGCCGACGTCGAAGACACCGCCCGCAAAGCCCTTGCCGAGGTCCGCAACGCTATCGTCGGTTACCGCTCGCAAGGCCTCGCCGCCGAGTTAGACCTCGCCCGCCGAACCCTGCGCTCCGCAGGTGTCACTCTCGATCTGGACACCTCGCTCGAACCCTCCTCACTCCACCTCGCCGCGACCGAGGAGACCGTCCTCTCGCTCGCCGTCCGCGAGGCCGTCACCAACATCGTCCGCCACGCCCGCGCCACCACCTGCCTCATGCGTCTCAGCCTCACCCGCGATGGCTTCCACACGCTTCTCGTCGAGGACGATGGCCACAGCGAAATCTCGCGCGAGGGCAACGGCCTCCGCGGCATGCGTGAGCGCGTCCAGGGCCTGGGCGGCCGCTTTCACGTCGGCTCCGGCGGTGCCTCGCTTCCCGGCACCGCTCTCCTCATCGAACTCCCCGCCACCGCCACCCTCGAGCGATCCCGATCATGAGCGCCCCCTCGCCAAACCCCATCCGCGTCGTCCTCGCCGAAGACCAGGGCATGGTCCTCGGTGCCCTCGCCGCCCTCCTCGCGCTTGAGCCGGACATTACCGTCGTCGCCCGCGCCGCCAACGGCAAGGAGGCTCTCGACGCCGTCAAACGCCTCCAGCCCAACGTCCTCATCACCGATATCGAGATGCCCATCAGGACCGGCCTCGAAGTCGCCACCGTTCTCAAAGACAATCACCCCAACGTCCGCACCATCATTCTCACCACCTTCGCCCGCCCCGGATATCTCCGCCGCGCCCTTGATGCCGGAGCCCGCGGCTACCTCCTCAAAGACCGCCCCGCAACCGAGCTCGCCGAGGCCGTCCGGCGCGTCCACCGAGGTCTCCGCGTCATCGATCCCGATCTCGCCGCCGAGGCCTGGTCCTCCGAGGTCGATCCCCTCAGCGACCGCGAGCGCCAGATCCTCCAGCGCGCCGGCGACGGCCGCAGCTCATCCGAGATCGCCGCCGACCTTCACCTCTCCGAGGGCACCGTCCGCAACTACCTCTCCGAAGCCATCGCCAAACTCAACGCCTCCAACCGCACCGACGCCGCCCGCATCGCCCGCGCCAAAGGCTGGCTCTGACGAAGAACCCGCTTCTCTACCAGCGAGCTCGATCCAAATCCGGCCGCCTCAAACCACACCGGCAACACTCCCTCACTCCCAACCTGCATCCCATAACAAAGGAGTCCCCTCACATGAAGCTCGTCCGCTCTACGCTTCTCGTACGCTCCACTGTTCTCATCGCAACCGCGCTCCTCGCCACCACAGGCTGCAATCGCAAATCCGATTACACCTCCAGGGACACGGCCGCCATCAACAACTTCTACAGCTCCCGCCCGTCGTGCCTCTGGAACGAGCCCACCAACTTCCCCAAGCAGGCAGATACCTCCGGTTCGGAAAAGACCTCGCAACTCGACTCCCTCGTCGATGCCGGCCTGCTCACCCGCACCACCGCCGAAAAGAAGGTCTTCATTGTCGCCTCCAAGCAGGTCAACAACTACGACCTCTCCGACAAGGGTCGCTCCGCCTGGGCCGCCGATCCCCAGCAGCCCGGTTATGGCAATTTCTGCTACGGCCACCGCAAGGTCACGAGCATCGATAACGCCGGACCCATTGATAACGACGCCGCGGGCGCAACCGCCACCGTTCAGTTCCACTACGCCATCGCCAACGTCCCTGACTGGGCAAAGAACGGTGGCGTCCAGACCGCCTTTCCGCAGCTTCGCTCCGACCTCGCCGGACAGCAGACCTCCACCGCCACCATCACGAACACCCCCAATGGCCTTCAGGTCACCTCCGTCCCGGGCAGCGCCTCTTACCCGGGAGCAACGTCCGCCGACGGCCAGATTGTCAAGTAATCCGCCTCGCATCCACAAAGGCGAGGAGACGAAGCCAACTCGCTCCATCCTCGCTCGTGCTCCGCAAACCGAACCGTCTACCGATCCCCGACCTCCGCGTCCGGCCCGTTGATCTTCTTCTGCGCCGCTGCGAAACTCGTCATCTCGTATTCCTCCGGCGGCGTCCCACCCGCGAGATATCGCACGAAGTAGTCCCACCTCCGTCGCATCATGTACGGCGAAGCCTCGCCATACCCATGATGCGCATTGGGGATCATCAGCAGATCGAAGTCCTTGTTCGCCTTGATCAGGGCATCCACCAGCAGCAGCGTGTTGTTCGGCGGGACATTGTCGTCCATCGTCCCGTGCGCCAGCAGCAGGTGCCCCTTCAGATTCTTTGCAAAGTTCTGGTTCGCCTGGCTATCGTAGTTGCTCTTCCCATCCGCCCCGACCACCTCGACGCCCGCCCACTTCTCCGCCCAGTCATCCTCGTAATCGCGCTGGTCGTGGTTGCCGCTCTCCGCGATCCCGACCTTGAACAGCTCCGGATAATGCAGCATCGCCGCACCCGTCGCATTGCCGCCGCCCGAATGCCCCCACATCCCCGCGCGCTCGAGATCGATAAACGCGTACTCCGCCGCCAGCTCCTTCATCCCCGCCACCTGGTCCGGCAGCGTGTTATCGCCCAGGTCCGCGTAGTACGCCTCGTGGAACGCCTTCGACCGCGACGGCGTGCCCATCCCGTCCAGGCACACGACCACGAATCCCAGCTCCGCTAATGCCTGGTTGTCTCCATGCGCCGCGCTGAAGCCGCGACTTCCGCACGATCCGATCTGCGGCCCCGGATACACATAGTTCACCACCGGATACTTCCTTGCAGCGTCGAAGTTCGTCGGCCTGAACATGTAACCGTAAATTTCCGTCTTCCCGTCGCGACCCTTCACCGTGACCGGCGTAAGCGGCTTCCATCCCGCGGCCACCAGCTTTGAGACGTCCTGCTTCGCAACCTCCGCCGTCACCTTCCCCTCCGCATCGCGAACCACGGTCACCTGCGGCTCCGTCGGCGTGCTCGCGATATCGACGAAGTACTTGCCATCCGGAGATGACGTGATCGCGTGGTCCTTCTCCTCCGGCGTCAGCCGCTTCAACCCACTTCCATCGAACCCCACACTGTAGTAGCTCCGGTAATAGGGGTCGCGCCCCGCCTCTTTGCCTACCCCAATAAAAAAGATCCTGCGCGCCGGCTCGTTCACAGCCAGCACCTGCGTCACGTTGCCCTCGCCCTGCGTGATCTGGTTCTTCAACTTGCCCGTTCCGAGGTCGTACAAATACATCTGCCCCCATCCATCCCGCTCCGAAAACCACAAGAACTCGTTCGACTTCGATAAGTAGTGCCAGTTCACCTTCCCGTCGCCGCTCTCGAAGAACTTCGGCGCCGTCTCCGTATACACCTCGCGCACATCGCCCTTCTCGGCATCCGCCACCCGCAGCCACTCCTGCCGGTGGTCGCGCGAGGTCGAGACGTACGCCACATGCTTGCTGTCGTCCGCCCACTGCACATCCTCCCACCCGCCATCGCAGCTCACGTCATCACAGATCGTCGACCGGTGCTGGTCCGGCGGCATCTTGAACCGCACCACCTTTTTCCTGTCGACGTCGATCACCACCCGCTCGATCATCGTCACCTCCTTGTCGCCCACCAGCGGATACCTCCACGCCTCCAGCTTCGGATGGCGGTTCGTCACCGGCACCAGGTACATCTCACCCGTCTTCCGCTGATCCTGCTGAAACGTCGCGATCTTCTTCGAATCCGGCGACCACACCAGAATCGCCGCGTCGCTGTGCTTCCACCCCGCGTTGTCCGTCGCGTACCCGAAGTCCCTCACACCATCCTTCGTCAGCTGCGCCTCCTTCCCGCTCTTCACCTCCCGCATCCACAGGTTCCAGTCGCGGATAAACGCCGCCTTCGATTTGTCCGGAGAGACCACCTCACTTATCGCCGCTCGCCGCCGCCCCGCTGGGACCGCCTCCTGGGCCGCGCCCTTCGCGTCGTCCACCGTACACACCACCGTTCCCGAAAGCTCGCAGCGAAAATGCGATCCTGCGGCCGCCACCGTTGCCACCCCCTTTCCCCCATCAAACGAGAGTTCCGACACGTCGAGGAAATGCTCATCCACCTTGGCTCCCGGCTTCGCACTAACCACCGCCGCGGCCAGCTTCGCATGGTCAAACGCCGGCGCCGAATTCCCCTTGGCCGGATCCACCAGCATGGTCGTAAACCCTTCCGGCCCACGGTCCCGGTACCAGAAACGACCCCCCTCCACCCACACCGGACGCTGCACCGTGTGATACACCAGCGGCGCAACGTTGTACGCCATCATCCTCTCCGCCCGCGCGTAATCCGCCGCCGTGTACTGCCTTCCAACCTGTTCCTGGGCAACCGCGCTCGTGGCAAAGCAGCAGACCAGACCGAACATCTTCCTCGCGGACCAAAGTTTTCCCAAACGCATGAATCTCGTTTCCAGCCGGCCAGCCCGGCTCTTGAGAGTTTGAAGTGTGTGCGACACAGTCTACAGCGCGGCGAAACCGAAGTAGAAAGCAGCACCAGCCAGAATCGAATCGCACCTCGCTCTTCTCCCTTGTCTCACAATCAGGAGAACACTGCCGCTCCATTGCTTATCCACTCACTCGGTATGCCGCAACTTCCACAACACCTGCCGCAGCATCCCCATCCATACCGGCCCATCCGTCTCCTCGCCTCCCATCCGCAGCACCAGCCGCCGCACATCCTCCACCTCGCTGTTCGCCGGGTGGTGCCGCATGTAGCCAGCCTCCTCCAACACCTCGCGCAGCAGCCCCGTCAGCCGCTCGTTCTCCCCCGCCGTAAGTGGTCGCGGCGCACCCACTCGCCGCGCCGGCTCCGCTCCCCGTACCAGCTCGTACAGGCACACCGCCGCTGCCTGTCCCAGGTTCATCGACGGATGTCTCGCCCCCGCATACGCCTGCATCGGTATCGTTATCAGCCGGTGGCAGTAACTCAGCTCTTCCTTGCTCAGCCCCGTCTTCTCCGACCCGAAAAGAATCGCCACCCTTCCCCCATGCTCCGCAAGCTCCACCCCAATTCGCTCCCCAGCCTCCGCCAACAGCTCCACCGGCTGCTGCAGCGCCCGCTTCCCCACCGCCGTCGTTCCCACTACCAGCTTGCAGTCCTCCACCGCCTCCGCCACCGTCCCAAACACCCGCGCCGAATGCAGCACCTCCGATGCATCCACCGCCGATCTCGCACCCTCGAACGGCCGATCGAAATCCGTTACAATCCGCAGCCGCCGCACGCCAAAGTCGTACATTGCCCGCGCCACCGCTCCGATATTATTCGGGTTGCGCGCACGCACCAGCACCACACACAGCCGATCCCTCTGTTCACCCGAAAGCACTCCCACATTCTAGGCCGCGCGCCATGTGCTCAATCCGGCGTTCAGAAAGCGCCCACCATAGAACGGTACTCATAGGGATGACCGGCAAACCGCGCCGGGCATCCATGCCTCTCAATCAAAGGCTACCGTCCGCGTTCCCGCCCGCCATCACCCCGCGGCTCGGCTCTTGGCTCCGCCTGGGTTCGAGGGGCCTCCTGCCGAGGCTGAGCCTGAACTCCCGGCTGCTGCGTCGCCGCATTGTGGTTCTCCCGATAGATCTGCCTGCTCGCTCCGTTCTGCTCACGCTGCACCTGCTCCGCCCCCCGGAGTCGACGTCCCGCCGTTCGCCTGGCGCTCGATCTGAACCTGCCTGTGCATATTCTGCTGCCGGGTCTCCGCCCGTCCCACCTCCCCATCTGGGCCGCAATCGGCGGACGCCCGTCGTTCACACTCGCGAGTTGCGCCCGGTTCCCCGGAACCTAGAGAAAGCTCATACACGCATCTCCATCGGCCGCCTGGTCCGGTGCCGGTAGAGGCACCCCTCTAGAGACACCACCCCTCTAGCGAAGTTTCCTCTCTGCGCCGCCTTTCCCGACCCAGCCTGCAACCTACGGCGCAGGCGCAAAGTCCCTCAGGCCCTCCACCGTCTTTGCGTCCATCCGCGCCAGCAGATCCACCACCAGATCCACCATCCGGTCGAAGTCCTTCCGGTTCACAATCCCGTTATGCGCATGCGTGTACCGCACCGGAACCACCAGGTTCACCGTCGGCGCACCTCCACTCGCTGTCTGCATCTCCGCCGAATCGTCCCCGTACCCCTGCACCAGGTCCAGTTGCAGCGGCACCCCCTTTTCCTTCGCCGTGCCCTTCACCAGCGCCACCATCTTCCGGTTCGCAATCGTGCTCGAGTCATACAGAAACAGCCCCGGCCCCGCGCCCAGCTTCACCTGCGTCTCCTCCGGTCGCGCCCCGGAGGTATCGCCCGTGATCCCACCCTCGATCGCAATCCCGATATCCGGCTTCACCGTCTGCGTCGCCGCCCTCGCCCCGCGCAGGCCCACCTCCTCCTGCACCGTCGCCACGTAGAACAGTTGGTTCGCATGCGGCATCTTCGCCGTCCTCCGCATCGCCTCCACCAGCACCGCGCACCCGATCCGGTCGTCCCATCCTTTTCCCAGGTAGTTGTCACTCCCGTTCATCACCGTGAACGGCGCATCCGGCACCACCGGGTCGCCCGCCTCCACCCCCATCCCAGCCGCCTCGGCCGCATCCTTCGCCCCCACATCCAGGTACATCTGATCCCGCGCAAACACCCGTGTCCGCTCCTCCGCCGGAACCACATGGATATCCCGGATCCCGGTCACCGCATGCACCGGCCCTTTGGACCCGATCACGATCCACCGCTGGTCGACCAGCGCCTGGTCCAGCCACCCGCCTAGCATCTGCATCGTCAAAAATCCATTCGGTGTCACCCTCCGCACCATCCCACCCAGCTCATCCATATGCGCATCGATCATGATCCGCGGGCCGGCCTTCCCCTGCTGCGCGATCACATCCCCCATACCGTCATACCGTATCGGCTCCGTCGCCAGCGGCTTCATCTCGCCAACCATAATCGCCCGCACCGCCTCCTCCGCCCCGGGCGGCCCCGGAGCATCCGCCAGCCGCTGAAGCAATCCTTGCGTCCGGTCCCCTCCAACCTGCGCCAAGCCGCTCGCCATGCTGCACACGCCCATCACCGCAACCCCGAGTCTTGAAGCAATCCAGCCCATTCGCATGCGCGGACTATACCACCCCAGAACACCACGGAGTCGGCTCCCGAAATCGCCTCGGACCGGTCACAATCGAAGCTGGACGCCCAAAACACCCACCCTGCCGGGTCACCTCACCGTTCCCGATTCCGAAGTCACTTCGGTGCAGGCGCCTCCAGGCTGCACCGAACGAGGCTTCAGTAACCAGCTTCAGCACCAATTAAGTCGTTGCACCCAAGCAACGTCATGGAATACGCCTCCATCCCACAAGCTGTATCAAGGAGGAATTTTAGTGAAAAACAACACTGTTCTAGGTTTGGTTGCGGTCGTTCTTCTAAGTGGGCCAGCATTTGCCCAGACCGGCGCCTCGGATGCTTCAGGCTCAAACTCATCCACCGCAACGCAGCGAGTAGACGATACTCCTCACCATAACTACGGCTGAATCGGCTTGCTTGGTCTGGTGGGCCTGGCCGGATTGCGCAAAACGGATCACACCCGCACGGTCGGCACCAGCACCGGCACCACGCGGTAGCGTTCAGTTTTCGAACCGCCTCACGATGATGCAGGATCAATTGCATGGTCAACGCAAAAAGATAAACAGACGGTGAGTCTTGCGGCTCCCGTCTGTTCCATTGCCTAGGTCAGCATATAACTTGAGATGCCTGGCTTGGGGGCCTCATAAACTCTCTTTGCAGGCGAGGCCGGCCAGGATTACGAGCAGAAAATCCTTCTGCTCTCCGGTGAATCGGCTTCATCTGCCACCCCAACTATCGCGTGTTCATTCCGCATAATAGTTGACACAAGTAACTGTACTATATGTCATAGTACGGTTGTGATCCCGTTCCGCGTCCATTTCGAGCCCGGTCGATCCCTCTTCGAACAGACTGTCTACGCCGCGAAAAAAGCTATGATCGCCGGCCAGCTTCGCCCGGGTGATCCGTTCCCCTCCGTCCGGGCACTCTCGCGCGAGCTCAAGATCAACCCCAACACCGCCCATAAAATCGTTACCCACCTTATCGCCGAAGGCCTGCTCGAAACCCGCCCCGGCATCGGCACCCTAGTCGCTGCGCTTCCCGACTCCACCCGCAGGCAGCGCACTGAACTCCTCGGCCGCGACGTCGAAGCGCTTGTCCTCGAGGCCAAGCGCCTCAGTATCGAACTCGAAGACCTTCTCGACTCCGTCGCCGCTCACTGGAACCGCCTCACCCGCTCCAGCCTCCAAAACCCCATCAACCGCAACCCCCAGGACGGAGGCCGCAAACCTCGATGAGCGACTTGCTACCTCCCACATCCCAGCCAGACCCGGCAGTACAGCCCGTTCCATCCGCACATCCCATCCACACCCGCAATCTGTCCATGCGCTTCGGCCGCGACCTCGTCCTCGACGACCTCTCACTCAGCATCCCCCGCGGTGCGATCTACGCCCTCGTCGGCCCCAACGGAGCCGGCAAGACCACCCTTATTAAGCTCCTCCTCAACATTTTCCGCCCCACCTCCGGAACCGCCACCATACTCGGCCAGCCCTCCACCTCCATCACCGGCAAAGCCCTCACCCAGATCGCCTACGTCTCCGAAAATCAGGAGCTGCCCGAGTGGATGACCGTCGACCAGCTCCTCCGCTACCTTCGCCCCTTCTACCCCCAATGGGATCTGACCCTCGAACAGCAGCTCATCGCCCAATTCGACCTTCCCGTCGACCGCAGGCTCAAACACCTCTCCCGCGGCCAGCGTATGAAGGCCGCTCTCCTCAGCGTCCTCCCCTATCGCCCCAGCCTCATCGTTCTCGACGAGCCCTTTTCCGGCCTCGACCCCTTAGTCCGCGACGAACTAGCCGAAGGTCTGCTGGACCGCGCCGCCCAGGGAGGCACCGACGCTCCCACTATCCTCGTCTCCTCCCACGATCTCGCCGAGATCGAAACCCTCGCCACCCACATCGGCTTCCTCGATCGCGGCCGCCTCCTCTTCTCCGAGGAGAGCTCCACCCTCACCAATCGATTTCGCGAAGTCGTCGTCACCCTCGGCCTAGCCCCCGGCCAGCTCCCCCCGCGAGATCCGTCCGCCTTCCCCAGCTCCTGGCTCCTCCCCGAACTCAGCCCCTCGGTGCTCCACTTCATCCACGCCCAGGCCGATACCGAGCCCGTTGAGGAGCAGGTCCGCCGGATCTTCCCCAACGCCCTCGCCGTCGATCTCGAACCGCTCAGCCTCCGCGCCATCTTCCTCGCTCTCGCCAAATCCGCCCGCTCCCAAACAAACTACCAAACCAGCCCCCCGGAAGCCTCCTCCCCCAGGAGCCGCGCATGAACCTCGTCCTCCATATCTTCCGCAAAGACACCCGCCACCTCTACCCCGAGATCCTCCTAACCCTCGCCCTCACCACCGCCTTCGCCTCGACAGCCCCGGCGCAGTGGAAAGCCGGCATCTTCTACATCAACGCCGGCGGCATCGTCTCCTCCCTCGCCCCGCCGCTCCTTCGCGTCCTCCTTCCCATCGCCTGGCTCGTTCTCATCGCGCGCCTCATTCACGACGAATCCCTCGTCGGCGACCGCCAGTTCTGGATCACCCGCCCCTACACCTGGCCCGTCCTCCTCGCCTCCAAGCTGCTCTTCCTCCTCGTCTTCCTCTGCCTCCCCTTCCTCCTCATGCAGCTCTTCCTCCTTCACCACGCCGGCCTCGATATCCCCGCCGCCCTCCCCGATCTCGTCCGCTACGATCTTCGCCTCACCGCCATCTTCTTCCTTCCTTTCCTGGTCATTGCCGCGGTCACCTCCACCTTCGCTCGCGTCGCGCTCTCTGTGCTCGCCGCTCTCCTCTACCTCGCCGCTGTCGCCGTCTTCGGCGCACACCTCCTCGACAAGCGCATGCTCGCGCCCGGTATCGAGACCCTCTGCGCTATCCTCTTCTGCGCCGCCCTGGCCGCCATCCTCCTGCTTCAGTACGCCACCCGTCGAACTCGCATCTCACGCGCCCTGCTACTCGGTCTCCCCATCCTGCTTCTGCTCATCGTCCTCCTCGCGCCCGCCAAGCCGCTCATCGAACACACCTACACCGCTCTATCCGGCTCCTCCACCCCAACGCTCGCCCTGGATCGCGACTCCTTGCGGGAGGAGCCCGGCTCCGGGCCGCCGCTCTTGTTCGAAAGCTACCGTCTCCTCAGCCTTCCCCTGCAGCAGGCCGAGATCTTCCCCGGTCTCCGCTTCAAAACTCAGGGCATCGCCGTCACTATCGATGCCCCCGACGGCTTCCACTGGAGCTCACCTTTCTTCAAGAATTCCGGTACCGACCTCTCGGCCGAAACCGGAAACCCCGCCATCAACCTGCTTATTCCCGCCCCCGTCTTCGCCCGCATCCGCGATCTTCCGGTCGACCTCCATCTGCAAATAGCCGTCCTCGTCTACGCAACCGATCCCCCGGTCACCGCCTCCGCCTCGTCCCCCAGCTTCGCCGCCCCCGGCGGAGGCCTCTGCGCCCTCCTGCCCGGCGGAATCGTCCCCAACTGCCGCTACGCCCTTCGGCTCCCAACCCCCATCGACCTGTCCGCCGAAGTCTCCGATCACTTCTGCGATCTCGATGGGACTCGCGGCCCGTCCGGCAATGGCCCTGTTGGCGCTCCCCCCAACCCGCAGCATCAGATTGCCCGGACCTTCATCGGCTCCGACGACACCCCGCTTGCCTTCGACTTTGATCCTGTCGCCACCACGCCCATCAACCTCGTTCTGCCATCCTCCACCCCGGATCACTTCCTGCCGGCGTTCCTCTGCCCCAGTTCCCCCGTCACCTTCACCCCGCATCGCCTCCTCAGCCAGAGCCAGATCGTCTTCGATGTCCGCCACCTGGTCCTGGCCCCCTTCGCCAAACGCCAGAGATCCTCCGCTCTCCAATACAACCGTCCTTAGGGCCGCGACTTCCCCAACGATCGGCAGCCTTGCTTGACCATGCTTCGGCAACAGGCGATTAGCCGATATCGCCGTCCACCTGTAAACTTGGCTGGGCGTACCCGGCACAGCCTCGCCGTCGCCGCGTACGCCGACTAAACTTCTCGGGAGATCCACTCGGACCCCCGAAACTGACGATCTGACGATTCACGGAGACCGTACGCATGGCCGTTCATCTGGTTAATCCCAGCGACAACTCTTTCGGAACCGCGGTCATCACGCCGCGATGGTTATTTGTGCTGGCTGCGGCCACGCCGGCCTCCATGGGCGACCCCTTCCTCGTCGATGAATCCCTCGAGCAGCTGGATCCCGAGACCATCCATGCCGGCGACGTCGTCGGCATCAGCGTGCATACCGGAAACGCGCTCCGGGGGTATGAGGTCGGTCGACTCGCGCACGAGCGGGGAGCCACTGTCGTCTACGGAGGCATTCACGCCACCCTCTTCCCCGAAGAGCCTTTTGAACGCGGAGCAGCCGATGCGGTCGTCAAGGGCGACGGCGATGTCGCCTGGGGACAGGTCCTGCGCGATCTTCAGGCCGGCAGCGCCAAACGTATCTACGACGGCGGAAAGATCGAAGGCGATGAGTTCCTCGCCGCCCGCTGGGATCTCATGCAGACCGACAAATATATGTGGGCCTCGGTGCAAACGATCCGCGGATGTCCAAAGCACTGCTCCTTCTGCTCCGTCTGGCGCACCGACGGCCAGAAGCCCCGGCAGCGGTCGTTCGAGAAAGTCATCGACGAGATCATCGACCTTCGCCGCCTCGGCTTCCGCTTCATCGCTCTCGCCGACGACAACTTCTATCCCGTCACCCTCACCGATCTCCGCCTCGCGCGCGAGCAGAACAACCTCGAAAAAGTCGAGTCCCTCATGCAGATCCGGGGCGAGCGGTTCTCCCTAATGGCCGAACTGGCGAAGCTGCCCAAGGACATGGTCTTCTTCACCCAGATCACCATGGAGTCCGCCGAAGATACCGAGTATCTGGATGCCATGCGTCGCGCCAACATCAAAGGCGCCCTGGTCGGCGTGGAAGCAGTCACTCCGGAGGGCCTCAAAGCCGTCTACAAGGACTTCAACTACTCGGGAGATCGCCTGGTCCAACAGCTCCAGACCTTCCGTGAGCACGGCGTTCACGTCCTCGGTTCCTTCATCTTCGGCCTTCCGACAGACAAGCCGAGTACCTTCAATGCAACGGTCGAGGTCGCCCTTAAGGCTGGCGTTACCTTTGCCCAGTTCGTCATGATGACCCCCTTCCCCGGAACCGTCGACTTCGGCCGCTGGGAGAAGGAGCAGGCGGCCGATCCGATGCTGGTCGAGGGAACTCCCATCACCCGCTACTGGCTTATCCCCACCGCTATCCGGCCCAAAATGTTCACCCCCCACCCCCTGATGAGCTCGGACGAGATACGCGATCGGACCCAAAAGGTCTGGGACCGCTTCTACGAATTCGGCGCCATCTGGCAAAGGTCGGCATGCACACGGAGTCTGCGGTCTCGCGTCGCCTTCGTTCTGCTCTCCAAACTCTACCGGCAGATGTATGCCGGTACCGGGATCTCAACCGACAGCGCTCGGCGAAAGAAAGCCAAGACCACGGCTCGGTGGATAGCGCGCCAGACTCGCAAGCTCTTCCAGGCAAAACCAATGCCGGAGCTGGTCTACCCGGAGTGGGCGCCCCGCAACAAGACATCGCCCAAGCTGACCCAACTTACCATGAGGAGTCCAAACCTGAGCTAAAACGTGTTGACAGGCTTGATCAATCAAAAGCCTGTCAACGTTTAGTTTCTTGGTAAGGTGTCATCCTGAGCGGAAGGGCCCGCCTGAGCAAAGCCGAAGTAACCTGCAGTTTGCTCGAACCCACAGTGCGATTCGATCGATTGCAAAGTTAACCCTCATCCGCTTTAGCTGAGCAGAGGCGACCGCCTTTATTTAAAGAAGACAAATTCTTTGACCGATCTTTTGTTACTCTAATATCAAGATATGCGTTCCCTTTGCCAGCTTCGCTGTTGTTGTCCAGCTGCGGCAGAGTGTTGTAGCGCACGCTAGCTTTTCTAGAACATCCCCACAATAAGAGTTTCGTGCTGCGGCCGCCCCGGCCACAGCACGACTCACAGCTATCCAGCCCGGAGCTCATCCTTGGTTTTTCAATCCATTTCCGCAGCGGAACCACGACACGTGCCTTCGCCGAGGCTAAGCCACCTTAAGTTGCTGGAGGCCGAGAGCATTCACATTCTTCGCGAGGTTGCGGCGGAGTTCGAGCGGCCCGTAATGCTGTACTCCATCGGTAAGGATTCATCGGTCATGCTGCGGCTCGCGCAGAAAGCTTTCTACCCAGGACCCATTCCGTTCCCTCTGCTGCATGTCGACACAGGGTACAAGTTTGCCGAGATGCTGGAGTTTCGAGACCGCATGGCGCGCTCGATCGGCGCAGAGTTGCTGGTGTGGCGCAACGAAGATGCGCTCGCGGCGGGAACGAATCCAATTGCGCTCGATACCAAGCGTTGCTGCGGTCTGCTGAAGACCCAGGCGCTCCTCGATGCCATCGCGCATCATGGCTTCACGGCAGCGTTTGGTGGAGCGCGCCGGGATGAAGAGAAGTCGCGCGCCAAGGAGCGGATCTACTCGTTTCGCGATCGCGCGGGCCAATGGGATCCCAAGAATCAGCGGCCTGAGCTTTGGAATCTGTATAACGCCCGTGTCCATCCCGGCGAGACCATCCGCGTCTTCCCCATCTCGAACTGGACCGAGATGGATGTCTGGCAGTACATCCACGAGGAGGAGATCCCTGTTGTGGATCTTTACTTCGCGAAGGAGCGGCCGATGTATCTGCGTGGCGATTCGCTGCTGCCGACCGAGCAGGCGTTCGTCTCGCGGCGAGGTGAAGAGCCGGTGATGGTGAAGTCGCGGCTGCGTTCGCTGGGCTGCAGCCCATGTACGGGAGCCATCCGGTCAGACGCCGATACCATCCCGAAGATTATCGAAGAGATCCTCGGGTTCCGATCGTCAGAACGCGCGAATCGCGCCATCGATCACGATCAGGAAGGGTCCATGGAGATCAAGAAGCGGGAGGGTTACTTCTAGTCATGGCAGCCTTTGTGAACGTGAACGATCGCATAGAAACAAGTCTGTCCTGTGACACGGAGCATGCACCCACACGTGAGCCGGAGGTCTGGGATGAGCGTATCCCCGCCTTCAATCCGCTCCTTGCCCATACGCCGGAGCCACCGCCCGTGGCTCGCTCGCCACTGTTTGTCGACAGCGACTTCAACATTATCGACTACCTGAATGAGGAACGCACAAAGGATCTGCTGCGCTTCTCCACCGCGGGCTCGGTCGATGATGGCAAGTCGACGTTGATAGGCCGCCTGCTTTATGACACGCAGAGCGTCTACAGTGATCAGTTGCAGTCAATCGAGGGAAAGGGGACGACGGCTCCCGGCGTGCTTGACCTTGCGCTGCTCACCGATGGCCTGCGAGCCGAGCGCGAGCAGGGCATCACCATCGACGTGGCGTATCGCTACTTCTCGACTGCTCGCCGCAAGTTCATCATCGCGGACACGCCGGGCCACGAGCAGTACACGCGCAACATGGCCACCGGTGCGAGCACAGCCGATGTAGCGATCGTGCTGGTAGACGCGCGCAAGGGAGTCCTGCCCCAGTCGCGACGGCACGCCTACATCACCGCGCTGCTCGGCGTTCGGCACGTCATTGTTGCGGTGAACAAGATGGATCTGGTCGGCTACGCGGAATCAGCCTTCACGAGCATTCGAGAAGAATTTAAAGACTTCTTCACGGCGCTTGATGTGGACGGTCATAACGGTACCGAGTTGCACTTCATTCCGGTCAGTGCACTTGCTGGCGACAACGTCGTGCACGCCACGGCTGCAATGCCCTGGTACACGGGCGCGACGCTGCTTACGCTGCTTGAATCGATTCCGTCGACCGAGGTCATCGTGTCTGCCCCTTTTCGGCTTGCTGTGCAGCGTGTGATCAGGCCCAACCTCGACTTTCGCGGATTCGCAGGGCAGATCGCAGCCGGCACTATTCGGCCTGGTGATCGCGTGCTTGCGCTGCCCTCCGGCCGCAGTAGCCGCGTCGAGCGCATCGTCACCTTTGACGGCGATCTGCCGGAGGCAACAGCCCCGCTCTCCGTCACACTCACGCTTGAGGATGACCTTGATATCAGCCGAGGCGATCTGCTCGTTGCGCCAGAGAACCCGGCCCTGGTGACCTCATCGTTCACGGCATCGCTTGTGTGGATGGACGCAACACCGTTCGATCCTACTCGACGGTATCTGCTCAAGCACACGAGCCGAACGGTGCTGGCGCAGGTTCGCCGTGTGATGCACACGGTCGATCTGTCCGAGTTCCAAGAAGGCAGATCCGCCTCGCTTACGATGAACGCGATCGGCCTGGTCGCGGTTGAGACGCTGCTGCCGCTCGCTGCCGATCCCTATACAAGCAATCGGCATACCGGCAGCTTCGTCCTTATCGACTCTCAGAGCAATGCGACGGTGGCGGCTGGCATGATTCGCCAGGCTAGCGATTTCGCCACTCAGACCGCGGTTGTGGGTCGCGTGACCGAATCCGAGCGCATGGCACGCTTTGGCCACGGCGGGGCTCATCTTGAGCTGCGCGGTACGACAGAGTTCGCGGAGTCCGTCGTACGAGCTCTCTTCGCGCTGGGAGCCAACGTCACCCTCGCGAGGTCTGGCGAAAGTGCGGTCGCTGTGCTCGTCGAGGCCGGCTTGCTCGTCATCACTTCGGTGGAGAGCACTTTCGATCGGCCCGGGATCTGGGCTGCCATCTCCGGAGTTGAGACGCAGATCGAAGCTAACCCTGCCGCCGACACTTCCCAAGCCGTCGGCGCCACCCTGCAACTCCTACGACAGACCGTGTTCCGCCAGCAAGAGGCTCAATGAGCGAACTTATCCCGATCCTGCCGACCTCACAATCTCTCCCCATCGACAATGGCTCTCTTCGCCCAGAACTGCTCCTTCAGCTTGCCCATGTTCGGGATCTGCTCGCGCGCGAATTGGCCGCAGCTCCCGGGGATGGGGATGCCTGTCTCACATGCAGCTTCCAGGCCGAAGACGTTTTGCTCCTTAAGCTCACGCAGGAGTTACGCCCGCGCATCCCCGTGCTCTTTCTTGACACGGGCTATCACTTCGCCGAGACCTATGCTTACCGGGACCGCATCGCTGGCAAGTGGCGACTCAATCTCACCAACCTGCAGCCAGCCAACACGACCGCTCAACAGGAAGTCGAGCATGGCATGCTGCACCAGATCGCGCCCGATCGTTGTTGTGCCTTGCGCAAGGTCGAGCCTCTCTTCGCGGCCGTCGCCCATTACAAATCCTGGCTCACAGGGCTGCGGAGGGAGCAGGCTCGAAGCCGTACCGGCCTGGAAGAAGTCGCCGACTTCGCCCTGCCGGGTGGAGTGACGGTACGCAAGCTGAGCCCGTTGGTGGATTGGACCACGCGTGATGTGTGGCAGCTTGCCGAGTACTTCGATATCCCGCTGCTCCCGCTCTACGAGCAGGGGTACACAAGCATTGGCTGCGAACCCTGCACGTCCCTCCCTAAGGACCCGAACGATCCACGTTCCGGGCGATGGGCTGGCCGCAAGGTTGAGTGCGGCATTCACATCCAGGCCGCGCCCACCCAGTAGCCAAGCGAAGTCGGGCACAGGAAGGCACGATGGAATACTTGATAGGCTTCATCATCGCGGTCTTCATCGCCCTAACCGGAGTGGGCGCCGGCACCATCACGACGCCCCTGCTCATCCTGTTCCTGGGTATTCCAACTACGACAGCCGTAAGTACAGGCCTGATGTTCTCCGCGGCCGTCAAGCTGGCCCTGGTACCATCACAGATCGCACGCAGGCAAGTAAACTGGCGGGTCGCCGGATTCATGCTTCTGGGGGGGATCCCCGGTGTCCTGCTGGGCTCGCTCCTCCTCAACCGGCTCGCCAGCGCAGCCTCTAAGCAGGTTATGAACGGCCTGCTGGGCGCGGTGCTCATCCTCACGGCCCTCTACCAGATCTTCTTCTCCTTCCGGCCGGTCCAGAACAGCTCCACGCGGCGGGACCGCAGCCGCTGGATGCCGCTGCTGATGTTTCCCGTGGGCGCGGAGGTGGGTTTCTCGTCGGCCGGAGCGGGCGCGCTCGGGACGGCCGCGCTGCTCTCCTTGACCGAACTGTCACCGGCGCAGGTCGTCGGCACCGATATTGTTTTCGGCTTCTTGCTTGCAGTCGTCGGCAGTGGGGCGCACTGGTTTACTCACGCCGCCAACCCTGCATTGCTTACGCATTTAGTGATCGGAGGGATCGGCGGCGTTGCAGTAGGAACCTTTTCGGCTAAGTTCATTCCCAAACGTCCGCTTCGCTTTGCGCTCTGGGTCTGGCTGCTAATGATCGGCGCTCAGTTTATCTATAACAATGGATTTGTCCACGCGCAGAAGTAGTTCGGAAAGCGGAGTTTTCATTTTTTGAGGTGCTGCTCCATGTGCTAAGCACTTCCGGACAGCGGATCTTTTTTGGCGACGTCCCCTTCCGGACGAAAACTGGCCAGTCGTCAGCGGTTCGTGGAGCACGTGGAGCAGTTGAATGGCGTTCGAAACCTCTCAGAAAAAAAGTTGCTCTGCTGAATAAGCGAGATCGGAAACAAATGCTACCGTTACCGAGTGACGTAGATGGAAAGCAGCGTGACCTTGTTTGCGTCCTCGACCGGAGATAAGGGCCAAAGACGGAGATGCTTTCCGGCCACGTGCTTACGCTTCAGTCCTTCGAGTTTGCGTCGTCTCATATCACTAAGCGGAAGGAGGAAAGCATCGATGCAACGGAGGGCCTTTCAATTGCGTATCCGCGAAGGCAAAACCGCGGACTATGACGAGGCGCACCGCCATGTCTGGCCGGAGTTGCTTACGGAGCTGCAGAGCCTTGGCGTCACGGATTACTCTATCTTTCGGCGCGGCCAGGAGCTGTTCCTTTACCTTAGGGTTCCCGATTTCGAGGAGCTCCTCCGGAAACTATCCGTCAGTCAAGTAAACCTCCGCTGGCAGGAGAGAATGGCGCCAATCTTCGAACCGGTACCCTCGCTCAAGCCCGGAGAAACACTCGCGATGATGGAAGAGGTCTTCTTCATGCCGGGCGTGAGCGCCCAAACACAAGGTCAAAAATCGGGGGGGCCGGATCCGGAGTAAGTTACTGTCAGCTCCGCGTCGGCCTGGTTGGGTTCGGGCTGGAGGCATATTGGAGCCAGTCGAGAGCCTGGAGCAGCGGTTGTTCGGCTACCTTGCAAACATTGAGAGGAATGTCTCCTTGAGATTGGCAAACCAACAGCAGGTATCGCTTCCCTATTGGTGCACGACGCTTTGTGGAGAACTGGAACTCACACGGACCCGCGCATCAGTGCGGAATTGCGCACATCGCTGGGCAGCTCGAGCAAATTGCCGACTTCGGTCCACGTGAGTTGCTAGCCGCCGCAACTTCTTCGTAGTTCGTATTACGGCGCCGGTAAGGAATATGACACTTACATGCGGATGCACCCTTCGTTTCGTTCCGCGCTTGGCTTCACTCCCCTTTGCGGTAGCCACGGCTGCCTACCCGAACGCATGATAATGCTTGTGTACCTCCAATGACTTCGGAGTGATCTCTTCAATGCATCTTCCTTTCCGGTTGTGCTCGCGGCTTCTTTCCGCAATTCTTCTGTGCGGCACCACCTCGACCCCGTTCGCGCCCGCACAGGAAAGCTTGCCTCCGCTTACCACCTCGCGAGCCGACTCGATTGAGCGGGCCCGCGCCGCCGCGGCCGCGCTCCTGCCCCTCTACAACAGGAACACCGGGCTGTTCAGCACAACCGGCTGGTGGAACTCCGCCAACGCCATCACCGCTCTCGCCGATGAGTCACGCGTCGCGAACGACCTCACAGTCCGCTGGCTATTTCCGGACGCCTTCCACCGCGCCCCTATCCGCTTCCCCGCGTTCCTCAACGAGTTCTACGACGACGAGGGCTGGTGGGCACTCGCCTGGCTGGACGTGTACGACCTTACGCCACATACGCGCCAAGCCAAGCAATACCTTCGCACCTCCGAGGTCATCTTCGACGATATGACGGGCGGCTGGGACGACACGTGCGGCGGTGGGATCTGGTGGAAGAAGGATAGCCATTACAAGAATGCCATCGCCAATGAACTCTTCCTCTCCGTCGCGGCCAATCTCGCCCTGCACACGCATGGCAAGCAACGCACTCGCTATCTCGATTGGGCTAACCGTGAATGGAGCTGGTTCTCACACTCCGGCATGATCAACTCCAAGGGCCTTATCAATGATGGCCTCGACAGCTCGTGTCACAACAATGGCAAAAACACTTGGACCTACAACCAGGGGGTCGTGCTCGGCGGTCTGGTTGCTCTTAGTCGCGCCAAAAGGCAGCCCGATCTGCTCATCACCGCCAACCAGATCGCTACCGCCGCCCTCACTCACCTCATCGATCCGCAGGGTGTCCTCCACGATCCCTGCGAGCCCGACTGCGGTGAGGATGGGGTCCAGTTCAAAGGCATCTTCAACCGCAATCTCGCTCAGCTTCAAGCCGTGACTGCAAACCCCGCCTTCGTCCACTTCCTCCAGACAAATGCTACATCTCTCTGGGTACACGCCCGAACGCCCACAAACCGCTTCAGCACCGTCTGGACTGGCCCACCCGCCGAAGCAAACGCAGGCGCCCAGATCTCTGCGCTCGACGCCCTCGTCGCGTCGGCCGGCGTTGCCTCATCGCCGAGCCATCCGTAGCGCATTGCGTATAGAAAGGAAGAGGCGGCTCAACAAAGGCCGCCTCTTCTGACCCACTTCGTATGGGTGCTACTGAAACGAGGCGGCTACCCTGGCTGCGCCGAACTGCTCGGCGGCCTTGGCCTTCGCCACAACGGCTCCCATACCAAAGAACTCGTGCGTCGTCCCAGTGAAGAGACGATAGGTCACCTGATTTCGCGCGGCCAGCAGCTTCCCTGCGTAGGCACGACCATCGCTCTGCAGCGGGTCTTCTTCTGCTGCGATGATGGTTGTCGGGGGAAGGTTATGAAGATCAGCCAGGAGAGGGGCTACGCTGGGATCATTGGCTTGCGCAGGATTCGCCAGGTAGTACCGATAGAAGTACTCGAGCAGCGGCGTGTTCAGCGGAAGAGCATTCGCGTAGAGAATATCCGAGGGTTGATTGACGTTGGTGCTGGTGACGGGATAGATAAGCAGCTGATGTGTCGGTCGCTGTAAATTCTGATCGCGTGCTGCGATGGCGACTTCGGTTGCGAGATTGCCGCCCGCACTTTCGCCGGCCACTGCGATCTTTTGGCTGATGCCGTTGAGCCGAGCGATGTTATTGGGAACCCACTTGTAAGCATCGATTGCATCGTGAAGCGCAGCGGGATATGGAGCTTCGGGCGCCTTACGGTATTCAACCGACACAACGATCGCCTTGGCGTCCCTGCATAGAGCCCGTGCGCTTTCGTCGTAAGTATCGATCGTCGCGATCACAAATCCACCGCCATGGTAGTAGACGATGACAGGAAATGGACCACTTCCACCAGGGGTATAGATGCGAATTGGGATCTGATTTCCGTCGCGACCTTCGACCGTGAGGCCATCGGTAACCTTGCCGACAGGGCTTGGCGCCTCAGCCAACCCGGTAGCCCGGGCGATAATCTTTGCAGCATCCTGTGCGGAAAGCTGCTGGCGTGCGTCCTGTGGAGTCAAATTCACGACAGGTGTTCCCTTGATGATGTCGAACAGAAGGATCACGTCTCTCATATCTGGGTCGAGATCGCGAAGCAGCTGCTCCCGACTAAGAGGAGCTAACGAAGTTTGTGATTGACTGCTGGCGGGGGTGAGGGAGGTCTGAGCGTGAACGCTGGGAATGGTGAGAAGGAGAGCGAGCGCGGCGAAGGGTAGTCTCGCCAGGGAGGTGCGGGCAATAGACATAAGGTTTCCTCGAAACTCGGGTCGGGAGCTAGACGGTCGTACTGAGCTTGGTGACTAGGATGCGGTCCATTCTCCGAGGAAAATAGGAGCAGCCGGTACTTCGGTAATCGGTCTGCGGCTCCAACGGTCAGGGCTCGATCCTGAAGTTAGCGCTGACACTTGTCTTGATCGCAACCGGCGTTCCCCCACGCATCCCGCTGAATCTCTAGTCCTTGACCACATCAAATGAGCAAGCTCAGGCGACGCGCTGCGAGCGGGTGCCATCAATATCACTTAACCCCCAACGAACTGCGGTGTGTGACCAGCGGAACGCAAAGCACAGGGAGTCGGAGATTGCTGATGTCGGTTCTATCTTCAAGCAGCCCTCAAACATCGAGCAGCGCCACCTCGCGAACCGGCGCACACTACAACCCATTACCCAAGGCGAAGAAGGACGGCTACGTCACAGCTCACGCCGTTCAAACCATCTTGGCCGACCCACAGACCCTCTACCAACTCTGGAGCGACGTCGAATCCATCCCGCTCTGGCAGGAACACGTCGTCTCAGTCAACCGCCAGGCTGGATCTCAATCGGATCGCGTTAGCCACTGGGTCATGGGCGATCCTGAAGACCCCGAGGGCAAGCGCATCGAGTTCGACTCCCAAGAGATCGAATCAACCCCGGGCAGCCGCATCGCCTGGCGATCAATCTCCGGTGATGTCGAGCAGACCGGCGAGGTCAACTTCGTCGCCGCCGAGAAAGGTGAGTTCAGCGGCACCCGCGTAACCCTCATCCAAACGGTCAAGGTTCCTGGTGGCCTCATCGGCAACGCCGCGGTCGCCGTCGCCAAGCGCAGCCCCGAGCAGACCGTCATCGAAAACCTCCGGCATTTCAAGGAACTGGTCGAATCTGGTGAAATTCCCTCCGTCAAAGGACAGCCCCACGGCCCGCGCGGAGTCACCGGCGCCGTCAAGGAGTGGGCACTCGGCGAGACCAACCCCACACCTCCGGGAACCAGCGCACAGTCCTGAACACGACCGCACAGTCCTGAACACGGATCACCCGGATCCAAATCCACTGCCGGACGCATGCACAACCGGCTCACCCTGAGCCGAGCACATGGAGACATCATCATGAAAGCTGTCTGCTGGATGGGAACCCATTCCGTCGAGGTCCACGAAGTCCCCGACCCGCAAATCATCAACCCGCACGACGCCATCATCCGCGTCACCAAGACCGCCATCTGCGGCTCCGACATCCACCTCTATAACGGTTACATCCCCAGCATGGAGTCCGGCGACATCCTCGGCCACGAGTTCATGGGCATCGTCGAAGAGGTCGGCTCCGAGGTCAAGAAACTCAAGCGCGGCGATCGCGTCGTCGTCCCGTTCACCATCGCCTGCGGCAACTGCCTCTTCTGCCGCAAAACCCTTTGGAGCCTCTGCGACAACTCCAATCCCAACGCGCATGTCGCCGAGACCATGTACGGTTATAGCGGCTCCGCCCTCTTCGGCTTCTCGCATATTTACGGCGGATACGCCGGAGGCCAGGCCCAGTACGCGCGCGTTCCCTTCGCCGACGTCGGCCCCACCAAGGTCGAAAACGATCTCCCCGACGACAAGGTCCTCTTCCTCTCCGACATCTTCCCGACCGGTTACATGGGCGCCGAAAACGCCGACATCCAGCCCGGTGACACCGTCGCCGTCTGGGGCTGTGGTCCGGTCGGCCTCTTTGCCGTCGCTAGCGCCTACATGCTCGGCGCAGAGAAGGTGATCGCCATCGACCGCTTCCCCGAACGCCTTAAGCTGGCTCGTGAGTGCGGCGCGACAACCATCGACTACAGCCAGGACGACGTCATCGTCGTCGAGGCCCTTCGCGACCTCACCGGCGGCATCGGTCCCGACGGGTGCATTGACGCAGTCGGCATGGAAGCCCACTCCTCCACCGCCGTCGGCGTCTACGACAAGGTCAAGCAGGCGCTCATGCTTGAGACCGATCGCCCCTTCGTCCTTCGTCAGGCGATCCAGGCCATCCGCAAGGGCGGAACCCTCTCCATCCCCGGCGTCTACGGCGGTGTTCTCGACAAGGTCAACTTCGGCGCCGCCTTCGGCAAGGGCATCCACATGAACATGGGGCAGACCCACATGCACCGCTATCTCCGCCCTCTGCTCGAACGCGTGGAACAAGGCCAGATCGACCCCAGCTTCATGATCTCCGATCGCATCGGTATCAACCAGACGCCCGAGTTCTACAAGAAGTGGCAAGCCAAGGAGGACGGCATCACCAAAATCGTCATCGACCCCTGGGTGGACACCGTCGCGGACCCCCGAGCCAAGGTCGCCTGAGCCCTTCCAAGTGCCCCATCTTTTCCGGTAGTCTATCGCCGGAAGGCTGGGGGCCAGCGGCCAGTTTCGTGTGACACCGGCGAACCCATCCGGGTCAGGCCGCGTCACCCGCCTCGAAATATAGGTACTTCCGCCACGCCACATCCGCGCTCCCGATCATCCGCATGATGTGGCGCGAGGTATGCAACGAAAAGGGCCGAGGCTCGCGCAGCAGCGTCATCTCCACCAACTCGTGCAGCATCTGGTTGCCCTTGCGCCGGTTGCAGCTATGGCAGCACGCGACCAGGTTCTCCCAAGTCGATAGACCTCCACGCGATCGCGGAATCACATGATCCAGCGTCAATTCTCCCGCCGTCAGTACCACCTGGCAGTACTGGCAGCTGTTCCGGTCGCGCAGCAAGATGTTCTTGCGCGAGAGCGCCCTTGTCTGGTGCGGGATCCGGCGATACTCCAGCAGCCGGATCACACTCGGCATCGGCACATCGATCCGTTGCGCGTGCAGCGTCGTCCCCTGCTCCTCCTCGGTCTTGGCCACGCCCTTCAATACCAGCACCAGCGCCCTCCGTGCGCCGCAGATATTGATCGGCTCATAGCTCGCATTCAGCACCAGCACCGGAGTCTGCATCGCCGGCTGTCGAAAGACACCGATGCGAACATCCATCTCCGTCGTGGCGCGGTCATGGAGGTGTCCCGCATGGCGTCCACTCGCCGCCGTCCTGCTCCCCGTTCTCGCCTTGCGTACCTTGCCCGATTGCATCGCTTCCTGCCCTCCCGCTACGAGATCGCTCTCTGCACTTCAGTTGTCTTCCATTCCGTGCTCACTGCCTCCGCATCCCACATCGCCACCGACTCCACCTGCGCTCGCGCCAGCGTCGCCACCAGTACACCGCGCGCTCCCGCCAGCCGAAGGACCGCGGCACACTCCCGCGCCGTCGCCCCCGTCGTGTAGATGTCGTCGATCAGCAGCACATCGCGGTCCTGGACCGCGCTCGCGTCCCGCACCGCAAACGCGCCGCGCAGATTCTTCCTTCGCGCATGCGGCGTCAGCCCGAACTGGCTCTCCGTCTCCCTCACCCGCTCGATCGCGTCATGCGCCGCCCGCATCCTCCATGCCGGACGTCGCCTCCCCAACCAGCGCATGGCCGCGTTCGCTAGCACCTCCGCATGGTTGAACCCGCGCCCGCGCTCCTTTGCGCGAAACAGCGGCACCGCCACCACCAGTACCTCCTGCGCGGCGGACGAGATCTCCTTTCCCAGCAGCTCTACAGCCCCCGCCAGCATCGCTCCCAGCGGCCGCGTCAGACCCATCACCCGCTCATACTTCAGCAGGTGAACCATCTCCCGCAGCTCACCCTCAAACACCCCATAGGCCACGGCCCGCGCAAACTCCGGCGGAACCCTCCGGCACGGAGGACACATCCGTGCATCCCCTCCAAAGCTCTCCGCAAAGCGCTCGCTCTCCATCCCCAGGGCCTCGCCGCAGACACCGCACAGCAGACCCTTCTGCGGCCGTACCCGCGCCAGACAGCCCTCGCATACCGGAGTCGTTCCCGCACGCACCAGAGCTCCGCCACACACGCGGCACTCCCCCGGAAACACTGTCGTCACAAAGTCATCCACCGCCCCGCGCGTCAGCGCCCGCACTCTTCGTCCAGATCGAGTCAACGCAAATACGCCGGAACGCCAGCCCGTATCCCCGCCATCCGAACCAGGCAGCCCGCCCGGTAGATCCCCGGCAGACCTCCCGAGCGACATGTCATTCAAGCTTTCGCTGAAGACTCACCTCACCCGCACAGCGCTCCAGGCCATCAGACCGCGCCATTGCCCGCAGTATAAGCGCACCGGACGTACCGGGCAACCTCCACGCGGAACCATGCCCGGCACCGTTGAGCGCGCCCCAGGTTCACAGCGACCACGGCCCCGACTTCCTCGCCATTCACCGCCCCTCATCCCACAACTTCGCCATACACCCGCGCCCTGCACCCACCTACACTCCAGGCATGGACCTCCTCGCCCGCCTTTCCGCTCGAAACCTCATGCCACCAAAGCTCGATAGATCATCGGGGGAGCCCCAGACGGGCACCGCGACCACTCAATTGAGAAGCTCCAGAAAGACCTCCCGCGCCGCACCGCACGCCGCCGCCGAAAGCGGCCAATACATCGGTGGCGGAGATGGAGGCGTCCGAGCCTCGCCCTGCGTATGGCACGTCGCGCGGCTCCCGGATGAAAGTAGCGCGCTAGTCCGCCAAATGCCTTAAACTTCCAGTAATGACGATGACATAGCTTCCTGCCCGCCGCAATGCGCTCGCCTACCGCATACTTCGCCTTACCGTCTTCTCCCAGACTTCACGCGCTCCCGGGTCCATCCGTCGCACCTTTTCGAGGGCCCGCTCGTAATGCCCCCTTGCCTCGTCCGCGCGTCCGGCCGCGCTCAGTGCATCGCCCATCGCGATCTCCGGCTGCACCTCCCCCGGAGCCGTCCCGACCGCAACCTCAGCCTCGCGCACACCGCCCGCCACATCCTTCGCCTTCAGCAGGTCAGCACTCTGCTGCATATGGCTCAGCGCCGACGCCAGTGGCACCGCGAACCTGCCCTCAAATACAAACACTCCATCCTGCACATACGCCACCGGCTTCACACCGCGAAACGCCTCATACGGATTCAGCAGACTCGACCCGAACTCAAAGCCATTCAGCGCCCCCGCACTGATCAGCACCGGCCCCTCAATCTCCGCAGGCGCCGGGATCTGCTCATTGATCGAAAGCGAGTCAAAGGTCGGCAGCCGCCGGCACGGAATCCCGTAGTCCGAGGGCAGCACAAACGGGGTCACAAAGTACGCAAACCAGCAATCCTTCACACCCTTCGCCCGCAGATACGCCGAGGTCGCCACCAGCTGTTGTCCCCAGTCGGTGTTCGAGTCGGATAAGTAGCGGTACGTCTTCGCCGGCCCACCCCACGCCTCGTTCGAGTAGGCAAGGTAGTTCGGCGCCGCGGCGATCGAGCTCGCCGCATGCACCGCCAGCAGACCGCCGGCAACCCAGGCCCAGCCGCGGCTCCTCCGCGCCAGCGCCGCCGCGCCACCGCCCGCAAGCACACAACAGAACACCCAAACTGGCAGAATATGCCGCGCCCCAATATTCAGGTGCGACCCCATGGCCACAACGAAATAGAGGCCTGGCGGTAGCAGAAGAAACCAGAGCTCCCTCGCCCTCCCGCGCATCCATCCGCGCACCGCCCCAAACGCCGTCAACACCAGCAGCACCATCATCCCAAGCGTCGATTTGATCGTGAACAACACCGGGAAATAAAACCAGACGCCATGCGCATAGACCTTGCCGAAAAAGTAGCTCGGCATCCCGTTCGCCATCGCCCGAACATCCGCCAAACCATACAGCCAGCTCTCCGGCAATAGGTGAAACCGGCCCAGCAGCAGGATCCCGCGGGCCTCCGCTCCAGCCAGCGGACCTACATACTCCGCCAAGGTTGGCGACAGCACCAGCCCCGCCGGGCGCGCCGCATACCGGAAGCCATAGAACATCCAGAGCACCATAACCCCAACCACCAGCACAACCGCCAGCGCGCCAAGCACCCTCCCCACACCGGCCCCAAGGTGCTGCTCATCATGAGCAGAGCGAAGATCCTGTCCTGAGCTTGCCGAAGCAACCCGCCTTTCTCCCGAAGCCGCGGTCCACCTCGGCTCCACCCCGGGTGCCCTTTCCTTTCCAGCTCCATCGGAAGCGCCGACGTTTTCAGCACCAGGCCGGCGCGCAAACCAGCACCCTGCAACCTCACCTGCCGCCAGCAGCACCAGCATCGGCAGCAGCAACACACCCGAGTGCTTGGTCCCCAGCGCGACCCCGCCCGCCAATCCCACCACCACCAGCCGCCACCAGCTTGGCCGCCTCACCCACCTCCAGAACGCATACACCGTCGCAAAGATCGTGCACGAGGCACCCATATCCGTCGCCACATACGCGCCATGTGCCAGCAGATTCGGCTCGAAACAGAACAGCGTCAGGGCGAGGAGACCCGCCGTCGATCCAAACATCTCCAGCCCCGCCAAAAAGACCAGCAGCGCCGCCACCACCGTAAACACCATGGCAAACATCCGCACCCGCAAGATCAATGTCTGCGCCGCATATCGCCCCCCATCCGCCGGTCCATTCCGATACAGCAGCTCCCGTCCGTCCATGTAACTCTCGGTCTTGAAGAACCGGCACTGCAGCCGCGGAACCTTCAACTCCAGCCCCAGCAGCGGCAGCGTCGCCACCAGCTTCACCAGCGGAGGATGCTCCGGGTTCAGCCCGAAGTCGAACGCCTTCCAGCTTTCATACCCCGCGAAAATATGGTCGCCCTCGTCCCATGTCAGCGACTCCCCCCGCACCGCATGCACCACCTCTCCCACCATCACCAACAGCAGCAACACCACCGCCGCTCCCACAACTCCCCTCTTCGGTCCAGCCGCCAAGCTCGCCTCCATCTACCCTCATCACCAGTTCGCTAGACTACAGCACACTCCGCCCACCTTCTCATCCCGCTTGATACACTCGCCACCAGCCGGCACACCGCGCAGGAGACGACCCCACACAATGTCAACCATCGCCGCCCCCAGGCCCACGTCCAAGCCCGCCTTCAAGCCCTTCGTCCCCGCCACCGAGACCCGTCCCGAGCTCTCCCTCCGCGCCCTCCTCCTCGGCTCCCTCTTTGGCATCCTCTTCGGAGCCGTCACCGTCTACGTCGGCCTCCGCGCTGGCCTCACCGTCGCCGCCTCCATCCCCATCTCCGTCCTTTCCATCTCGATCCTGCGAGCCTTCGGCAAAGCCTCTATCCTCGAAAACAACATCGTCCAGACCACCGGAAACGCCGGCCAGTCGATCGCGTCCGGCGTCATCTTTACCCTCCCCGCCCTCATCTTTTTAGGTTTTGACTTGGAGTCGACACGCATCTTCGCCCTCGCCCTCTTCGGCGGCTGGCTCGGCGTCCTCTTCATGATCCCGCTCCGCAAACAGCTCATCGTCGACGAGCACGAGACCCTCACCTACCCCGAAGGCACCGCCTGCGCCGACGTCCTCCAGGCCGGCGAACGCGGCGGCTCCTTCGCCTCCCGAGTCTTCCTCGGCCTCGGCCTTGGCGGCCTCTACACCCTCTTCCAGAACGAAAATCTCTTCGGCCTCTTTCCCTCCACGCCCAACTATCAGCCCGACTTCGGCACCCAGCACCTCCTCCGCGGCTCCGCCATCCGCGCCGATGTCACCCCCGAGTACCTCGGCGTCGGTTACATTATCGGCATCCGCGTCGCCGCCGTCATGCTCGCCGGCGGAGCCTTCTCCTGGCTCGTCCTCATGCCCGCCATCTACTTCTTCGGATCGCACCTCTCCGGCCCGCTCTACCCCGGCACCGTCCCCATCCACGAGATGAATCCCTCCCAGCTCTGGAGTACCTACGTGCGCCCAATGGGTGCCGGCGCCGTAGCCGCCGCCGGCCTTATTACCCTCTGCAGAACCTTCCCCACCATCGCCGCCGCCCTCACCGAAGGTTTCCGCAACATCCGCATAAACAACTCCCCCGCCACCAACTCCTTCGAAAAGTCACGCGAAGCGGGTGCCCCATCCATCGCAGCCTCACCGTCATGGGTGGGTTCTTCCGGAGCTCTTTCAGGACCGCCACCCGAAGCTCCCGCCCGTCCGGCAAGGACCGAACACGACCTCCCCCCCGTCGTCGTCCTCGGCGGCTCCGCCCTCCTCATCGCCCTCCTCTGGATCTTTCTCCAGTTCCACCCCGTCCCCGGAGCCCAGGTCGGAGCCCTCGCCAACCTCGCCGCCTCCTTCCTCGTCGTGCTCTTCGGCTTCCTCTTCGTCACTGTCTCCGCCCGCATCGTCGGGATCGTCGGGTCGAGCGCCTCACCCGTCTCTGGCATGACCATCGCCACCCTCATGGCGACCGCCGCCATCTTCCTCGTCAAGGGGTGGACCGCCCCCGCCTTCGGTGCCCTCGCCATCACCATCGGCGGCATCGTCTGCATCGCCGCCTCGAACGCCGGCGACACCGCCCAGGACCTCAAAACCGGCTACCTCATCGGAGCCACGCCCTGGAAGCAGCAGCTCGCCATCATGATCGGCGTCATCATCTCCACTGTCTCTATCGGCGCCACCCTCAACGCCATGAACACCGGTCTCGAGACTTTCCAGCGCATGCCCCGCCCCGTCCCTCTCTCCCTCGACGCCCTCCCCGATGGCGTCGCAAACACCGGCCACTTCAAGCGCGACCACATCCTCCTCTCCGGCCCCAACCTCCCCACCACCGCACCCACCACCGCCACCACCCCATCCCCCATCCCCAACACCCCCGTCACCACCCCTCCCGAAGCCCTGGCCCCGCCCGCTAGCACGAACGGCCACATCCAAACCAACGCCGCCGGGTCCTCCCCCATCTCGGGCGACACCACCACTGCAGCCGGAGGACCGCCACGCGAAACGCCCGCCCGTGCGGCGAGCACCAAGGAAGAGCTCCCCTCCGCCAGTTCCTATATCCTTCTCAACGCCATTGGCTCCAACACCCTCGAAGACGGCAAGTACCTCTACAACCCCGTCACCCACCAGATCGAAGTCCAGTGGATCCAAGGCATCGGCAGCGAAAAGGCCGCCGCTCCCCAGGGCCGCCTCATGGCCACCGTCATCAACGGAATCCTCTCCCGCAAACTCCCCTGGTCCCTCGTCCTGCTCGGCGTCTTCCTCGTCATTGCCGTCGAACTCCTCGGCATCCGGTCGTTGACGTTCGCGGTAGGCGCCTATCTCTCCATCGCCACCACCCTTGCCATCTTCGTCGGCGGCCTCATGCGCTGGATGGTCGATCAGGCCATGCACAAACACGCCGCCCAACAAGCCGCTGCCACCCACACCGCCTTCCTCGACCGCTGGCGCATTGCTTACACCGCCTGGCTCGCCTCCCAACCCGAGCCTCGCTCCTCCACCGCGCCCCCTTCGTTGTCATCCCGCAGCATCGCGGAGGGATCTGTTTCTCTGCCGGGAACCCCAACCCACCCTATCTCGCCCTTCCTGGCCGCCCATCCCGAACTCATCCCCTTCACCGGCTTCGACCCCAACAACCCCGAGCACCTCAACCCTTCCACCGGCCTCCCCATCCCCAACACCATCACCCTCCGCAGCGCCGAGACCGAGTCCGAGATCTCCCCCGGCTCCCTCTACGCCTCCGGCCTTATCGCCGCGGGAGGCATCGTCGGCCTCCTCGGCGTTTGTGTCAAACTCTACGAGGCCGCCACCGACCGCTCCATTCCCCGCTTCACGGACACCAATCCCTTCCACCACGATTGGGTCAGCGTCCTGGCCTTCGCCGCCCTCGCCTTCAGCCTCTTCTACTTCGCCCGAACGCCATTGCAGATGGAAAAGTGAGCAGCACCCCACCCATCAGCTCTGTGCGCCCGAGTGGGCTTGGGGTGAGCCGACCCGCCAAGACGCCTGCAATTTCGAAGCAGCATACCTAGACGGTGACGACAATCTTCCCGATCTGCTGGTTCGACTCCATGTACCGGTGTGCTTCGACGATCTCGGCCAGTTTGAAGGTCTTCGCGATGCGCGGTTTGAAGGCTCCTGACTGCAGCTTGTCGAAAACGTAAGTCTCTGCCTGCAGGCGGAGCTCGGGCACACTGTTGATTTCGAAGAGCGTGTAGCCGCGAAAGGTGAGCGACTTCGACAGCGCGGGGAACAGCGGGAGAGGTGTCGGCTCGCCGGACAGGCCGCCGTACTCGAAGATGATGCCCTGATACGCCGTGGCTGCGGCGAGTTTCTCCACGATCGGTCCGCCGATCGGGTCGAAGACCAGACGAGCGCCCTTGTTGGCGGTAATCTCGTTCACCCTGGAGACGAGATCCTCGTCCTCCGTGACCACGACGTGATCGGCTCCGAGCTCAGCCAGATCGGCCTTCTTTGCCTGGGTCCTCGTCACGGCGATACTGATGGCGCCCTCCGCCCTGGCGATCTCGATCGCCGCAACGCCCACCGAGCTTGAGGCCGCAGTGATCAGGACGAAGTCGTCTTTGGCGATCTTGCCCAAGTGCACCAAGGCTCCGTAGGCCGTGAGGTACTGCATCCAGATGCTGGTGCCTTCTTCGGGTGAGAGACTTGCCGGATACTCCGCCAGCGCAGCGGCGGGAACGATGGCGACCTCGCCGTAAACGCCGTACTGATTGGCCGCAAAGGCTGGAACCGTGCTCGCCGCCTTTCCGATCCAGGACGGATCGACCTCTTCGCCCACGGCCTCGACAGTGCCGGATGCCTCGTAGCCCAGCTTGGAGGGCAGCACCGGCTGCTGCAGGTACTTGCCCATGCGGAACATGACCTCGGCGCGATTCAAACCGATGGCCTTGACCCGCAGCCTGACCTCACCCTTACCCGGCTCCGGTAATGGTTGCTGCTCAAGCTTCAGAACCTCGGGGCCACCGGTCTCGTGGAAACGTACGATCGTCACAGTTTCATTCGGCATATATCGACTCCTCCGCGGCTAGGCTCACCCACGCGTATACGGGTTCGATTCGTCTCGCCGCCGATTCGACTCAGGCAAAGGCCAGATGCCGATCCGCTGCCTGCCCGAGCTGGGATGTTTAGGCGGCGTTCTCTTCGGCCTTGCCGGCCCCCGATGGATCCGCCCGGAATGCGGGCTCGCCGACGTCTCCGTAGACAACCTGGCCATATTCCAGAAGCGTCACCATGCCCACACCACCGCAGATATTGCCCCCGACGGCGGGCAGCAGCCATGTGAAGTACGCCTGCCAAGGAAGCTGCCCGGTAAGAACCGCGGTCAGAATCTCTCCACTGGCGGCGATGCAATGGGCAAAGTTCCCCAGACCGACGACAAAGGTGAGGATCCAGATAATCATGACCGAGCCGGTGATCGAGTGCGATCCGGAGACCAGCCAGGCCGCAAGCGCGATGATCCACCCGCCCATCACGCCGCTCCAGAAAACCGCGCTGGGCTGCCGATGCACGGCCTCGAGACCGAGCCGGGCCAGGGTGTGCACGACGTCGGGACTGACCGCGTTGGTCAGGCTGGCGAGCGAGGCAAAGGCCAGGGCGCCTGCGACGTTCGCCGGCAGCACCGTGAACCACAGCCGCAGCGTGTTCCAGAGGTGCTTCTTCTCGGCCAGCACCAGCGCCACGGGATAGAGCGTGTTCTCGGTAAACAGCTGCGCCCGGCCCAAGATCACAACGATGAAGCCGAGCGGATAGAACATCTTCGCGATGAACTCGACCTTGCTCGAAGTCCCCAGCATGGCGATAGCGATCGCGGTTCCAAGCGCTGACAGACCCATGAAGATGCCGCCCGCAAAGCCCGAGATCGCCAGCGCCGAAGTTGACCGCTTCAGCTCCTGTCGCGCATTGCTCGCGACCTGCTCGAAAATCTCCTGCGCACTCGGCCGCTCGAGATTCTTCTGCGCCTCCGGCGCTGGCGTTTGCTGTGCGGCTCGTGTTGATCGGAGGCGAAATGCCATCGGTGTTCCTTGGGATGAAGTTTGGGAAATGAAGCCTGTGGATGAGGTGCTGCGACTCGTGCCCATGCGGTGAGATGCGCCGCGCCGCCGAGGTGCACGGCGGTTGGTAAAATCGGAGAACATGCCAACGCTGTCCGCGCTCTCGCCAGAGGTCCTCGCCAAGTATCAGCCTGTCATAGGCCTTGAGGTCCATGTCCAGCTCATGACCGAGTCGAAGGCCTTCTGCGGCTGCCTGAATCGCTACGGCGGCGAGCCCAACACCCATGTCTGTCCCACCTGCCTCGGACTTCCAGGCGCCCTGCCTGTCCTGAACCGGCGCGCGGTCGAGTTCGCGGTGCTTGCCGCCAGGGCGATTCACTGCGAGATCCGCGAAACCAGCATCTTTTCCCGCAAGAACTACTTCTACCCGGACTCGCCCAAGGGCTACCAGATCTCGCAGTTCGACAAGCCCATCGCCGAGCACGGATACATCGACATCCCCGCTGCGGGCGGCGACTCCAAACGTATCGGCGTCACCCGTCTTCATCTCGAAGAGGACGCCGGCAAGAGCCTCCACGACGGCTTCGCCGACTCCGTCTCCCGCACCTACATCGACCTCAACCGCTGCGGCACGCCACTGGTCGAGATCGTCTCCGAGCCCGACCTTCGCACGCCCGACGAGGCCTTCGAGTACCTCACCCGGCTGAAAGAGATCCTGCTCTACACCGGCGTCTCCGATTGCAACATGGAAGAGGGGAGCCTCCGCTGCGACGCCAACGTCTCGGTCATGCTCCGTTCCGCATGGGAAGAGCGGGGCGTCGCAGCGTTTGGCACCAAGGCGGAGGTCAAAAACGTCAACAGCTTCCGCTACATCCGCTCCGCGCTCGAATACGAGATCGAGCGGCAGATCCTCGTCATCGAAGAAGGCGGCCGTGTCGTGCAGGAGTCGCGCCTGTGGAACAACGCCGAGGGCCGGACGTATTCCATGCGCTCCAAGGAAGCAGCGCATGACTACCGCTACTTCCCCGAGCCGGATCTTCCGCCCCTGATTGTCGGAGCGGAGTGGCAGGCCGAGATCCTGAGGTCGCTTCCCGAGCTCCCCGAAGCGCGCCGCGCCCGCTTCGTCGCCGAGTATGGCCTGAGCCAGCAGGACGCTGCCACTCTCACCGCGACGCGCGCCTTCGCCGATGGGTTCGAGATCGCGGCCAGGGTGGCGAAGAACCCTCGCCGCGTTGCCGCTATCCTTACCAGCGAGCTCACCCCTCGGCTGCGCGCCGCCGACCTCGAGCAGGAGCAGTCCCCCGTCTCGCTGGCCGGTGTGGTCATGGCGGCGGACCTGGCCGAGAGCGGGGCCATCTCGTCGAAGCAGCTCAAGCAGCTGCTGGATGCCTGCTTCGCCTCGAAGGAGGACTTCCCGGCGATGTACGAGCGCGAAAAGCCGCAGCAGATCTCCGACAGCTCCGCCATCGAGGCCATCGTGGATGAGGTCATCGTCGCCAATCCCAAGCAGGTCGAGCAGTATCGCGGTGGCAAGAAAACAGTAGCCGCCTTCTTCGTCGGCCAAGCGATGCGACTCTCCAAGGGCCAAGCCAACCCGGCCCTGCTGAATGAGCTGGTCGCGAAGAAGCTGGATGCTCTCGGGCCGCTCCCTTAGCTTCAGCAACTCGGCTAATCCAGCAACTCGGCGAATCCCATGATCTTGCCAACCCAGGATCTCGCGACCGGCTTGTGCTTTGCTCTTCTTACCTTCTTTCGGAGGGGAACTCTCTCCATGAACGATGCGCGAGACCAACCCCACGGTGCGCGTGGTCCGCCACGTCGTCGGCAAGGACCAGAAGGCTAGAACAGCGTCTGGCCCCGAACTGTGCCGGGCGGCACAATCTTCAGGAATGCGCCCAGGCAGAACAGCAGCAGAAGGTAGTACACCATCGTCCGGCTGTAGCCCTCCGCCGGCTCATCCCGGGTGAACATCCGCCAGGTCATGCCCGCGGCCAGAAAGAGAAACACGCCCTCTCTCATCAGCGCGAACATCACCACCGCACTCATCAGCAGAAGTCCACGCTGCAGCCGGCTCAGAGCATAGGTCGCCTGCGCGCCATCCAGCCCGAACACCGGGATGAGGTTCAGCAGATTGATGAACGCCCCGGTGTGCGCCAGCGCCAGATAGACCTGCTGATGGGTCCATTGGAACAGCCCCAGGCAGGCTACCGCGGCTGCGAGGCCGAACAGCGGACCGGCCAGCGCAATGCCCGCGAGACCATCCAGCGGAATGCCCATGGCGTACCACCGCACGTAGGCTCCCAGGCCGGGCATAAACACCGGCAGGTCGGCCTTCAGGCCGCGGCGCTTTACCGCCCAGTAGTGCCCCATCTCATGGACCAGGATCGACAGCGTGAATCCCAGCCCGAACTTCCAGCCGAACAGCGCCCAGTACAGGCCGAAGAACGCAAAAAAACTGAACAGAAACTTCATCTTGAAGAGCAGAAACAGCAGGCCCTTCAGCTTTCCAAGAAACAGCAGGGCCGGCGCCAGGGGCCCCAGCCGCTTCGTCCACTTTGCCGTCTTCTCCTCGTCCTGCCTGGCCCTGGCGTCGATATTCGCGACCTTGGCCTGCACCGCGTGCGCCTGCGTCGTTCCCTCGGGCAGCCACTCGAGCGCCGCTCCCCATGCAGCCCGCGCCTCATCCCACCGCTTCTCCCCTTCCATCTCCTGGGCTGCGTGCGCCAGTCCCGCCACGTGCTGTCCGTAGATCAGGGCTCCGCACTCCGGGCAGACCAGCGTCCCCTCATGGATGTAGTGGCTGCACTGCGGACAGCTGTAGACAGCCGGTGGCGCCGGCGGGAGTTGAACAGGTTCCATACCGATTCGATTCTAAGTCGTCCCAAAAGAAGCGTGCTGCGAGAGCCAGATTCTGGCCAGGTCTGCTGGATAGTCTGCCTGGCTAGGTCTGCTGATTGGAGCCCTGGTCCTTGGCGTCCGAAAGCACCACCTTGACCTCCATCCGGCGGCGTCCGCGGAAGACTGTCAGCGTCACCGTGTCGCCCGCCTTGTGCGAGTTCATTGCGGTGGAAAGATCCTGCGGCGTGGCGATCTCCTGCCCATCGAGCGCCACGATCAGGTCGCCGCCCAGCATCACCGGCGTATTGCCGTTGTACATCCTCTGGGTGCCGCCGCGCAGGCCCGCCTTCTCCGCCGCGCCGCCCGGCAGAACCCGCTCGATCAGAATGCCGTAGTCCGCCGGCAGACCGATCTGCTGCGCGATATCGGGCGATATCGGCAGGGTTACGATGTCGAGCGAAGGCCGGCGCGAGTGGCCGTACTTCGCGAAATCGTCCAGCACCGCCTTGGCTGTATTGATGGGGATCGCAAACCCGATGCCCGAGCTCTGATCCGCGCCGTTGCTCGCGATCAGCGTGGTAATCCCGATCACCTCGCCCTTCGAGTTCAGCAGGGGACCGCCCGAGTTGCCCGGATTCACCGCCGCATCCGTCTGGATCGCGTCCTCGATGGGGTTGTTCTGCGGCCCACGGATCGAGCGAATCGAGGAGATGATGCCCCGCGTCATCGTCCCGTTCAGACCAAACGGGTTGCCGATGGCATAGACCTTCTGCCCGACCGTCAGGCCGTTCGAATCGGACAAGGTCGCCGGCACCAGGTTCGGAGCCTGGATCTTCAGCAGCGCAAGGTCGTGGTTCTTGTCGATCTCGATCACCGTCGCTTTGTACTTGTGCTTGTCGCTCAACGTCACCTCGACCCGCTGCGCATTGTCGATGACGTGGTTATTGGTCAGGATCAGCCCCTGCTTATCTAGGATGAAGCCCGACCCCTGTCCCTGCTGCGGCACCGGACCATAGAAGAAGTCGAACTGAACTGCCGTGGAAGTGATGTTGACGACCGAGGGCAGGGCCTTGCGGTAGACCCCCATATTCTGCTGCTCCTCGCTGTCAAAGGCGGGCGCCGCCGATGCCTCGGTCAGGTCAAAGGCGCCCATCGCGCCCTTGACCGTCTGCGTGCTCACCTGGGCCGCATCGTCCCTGGTGCCCAGCAGAGCGCGCCGGACCAGCGGAGCCATCGCTCCCGTCAGTCCAAGATGGGTGGTGACGTAGTAGAAGCCGGACAGCAGAACAAGGACCAGCAACACGGGACGTAGTTTCATCGAGACAGTACCTGATTCTTTCCGGCGACGGGCAGCTGCCGATTCGCTCTGACCCGTAAAAAGCCGGCGAGTTGCACCAGCACGGCTGCAGCGGCTCCCGTATAAAAGATCACCACCCAGCCCGGCTTCCGCTTCTCGATCAGCTGAAACAGAACACCGTGGGCAACGGTCAGTCCAGCCGCGATGTAGGTCCAGCGCTGAAGCGACTTCCAGGACTTCGTTCCAAGCCTCCGCAGGGAGGCGTCGTTGGATATGACCAGCAGCACGACAAACAGCAGAGCCGCGAGCAGGCCGGTGTAGTTCGCCGCTCCAAACTGGTTCGCCTGCAGTCGCACCGGATGCAATCCCTTCAAGAAGTACATCCACATCCGGCCGCGCAGGTGGACGGTAAGACCGACACCCGTGTGCGCGAGCGCCAGAGCGCCCGCCCAGATGCCCAGGTCCCGGCGCAGATCGAAGCTCACCGGATTCGCCCTGCGGCGGAGCACATTCCATGGTCCCAGCCACAGCGATGCGACGAGAAATGCCATGGCGGCATACGCCGTGCCCATGCTCAAGCGGTGACGCACATCGGGGGGAGGCGTCAGAAAATAAACGCCCGCAACCAGGATGGACGCCACCACGGCCATCAGCACGTGATGCCGGAACCGCTGATAGATATACCTGCTGCTGCTGCTCAACTTGTACCCCCTTGAGGACGTCTCTGCCTGGGTCTGTCTCTGCCCGGTCCTCTCTATTGTAGCGAGGTGGTTTCTAGGTGGAGGTGTTCCGCGCCGCTTGCAGGAGCATCGACCACATCTCCTCCACCTGCGCCCGCAGGTCCGAGAGCGTGCCCGCATTGGTGAGAACAAAATCGCAGAAAGGAGCCTTTCGATCGTCGTTGATCTGTCGCCCGAGCCGCCGGAGCGCCTCTTGCTTCAGCTCCGCGATCTCTATCTCGCTAAGCGCCTTTCCTTGCGAGGCACGCGCGACAAATCGCGCAACCTTCAAGGCCTCCGGCGCCACCACCAGAATGAGCCGTTCGAAACGGTGCTGCCACCTATCGTGCCCGAGGTGCGTTTGACTCCCATACCTTGTCTCGAAGATCAGCGCCGATTCCACCACCACAATTGCGTCCGCATCCCGCGTCGCAATCTCCTCAGTCAACGCAGCCTGCCGCGCGATCACCGCCGGATGCACGATCGCGTTCAGGTCTTCCACGCGGCCCTCCGCAAAGGCAAGCCGGGCCAGCTCCCGCCGGTCCAGATCTCCACCTCCGCTCAACACCCCAGGCCCAAACCGATCGAGAATCGCCGCATACACCGCCTGTCCCGGCCGCATCAGCTCCCGCCCAATCTCGTCCGCCTGGAGCACATACGCCCCATGCTGCGCCAGCAGGGCGGCCACGGTGGACTTCCCGCTTCCCAGCCCGCCCGTCAACCCGACTCGAAGCATGGCTCGCCTACTCGGCCACAGCCGGGTCCAGCCCGCGCCGCAGCTTGGCCGCGGTCACGGTGTTCTGCATCAGCATCGCGATCGTGAGCGCGCCGACGCCTCCCGGCACCGGGGTATACGCGCTCGCGATGGCAAACGCCGCCGGATCGATGTCGCCCACCACCGTCGAACCGCGCTTCGCAAAACCCGCGGCCCTCGCCTCATCGCCTGGAAAGAAGCGCTCCACCTCTGCCGCGTCCGTCACCCGGTTGATGCCCACGTCGATCAGCACGGCCCCGGGCTTGACCATGTCCACCGTGACAAAGCCCGAGCGTCCGATCGCCGCGACCAGGATGTCTGCGTCGCGCGTATACCGGGGCAGATCCGTGGTCCTGCTGTGGCACACGGTCACGGTCGCGGAGGCGTTCAGAAGCATTATCGCCGCCGGCTTGCCGACAATGTCGCTCCGCCCTACGACCACCGCGCTCTTGCCCGCGACCTCGATCCCGCTGCGTCGGAGGATCTCCATGATCCCGGCCGGGGTACAGGGGGCCAGTCCCGGCTGGCCAGCCTGCAGGCGGCCCGCGTTCACAGGATGGAAGCCGTCCACATCCTTCCCCGGCGTCACCGCTTCCAGCAGCCGCTTGGTATCCACATGCTTCGGAAGCGGCAGCTGAATCAGGATGCCGTCAACATCCTCGCGGGCATTCAGGCCGGCGACGATCTCCAGCATCTCCCCAGTCGTTACCGTCTCCGGCGGTGTCAGCATCACGCTCGCAATGCCGAGCTCTCCACAGGTCTTCACCTTGCTCCGCACATAGATGGCGGAGGCTGGCACCTCGCCCACCAGAACCACCGCCAGGCCCGGCACGATCCCCTCCGCCTTCAATTTGCCGACCTCGACCGCGACCTCCGCCTTGATCTCAGCCGCAATCGCCACGCCGTCCAGTATTCGCGCCGCAGATGTCTCCGTTACGCCCATAGCCTCATGCTATCGCGTCCGAGCGGCAGATCTGGAACTCCAGGCGTGACGCCCGATCGCGGAGCTTCCGCAGCGAGACATGGCATTCACCCTGACGCAAATTACGGTGCAATCTACTCGCCCTGCGCAATACGTATCCCTTGCAAGGATGCTGTCAGAACGAATTGCGTCTAACCGCACAGGCGGGTGCAAGTAGCTCGCAGGAATCGGGGATCATGTTGGAATCCAGCTTCGAGACCTTCGCAGTATCCGACCTTTCCGCTCTTCGTGGGGAACTCAGGCAGGCGGGCCTCGACTCCTGGGAGGCCGGTGAACTCATCAGCGCCTTTCTCAGCGTCCGCGGCTACGGCGTCTCCAACACGGAAGCCCGCAGCGCCGCTACCCGCATTGAATCCGTCGGTTGCAATATCGCGTGCATGCAGGCAGAGCTTTCACGCCTCGCCCTGATCATGTAGACCCGCGGGACTCGCCAGACCCGCAGCTGACCCGCAACTTGACTCCCGGAAACTAAATTTGGCAACAGGCTAGGGTGTCGTTCCGGGGCACCGCTCCCTGCTCTCGCTGCCCAGCGCTGTCCCATACCATCGGACCATGCGCTCTATTCCCAAGCCCACCTTCCGCGCAAGACCGTCGGGTCTCCGTCGAACGCGTCCGCACCGGGCCGCCGCGCTGCTGTTGGTCGTTCGCCCGCTCCTGCTACTCGCGTGTCCGTTGCTGCTTCCGGCGCGCCCGCTGCTGGCCGGACAAAACTCCACCGACGATGCCGGATAGCGCAGCCGCGAAAGCCGCTGCACAGGCGAGTCAGACCCACGAAAGCTAGCAGCAAGGCCCGAACGGTATCCCGACCACCCACAGCAACAGCAGATCGGCGACTGGCGAGGGGTGGGCGGGCGAGGGCTCGACCAACCGGGCCATCGCACCCTCCGTCCCTCCGCCCGGGCCCACGGACCGGCCCCGCATCGGCCTCGCCCTCGGCGGCGGAGGAGCTCTCGCGCTCTCGGAGATCGGCGTCCTTGATTGGTTCGAGGAGCACCACATCCCCGTCGACGTCATCGCCGGCACCATCATGGGCTGCATGGTCAGTGCCCTTTGCTCCACTGGCACCTCCATCGACCGGCTCAAGACCGTGATGAACGATTCCGTCTGGGGCCAGGTCTTTCCGCGGCCGCTCCAGCTTCGCGCAGCGCAGAACCCGTTTCTCTACCAGCAAAACTCGCCATAACCATGTGACTGCTCAAGCAGACCATTTGGATGTTCCTCAGCCTTCCGCAGAACGTCATCCTCTGGACCGGAGCCCGACGAACCCGCTACAGGCGAACTCACGCTGATCGGAGAGCGTGAGCCTCCTGCCAGCCGTTGCATAATCAACTCATGCCGTCTCTCTGGACCCCCGCTAGCTGGCCCGATCGCCTGGCCGAACTGCAAGGGAGCACCCCCGAACTCAAATCCGCACCCCTCCGCCGCGACGTCCGCTCCCTCGGCGCCCTGCTCGGCGAGGTCCTCCGCGAACAGGCCGGTTCCGAGCTCTTTGACGCCGTCGAGACCCTCCGGCGGAACTCCATCGCTCGCCGCGAGGCCATCTCCGACGCCGCGACCTCGCCCGATCCGCCATCCGCCGCCCCCTTCCAGGGGGCGCTCGAGACGATCCACACGATCTCCGGCAACCTCACCACCGCCTACCACCTCGCCCGAGCATTTTCGTTCTACTTCGAGCTCATCAATCTCGCCGAGACCAATCACCGCAAGCGCCGCCGCCTCGCCACCCAGCTCTCCCCCGAGGCCGTCCCCCAGCGCGGCAGCCTTCGCGGAACCCTGCGCAGGCTCCGGCAGACCGGCGCCTCCCGCTCGGAAGCGCTCGGACTTCTCGCCCGCATCTGCGTCTCGCCGGTCTTCACCGCGCACCCCACCGAGGTCGCCCGCCGCAGCGTCATGTTCAAACGCCGCCGCATCTCGGACCTCCTCGAGCAGGTCGACCGCATCCCTGTCGCCGCCACGGAGCTGGACGCGCTCGAGCGGGACCTGCTCGCCGAGATCACCGCGTTGTGGCAGACCGACGACGTCCGCACCGCGCGCCCCACCGTCCGCGACGAGATCCGCATGGCGCTCGATTACTACGAGGCCAGCCTCTTCGACACCCTCCCGGTCCTCTACACCGAGGTTGTCACCGCCCTCGAAGCCGAGTACCCCATCGGTCCTATCGCTGAGAACCACACCGCCAAACTCGCCACCGATGTCATTCCGAGCGAAGCGAGGAACCCCCGCATTTCGCCCGAAGCACCACCAAGCTCCCGGCAAGCCAATCTCGCCGCAGCCTCCCCTGTTTTGTTCTCATCCCCCGACGTAGCGGAGGGATCTGCTCCTCCCCTGCAAACTTACGCCGATCCCGATCCCCCCATCGACCTCGCCACGCTCCCTCAGCTCATCTCGTTCGGCTCTTGGATCGGCGGAGACCGCGACGGCAACCCCTTCGTCGACGCCGCCACCACCCGGGAGGCCCTCGCCGCCGCCCGCTCGCTGCTCTTTACCCATTACCGCCACCGCTTCCAGGTCCTCTACGATCAGCTCGGGTCTTCCACCCAGCAGGTTCCAATCAGCCCCGGCCTCCAGCCTCTGCTCGACGGCTACACCTCCCAGCTCAGCTCTACCGCCGCTTCCGCGAAGCTGACCCAGCAGCTCGCCGAGCGCTACCGTCACGAGCAGATCCGTCTCCTGATCGTCTTCGTCATGGCGCGCCTGGGCTTTACCACCCAGACCTCCATCGCCTTCGCCGCCGCGCCCGAACTGCCCCTCTACACGCGAGCCTCCGATCTCCTGGCCGACCTCACCACCCTTCGCGAATCGCTGGTGGCGAATCGCGGCCAGCGGCTCGCCCAGCGGCTCGTCGATCCCCTGCTCCTCGAGGTGCGCACCTACGGTCTCCATCTCCAGACCCTCGACATCCGGCAGCACGCCCGCGTCCACGCCGCCGCACTCGAAGAGCTCGCCGCCTTCTCAGCTCCCCCTTTGTTGTCATCCCATAGCGAAGTGGAGGCACCTGCTTCTCCCCCCCAAATTTCCAACCCGCAACCTGCCCCTCCCCTACAACTCCCCCCACCCCTCACCCCGCAGACCGCCGAGGTCCTCGCCACCTTTCGCGCAATCGCAGAGCTCAAGCAGGCATTTCCCCCTGAAAGCATCCGCCTTTATGTCATCAGCGGAGCCGCCTCCGCCGCGGACTGCCTCAACGTCCTCGCCCTCGCCCGCCTGACCGGCGTCCAGATCGAAGCCTCCGCCGCCACGGATGCACGTCCAGCCGATCCCGGCCTCCAGCCCGTCCCCCTCTTCGAATCCATCGAAGACCTCGGGAATGCCCCGCATATCATGCGCGAACTCTGGTCGAGCCCGGCTTACGGGCCGCTCCTCGCATCCTGGGATCGCCGCCAGGAGGTCATGCTCGGCTACTCCGACTCCAATAAAGATGGCGGCATGATAACCAGCACATGGGAGATCTGGAAGGCTCACCGCGCCCTCCACCAGGTCGCCCGCGAATGCGGCGTCCACCTCCGCCTCTTCCACGGCCGGGGCGGGACAGTAGGCCGAGGTGGTGGACCAACTCACCGCGCCATCTTCGCCCAGCCGGTTGGCGCCTTTACCGGAGAGCTTCGCCTTACCGAGCAGGGCGAGGTCCTGAACTGGAAGTACGCCGACGTCGTCCTCGCCGAGCGCAACCTCGAACTCATGATCGCCGCCTCGCTCGACGCCCTCGCCCGCCCCGACGCCGCCCTGCAACACAGTGCGTCCGCGCCGCAACGCTCCCCTTTGTTGTCATCCCGCAGCGAAGCGGAGGGATCTGCTTCCCTAGCTCACAGCCCTGAGCAGCCGCAAAGCCCATTGCACGCCCCGCACCTTACCGGCGAGATCCTTCCCGCTTGGGAGGCCGCCCTCGACCAGCTCTCGGCCACCTCCTTCGCCTTCTACAAACAGCACATCGTCGACGACCCCGAGACCTTCCTTTACTTCGAACAGGCCACGCCCGTAGCCGAGCTGGAACACGCCCGCATCGGCTCCCGTCCAGCCAAGCGCAAGGACGCCAGCGCCGTCCGGCAGCGCTCCATGGCCGACCTCCGCGCCATCCCCTGGGTCTTCGGCTGGATGCAGTCCCGCCAGATCGTTCCCGCCTGGTTCGGCGTCGGGGACGCCCTCCAGCAGTTCCTGCACGCAGCTCCCGGGAACCTCGTCCTCCTCCAGACCATGGCCCGCAGCTTTCCGCTCTTCCTCGATATCCTCCGCAACGTCGAGCTCGCCCTGGCCAAGGCCGACTTCGGCATCGCCCGCCTCTACGCCTCGCTGGTCGAAGACGTCGCCCTCCGCGACCGCGTCTTCCACCGGCTCGAGGCGGAGTTCGATCTCACCCGGCGCATGCTCCTCCTCGTCACCGGGCAGAGCGAGCTCCTCGAAACCAATCCCGTCCTCAACCAGTCCATCCGCCTCCGCAACCCCTACGTCGACCCCCTTTCGCTCATCCAGGTCGAACTCCTCCGCCGCAAACGCTCCGGTGAAGACTCCCCCGATCTCAACCGCGCCATCACCGCCACCATCAACGGCATCAGCGCCGGCCTACGCAACACAGGCTGACCTTGCCACGCGCCTGATCTCCCTACACACGCATCTCCCCGGCGTCGTCCGCTCGCATCCGTCACGAGTTTCCCCAATCGCATGGCCCGGAGTGGAACACGTCTTCCCTTCGTTCCTCACATAGTTCTTCGATTCTCCTGAAATCAGGAACTTACGCATTGGACCTCAACGTGCTTTTACTCAAGGCAGAACCATCCTCCGAGGCCTGCCATGTCACAATCCCGCCCCCGCCCCACCGATCTCCCTCTCCTCCCCGCGCTCTACGCCGGCCTCCTGTCGGCTGGCGCGGCTATCCACCACAGCCCTGCGCTTCTCTCCCCGATGCTCAACTGGGCCCACTCCCTGGCCGTGACCCTCATTCGCTGAGCCGGCTACCTCCCCGGCTATTCCCCCCGGCTATTTGCCAACCCAGGCCAGCCCGTCCGCACCCACCCCGGCCGGCAGCATTCGGGTTACCCGCCATCCGCTCACCTCGCCCTCGATCGCTAACTCCGCCACTGCGGCCTCCGGCGAGCACGAGACATACGCCGCCCGTCCATCCGCCCGCACCAGCACCTCCACCGGCCCCTTGCCCACATCCAGCGTGCGCACCACCGCCATCGTCCGCAGATCCACCACGGCCAACCTGCCCGCTTGCCGCAGCGTTACCAGCAAATACCGTCCATCCCTGGTAGCTGTCGCGCCGTATCCCACCGCCGGCAACGTGATCCATCGCGAAACCTTGTTCGTCGCCGTATCGATCACGGCCAGTCGCGGCTGCGCCTGGTCCGACGTAAACACCCTAGCATCATCGTTTGAGATCGAGATGCGCTGCACCGTACCTGCGACCGGAATCACTGCCAGCGTCTTCTTCCCTTCCAGATCCAGCACCGACACGGTCCCCGGCCCCACATTCGCCGTATACCCTCGCCGCCCATCGTGAGACATCACCAGCATGTGCGACTCGGCCTGGCCGGTCGGGATAGACGCGACCACCTTCAGCGTACGTGGATCGATGACCGCCACGCTCTGATCCAACTCTGTTGTCACATACAGCACGCCACGCCGGACGTCATACACGGCGCAGTGCGGCCTCACCCCATGCCCGAAGTCCACCGTACCTCGCACCGTCCGGGTCGCCAGATCCACCACCGCCATCGAACTGCCGTCCGTTCCCGCCTTTCCCACGCCGGAGTTCCCATAGACCGGCACAAAGGCCGTTCGCCCGTCGGGCGTCACCGCGACCTCATGCCCCGTGACCCCGCCCACGGGCACCGTCGCCATCACCTTCCCCACTGCCGGGTCGACGACGCTCACACTGTGATCGCCCTGGTTCACGACCAGCAACTCGGACCTGCCTTGCCCCCACACCGGCACGGTACTCAGTGCCGCCCCTATCACCACACCGCCCAAGGTCATCATGTTCAACATGCGACCGAGTATAGGTGGTCCTTGCCTCGCTGTGCCCGAAGAACGCCATCAGTTCCTAAGCCATGCTTTGCCCGTACTATGAAGCCCCCCTGTCAACAGGTGCCCTGATCCCGGTTCAGCTGCTCATTCCGCTGCTCAATTTCTTTGGTCTCCTTCGGTTGCATCTTCTGAAGAATGCTCAACAGCTTCGAAGGCTGAAATGAATCTAGCTGGTAGTCCGCGTCCGAACACCCGTCAAATCCAGGCGCTGAGATGACGATCACGGGCAGCTTCGGCTGCAGCTTCTTCAATCCCCTGACAAGCTCTTCGCAGGTCATGTCGTTGACGCCTTGATCGATCACAACTCCGTTCACCGCAGGGAATCTTTCCAGCATTTCCAGAGCCTCCATTGCACTGTACGCGGTTATTACGTTCAACTTTGCCGTCTCGATCACCAGCTTGCGGGTCGAGATGCTTCCGGGATACTCCCGGTCCACCACAAGGAAACAAGGTCTGACCATAGCCCGCATTATTACCTAGGTGTTCCATGATCTCAAAAAACCTCACCTGGCAGACCTCCCCGCAGGTTGACCGGCTCTACCGTTCCCCGCTCGGCGCTGCGATCGCCTGCCCGACGGGAACGGGTCTGCCGAACTCAGGCGTCCCATCCGCCTTCCAGGTGAAAGGCTGAGCTCGAGGCGATCGCCTATCTCCACACCCCTGGTTCGGCCCCGGATTCGCATGATAGATGATCCAGTCCTCTTTACCATCCGGCGACTTGAAGAATCCGTTGTGCCCCGTCCCGAACGCTCCACCTTCAGGATTCTGGCGGAATATGGGCGTGTCCGACTTCTTCCAGTTCGATTCTTTCAGCAGGTCCGAGCCGAGGGAGCTGGACACCATTCCCAGCTCGTAGTAGTTCGTCCAGCAGGCGCTTCCGGAGTACACGATGAACACCTTATCGCCGTGCTGCAGCACCTCCGGCCCTTCGTTCACATCTACATGCGGCAGATCCTGAATGGTCCGTCCGTCCGTCGCGTCCAAATCTCCGACCTTCTCCCACGCAAACTGCGGCGTGGAGATGAGCGTTCGCCTTCCCTCAACCGTCCAAGGATTCTTCAGCCGCGCGATGTAGATCGACTGCACGCCATTTGTGTCGCCCTCCCACCCGGACCAGACCATATACATCTTTCCACCGGTCGCGCTGCTCGGCTCCAGGATGGTTGCGTCGATCGCCCACTTGTCGGTCGCATCCCCCACCTTTCCTTTCAGAGTCCAGGTCCCCTTGGTCGGATCCGCCGACGCGTTCTCGACGACATAGATGCGATGGTTCTCATTCCGCCCCGCATCCGCCGCGAAGTAGATGTACCACTTGCCGTCGATCCAGTGCAGCTCGGGCGCCCAAAGCTCTTTGGAATAGGCCTGATCTGGTGGAGGCGTCCAGACGACCGTCTTCTCCGCATTGGCCAGGTCCTCGATCCGTCGCGTCTTCCAGATGGTCAGATTGATGCCGGTTGAATTCATGTAGTAGTACCAGCCATCCCGCGTCACAACCCAGGGATCTGGACCGGAGCTCTTCAGCGGATTCGTCAACGTCCTCGTACCTGCATCGGTCGTGGCGCTCTGCGGCCCCGCAGCCCCAGAGACGCTTCCCCCGCACAGAACTCCCACCAGCAGCATGGATGCAAACGCCTTCATTGAGCCTCCGCAAAACAGCGCACATGCGCTCGCTGGAAAGCATAGCAGCGGGCGCGACTGGTTAGCGTGCGTCTTCAGACTTCAGCAGCTTTGTGAGATAGTCGAGCGCCCGCGGGTCGTCTGACTGCCCCAGCCAGAAGATCGCCTGCTTCCGAACCTCCGGATACTTGCTTGTTCCCGCGACCTGAATCAGCTGCGTAGCCGCCTCCTCTCCGGGCAACCGGGAAAGGGCAAACACCGCCTGCTTTCGAACCTGCTGGTCGGGATCCGTCTCAGTCGCGCTGCGCAGATCGCCGGAGACCCGCTTGCCGCCCTTGGTCGCCATCCAGAACTGCGCCTGCTTACGCACCTGCGGCGAGGGATCGCTGTGCGCCATCCGGATCAGCTCCGCGAGCGCGGCGGGCTGCTTCGACATTGTGAGATCGAAGGCGATCTTCTCCCGAAAACGGGCATCCCCATCATCGCGGGCAAATCGCTGTAATGCCGCGAAGCCCTCGGGTCCACGCTGATTCGCCAACCAGAACGCCGCCTTCTCGCGCAGCTCAAGTTCATTGCCCGGAGCTGCCAACGCCACCAGCGCCGGCACCGCCTGATCGGACTTGTGCAGCGCGATCACAAATACGGCGCTGTCCCGCAGGCGTCTAGCGTCGTTCGCCAGTGCCAGCGCTTTGATCGTGGTTATGCTGTCTTCGGTCGATACATTTGTCAGCCAGACGAAGCGCAAATTACCGGCGTCGATCCGTCGGTCCGGACCCTCCACGCGCAGCTTTGTGATCGCGCCGCCGAAGATCCGGAGGAGCACCACCGCGTGATCCTGAGGGCTGTTGCTCCCGGTTTCGGTTGACCTCCCGGTGGAGCGCTCGTCTTCGAGATATGCGACCCGATCCGAGTTCCATCCGCTCTGGAACTTGTCGACCACGGGGATCGTATACCCCACCCACACCGGAGTGGCCGTTGCCTTCAGGCTGTCGATCTCTGCTCCAAGACCGTGCTCGACTGCTTGCACCGCCAACTGCGCGTGAATGATCTCTGGCTGCTGGGCTAAAGAAACGGCTGCAGTGGAAAGCAAGCTGACGATGATGAGGGAACGAACGATCGGGCGCATGGATCTTCTCCTTGGAGGTAGAACGATTGGGTTGGGAATGAGTTCTACTTGAGCAGCTCCAGCATGTAGTCGGTCGCCGCCTTATCGGGCATCAGTGCAAGTTGCGAGACGATGGAGCGCTTCAGATCCATATCCTTCTCACTCCGTGCAAGCTCCACCATGCGCGGCGCATCCTGAGAGATGAAGAAGGCCGAGAGGATCGCTCGTTTGACCTGCGCATCCGATGTGGTTCGATAGACCTCGGCGAGGCTGTCGTTCGCTCGTTTCCCTTGAAAGACGGCCGTCATCTGGATCGCCTGCCGCTGCAGATCGGATCCCATCTTGCCCAGCACGACATCGTGCAGAATTGCCTGGGCCTCGGGCGACTTGCTCTGTGCCAGCACAAAGATCGCGTGCTTCTTGATGCCTGCCGGCTGCGCGCCCGAAAGGATGCCGCGAAGCAGCGGGATAGCCTGCGCCGGATCGCGGTTCAGCAGGGAGTTCAGCGCCAAAATCTTCAGCTCGGCATTCGAGTCTCTCCCGTGCGAACCCGCTCCGTCGAAGTCGAAATTGAAGTTGAAGGGGCCTACGGGAGGAACAGGCGGCACTGGCTGTACCGACACCATCGGTCCGTTCGCCTGAAGACCCATCGTTAGCGCGGAACAGTCCTTATTCCACTGACTTGTGGCGTATAGAGATCGAAGCTGAAAACAGGTCGCCAGCGCCAGCGGCCCATTCCGAAGCTTGTTCAAGGAATACGCCTTCCAATAGAGTGCGGCATCCGTTTTTCTGGCCTTCGCGTCCACAACCTGGTCGAAGGACGTTACGGCGTCGGCCCACCGATGCTCATTCATCGCGCGCGTCCCGGCCGCGTAGGCGCTGTCGTCTTCCGTCGCGGCCGCCTCGATGGCGTAGACGCTGGTCGACAGAAAGGCGGTGAGCAGCGCGGCCACTACCGGGGAGAGGAGTGCAGTACGAATTCTTCGTGTCATGGTGGATCTCCTTATTGCCGGGCGTCGTTCTGCCGGAGGATCCGTATATCCAGCAGAAGTCCATCCGTGTTCATCTCGAAACGTATGTGCCAACCGCTGTCCCGCGCCGGTTCGTGATCCATCGTCGTCAGCACGCGGCCTAGGTTCTCAAGCACCGAAGCCTCCGCAAGATCCCCCGAATCGTGCGCCTTGCGAACGTAGACCGCATTCTTCAGCAGCAGATCGTGAGCCTGTGTGCGGGTGGCTTGATCCATTGGCCCGGAGGCATGGTTCACCTCGGTCAGCAGCCGCTCCGCGCTGTCCAGGTGGTTGGATATAGCCGGATCCGCCGGCTGCTCCGTCAGTGGCCCGAGCCTTGAGATTGCGACCGTCGCATGTCTGCGGTCCACGCCGCGATGAAGAGATACGCCTCCATAGACCACAACCAGCGCTACGGCAAAACCCAGTGCGGACCAGGCAAAGAGTCGCAGCGACGACCGGGATCGCTTCGGCCCCAGAGGCATCGCAGGCAGGCTGCCGCGCATGCGCTGCCAGGCATGATCCAGATTCGCCTGGGGTACCGGTTCAGCTGAAAAGACTCGCAGCGTCTCGGCGATCGACTCCGCGATGGCCGCACATTCGAGACACTGCTCCAGGTGCCTGCGCGTCGCGTCCCCGTCCTGGCTATCGCCAAGCTGATAGGCAACCAGCTCTTCTTCCGGTATGTGCTTCATCGGACTCCTCCCGCAAGGGGCGCCAGAGACCGGCGCAGCTTGCTGACTGCCCGGAAGACCGCCTGCTTGGCCGAGTTTGCGGGAACCTTCAGCGCCGTCGCGATCTCCCCGATGGGCATCTCTTCCATATGCCGAAGGGTGAAGGCGGTGCGCTCCATCGGCGTCAACGCGGCCATGGCGGCCCGGCGCAACGCGGTCGCTTCACCGTCCAGCAGAAGGCGCTCCGGACCAGCCTGCCTGTCAGCGACCTGCATCGAAGCGTCGCCCGCAACTTCGCCGATGCGTTGTGCCTTCTGCGTAAGATCGCGGCTGCGTCTTTCTACAAGATTGATGGCTGTGTTCATGGCGATCCTGTTGACCCACGTCGAAAAGCTGGCGTCCTGCCGAAAGCTCGAAAGCTTGTTGTACGCGCGGAAGAAAGCCTCTTGCGCGACCTCCTCCGCATCCGACGCGTCGCCGGTGATCCGGAACGCAATCCGGAAGACAAACTGGTAATGGCTGTCGACAAGAGCGCGATACGCGTCCTTGTCTCCGGCGAGCACCTGCCGGATGGCCTCTTTGTCCGCCTTCTCCATTTGCCCGATTAGACAACGACTTCCGTCAGCGGTTAGGTCTCCCCACGCGGATTTCTCCCACGGCTGTCGTAAGCCGTCGATCTGAAAGAGATTGCAGGGGAGCCTCGAATGAACTCCGATGAATTCGGCAGGAGGTGCACCCGAGCAGATGTGCGGGCAGCTCGCCGCATTGGGAACATGCGCCGTCCAAGCCAACTTTCAGGACGCCTCAAGTACACTTAACCCAGGAGTTCTCCATGAAGCGCATCATCGTTGCCCTGCTCTTTCTGCTGCCCCTTGCCACCGTCGCTCACGCCGACGAGGCAAGCAAGCGCGTCAAGGTTCAGGAGCTTTTTACTCTCCTCCACGTCGACCAGATCTCTTCGCAGATCCTGTCCAATCTCAATCGCCAGATGCAGGGCTTGAGCGCTCATCAGTTCGGAGCCACGCCCACCGCAGAGCAGCAGAAGCAGTTCACCGACTTCCAGACGCACGTTACCGGTCTCGTGCAACAGACCATCGGTTGGAAGGTCGTCGAACCCGACTTCGTCAAACTCTACAGCGACACGTATACCGAGCCTGAAGTCGATAGTTTTCTCGCGTTCTACAAGTCGCCCGCAGGACAGACCATGTTGACGAAATCACCCGAACTTGCAAGCAAGTCTCTGGCTCTCACACAGCAGCGCATGACCACCATTGAGCCGCAGCTCCGGCAGATGGTTGCGGATTTCGTCAAGCAGACCACGCCCGCCAGCTCTGCGCCCCCGTCGCTCAACAGCCTTCCACCTTCCAACTCCGCGCCCCCGAAGAAGTAGGCCGCTCGAAGCCGGGCGGGTGGCACATTGTCACCCGCCCGGAACTGGATTTCGATTCTTTCTCACTCGCATCCAACCACACATGGCAAAGAGCACCCGGCTCTGGTGGCAGGATGGCGTCATCTATCAGGTCTATCCGCGTTCCTTTCAGGATTCGAATTCGGACGGCATTGGGGATCTCAACGGCATCCATTCGCGACTGGACTACCTCGGCAATTTCGGGGTAGACGCCATCTGGATCTCTCCCTTCTACCCATCTCCCATGGCCGATTTCGGTTATGACGTGGCTAACTACATCGGCGTCGACCCGATCTTCGGCACCCTGGACGACTTCGACCGGCTTATCGCCGGCATTCACGCCAGGGGCCTGAAGCTGATTCTCGACTTCGTTCCCAACCACACCTCCGACCAGCACCCCTGGTTCTCTGAGAGCCGCTCGTCCCGCGACAATGCCAGACGGGGCTGGTATCTCTGGCGCGATCCCGCTCCGGGCGGCGGCGTTCCGAATAACTGGATGTCTCACTTCGGAGGATCCGCATGGACCTTCGACGAACACACCGGCCAGTACTTCTACCATTCCTTTCTCACGTCGCAGCCGGACCTGAACTGGCGCAATCCGGCTGTTCGCGAGGCCATGTACTCGGCCATGCGCTTCTGGCTCGACCGCGGCGTCGACGGCTTCCGTATGGATGTCCTTTGGCTGCTCATCAAAGACGACCAGTTCCGGTCCAACCCACAGAACCCGGACTGGACTCCCGGCGGCAACTCCTATGGCAGCGTCCTCCCGATCTACACCTCGGACCGTCCCGAGACCCACGAGATCGTCCGCGAAATGCGTTCCGTCCTCGATCGCTACCCGGAACGCGTTCTGATCGGCGAGATCTATCTACCGCTCACGCAACTTGTCACTTATTACGGCCCCGATCCGAATACCACCGAACTCCGCGGCGCGGACATGCCGTTCAACTTCCACCTCATCCAGACAGCGTGGAAGGCGGACGACATCGCCCGCCTGATCCGCAACTACGAGAGCCTGCTCCCGCCGGGCGCGTGGCCGAACTGGGTTCTCGGCAACCATGACCAGCCCCGCCTCGCCACCCGCGTCGGCGAAGCCCAGGCACGCGTCGCCGCCATGCTCCTGCTCACCCTTCGCGGTACCCCCACGCTTTACTACGGAGACGAACTCGCACTGCTCAATGGCCTCATCTCCCCGGACAAGGTCCAGGACCCCGCGGAGAAGAATCAGCCCGGGATCGGTATGGGCAGGGATCCCGAGCGTACGCCCATGCCCTGGGACTCGACTCGAAATGCAGGTTTTACCACCGGTACGCCTTGGCTCCCTCTCTCACCCAATGCAGCTCAGGCCGCCGTCTCTGTGCAGATAGCAGCGCCTCGCTCGGTTCTCTCCCTCTATCAACAGCTGCTGGCCCTGCGGCGAAGGCATCAAGCTCTTCACCTCGGCGATATCGCGGAGGTGAAGGCCGTTGACGGTGTGCTCTCGTACCAACGAGCAGCAGGGGAGCAGCGCTTTCACATCCTTCTGAACTTGACCGACGATGTCCGCCACACGCAAGCTCCCCAGGGCCGCATTCTCGTCACGACGATCCTCGACGGAGCCGGGGAGAAAGTCGGCGGAGACTTCGTTCTCGAAGCCGGTGAGGGTGTCGTTCTCGAACTCACCAGACCCTAACTCCCGTCGTTACGCGGAAGACACGCCGGAACCGAACAGGTCAGCGAGTCTGGCGTAGGTCGCTTTTGCCGGACTTGCCGGCTCGTGAACGGACGTCCTGCCTTTCGCGAGCGGAATTACCCTGAAACCTCGCCCTCAAATGGTGTCTGATAAGGGAGTGAGACTCCTACGGACCTTTCAGCGAGGATGGTGCTTCTATGTGGATCGTTAAGATCGCCCTCACCCGGCCCTACACTTTTATCGTCCTCGCCATTCTGATCCTCATCGCGGCGCCGGTCGTTATCCTCCAGACGCCAACCGACATCTTCCCCAATATCAACATCCCTGTTGTCTCCGTGGCCTGGTTCTACACCGGTCTCAATCCGGAAGAGCTCGAGGGCCGGCTCACCACGCCGTACGAGAAATCCCTTACCGCTCTCGTGGACAACATCCAGCACGTCGAATCGACCACCATCGCCGGGCTGGTCGTTGTCAAGATCTACCTCCAGCCCGGAGCCAGTCTCGATACCGCAAACGCCCAGGTGAGCGCAGCATCGGAGTTCCAGCTTCGGCAGCTTCCTCCGGGCATCCTCCCACCGCAGATCATCAACTTCAGTGCCTCCAGCGTTCCCATCCTTCAGCTCGGTCTGTCCGGAGCCGGTCTGTCGGAGCAGCAGCTCAATGACATCGGCCTCAATACCGTTCGCCCGCAACTGATTACCGTGCCCGGGGCCGTCATCCCCAACGTCTACGGAGGCAAGCAGCGCTCGATCATGATTAATCTCGATCCGAAGCTGCTGCAGGCGAAAAGCCTGTCCCCGGTAGACGTTCTCAACGCGCTTGGGCAACAAAATGTCGTTCAGCCGGGCGGGACCGCCAAGATCGGCATGCAGGAGTATGACGTTCACCTCAATTCCTCGGCTCTCACCCTGGAAGGTCTCGGCAACATCCCCGTGCGTCAGATCAACGGCGCCACCGTCTACGTCAAGGACGTCGCCTCCGTCAGCGACGGCAACATCCCGCAAACCAACATCGTCCGGCAGGACGGCAAGCGCGGCGTGCTCATTTCGGTGCTCAAGTCCGGCAGCGCCTCGACGCTGGACGTGGTCAGCGGAGTCCGCAAGCTGTTCCCCCGCATCCAGGTCACCACACCGCCGGAGCTGAGGATCAAATCCATCGGCGATCAGTCCGTCTTCGTTCGCGGGTCCATCAACGGCGTCGTTCGCGAGGCGATCATCGCCGCCGTTCTGACCGGCCTGATGATCCTTCTCTTCCTCGGCAGCTGGCGCAGCACCATCATCATCGCCATCTCCATTCCGCTCTCGATCCTGACCTCGATCATCCTCCTCGGCTTCCTCGGCCAGACCATCAACATCATGACGCTGGGCGGGCTCGCCCTGGCCGTCGGCATCCTGGTCGACGACGCAACCGTCACTATAGAAAATATCGAGCGCTTCCTCGAAGAGGGCCGGCCGCTCCACGACGCCATCCTCGAAGGCGCGGCGCAGATCTCCGTCCCGGCCCTCATCTCCACTCTTTGCATCTGCATCGTCTTCCTTCCAATGTTCTTCCTCACCGGCGTGTCGCGATACCTTTTCGTTCCCTTGGCCGAGGCGGTCGTCTTCGCCATGCTCGCGTCTTACGTTCTCTCCCGAACTTTGGTGCCAACCCTGGCCATGTACATGCTAAAGACGCACAGCACGCATACCGCAGCCGCGCCAGGCATCTTCGCCAGATTCCAGCAGGGCTTCGAACGGCACTTCGAAGGCATTCGCAACGGCTACCAGGGCATGTTGTCCCGCTTGATCGAAGCTCGCCTGCTATTCGTTCCCATCTTCCTTCTGATCTGCCTCTGCGCGCTGCCGCTCATGCCCTTCCTCGGACAAAACTTCTTCCCAGGCTCTGACAATGGCTCTTTCATCCTCCATCTCCGTGCGAGGAGCGGAACCCGCATCGAAGAGACCGCAAAACTCTGCGATCTCGTCGAGCAGTCCATCCGAAGGTCCGTGCCTGCAGGCGACCTCGACAATATCCTGGACAATATCGGCCTCCCATACAGCCCTCTCAACTTCCAGCACGCGACCTCCGGACTTATCGGCGCGGGAGACGCCGATATCCTCGTCTCGCTTCAGCGCGACCACCGTCCAACCGCCGACTACGTGCGCGACCTCCGCGGCAAGCTCGTACGCGAGTTCCCCGGCACCACCTTCTACTTCCTTCCGTCGGACATCGTCACCCAGATCCTCAACTTCGGCCTGCCCGCACCGATCGATGTGCAGATCGATGGCTCCGACCTCGAGGGGAACCGCAAGGTCGCCAATGCCGTTCTCTCGCAAATGCGCGAGCTCCCCGGTCTGACCGACCTCCGCATCCAACAGCCCAACGACTACCCGGTTCTCAATATCGCCGTCGATCGTACCAAGGCGTCCCAGGGCGGGTACACCGAGCGTGACGTCGGCGGCAGCGTCCTGAATATTCTCAGCGGAAGCACCCAGCTCACGCCGCAGTTCTACCTGAATCCAAAAAACGGCGTGACGTATGCCATCGTTGCGCAAACGCCGCAGTACGACATCCAGACGCTCAATGATCTTCAGAACATCCCGATCACCGCGACAGCGGCAAAACATCCCGAGATTCTGGCGGATGTCGCCTCTCTGAGCCGCAGCACCGAGATGCAGGTCGTCACGCACTACAACATTCGCCGAACCATCGATGTGTTCGGAAATATCCAGGATCGTGACCTCGGCGCGGTCGCGAAGCAACTCGACAAGATCGTGAGCGCAAACGAAAAGTCCCTTCCACGAGGGAGCTTTATCCGTGTCCGTGGGCAGATTGATACGATGCGCAGCTCGTACCGCGGCCTTCTCGGCGGGCTGGCGTTTGCCATCGTCCTGGTCTACCTGCTGATCGTGGTCAACTTCCAGTCCTGGCTGGATCCCTTCATCATCATCACCGCCCTTCCCGCCGCACTCGCGGGCATTGTCCTCTTCCTGTTCATCACCCATACCACGCTCAGCGTTCCTGCCCTGATGGGCGCCATCATGTGCATGGGGGTGGCTACGGCGAACAGTATCCTCGTCGTATCCTTCGCGAAAGATCGACTCCAGGATCACGGCGATGCCGTCACGGCAGCGCTCGAAGCTGGGGCAACCCGATTCCGGCCCGTCCTCATGACGGCGCTCGCCATGATCATCGGCATGATTCCGATGGCGCTTGGCGCAGGAGAGGGCGGCGAGCAGAATGCCCCGCTCGGCCGCGCCGTCATCGGCGGTCTAATCTGCGCGACCATTGCCACGCTCCTCTTCGTACCCGCAGTCTTCAGCCTTCTGCATAGCCGGCGCAGATCTGCTTCCGCCTCCAAGCAGAACCTGAGCTCGCACATCGCCACCGGAGCCTGAGTGACGATCCGCACCAACTGGAGAAGTATGCCGAACGAACTCAACACGACCACGACGTCGCACACCGCTGTGGCCGAACCCCAGAACCCGCCACGCCAGAACTCCGCACAGCAGGATTCCGCATCACCGAACTCCGCAGCGGCCGCGTCACGCCCCCGCATCTCCCGCGTCTGGATCGCCGTTGTGCTCGTCGCCATCGCGCTCATCGTGGTCATCATCGCGGGCATCCTGAGCCGCGCTGGCGCGGAGCACGCCTTGAGGGAGCGCACGGAACAATCCTCGATCCTCACCGTCGCGGTCACTCACCCGCTCGCCGCTCGGCTGACGCCCGAGGTGGCTCTGCCCGGCAACACCCAGGCCTTCACAGATACGCCCATCTACTCGAGAACCAATGGCTACCTCAAGCACTGGTACTTCGACATCGGCGCTCGCGTGAGGAAGGGGCAGCTCATGGCCCAGATCGAAACTCCCGAAATCGATCAGCAGCTGCAGGTCGCGCAAGCGGATCTCAAAAGCGCACAAGCCAACCTCAACCTCGCCAACACCACCGCCGCCCGCTACCAGAATCTGCTCAAGACAAACTCCGTATCCAAGCAGGAGACGGATCAGGCGACCAGCGGGGCCGAAGCGAGATCTGCCGCGGTCGACGCTTCCATGGCCAACGTCAGGCGGCTTCAGCAGCTGCAGTCTTTTGAAAACGTCTACGCTCCATTCGATGGAATTGTCACCGCCCGCAACACAGACGTCGGTGCGCTCATCGACGCCGGATCCGCCGGCTCTTCCCCAAAGGAACTCTTCCACCTCGCAGCGATCGGACAGATTCGTGTCTATGTCCCGGTCCCGGAGGTCTACGCGTCCGACATCAAGGACGGGGCCACAGCCTACCTCACTCTGGACGAGTTTCCAGGGCAGGCCTTTCAAGGTGTGATCGCCCGTAATTCCAGCGCCATCGATCCTGCCTCGCGAACCCTCAACGTCGAGGTGGATGTCCCGAACGCTGGCGGAAAGCTTCTTCCCGGTGCGTACGTCTTCGTTCACTTCAAGACCTCAACTCACCCGAACGGCTTCACCGTGCCTTCGAATACCTTGCTCTTCCGCAGCGAAGGTCTGCGCGTCGGCGTCGTTCGCAACGGCCGGGTGCATCTGGTGCCCATCACCATCACCCATGACGCGGGCTCGCTGGTCGAGATCCGATCCGGCCTGCAGGCAAGCGATCAGGTGATCCTTGACCCCTCCGACTCACTTGCCGAGGGCCAGGAAGTCCATATCGGCGCCCAGAAGACGGTGGCCCAGCCATGAAAAGAGCGCGACTCCTCTTCGCGGGATCCCTGGCTGCGGCTCTTCTTTCCGGCTGTATGGTCGGGCCTAGATACGTCAGGCCCGCGGCTCCCGCAGCACCCGGGTTCAAGGAAGCACCCCCAGCCTCCCCGGAGGACGGCCCTTGGCACACCGCGCAGCCAGCGGATCAGCTGCCTAAAGGCGAGTGGTGGACCGTCTTTGGGGACTCCGGCCTGAATACGCTGGAACCCCAGATCCTTACCGGCAATCAGAACGTCCGCATCGCCGACGCCAACCTCCAGCGGGCACGCGCGCAGATTCGTGTGAGCCGTGCCGCCCTCTATCCCACCCTCGGCGCAGCACCCTTCGTGGGCGGAGAGCGCGTCTCCGCCAACCGTCCTTACTTCAACGCAGCGTCAGCGAACGGTGGCGTCGCCGACCTCCAGCTGCCGCTCGATGTGAGCTGGGAGATCGACCTCTTCGGCCGCATCCGCCACACCATCAACACCGCCAAGCAGGAGGCGCAGGCGAGTTCGGCCGACTTCGGAAACGTTCTTCTGTCGCTTCAGGCAGAGCTCGCGTTGGACTACTTCGAACTGCGAGCCGCGGATGCCGAGAAACAGCTGCTGAACGACACCGTCGCGCAGTATCAGGAGGCCTTCCGCGTTACCACCAACCGCTTTGAAGGTGGCGTTGCTCCCAAGTCGGACGTCTCGCAGGCGCAGACGCAGCTTCAGGCAGCCAAGGTGCAGGCTGCCGACGTGGACATCCGCCGCGCCCAGTATGAGCATGCGATCGCCGTGCTGCTCGGCAGACCTCCCGCCGCGCTCACGCTTCCCTTGGCGCCCCTGCAGGCCCAGCCACCCGCCATCCCCGCCGGCCTTCCCTCTGAGTTACTCGAGCGGCGGCCCGACATCGCCGCAGCCGAACGCCGGACCGCCGCAGCCAATGAGCAGATCGGCATCGCTCGCGCCGCCTTCTTCCCGTCGCTCGCCCTCTCGGGCCTGGTCGGCTTCGAAGGCACCTCCGCCGTGAACATCCTCAACCGGTCCAGCTTCATTTATGCCCTCGGTCCCACGCTCGGCCAAACCTTCTTCGACGCGGGGCGTCGGCGCGGCATTTCCGAGCAGGCGTACGAAAGCTACAACGCGCAGACCGCCAGCTACCGCCAGACCACGCTAACCGCCTATCAGCAGGTGGAAGACAACCTCGCCATGCTGCGCATCCTCGCCGACGAAGCCGAGCAGCAGCGCCAAGCGACCGCCGCCGCCCAGGAAGCCCAACAGATCTTCAACAACCGCTACGTCGGCGGAGTCGACACCTACCTGCAGGTCATCACCGCGCAGACAGCCGCCCTCACCAACGAGCGCAACGACATCGACATCATGCGGCGCCGGATGGACGCGAGCGTTCTCCTCATTAAAGCGCTCGGCGGTGGCTGGAATGTGAGCCAGCTCCCCAAGTTTTAGCGGCCTCGATCCACGTCTAGTTCCACCAGGCGTTCCAAGCTGAAAGCTTCCATGCAGCGCATCTTGTGCCGCCGACGCTGCACTCAGCTCGAAAATTCGGTTGTCTCCCGGGCCAGCCCGTGTTTTCATCGGAGGGTCCGTCCTCCGCTCGCCTGACTCACAGCCCGCACGCCTAGAGCGTGCCCAGGAGCGTTGCATGCACTACCAGATCACGCGTAACGGCCAGATGTATGGGCCGTACACAATCGAGGACCTCCAGCGTTACATCGCCTCCGGCCACGTCCTTCCAACAGACCTCACGAAAAGCGAGGACATGTCAGACTGGATCTCCGTCTCGGAGCTGCTGGCAAGGGAGGTTCCCGGTGCGATCCCACCGGCCGGGTACGGCGCGGCTCCCGCACCCTTTCAGCAACCCGGGATCTCTTCCTCTGCCGTTTCCTACCCTGACCCACCAAATCTTCATTGGGCTCTTGTCCTTCTGCTCGGCCTGCTCACCTGCGGCATCTTCACCATCATCTACGATCTGGTGCAGGCGGCATGGCTGAAGCGGGTGCAGCCGGATACGAAGGCGCTCTTCTATTACATCGCGGCGGCGGTTTGCTGGCTGTTCAGCCTCGGAAATTCCATGAGTCGAATCATAACCATGCACGGCGGCTACATGGTTCACCGTACCAATCCTGCGGGAGGCCTGCTCTCTCTCGCCTATCTCGTCTTTCTTCTCGTCGCACGTTTCGCCATGCGTAGCTCGCTCGAAGAGCACTACAACGGACCGGAGCCGATAGGTCTGCGACTCAGCGGCATCATGACGTTCTTCTTCGGAAGCCTCTACTTTCAGTACCATTTCAACCGCATCAACGAGATCAAGCGAGGACTCCGCTACCACTGATCGCGTATCGGTTTACGGGAATCGGCATGCGCGACAAACAGCAAATCCGCCAGACCTCTCGTTTGCTGGGCATCACAGCTTTCTGCCTGGCAATTTCCGCAGTTCTCGCCATCCCCTTCTTCTACCCGCCCTCGCAGTACCCCTTTTATCCAGCCTGCCCTATCCAGCGCCTCTTTCACCTGCAATGCCCGGGCTGCGGATCCACCCGCGCCTTCGCCGCTCTTCTCCACGGCCGGCTGAGGGAAGCTCTGCGGCTGAACCCACTCACAATCTGCGCTCTCCCTGCCATCGCCCTGGACTCAATCTACCGTTGGACCGCACCTCTGCGCGGCAAGGCCCCTGCCACATGGAGCACATCCCCAGCGGCTCTCTATGCCGGTTGGATCGTTGTAGCCGTCTTCACCATCCTCCGCAATCTCTGACCCGTTCCCCCTCAACGCCCCGGCATCGCAATCGGATGCAGACGCACACCGGCCCCGGCAAAGTGCCGGGGCCATGGGTCACAGTGCCTTCGGAGAGCTAGACGCTTGCAGTCGCCGGCTCCGGTGTCGTGGATGATGACGTGGCCGCAGACTTCGTGTCGGCGGAGCCGGGCTTTCGGATGTCGATGCCACCCTTGAAGAAGGCGCCATCCTCAATCGAGATGCGGGCTGCGATTACATCTCCCGTCAACGAGCCCTCGCTGCGGATGTCCACGCGATCGCTCGCCTGGCAGTTGCCGCGAACCTTCCCCAGGACAACCACCTCGCGCGCGACAATATTCGCCGCCACCTGTCCATTGCGACCCACCGTTACCCGGTTGCCAGGCAGGTTGATTGCACCCTCGACTTTGCCGTCAATGTACAACGATTCCGATCCCGTCAGCTCACCCTTGACCACCAGCGATTTGCCGATCGTCGCCTGCTCTCCGGTCGGAACAGCAGCCGATGCTGCGCTGGTGTTCGGTGTAGGGCGAGCCGCTGGGCTCGCCTCAAAAGTGCTCGCCGGGGTCGCCGGACGAGCCGGCTCGGGAGTTGCGGGTGTCGGGCTTCCGGGCTGGTTCGGTTTCCACATAGCTCGTGTTTCCTTCCTTGTTTCTTTGGGAGATATCGCGGCATGATGGTGCCTTGCAGAAACAGGCCGCTGCCTTCACCATACTACTCGGAGGGCTCGATTTCAGGCCGTTTCGCAAGTATCTCCTGTGCAAGATCGGACGAGCAAGATCGACTGGGCCAGCACGCGGAAGCTCTTTCCCAGGCGCGCGTAACTTCATCCCTTTCCCCAGCCAGGTTTTGCCTATCCCACACCAGGGGGAGCAAGCCCCCCTCGCTTCGGCTATTGGAGAGGTCCGCGAAGCTCCTTAGCATGGTGGCAGTCTCCATGCCGCGCCCAGAGGACTCCCACTTGCGCCCAATCTGAGGGTACCGGAACATCGTTTACATTTTGGACCGGGGACATAGTTTACAAGCCCCTTGCGGTGAAAGTGGCTCTGGTTGAGTGTTTGCGGCTGGCTTGGCCGGTCTTAAGAAGAATACCCGTAGCC